>Ga0265296_1002543_pt1 | contig 18157 bp, 13 predicted proteins | sample MunlanPumphouse1_FD_189073 | JGI IMG/M metagenome (GOLD analysis project Ga0265296, IMG submission 189073) | Groundwater microbial communities from a municipal landfill in Southern Ontario, Canada - Pumphouse #1 | ecosystem: Environmental > Aquatic > Deep subsurface > Groundwater | place...
CAAAATTTCCACGCTTACGTTTTCCACGGTACGCAATTTGGTTAATAATTTGCGTAAAGGATTTTTTATGTTTGGGAATTTGAGATGTTTTTTTAACGGTCCTTGGCCGCGCGCTTTTGATTCCGCGTCAAGAATATGATAGACGAGAGCGGAACAGTCAACTCCTAAATTATGATCAACCAAAAACCGGCGCAGATTTTCATCAGCTAGCGAGCCGAGATCAATTTTATCTTTGAACGCGAACATCCGCGCCTCTTCCGCAATTTCCTGCGGCGTTCCTTTTCCCACTTGCACGCGCAAAGCCCCGCGGACTTTGGCGCGGCGGTTGTTGAAATAGGGGCAGGAGATGTTCTTGTTCGGGAAGGGGAGGCGGAGGTAGGAGCGGAGTACTTCCATTGATTGCGGGGAGAGGGTTTGGGTAATCATACAAAAAAATATGTGAATTATGAAACACCGTTTTTTGCCGCAGTTAAATTCGCGTATCTATTTAGCGATGTTATTTTTTCCGGATAGTTTAAAAATTATTTTGCTCGCGATAGCATAGACAATCGCAAAAATAATCAACGAAACACCGACAGCCAGCGGCGCCAGAAATGCCGGGCGGATTGCTTGGCCGACGAGCGGCGCCAAAGCGGCGGCCATGGGAGCGTACGCGCCGAGCGGGCCCTGATCCGCGGCATCCGGAGCGGGTATTCCTTTTTGTTCAATCGCGTAGAACACTAGCATAATGAGCGATCCGGGGAAGGCGGCGAGGCTTAAGACAATGCCGGGAGAGAGCAGGCGGCCGGAGCGGTAACTCAAGAGCGAGAGGAAGATAAGCAGTAGAGCGGAGATGATTGCGAAAATTATGAAAACGCCGCGGATTTTTTGATGATTCGCGGCCGAAACAATGGCGAGCGGCCTCGCGCCTTCCACAATGCTCTGCCGCATTTCCGCGTTGGTCGCGAGCTTGGCCAAACCCGCCGCGCCCTCATCATAAATCGGCTCCGTGAGCTTACGGAAAAAAGCCAAACGCGCTTCGCGCGGTGTTTTATTTTCCAGATTAAAGTCCTCTTTGGTTACGGAGATGTTTAATCCCGGAATCGGTTGCAATGCGTTGGCGCGCGAAGCCGCCAATTTTCGGCTTACCTCTTTTATTTCGGTTTCATCATCCAGGCCATTCTGGCTGAACATGCTGGCCACCGCGAAAGTAGTAATATCCACCGCGTTTTTCTTATTGGTCAATAACATTAACGCTCCCAAGAGAAGCGTTACGCCTAAAATTATGGTCAGCAGAATGCCGATTAGCCATTTTAGATTCAAGCGCCAGGCGGCTGGACCATGGGGAAGAGAGTTGGTTTTTGGTTGTTCGTTGGGTTCGGGGGGCATAGGTTTGTTACAACGTTAGTCGGCTAGCGGTTTTATTTAAAATATTATGGCTTTTCATGATTGACCCAGCGGTCTGCATGCGCAGGAGTTCCGCGCCGGGAGCGATGTTGCGTTCGTAAGGAATAACATTAAAACCTTTATGTTTGATATTATTGATCCGTTCGTTACTCATCGTGTGGCGGAACGCGGTGATACGCTGGATAATTTGAGCACCGGCTTTTATTTTGATAAGTTCGTAGGAACTTAGATCTAGATTTAATAACGCCGCTAAATGGGCTTCAAAAATGGTAATTGGGTAATTGGGCAATTGGTCGTTTTGCCTAATCTGCTTACTGCTTCCGCCAGTGGGCGGACAAGTACTCTGCTTATTGCTTATTGCTGATCGTTGCAATTGCGACTCGTAAGGAGCTGACGCGGGTTGGCGGGCGTTGATCTCTAACAAATATAGCCGGCCGGTTTTTTCTTCTAAAATAATATCAATGCCAAACAATCCCTTCCAGCCGTCCGCGCGGAGTTTGGCGCCGACGTCATTGGCAATTTTGTGATATTGTTCTATTTGTTTTTGCGACAAGCTACCGCGCGGCAGTTTCCAGTCGTTGCCGATAGTGGCGAACGGGTTGTCGGTAAAAGGCGACAGGCCGGTAATTTGGTAATTGATGTTGCCGATTAGAATTTTATCCGGCGCCACGATGTTGTTGTTGGTAAAAATTGGACCATGAATAAATTTGGCAACCCGCGCCGGACGTTTGGGAAATTTGTTTTGAATTTCCGCCAGTTGTTCTTTGGCGTCAATAAAAATTGTGCCAAGGCCGGTGTGGGCCGTATTAAATTGCAGGATAAAAGGTTTGTTTCGCCACTTCACCTCGCGGCAGAGTTGGATTTGGTGCGGCGGCAGATATTTGGCGAGCGCGCCCAGCCACTCAACCTGGAAAATTTTCTCCTCTACTTTGGCGGATAATTCGGGAGAGGGATTGAGCAAATTCCATTTTCTTTTTTTACAGATTTTCTCAATCAGCCGATTGTTTTTGAAGACAAGTATATTCGGTTTATTGATCCGTTCAATAAATCCACTTGTTTCGTCGCGCGAAAGAAGTTCAAGCGTGTTCAATGGCCGTTCCGCGTTTATGAGCAAGATATTTGTTTGTTTGGCAGCAAGCCCCTTGGCAAAGTCCGTGGAATTTGAGATAATAAAATAGCCCTCGGTATCCAGAGGCAGGCCTAAGGCGCGTTCAATATCGCGAGTGATGTAGATAACTGGGTTGTTTTTGAGCTTTTGGTATAATTCTAGCATAAGATTGATTGTAACACAGAACCATGGAGTTAGCAATTGGTTGGTGTAATAAAAAATTAAACAAAATTGAAAAAAATTAAACAAAATTAATTCTGTATAATTTTGTATAATTTCGTCCAATTCTTTCATTATGGATCAAATCTATCACCATCTCAAACAATTCGGCAAAGTTAAATTAAACGAACCGCTAGCCAAGCATACCACTTTCAAAATCGGCGGACCGGCTGATTATTTTATCGTCGTTGAGGAAAGAGAAAAATTAGTTGAATTATTAAATTATTTATCCGGCGAAGGAATTGATTATTTTATTTTGGGCGGCGGATCAAATTTGCTGATTAGTGATGAAGGCATGCGCGCCGCGGTGATTCAGCTAAAATTTGGTCGGATTGAATTTACCCGCGAAAAAGAAGCGGAAGCTGAAGCGGGAGCGCTGCTTAGCCAACTAGTGAATATGGCGGCGGCCGAGGGATTGTCCGGTTTGGGTTGGGCAGCCGGGATTCCCGGAACCATTGGCGGAGCCGCGCGGGGCAATACCGGCGCGATGGGTTATCATACGGCGGGAGCCATCGCCAAAGTTGAAGTCTGGCGCGATGGGGAAGTGTTGGTATTGGACCGCCAGGATTGCGAGTTTGGTTATCGGGACAGCGCGTTTAAACACAATCGGGACGTAATCTTGAGAGTGTGGCTCGTGTTTAAAAAGGCAGACAAGGGAGAATTGGCAAAAGAAATTCAGTACAATATTTCTTGCCGCACGAATCAACCCAAAGGTTATTCGGCCGGATGTTTTTTCAAAAATATTAATTTGCCAAATTGGCCGGGCAATGTCAATGAATTACCGGAGATATTCAAAAAGCGGGGTACGGTGCCGGTGGGCTGGCTGATGGAACAGGTGGGGATGAAAGGAAAGAAAAAAGGAGATGCCCAGGTCGGAGTGGAGCACGGTAATTTTATCGTCAATTTGGGAAAGGCAAAAGCCAACGATGTGCTGGCGCTGGTTGAAGAAATTAAAATAAAGGTGTATGATATGTTCGGTGTGGAGTTGGAGGAGGAAGTGGAGATTGTATAATTAAGCACTTACGGATAACGGATAATCCTGATTTACGGATGACAGTGTCATAATATCCGTAAATCAGGATTATCAGTAATCGGTAAGTATGAAAAAATCCCCCAAGCAATATTGGAAACTTGGCCGTTCGGAATACGCCACTCAATTTTTTGACATCAATAAAAACGGCGAGCTGTTAGTTAAGGAAGGCAATTATCAGTACAATGTTCATGAGTTGGCAAAAAAATATGATACATCGCTTGAATTGGTATTTCCTTTTATCATTGAACACCGTGTGGAAGAGTTGATAATATCTTCAATCATTACATCAAGCATTATCATTACAAGGGCCGGTTTTATTTTCATTATCCAATGAAAGTGAACCAAAACCGGGCGTTTATTTTGCCCCTGATTACCGAAGGCGCCAATTTAGAGACTGGTTCTGCCAACGAGCTGTGGATAGTAAAACGGCTGTGGGAGCAAAATAGTTTCAATTCGCGAATCAAAGTGATCTGTAACGGACCAAAGACAGATGCCTATGCTGGCTTGATCAAAGAATTGCGCGATCAGGGGCTTGATGTTGTGCCGATTATTGAGAGTTACGACGAATTGAGCAAATTATCCAAGTACAAAGGCCAGGTGGGAATAAGAGTAAATTTAGATATTAAAACCAGTTCGCATTGGGACAAAAAATTTGAACAATTTGGCTTTAGCCCGGACGAAATAAAGTCAATCGGTAAAATCCCCAACCTATCCATTCTTCATTATCATGCCGGTTCGCAGATGAAGCGCTCCAACGATATCACTTCGGCGCTCAAAGAAGGATTCCAGATTTATTGCGCGCTCAAACAGTCCAATCCCAAGCTGGATACGATCAATATCGGCGGCGGGTTCGCGGTGAATTATGAAAAGAAAAAAATGTACAGCATTCAGAGTCTGGTGCAAAGGATAGTCAGCTTTTTGGCTAAATCATCGGAACAAGCCGGGGTTCAGCCGCCTCATATCATCTGCGAGTGGGGCAGGCATATCATGGCTCCGTCGCAGATAACGGTTTTCAAAGTAATTTTGGAAAAGACAATCAACAACGGCAAGACGGCAAAAAAGTGGTATGTGGTGGACGGCAGTTTTATGAATGACTTGCTTGATACTTGGGCGATCCATCAAAAATGGCATGTGGTGCCGATAAATAATATGTTTGCCAAAAAAATGGAAAAGGTATGGCTCGCCGGACTAAGTTGCGACTCGGATGACAAATATACCGGAGATGGCTATGTCAATTTGCCAAACACAGCTGAATTGGCAGAAGGAGAGAGTCAGTATATTGCTATTCTTGACACCGGCGCGTATCAAGACGCTTTGGCCTCATGCCACTGCCTTTTGCCGTCGCCGGGAAAAATTGTCTGCCAGGACGGCGATATCAATGTGGCGCGAGAAAGAGAAACCGCGGAGGAGATGGGAAAACTTTTTGGGTGGTAGTTGACTATGGTTTACACCAAAGAAAAGACGGCAAACAATTTTGGCGGGCTCGGCGGACAAAAATTGGCGTCAGCCCAAGCGGTGATTTTGCCTGTTCCTTATGAGGGGACAGTTTCTTATCGCCCTGGCGCGAGCCGCGGGCCGGAAGCAATTATTCAAGCTTCGCGCCACATGGAATTTTATGATCTTGAGCTGGACTGCGAAATAGTCGAACGGGTTAACATTTACACTTTGCCGGTGATTCAGGTAAAAAATTTATCAGTAGAAAAAATGGTCGCAACAGTAGAAAAGAGATATAGTGAATTGGCGCAAACAGGCAAGTTCGTTGCCATGCTCGGGGGAGAGCACTCAATTTCTTATGCAGTAGAAAAGCCTTTACGCCAAGAGTGTCCCAATTTATCTGTTTTACAATGGGATGCGCATGCTGATTTGCGCGATATTTGGGAAGGCACTCCTTTTTCACATGCATGCGCTATGCGTCGTTTTTATGATAATGTTGACAGAGTGGTGCAGGTGGGAGTTCGCAGCCTGTCGCAAGAGGAAGCGGATTATATTAAAACAAATAATTTAAGAAAAAATATTTTTACTCCGGCAGAATTTGACGTTGACAAGATTGTTTCCCGGCTGTCCCGCGATGTTTACATTACCGTGGATTTGGATGGTTTTGATCCATCCATTATGCCGGCGACCGGAACGCCGGAACCTGGCGGGCTTTTGTGGATGGATTTTTTGAAATTAATGAGAAAGGTTTTTGAAAAAAAGAACGTGGTTGGCTTTGATGTGATGGAGCTGTCGCCGATAAAAAATCAGCCGGCGTCGGATTTTCTCGCCGCGCTGGCGGTGTACAAAATGATTGGATACAAGTTTTGTTTGAAAAAATAATTTTTTTAACACTTACAACTTACAACTCTACAACTTACAACTTCACTATGTCCAAAAAAAAATTCCTCAAACAACCCATAGAACACATTGACATCACCAGTTTTGACGCCCGGCCGATTGTGAACCAGATGAGCAAGATGTCTTTTTCCGCGCGCGATTTGGCGCGGGCCGCGGATATTTATGATAAGATGATCAAAGATAAAGATTGCACGATTTTTCTTTCACTGGCCGGATCAACCAGCGCGGCCGGGTGCATGCAAATTTATGTTGAGTTGGTTAAAAATAATATGGTGGACGCGATTATCGCGACCGGCGCGTCCATCGTTGACATGGATTTTTTTGAAGCGCTTGGCTTCAAGCATTACCGCGGGTCAAAATTCGCGGACGATCTGGAATTGCGCAAAAATTACATTGACCGGATTTACGACACCTACATTGACGAGGATGAATTGCAGGCCTGCGACACCGCGGTGAAAAAAATCGCCGACGGCCTTCCGCCCCGCCCGTATTCTTCGCGCGAGTTTATTTGGGAGATGGGGAAATATCTGGTTAAGAATTCAAAAAAGAAAGATTCTTTGATTCAAGCCGCTTATGAAAACAATGTGCCGATTTTTGTGCCGGCTTTTTCCGATTGCAGCGCCGGCTTGGGTTTGATCGTCCATCAAGAAGAGCGGCCGGATAATCATCTGTCAATTGATTCGGTGAAGGATTTTTTGGAATTAACTAAAATAAAGATGAAAGCAAAAACGAGCGGTATTATGATTGTGGGAGGCGGCGTTCCTAAAAATTTTATTCAAGACACAGTTATTGGCGCCGAGGTGCTTGGACACAGCGAAGTTCCGCCGCATAAATATGTTATTCAGCTTACAATTGCTGATGAAAGAGACGGAGCACTGTCAGGTTCCACGCTCAAAGAAGCTTCTTCATGGGGAAAAGTAGAACAGACTTATGAGCAGATGGTATTTAACGAAGCCACGGTAACTTTGCCTTTGCTTGCTTCGTATGTTTATTATGAGGGGAATTGGCGGAAGAGGAAGAAGAGGGAGTTGGCGAAGATGTTTTGAAATTCACCTAATTTTTAATTCACCTAATTCACCTAATAAAATTTTTAATTTTCAATTACCTAAAATCTCTCGCTCGTCTAATTGGGAATTTGGATTATTGGACATTTTATTAGGTGAATTAGACAATTAGGTAAATTAGGTGAATTTATACACAATAATATGAACATAAACATCCACTGCACTAATATTGACGCTACTGAGCCGATTAAACAATATGCCATGGAAAAAATGGCGGGATTGGGAAAATTTTTTAGCAATATCCAGCAGATTGACATCGACGTTGGCATGAAGAGCCGCCACCATCTTAAGGGTAAGATTTATTACGCGGAATGCAATGTCAGCGTGCCGGGTAAATTAATCCGCGTGAGTAAGAACGCGGTGGATTTGTACAAAGCGATTGACAAGGTGAGGGATCATTTGAAGGTGGAGTTTGAAAAGATGAAAGGGAAGAGGAGAGAAAGGGATAGGAATATATTAAGAGAGCAGAAAGGGTATCTTGAATAAAAAACCTAAATTTTAAACAAATCCAAAATTCAAGATTGAGGCCGCCTCTATGGACGGTTTTTTTTATGCTTAATTTAAATATGGACAAAAGGGGTTTAAAGGTGTTATACTGCCCCCGCGAATCACGACACATGATGCACGCAACATGACACATTGTCCATTAATTAATATGCGCCAGGCTATGTGTGTCATGAGTCGTAAAAACGTTATTTAACACTATGAAATGGCTAGAAAAAATCACCGGCGATCCCAATAAAAAGACGTTGAAGCAGTTCCAGCCGACTGTTGACGCTATCAACGCGCTGGAGCCAGAATACGAAAAGTTGTCCGACAGCGAGCTCAAAGCCAAGACTCAGTGGTTCAAAACCTGCCTGGCAAGAGATAAGACTTTAGATGATATTTTGCCAGAGGCTTTTGCGGTTGTTCGCGAAGTTTCCAAACGCACAACAGGCATGCGCCATTTTGACGTACAGCTCGTCGGCGGCATTGCCCTGCACAAAGGAATGATCTCGGAAATGCGTACGGGCGAGGGCAAGACTTTGGTAGCGACTTTGCCGATTTATTTAAACGCGCTTGAAGGCAAGGGCGTGCATTTGGTTACAGTCAATGATTATCTGGCTAAGCGCGATGCGGTGTGGATGGGACAGATTTATGATTTTCTTGGTTTGTCTGTTGGTGTCATTCAGAATCTGCGGGTTAGTTTTGTTTATGATAGTAATGTTAGAAATTATGATGCACGAGGCACGCAGCACGACACAAATGCGAATAAAGAAACTGGAAATTTGAAATTGGAAATTGGGGGTGCGAATGACAACACAACAACACAACAACACAACAACAAGCAAGCACAGGACAAATCTGCATCCGTAAATCAGGATTATCCGTTATCGGTAAGTAAAGCGGAGGGGGGAGAAATTGATAAAGAACGAGATGAAATTGGAAGTTTTAAAGTAGAAGATGAGTATTTGAGACCAGCCAGCAGGCAAGAAGCATACCGTTGCGATGTTACTTATGGCACAAATAATGAATTTGGGTTTGATTATTTGCGCGACAACATGGTGCAGACGATTGATGAGATGGTAATGCGTCCCGGTTCGGAAATGCATTACGCGATTATTGACGAAGTTGATTCTATTTTAGTTGACGAAGCGCGCACCCCGCTCATTATTTCCGCTCCGGCAGAAGAAGCGGCAGAGCAGTATTATCATTTTGCCAAATTGGTGAAACAGTTGTCCGAAGCGACTGATTATAATGTTGACGAAAAGTTGAGAAGCTCTATTTTGACGGAAGAAGGAATTGCCAAGTTTGAAAAATGGCTGGGAGTGGATAATATTTATGTTGAAGGCGGAATTAGATTGGTGCACCACATTGAACAGGCGCTAAAAGCCGAAGTTTTGTTCAAGCTGGACAAGGATTATATTGTGGAGGATGGCGAGGTGGTAATTATTGACGAGTTTACCGGCAGAAAAATGCCCGGCCGGCGTTATTCCGAGGGCTTGCACCAAGCAATTGAAGCCAAAGAAAATGTAGAAATTCAACGCGAAAGCCGGACTCTCGCTACCATTACTTTTCAAAATTTATTCCGCATGTATGTCAAACTTTCAGGTATGACAGGCACGGCGGAAACGGAAAAAGAAGAATTTTTTAGAATTTATAATTTAGATCTTCTGGTGATTCCCACCAACAAGCCTGACGCGCGGCATGATTACAATGATCGGATTTACAAGAATACCCGCGGCAAGTATCGGGCAATTTTGGAAAAAATCAAAGAGTGCCGCGCCAAAAATCAGCCCATGCTTATCGGCACTATTTCGGTAGAAAAAAATGAAGAATTAAGCCAGTATTTAAACAACAACGGCATCCAGCACGAAATTCTCAATGCCAAGAATCATGAGCGCGAGGGTGAAATTATCGCCCAGACCGGCCGGCCCGGCGGCATTACTTTGGCCACCAATATGGCCGGACGCGGCGTGGATATCAAGCTGGGCGGCAGTCCAGCGGACAAACAAGCAGAGCAGATGGTCAAAGCGGCCGGCGGATTGTTTGTTCTAGGCACGGAACGCCACGAATCGCGCCGAATTGACAATCAGTTGCGCGGCCGTTCCGCGCGCCAGGGAGATCCGGGTCAGACGCAATTTTTTGTTTCCACTGACGATGATTTGATGCGCATATTTGCCGGCGACAGAATGAAGAATGTTATGGAGCGTCTGAAAGTGCCGGAAGACATGCCGATTGAGCAGAAGATGATTACAAAAATGCTTGAGACAGCCCAGACAAAAGTTGAAGGCCATAATTTTGATATTAGAAAGCATTTGTTGCAGTATGATGATATCTTGAATCGGCAGAGGACGGCGATATATAAACGCAGACGGCAGATACTTGAATTAGAAGGGGAAAGAGGAAGGGGGAAAGAGGAAAGCGGAAATTTGGAAATAAATAGAAATAATGTTGAAATAAGAAATAAAGAAATAAATGGAGATAAGGTTGAAATAGATGATGATAAAAAGGAAAAGCAGTATGCTTCGCACAAAGAAATGATTTTGGATTTGATTGAGCAGGAAGTTGAGTTTGTAGTTTCTTTTCATACCAATCAGGATCAAAATTCGCGTTTGGCAGGGCAAGGACAGCATTGGAATATGAAGGAGATATATGAGACAATGCGGACAATTTTTCCATTTACAAATGAAGATCGAGAGAGCCTGCTTCGGATGGGAGATAATGGAAATGGAAAGTTGGAGGACGCGGAAGAAAGGGAAAGGATTGTCAGGGTTCTTTTTGAGAAGGCAAAAAATGAATATGTAAAAATTGAAGAACAAATTGGCGGGGCTGCCAAGCAAATGCTTGGGGCAGACGTTGTTTCTAATGATGCCGGCGATCCAGCCGCCCGGCTCATGCGCGATATTGAAAAAAATATATTACTGCGCGCAATTGATACTCTTTGGGTTGATTATTTGGTGGCGATTGATCATCTGCGGAAGAGCGTCGGATTGCGCGGATACGCGCAGAGAGATCCGCTCATTGAATATCGGCGGGAAACTTATCAGATGTTTAATGAACTTTTGGCAAATATCCAAAAAGAAGTCGTTTACGCGTTTTTTAAAGTTGGCGCTGGTTTGCAGCTTGCGCCGACGATTATGGCAACAGACAAGATGACGCTAATGGGCGCAACAAAAGAGCTAAGCGAGCCGGGCGCGCATATTTCCCAAAAACCAAAAGATGAGTCGGGCAAGAAAGTGGGCAGAAATGATCCTTGTCCATGTGGCAGCGGAAAGAAATTTAAGAAGTGTTGCGGACGGTGATTTTAAGCCATAAAATTTGTGCATATAGAACTCACATTCCAAAATCGGACTGAAAAGCCAGACACAACCGCTAATCATTTCTGCCGCGAGGACTGTTTGAGTGAGAATACACGAGTTCCGCAGCAAAGAAATGATCAGCGGTTGTGCGGCCAGTCCGATTTTGGAATGTGAGTTCTATAGCTTCTGTTGACTCATTATTCCAAATAATGTAAAATACTCGCCAATAAGATTATGCAGAAATCAAAACATGAACAACCGGCCGTGAATACTCGTTCAAAGATTCGTTGGGGGATCGTGGGAATTTTCGTATTGATTTTAATTACGAGCATATTTAACGCGCCAGCGTACGCCAATAGGGCAATTGACGCTGTAAACATAGCAACGCAAATAGGCATACCAAGAATTCCTGATCATCCGTTTCAGCTGGGTCTTGATTTGCAGGGCGGAGCGCATCTTATTTATCAGGCAGATGTTTCTGGAGTATCTTTTGGCGATAGGGCGCAGGCGGTAGAGGGTGTCAAAGATGTTATTGAGCGGAGAATAAATGCGACCGGCGTCAGCGAACCTGATGTGCGCACATCAAAAGTGGGTGAAGATTTTAGAATTAATATTGAACTTCCAGGCGTGACAGATGTTAGCGCCGCCATCAGCATGATAGGACAGACGCCAACACTAGAATTTAAAGAAGAAAATAATATGCAGCCTCGAGAATTGGCAGAGGAAGAAAAAGCGCAAATTGATAAGTATAACGCGGCCGCAAAAAATCGCGCGGAAAGCGTTATCGCCAGAATCAAGGCTGATGAGGATTTTGAAACAGTTGCCAAGGAAATTTCTGAAGATGAATTGAGCAAAAATAATGGCGGGTTTCTTAATTTCATAGCGCCAGACAGGGCTGACCCAGAGTTATATCAGTGGGCATTGGAGCGCTCCGAGGGAGACGCGGCTGTGGATCTGGTGGAGAACAGAGAAGGATTTAATATTTTAAAACGCGGCGAAGACAGGGACGGAGAAGTTCAAGCCGGCGCCAGCCATATTTTGATTTGTTATTTGGGTTCGCGAGGTTGCGCCAATAGTCAATTTACGAAAGAAGAAGCTTATGAACGGGCCAAATCTGTCTTTGATAAGGCTAATGCCGGTAATTTCGCGGCGTTGGCCAAAGAATACTCTACCGATCCTTCGGCGCAAAGCGGCGGTGATTTGGGCAAATTTGGCAAGGGAATGATGGTAAAAGAATTTGAAGACGCGGTATTTAGCGCGAAAGTTGGACAGATCATTGGCCCGGTTGAAACAGAATTTGGGTATCACATAATTTACAAAACATCAGAAGAGCCGGTAAAAGAGTATGAATTATGGCGCATCTTGATTAAAACTCAATCAGCAACTGACATTTTACCGCCGCAAGAACAGTGGATTAGCACCGGGCTTTCCGGCAGCCAGTTGGAACGCGCCGAAGTAGTCACGGACGGACAAACCGGCGCGGTACAAGTATCTCTGCAGTTTAACAGCGAAGGCACAGACCTTTTTAAAGGCATAACCGAACGCAATGTAGGTAAACCAGTGGCGATTTTCCTTGACGGACTGCCGATTAGCATACCAACAGTCCAGACAATAATACCAAATGGGAAGGCCGTAATTACTGGAAGTTTTAATATTGTAGAAGCTCGCCTGCTTTCACAAAGATTGAATGCCGGCGCCCTGCCTGTTCCGGTTAATCTGGTTTCGCAACAAACAATCGGCGCGAGCCTTGGCGCGGAGTCTTTGCAAAAAAGTTTAAAGGCCGGCGTGTTTGCTCTGCTCGTTGTGATGCTTTTTATGGTTCTCTATTACCGTTTGCCTGGTATTTTATCGGTGATAGCTTTGATTTTATATTTTTCATTAACAATGGCTGTTTTCAAAATTATCGGAGTGACGTTGTCATTGGCTGGAATTGCCGGTTTAATTTTGTCTATTGGCATGGCGGTTGACGCGAATGTTTTAATTTTTGAAAGATTAAAAGAAGAATTGCGAAGAGGCAAAAGCCTGAAAGCGGCAATTGAAGAAGGTTTTCTGCGCGCCTGGTCATCTATCCGAGACGGCAATATTTCAACATTAATTACGTGTCTTTTATTAATTTGGTTTGGTTCCAGTTTTGTTCAGGGATTTGCGGTAACTTTGGCAGTTGGAGTTTTGGTAAGCATGTTTACGGCAATTACCGTCACAAGAGTCATGCTCCGTTTTGTTGCGGCATGGTTTCCAAGGTTTGGGAATGCGCTATTTTTGGGCGCAGCTAAGAAAAGTGAATTATAGTTTTATGATAAATATCATTGGAAAAAGGAAAGTCCCATTTGCAATTTCCGGTATTTTATTTATTGGCAGCGTTCTTTTGTTGCTGATATACGGCCTTAAGCCAGGCATTGATTTTACCGGAGGTTCTCTGATAGAGGTTTCTTTTACCGGAGAGAGGCCTGATATTTTGCAGGTGCAAGGATCTGTTACTCCGCTTAATTTGGGTTCATTTATTACTCAGCCGTCCGGCGACGACGGCATGATTTTGAAGATGAAATTTTTAACAGAGGATGAACACCAAAATATACTGAAAGCAATCCGCGGCTCTTTTGAGACAGATGAGAATAAAATTTTGGAAGATAGAGTGGACGTGATTGGTCCGGCAATCAGCAGCCAGTTGCGGAAAAGAGCCACATATACGGCAATTGCTGTTATCGCCGCTATTATTTTATATGTAGCATACGCATTTCGGCGAGTTTCAGGGCCGGTGAAGTCGTGGAAGTACGGCATTGCCGCCATAATTGCGCTAATTCATGATGTTACGATAACAATGGGAGTGTTTGCTCTCTTGGGAAGATTCGCGGGTGTTGAAGTGGATCTTCCGTTTGTCGTCGCTTTGCTTACGATTTTTGGATATTCCGTAAATGATACGATTGTTGTCTTTGATCGAATTCGAGAAAATCTTATTTATAACGGATCAGATGATTTTGCAAACAGTGTGAATAAAGGGGTGAATGAAACTTTGATGCGTTCAATAAATACGTCTTTGACCGCATTGCTTGTCTTGTTTGTATTATTTTTGCTTGGCGGGGATACGATCCATTATTTTTCTTTAGCGCTGATTATTGGCATCACTTTTGGGACTTATTCTTCGATCTTTTTGGCGAGTCCGATTTTGGTTGTGTGGGAGGAGTGGGGCAGGAGAAAAGTTTGATTTTTTGTCGTTTGGTTTGTTGAGATAATCTATCGCTTGCCACACAGGCAAAAAGATAGCGACAGCTTTAGCGCCCGACTTTCGGGTTTTTTTGTTTTTTGCTATAATAGGAGGGTGTTTATAATTTTTAGATTTATCATAATCAATATAGCATATGAATGAAAAATTTATCCGGCATTTTATATCGTTCTTGGCGGTGCTCATATCGTTTGTAATTTGGTTTGGCGGTTACATCTCCGGCGCGCATGGGTGGTGGTGGACCGCGTTTGGCTGTATAATTATATATAGCATCGTTTATGCCTTGCTGGAGGTCTAAGGATTTATACCTTTTCGTCTTATTAATTCCGATTTTGCAAAAATTAAATTCTAATTATTTTGTTAAGTTTTAGCGATAATTTCGATAATTTAATGTTAAGCTATGGAGTATTATATGGAATTTAAATAGCAATTGAGCATATTATGTTTTTAAGTTTTTTACAATTTATTGAAAGCCTTTTTTTGCAACCGGTTTCTTTGGCAGTGATTGATCTGATTGCTCTTTTTGGATGGATTGCGCTTGCGGCAGTGCTTTTGAAAGGCGGCTTGATGCTGACAAAACGTTATAAAGAAAAGAGGTATAGTAAAAACTGGAATTTTGTGTTATTGGCAATTGATATTCCACAGTTGAATGTTCAAACGCCAAAGGCGGTTGAGCAGTTGTTTTCTCACATCTACAGCGTTATGGAGCCGCCGGCCATTGTTTACTATTACCGGCGCGGATTCAAGCAGTATAGCTTTAGTTTTGAGATAGTCAGTATCGAGGGATATATTCAATTTTTGATTAGAACATTGGATAAGTACCGCGACGTGGTGGAGGCGGCAGTATACGCGCAATATCCGGACGCGGAGATCGTAGAAGTAGAAGATTATGTTCACGGCATACCGGACAACTATCCAAACGACACGCACGAGATTTTTGCCGCCGAATATACTCTGATCAGGGATCAGGCTTTTCCGATTAGAACTTATGAAGAATTTGAACATAGCATTTCCAAGGATACAGTTTTGAAAGATCCAATGGGAACGATCTTAGAAAGTTTTACGCGCATCGGCGCCGGCGAGCAGGTGTGGTCACAGATGGTAATAGAACCCATTCAAGAGCATCGATGGAAAGATGATGTTATCAAAGAGGTTAAAAAGTTAATGGGAGAAAAACCGAAGAAAGATAATAAGTTTAATATATTGAATGCTGTCAGCGATTTTACCACCGCGTCTGTTGATGAGATTAGGCGGCAAGTTTTGGGAGAAGTCGCGTCAGAAGGCGCAAAGCCAAAGAAGGATGAACCATATAATCTTAATTTATACTTGTCGCCAGGCACAAAGACCATTATTGAATCAATGGAAAACAAAATACGCAAATTGGGCTTTAAGACAAAGATCCGTTTGATATATGCAGCGGAAAAAAATAAGTACAATCCAGCAAAAGCAGTTAATTCTTTTACTGGAGCGATGAATCAATTTAGCATACCCAGCTCAAATGCAATTTTACCAAAATACCTGACCGCGACCGATTATTTTTTCAAAGAACAGAGAAAAAATTATCGGAGAAGAATTTTGATGAAGGCGTATAAAAAGAGAGATATCATTATGGGCGGCAGAAGGCCATATGTGCTTAATATTGAGGAATTGGCGACAATATGGCATTTTCCGATGTCTCATGTCAAGACCCCGCTTGTCCAAAAAGCAGCTGCCAAGCAAGCAGAACCTCCGGTTGGATTGCCAGTTGAAGCTGGCGCGTCTGTCTTTATTCCTGAAGATGACAAAGAAAAAAAGCCGGATAACCTGAAACAATACCATACAGATGCCGGGCCGGATTATGGGCCAGGGCAGAAGTTTGGGTAGTTATCAGACCGAAGACCGAAGACCGAAGACTAAAGACTAAAGATTGAAGACTAAAGATTGAAGATTAAAGATTGAAGATTAAAGACCGAAGACCGAAGATTGAAGACTAAAGATTGAAGATTAAAGACCGAAGACCGAAGATTGAAGATTAAAGACCGAAGACCGAAGATTGAAGACTAAAGATTGAAGATTAAAGACCGAAGACCGAAGATTGAAGATTAAAGACCGAAGACCGAAGATTGAAGATTAAAGATTGAAGATTAAAGACCGAAGACCGAAGACCGAAGATTGAAGATTAAAGATTGAAGATTAAAGACCGAAGACCGAAGATTGAAGATTAAAGATTGAAGATTAAAGACCGAAGACCGAAGATTGAAGATTAAAGATTGATGACAAACAGTCTTTAATCTTTAGTCTTTAATCTTCAATCTTCGGTCTTCGGTCTCCGGTCTTCATTTTTTGTTTATTTTATATGTGGTTCAAAGAAATTTTTTTCAGGAATAAGCTTATTTTTGCTCTCGCGCCAATGGCCGACTTTACCGATAGCCCATTTTGCCGTATCTGCCGGGAAGCAAGCGGAAAGGATTTTGTTATTTTTCGGGAGATGGTAAGCGCAGAAGCAATTGTTCGTGGCAATGAAAAGACGCTAAGGATGTGCGAGTTTAATAAAGTAGAGCGGCCGATTGTGCAGCAAATTTTTGGAGCAGACCCCAGAGTGATGGCCAGCGCGGCAAAGATTATTATAGGTAAGTTTAAATTTGACGGGATTGATATCAACATGGGTTGTCCGGTGCCAAAAGTAACCGGAAAGGCTGGCTCTGGGGCTGCCCTGATGAAAGACCATGACAAGGCCGCGGCAATCGTTAAAGAGCTTAAAAAGGCCAATTTAGAGCTTCCAATAAGCGTTAAAACTCGGCTGGGTTGGAGTAGTGATAAAGAAATTTTAGAATTGGCGCCGAAGCTGGAACAGGCCGGAGCGGATTTAATCACTATTCACGGCCGGACAAAAAAACAGGGATATTCCGGGCGCGCCAACTGGCAGAGGATTGGTGAGGTGAAGAAATTAGTTTCTATTCCAGTGATTGCGAATGGCGATATAAAAACCGCTGAAGATATTGAGAAGTGTTTAGAGTTGACTGGAGCGGATGGAATTATGATCGGCCGCGGGGCGCTGGGGAATCCGTGGATATTTAATTACGGATATCCGGATCCTCCTCCGCCCGCCGAGTTGGGCGGGCTGCGGCGGACAAGTAATCCGGAGTTACGGATGAGAGAACTGTATGGTGTTGTTTTGAGGCATGCGGAGTTGTATTTACAGCATTACGGTTCTGAACACGGTTTGGTAACGTTTAGAAAACATTTGATTTGGTATTTCAAAGGCGTGCCGGGAGTGAAGGAGTTGCGGCGTGAGCTGGTGAAGGTGGAGACGATGGGGGATTTGGAAACAGTTTTACAAAAAATGGCTCTGTAGACGAGTTATTTTTGTTTAGAGAATTGTTTGACGGGGATATAGTTAGTTAGCGGATGTAAATTCTATCCGCCGTGGCTATTCACCCAACTTTCTTAAGCGCTTGATGACTGAATCCTGGTATAACCTAAAAGCTTTTCGTTTTTCCTTTATATAAATATAAGGCGTTCCAAGAATCTCGGAACATCTTTTGCATTTTAACGCAGGAATTTTTTTTATGTTCAGAGCTTGGAGGCCGACCATTTCTACCGGCTCGAATATTCTATCTAAATATAATCGACGCAAATTACCATGCCCATCTTTTTGATAGACGACAACTAGACTCTCGCACTTACGACAGCATACATTTAACAACCTTGAATGGCCGCCACGAGAAGCCTTATATTTATCTTTCTTAAAAGAAAAGCTTGTTTTTTTCATCTTAGGATAGAATTTATGTCGGATAACGTGGAGATATCCGAAGTTTATCAAAATTCCATTAAAAAACAATATGTATTTTGATAAATTTGGGAGAGCGAGGTGGCAACCGAGCGAACCGGATATCGTCTGTTGCGCGAGTCGAAACCACACGAGACACTTTTTCGCAAAAGGGTCGAGTGGGATTGAGACCAAGACAGAGCGCAGCGTCCCGCTACACGAGTCCGCAGACGAGTGAGACGGGCTGGCGCAGAGCTTTTGAT
>Ga0265296_1002544_pt1 | contig 18146 bp, 15 predicted proteins | sample MunlanPumphouse1_FD_189073 | JGI IMG/M metagenome (GOLD analysis project Ga0265296, IMG submission 189073) | Groundwater microbial communities from a municipal landfill in Southern Ontario, Canada - Pumphouse #1 | ecosystem: Environmental > Aquatic > Deep subsurface > Groundwater | place...
CGGTGCCCTGCATGTTTAGTCCGGCATTATTTAAGTTTTCGGCAACCAAACTGATGGTCAGGTTATCGCCGATATCGTAGGTTGTGCCTAAATCAATTCGCAAAGCCGAGCCGCTGTAAGTGCCTTTGTATTGGGTGTCGGCCACAATCTCGCCTTGCGGGATGTTGATCGTGGTTTCGGTATAACCGTTGGCCGTGCCGTAGAGGTTCTCATTACTTGCCCAGTTTGCTACCGCGGCCTCGTCGCTGATGTCGACGTTGGGCGAGTAAAAGGAGGCGTCGCCGTAATCGGTGTCAATTAATGTTTGGATCACATTATTGACGGTGGCGGTGGCCGAAATTGGGATTACATTGATGCCCCATGATACTGGGCCGGTTTTGGAGGCCGCGGAAAATATGATTTCCGAATTAATGGAAAAACTGTTGACCAGTTCAGAATAAACGGTGGCGGCGGCAGTAGCGTTTTGGGTTAAAAATCCTCCCCAGAGAGAGGAGGCGGTGGTATAGCTGAAACCTTCCCGTGAAATAGTGAGGATGCCATTGCTGGCAAAGGACATGCCGGTGTCTTGGTAATTGTTGATGCCGTAGAGATTTAAGCTGTATTTGGAAGCGGCCGGCGCCTGGCCCACGATGTTTACGTCCATGGCGGTATTGCCCAGGGTGGTGATGCCCAGTGTCAGGTAATCGTTGATTTTTATGGCCTGGCCGAAGGTTACATCCAGCCCTTCGGTGTCGCTGCGCAAACGGCTGATGACATCCTGCGTGGTGGGTGTATTAAGATCGGTGTGGCGATAGTACAGATAAGCCGTAAAACCACTGTCTGCGGCGCCGACCTCAAATTCCTGTTCTTCAACCTGTGAAGTGGAACTGCAGGCATTACTTTGTTGCTTTTGGTTTAAGATGACCAGCGCTTCGCCGGTTTCAATCCGGGTCAGACCGGCCGGGTTCCACAAAATGGTGCTTAAGCCGGCGGCCACGCACGAGTGCAAAGTGCCGTAGCCAACGTAAGGGTCGTTGATAGCAGGATACGTCAGGCGTAAATTGATATATGGGTAATTCACAACGGCAAAAGCGGGGATCAGCCAAGATGAAAATAAAACAAAAATCAATCCAACCCGAAAGAAAAATTTAATCCAGGGTGATACTTTCATCGCTTGCTGGAATTATAGTTTTATTGTGAGAGGATTGTCAATTTGTAAATTATGCGGTGGCCGCCAGCCCTGCATGCTATAATTTTTTCACTTATGCCAAAATTTAAACTCACCGCAAACTTTAAACCCGCCGGTGACCAACCGCAAGCCATTAAAGGATTAGGTGAAGGAATAGGAAAAGGATACAAGGAACAAACGTTGCTGGGTGTAACGGGTTCGGGCAAAACATTTTCCATGGCAGCCGTTATCCAAAAAGTTCAGAGGCCCACATTGGTTATTTCCCCCAACAAAACCCTGGCCGCCCAGCTCTGCCAGGAATTCCGCACTTTTTTCCCGGAAAACGCGGTGGAATATTTTGTTTCCTACTATGATTATTACCAGCCCGAGGCCTACGTGCCGCAAACCGACACTTACATTGAAAAAGATGCCAAAATCAACGATGAAATTGACCGCTTGCGCCACTCGTGCACGATGTCGCTTTTGCAGAGAAAAGACGTAATTGTGGTGGCATCGGTTTCATGTATCTATGGGTTGGGCACGCCCGAAAATTATTTGGAAGCCATGGTCCAGTTGTCGATTGGCGAAAAAATTGACCGCGATGAAATTATTAAACGGCTGGTTTCCATAAAATATGTCCGCAACGATTTTGAGCTAGGCAGGGGCAGGTTTAGGGTGAGGGGGGAGTCAATTGAAATTCAGCCCGCGTACGAATCAAAAATTTTCCGCATTGAATTGGATGAAGATCGAATTACCAAGATTTACGAAATGGATTTGGTGTCCGGTGAAGTTATGGGAAAAAGGGATACATTATATGTTTATCCGGCCACGCACTACGTTACGTTTAAGGATCGTCTGGAAAATGGGATCAAATCAATCCAAGCCGAGCTGGCCGCGCGCCTGGCGGTCTTGAAAAAAGAAAATAAGCTGGTGGAGGCCCAGCGGCTGGAGTCGCGCACCAAATATGACCTGGAAATGATTGCCGAAATGGGTTATTGCAACGGCATTGAAAATTACTCGCGGCACTTTGACGGTCGATCGCCGGGTGAGCCGCCCGCCACTTTGCTGGATTATTTTCCGGATAATTTTCTGATGTTTATTGATGAGTCGCACGTGACCGTGCCGCAAATTGGCGGGATGTACGCCGGCGATCAGGCCAGAAAGAAAGTGCTGATTGATTTTGGTTTTCGCCTGCCTTCAGCCTTCGATAATCGTCCGCTGAATTTCAAGGAATTTGAGAAAAAAGTAAAACAAGTAATTTACGTTTCGGCCACCCCGGCGGACTTTGAATTGCGGCGCAGTAAATTTATTGCAGAACAAATTATTCGCCCCACCGGTTTAATTGATCCGGCAGTAATTATTAAGCCGAGCAAAGGGCAGATGGATGATTTGTTCGCGCGCATTACGGATCGTACCGCGCGCGGTGAGAGGGTCTTGGTTACTACGTTGACCAAAAAAATGGCGGAAGCCCTGGCCGAATATTTAGACGACAAAGGCGTCAAGGTCAGGTATTTGCACTCTGATATTGATACGCTGGAGCGGATATCAATTTTGCGTGGCTTGCGCCTGGGTGAATTTGACGTTTTGGTGGGGATTAATTTATTGAGAGAAGGCTTGGATTTGCCGGAGGTTTCGCTGGTAGCAATTTTAGACGCAGACAAAGAAGGATTTTTGCGCTCCGAAACTTCACTGATCCAAACCATTGGTCGTGCGGCGCGCAACGTTAACGGACAGGTGGTTTTGTATGCCGATCAGCTTACCGGTTCGATCCAGCGCGCAGTTAAAGAAACCGACCGCCGGCGCAAATTGCAAGTTGATTATAATTGGAAGCATAACATCACGCCGCAAACCATTGTGAAGGAAATCAAAGATATCAAGCAGCAATTGGAAGAGTTGGACAAAAAAGAAGTCAGCGCACTGAAAGAAATTATTCCTAAAGGCGAAGTGCCCGCTATTATTGCGGGGTTAGAAGAAGATATGCGCTCGGCCGCGATTGCGCTGGAATTTGAGCGCGCGGCAAAAATCAGGGATAAAATTAAAGAGTTGAAGAAGGTGTTTGGGATGTAAGGGCCTGCCTGTTTTTCTTTCTCGTTGATAGGTTGCTGGTAAATAATTCCTCTTCTTAAACGCAAGGTTTTTTGGTAAAATCAAGCATACGCTCCCAAAAAGCGGCGCCGACAATAATTTAACCAGGAGAGTGCACTTATGACAAACTTTGGCAATCTACTAACCGCAATGGTAACCCCGTTCAAGAAGGATTTATCCGTTGACTTTTGCATGGCCGAAAAGCTGGCGGTATATCTGGCAAAGAACGGATCTGACGGCATTGTGGTGCATGGTACCACCGGCGAATCACCAACCTTAACCCACGAAGAAGAATTTGACCTGTATAATGTGGTTTTGCGGGCGGTTAAAGGAAAAGCAAAAGTAATTGCCGGAACAGGTTCTAATTCAACTGCGACCACAATCGCCATGACCAAAAAAGCCGAAAAGCTGGGCGTGGATGGGGCGATGATTGTTGTGCCGTATTACAACAAGCCCAGCCAGGAAGGTTTGCTGGCGCATTTTAAGGCGGTGGCGCAATCCACCCGTTTGCCTTTGATTATTTATAATATCCCGGGGCGGACGGGTGTAAATATGCTGCCGGAAACCGTGGCCAAATTGGCGCAAGTTAAAAACTTTGTAATGCTCAAGGATGCGGCGGGGAATTTGGATCAAACTGCCGCCACACGCGCGCTGACTCCGAAAAACTTTCGGATTTTATCCGGCGACGACAGCTTGACACTGCCGATGATGGCAGTGGGGGCGGAAGGAATTATCAGTGTGGCTTCGCATATTGCCGGGAAAGAAATCAAGGCGATGGTATCGGCATTTTTAAAGGGCCAGGTTACCCAAGCGCAAAAATTGTATTTCAAGCTTTTGCCGTTGTTTAAGGTCTTGTTTATTACTACCAACCCGGTGCCGGTCAAGGCGGCGCTGGAAATGGTGGGGATGCCGGTAGGCGGCGTGCGGCTGCCGCTGGTACCGGCGACAGATATAGAAAAGCAAAAGATTAAAAAAGTGTTGATCGCATTAGGCAAGGTTTGAGGCCAGTTACAAGCTAAAAAACATGTCATCAAAAAGCAAACACAAATTATTGCTTCATACTTGCTGTGCTCCTTGTACAACCTTTGTTTATCCCGAATTAGTTAAAAAGGATCTTGAGATTACCGGTTATTTTTATAATCCCAATGTCCATCCGTATAAAGAATTTGAAAAACGGCTGGAAACCCTAAAAATTTATGCCTCCCTTTCCAAATTGCCGATGGTTTATAATGAAGCGTATGACCTGGAAGACCATTTGCGCCTTACCATGGGCAAGGGCGCATCCGAGCGCTGTCTAGAATGTTATAAATTAAGGTTATACACTGTGGCCGCGTATGCCCGCGCCAAGGGCTTTGATTATTTTTCTACTACACTGCTGATCAGCCCCCATCAAAACCATGCGGCCATTATCCAGGCCGGCATGGAAATCAGCCGTTTGCACGGGGTCCCTTTTTATTATGAGGACCTGCGCCGTGGCTTCCAGACCTCACACCAGCTGGCCAAGGAAATGAAGTTATATCTGCAAAATTACTGCGGGTGTGTTTTTAGTGAAAAAGAAAGATTTGCAAGAGCGGTCGAGAATAGTTATACTGCTTAAAAAATATGGCAAAACTTTTAGATTTATTAAGAAGTAAACCGTTGACTTTAATTGTCAGCTTGCCGGAAACGTCTTTGGAGTTTGCCCAGGCGGCCGCCGGTGGCGGGGCCGACGCCCTCAATCTTGACTGTGATTCTTTTGGGACATATTTAAAAGATAAAATAGTCATCGGCCAGATTGTGAAAACCATTTCCGTTCCCTGCGGCATTACTTTTGAATCCAGCCAGGGTTTGAACTCGGCGGAGATCAAAAAACTGGCGGCGGCCGGTGTTGATTTTATTGGGATGCCGATCGGCTCGGTGGTGGCGGCACTGGCCAAAGAAGCTAAAATCGCCGAGGTTTACGTTTTGGGAAAAGATTATACGATTGATGAGCTGATGAATATTGGGAAAAGCACGAAAATGATTTTGTCGGCCGCGGTAATCCGTAATTTTGATTTGGGGCGGGAGCTGAACGTAGGTGACTTGCAAAATTATATCGGCATGGCCACTTCCACGGATATCCCGATTATTGTCCCTACCCAGAAAAAAATCCATTTTTCCGAAGTTTCCATCCTCAGTGATACCGGAGTCAAGGGGTTGGAGCTGACCGCGCAAGTTTTAGGTAAGACCTTAAAAACTATGCAAAAGGCAATCCGCGAATTTCGCCTGGCGGTTGATGATTTAGGAGAAGAATGAACTGCCGCGCGATGCATGGTTTTTTCCAATTCCGCTTTGTTCGGTTGCTGTTTTTTTCTGTCGTATTTTTCATCTTTTCTGTATCAGTTTTTGCGGCCGCGCCTCAACCTGCCGATAATTTTTCTTTTTTGGTTTTTGGCGACAACCGTGACGGGGATGAGGTTTATTTGGAGTTGATTAACAAAGTAAATACTGAAGAAAATATTGCTTTTGTGGTGCACGTGGGGGATTTTGTAGCGCTGGGGAAAGCCAGCGAATACAAACAATACCTGAAGCTGGAAGCCGGGTTAAAGCACAAAGTTTACCATGTGATGGGCAACCACGATGCGGTGTACGGCGGTTGGCAGCGGTTTAATCAGTATTTTGGAAACGCCGCTTACAGCTTTGATTATCAAAACTCGCATTTTATCGTTGTGGATAATTCGTTTGACCGCCGTTTAACCGCAGCACAGCTTGACTGGCTCCAAAAAGATTTGTCGGCAACCCCTGCCAAAAATATCTTTGTCTTTTTGCACCGCCCGCTTTTTGATCCGGCCGGTTTAATGGCCAGCCATGTCATGGAGTCCCAGACCAAAGCCGACCGTTTGCGTCGTCTGTTTGAAAAACATAAAGTTACCGCCGTTTTTGCCGGGCACATCCATGGTTTTGAAAAAACACAACTGAGCGGTGTGACTTATATCATTACGGGTGGGGCCGGTTCGCCGCTGTATTTGCCGCAGTTTATGGGGGGATATTTCCATTATGTACGGGTAACGGTGCGCGGAGACCGCGTTGATTACGCAGTGAAAAGAGTTTATGATTAAATTATGCTTGATCAGGAAAAACATAAAGGATTAATTGGCCAGCGCAACCGCCTGGTCTTTGCTTTTTTGGAGCTGTCCGGCGACCGGATTTTCCAGCGGCTTCCAGAAGAGAAAAAAATGGCATTAGTCCAGGCCGCACTGGAAATTGGCGAAGGTGCGGCGGCTTGGGTGAGGGCGGAGTGCGGCCAGGATGACCCGCGGCGCATTGCCGAACATTTTGGTCTGAAAATTTTTGGTGAAGACAAAGGGGTGGGGGCGCAGGGGATGAAACGCAGTGAGTACCGGCCCGAAAAATCTACAATTGTGATTTTTAGGGATACACTGGAACGTTTGATGGGGAAAGTGGCGGCCAAAGACCTGTCCGATTGCCTGCTGCGTTTTTTAGTGGCGCACGAGCTTTTCCATCATTTGGAAAAGATTAAAATCGGCCCGGTTGCGGAAAAATTCAAAATTGTTACCTGGCGCTTTTTGCGCTGGGAGCGCCAGCGGACTATCCCCAAATTAAGCGACGTGGCCGCCCAGGCCTTTACCCAAAGTTTGTTGTCGCTGGATTTTTCTCCGCTGGTTTTTGACTACCTGACTTACATCCTTTATGCCGATTTGAAGAAATGATATAATGACCCGGTTTTCAATTTTTGATTTAGAGTAAAAGGATTTTTTTCATGCCGGCTGACTTACATATCCATACCACCTGTTCGGACGGAACTTATACCCCCGAACAGATTGTAAAAGTAGCCAAAAAAGTGGGCTTGACCACGGTCGCGATTACCGACCACGACACCACGGCGGGCGTGGCACCGGCGCTGTCAGCGGGCGCGGCTTTGGGCGTGACAGTAATTCCGGGAGTTGAATTGACTACCCGCCTGGATGATATGGAACTCCATCTGCTGGGGTATTATATTGATTTTGCAAACGAGGAATTTCAGTCCGTCCTGCAAAAGCTGAAAGATGCGCGCCGGGAACGGATTTCTTTGATGTGTGACAAGCTAAAAAATTTGGGCGTCAACATTAAAGCCCGGGAGGTTATGCGGGAAGCCAAAAACGAATGTCCCGGGCGCCCGCACGTGGCCCGCGTTTTGGTAAAGTTTGGGTTTTGTAACGATTTGCGTGAAGCGTTCCAAAAGTATTTGGCAACCGGCGGCCCGGCCTATGTAGAGCATTATAAGCTAACGCCAAAAGAGGCAATTGCATTGGTCCGTAAAGTTGGTGGCATTCCGGTCTTGGGTCACCCGGCGGGGATTGTCCTGAATAATATGGTTCAAAAGATTGCGGAAAAAATTCCGCATTTGGCGGCAGAGGGGTTGTTGGGTATCGAGGCCTTTTATCCCGTGCACAGCGCTACCCAAACCAAGGAGTATGTGGCGATGGCCGAAAAATATGGTTTGCTGGTTACCGGGGGATCGGACTTTCACGGTGAAGGTGGGGTGCGCAAAGTAATTTTTGGAGAGTTTGCGCTTGATGATAATTATGTGGATGCGCTCCGGAAAATTAAAAAAGATTTGGGATAAGGGATAAGCACTGTGCGCTAAGGGATAATTAAAATGCATAAAAATCTTTTACATTATACATATGCTGAAATTAATTTAGCGGCAATTGGCCACAATATCAAAGAGGTAAAAAAGCTGCTTTTACCGGGTACCAAGTTTATGGCGGTGGTAAAAGCCAATGCCTACGGTCACGGCGCACTGGAGGTTTCGACCCAGGCGCTAAAAAGCGGAGCGGATATTTTGGCGGTGGCTTCGGTAAAAGAAGCATTGGAATTGCGTGACGGCGGAATTTCTGCTCCGGTATTGGTCTTGAGTGAAACCTCTCCGGATTTGGTTGACTATCTGGTAGAGGAAGACCTGACCCAGACCATTTATACCCGCCGGTTGGCGGAAGCGCTTTCCCGCGCCGCTTCCCGAAAAGGTAAAAAAGCCAAAGTACACATTAAGGTAGATACCGGGATGGGGCGGGTAGGAGTCGATCCCAAAGAAGCCGCCGAACTCATCGGCTATGTCAAACAGTTGGACGGGATTGAGCTGGAAGGTATTTTCACGCACCTGGCGCTGGCGGATGATGCCGAAAATGAATTTACCGATGAACAACTGGAGCGCTTTAGGGCCACCGTAGCTGCGTTGGAGAAAGGTGGCGTTAAGGTTCCGTATTTGCACGCGGCCAATTCTTCGGCCACGCTTTTTCACCATAAGGCGCACTTAGATATTGTAAGGATAGGGCTTTTAATGTACGGGTTGAAGCCCGAAACCGCTAAAACATTTGACATAAATTTGCAGCCGGCATTAGCTTTTAAGAGTAAAGTTTTATATTTGAAGCGGGTTGCGGCGGGGACACCGCTTTCTTACGGCTCCACCTATGTTACCGATCGTGAAACCCAAATTGCCACGGTTCCGGTGGGGTATGCCGACGGATATTCCCGCGCGTTAAGTAATAAGGCCTCGGTATTGATCCGCGGGAAACGTTACCCTGTGGTGGGGCGCGTTTGCATGGACCTGACGCTGGTTAACGTGTTTGACGACAATATCCAGGTTGAGGACGAAGTGGTATTGATTGGGCGGCAGGGAACGGAAGAAATTACGGCCACCGAGCTGGCGCTGTTGGAAAACACGGTTAATTACGAAATTGTTTGCAGTATTGGCAAAAGGGTGCCGAGGGTTTACTTGTCAGCTTGAGAGCAATTGGTTCATTTCAGCAGTTTTATTAAAGATGTGATAAAATAATCGCTTCCATGACATACATTTCTTTATACCGTAAATATCGTTCGCAGGATTTTGATGGCTTGGTTGGACAAGAGCACATTGTGGTTTCTTTGAAAAACGCCATTGATGCTTCCCGTCTTTCGCACGCCTACCTTTTTTGCGGGCCGCGCGGCACCGGCAAGACCAGCTTAGCGCGTATTTTTGCCAAAGGGCTCAATTGCCAAAGCAGCCCGGCCCCCACGTCTCATCCCTGCGGGACTTGCGGCAACTGTCAAAAAATTCGCGACGGCCACAGCGCGGACGTGATTGAAATTGATGCGGCGTCAAATCGCGGCATCGACGAAATCCGCGACCTGCGCGAAAAAATCCGGTTCCAGCCGCTGGAGTCGCGTTTTAAAGTTTATATTATTGATGAAGTGCACATGTTGACCACCGAGGCCTTTAACGCGCTCTTGAAAACATTGGAAGAACCGCCGGCGCATGCCGTTTTTGTGCTGGCAACCACGGCCGTTCAAAAAGTTCCCGCCACTATCATTTCCCGTTGCCAGCGCCTTGATTTTGGCCGCATCCCGTTTGCCAAAATCCGGGACCATCTCCAAAAAATCTGCGGCCAGGAAGGTTTTGCCATTGATGCCGACGCGCTGGCGATGGTGGTTAACTACGGTGACGGCTCGATGCGCGACGCCCTTTCTTTGCTTGACCAGTTGATGTCGTTTTGCGGAAAAAAAATCACCGCGGAGGATGTGGTGGTGCTGTTGGGGACGGCGGATGATACATTATTATTTGACCTGGTGGATGCTCTGGCGCAAAAAAACTTTGTTCGGGTCTTTGCCCTATTGGATAAGGCGGCAGATATTGGGGTTAGTGTCGCCCAACTTACGGCCAGCCTCATCCAGCATTTTCGCTATCTCATGTTTGCGCTGGCGCAAAGCATGGACGGCCTGGACCTTTCGATTGAAAAAAGCGAAAAAATACAAGCGCAGGCGCGCCAATTTAACTTGGAGCAGGTTAAGTCAACGTTAAAGATAATGGCGCAGGCCGATCTGGATATGCGCTGGCAAAGTTTTGGCCGGGTGGTTCTGGAAGTGGCGCTGATGGATATTATGGATGTTTTGCAAAAAGGTCAGAATGCAATTGCCAAAATGTACCAGAAAATTGAAATCCCTGACCGCGTACCGCAAAAAGAGGAGTTGGCCCTGACGGATATCGGGGCCGGCCCGGATACCCCGCAACCGGACACCTTAAAGTTAGTGCGGATGCATTGGAACGAAATATTAGATAATGTAAAGAGCCGCAGTTTGTTTTCGTATGTTTCTTTGCACGAAGGCGAACCCCTGGAAATCAATAAAAACGGCAAGCTAGTGGTGGCTTTCCGCAAGGGTTTCAGCTTCCATAAAAGCCGCTTGGACGAGCAATCCCAAAAACAGGTAGTGGAAGAAGCTATTGGCCAGGCCATTGGCCGGCCGTTGTTGATCGAAAGCATTGTAACCGACCGGTCGGAAAAAATCGGGGTAACCGGAAAACCGGTTTCGGTGGATAAGGTTAAGGAAATGTTTGGGGGCCGGGTGGTATCGTGATATAATTGCCCTGTTTTTTGGGAGGGATACAATGATTTTTGGAAATCTCGGTAAGATGGGAGAAATGTTAAAACAGGCCAAGGAAATGCAAAAGCAGATGGCCTCGATTACGGTTGAAAAAGAAGATGGCGGAATTAAAGTAAAAGTTTCCGGTGATATGGAAATCACTGCGGTTGAGATAGATTCGGCTTCTCTTCCTACAGATCCTCAGCGCCTGGCGGAAACCATCCGCCGGGTGGTGAACGGGGCTTTCAAAGAAGCAAAAATGGCGGCCGCCAAAAAGTTGGGGGGGATGGCTCCGGGGGCGGGGTTGCCGTGGTAAATTTGGAAAACGGCGCCTACGGCGGTTTTGAATATGCCGGAGCCCTGGGCCGTTTGATTAATGAATTCAAAAAAATGCCGGGGATTGGTCCCAAGTCAGCCCAGCGCCTGGCTTTTTATGTTTTAAGTATTCAAAAAAATGAGGCGGAGGTTCTTTCCCGCTCCATTTTGGAAGCCAAGGAGCAGATTAAAAACTGTTCCATTTGTTTTAATTTGACGGATTGCGATCCCTGTTTGATTTGCAAAGATGAGCGGCGGGATCAAACGTTGATTTGTGTGGTGGCCGAACCCAAGGATTTGATCGCGGTTGAAAAAACTAAAGAGTACCGGGGCGGTTACCATGTTTTGGGTGGGTTAATTTCCCCGTTGGATGGGATTGGCCCGGAAAACTTGCGGATCAAAGAACTGTTGCGCCGGATTGCTAAAGGTAATGTAACCGAAGTGGTGATGGCGTTTAGCCCCTCCGCCGAGGGTGAAGCCACGGTAATTTATTTGTCCCGTTTGCTTAAACCCCTGGGGGTAAAGCTGACCCGGATTGCTTACGGTTTGCCGGTGGGAGCGGACATGGATTTTGCGGACGAGGCCACGCTGACCAAAGCCTTTGAAGGAAGAAGGGAAGTTGCTTGATTAATAAGTTGAAAGAGTATGCTTTGACCTGGTGGGAAGTGGTTTCCGCACCCATTTTATTCTTTACGGTTATGGAGCCGGAGGATTGGCGGGGCCGACCGTTGGATTTTTTGCTGGTTTCTTCCTGGATTTTGTCCTTTTTTATTGCGGTCACCATTTTTGTGGTACAGATGATTCCGGTGGGGCAATACTTAATGGAAGGTTTGGCCGGGATTAAGTTTTTAATTGCTTTGCCGGTGGTGCTGGCGCTGGGGTTGATGTTTTCTGCCATCATTTTTATTATTCTGGGCGGGTTTGCGATGTTTTTTTCCTTTGGGGCTTTTTACTTGCTGGGTTGGGTTTTACACGTTATTTCCAAATATTTTAACGGTGAAAAATCGGCAGAGGATATGTTGCAAGCCGTTTTTTATTCTTCGGCGGTTATGCTCTTTTTTGTCGTGACGTTATTTTTAGCAATTTTGTCAAATTTTGGTTTTCTCTCGTTCGAAATTTTTCGGGTTGGGTTTGATGTGGTGCTTTATTTGTCATTGCTGTTTATTTATGGTTTATGGAGCATTCTGGTCCGCAAGGTGGGCGGGCATTCCAAGCCCCGCGCCTTTCTGCTGGCGGCGATCCCTTTTGTTTTTTGTTTACTTTTGGCCATAATTTTTGATTTAAAAGGGTTTGAAAAGATTCGCTCGATTTTAGGGATTTAAAAAATATTCAGGGGGGTTATAAAATGAAACGTCCCATGCATCCTTATGACGGTAACGGCGCGGCAGCGCAGGTCGCACACGCGACCAATGAAGTTATTGCAATCTATCCAATTACGCCTTCTTCCAATATGGGAGAAGCCGCTGACCTAAAGTCCGCCAAAGGCGAAAAAAATATCTGGGGTACAGTGCCAACCGTTGTGGAACTCCAATCCGAAGGCGGCGCTGCCGGCGCAGTCCACGGGGCTCTTTCCGCCGGATCTTTGGCGACCACCTTTACTTCTTCGCAAGGCCTGCTTCTGATGATTCCCAATATGTACAAAATTGCCGGGGAATTGACCCCTACGGTTTTTCATATTGCGGCGCGCTCTCTGGCTTGCCAGGCCCTTTGTATTTTTGGCGATCATTCTGATGTTATGGCAGTACGTCAAACCGGCTGGGCGCTGTTGGCGTCGGCCAGCGTGCAAGAAGCCATGGATTTTGCCTTGATTGCGCAAGCGGCTACCCTGGAATCACGCATCCCGTTTGTGCACTTTTTTGACGGATTTAGGACATCACACGAGATCCAAAAAATTGAAGAGCTGACCTTTGATGATATGCGCGCCATGCTGGATGACAAATTAATTGATGCACATCGCCGCCGGGCACTTTCTCCTGACCATCCCACCATCAAAGGTACTTCCCAAAACCCGGACGTCTGTTTTCAGGGCCGGGAAACGGTTAACCCGTTTTATGCCCCGTGTCTAACCATTACGCAAACTGCCATGGATAAATTTGCTAAACTGACTGGACGCCAATACCATTTGTTTGATTATGTCGGTGTACCGGATGCAGAGCGGGTGGTGGTGGCGATGGGGTCGGCGACAGAGGTGGTGCATGAAACGGTTAACCATTTAGTGAAAAACGGAGAAAAGGTTGGCTTGTTAATTGTCCGTCTTTATCGCCCGTTTGATGTAAAAGCTTTTGTCGCAGCCCTCCCCGCTACCGTTAAATCCATTGGGGTACTTGACCGGACCAAAGAACCTGGTTCGTTGGGCGAGCCGTTATACAAAGATGTCCGCACCGCCATTGGCGATGCCATGCACCAAAAATTGATCAATTTAAAAAATTATCCCGTAATTGTAGGCGGGCGTTATGGGTTGGGCTCGGCCGACTTTACTCCGGCAATGGTTAAAGCGGTATTTGATAACCTGACTTTAAGCCAGCCGAAAAACTTTTTTACGGTTGGGATCGTTGAAGATGTGACGGGCAGCAGCCTGGAAGTCGATCCTAGTTTTAATATTGTTGATCCGGATTGCCACCAGGCCATGTTTTATGGGTTGGGGTCAGACGGTACCGTTGGCGCCAACAAAAACACCATCAAGATTATCGGCGATAAAACTGATAACTATGCACAGGGCTATTTTGTTTATGATTCCAAAAAAGCCGGTACCGTAACCGTTTCCCACCTTCGTTTTGGCAAAAACCCGATCCATAGCCCGTACTTAATTTCCACGGCCGATTTCTTGGCCTGCCATAACTTCACCTTTTTGGAAAAGTATGACATGCTGAAAAATATCAAAGTTGGCGGAACTTTTTTGCTGACCTTGGAATACGGCAAGGATACGGTCTGGTCAAAATTGCCGGGACGCGTCCAAAAGCAGATTATTGACAAAAAATTAAAATTCTATGTGATTGATGCGGTAAAAATTGCGGAAGGCATCGGACTGGGGCCGCGGATCAATACGGTCATGCAGACTGCCTTCTTTAAAATTTCCAAAGTGATTGATGTGGAGATGGCTATCAATGCGGTCAAAGAGGCCATTAAAAAATCCTATGGCGGCAAAGGCGAAAAAGTAGTAGCCATGAATCTGGCGGCAGTTGAGCAGGCGTTGCTTGGCATACAAGAGGTGGTGATCCCGCCGAGCGTGACCAACCCGGTTTCCCCGATCAAACCGGTGGCCGACACCGCTCCGGAATTTGTCAAAGAGGTTACGGCGGTGATGTTGAGGGCCGAAGGGGAAAGCCTGAAAGTTTCACAGATGCCCGCCGACGGTACCTGGCCCACCGGTACCACGCAATATGAAAAACGCAATATTGCAGTCAACATTCCAGAATGGAATCCAGAGGCCTGTATCCAATGCGGAAAATGTTCGATGCTTTGCCCGCATGCGGCCATCCGTCCCAAGATGTACGCCGCGGACCTGCTGAAAAATGCGCCGGCAACTTTCAAGTCAACTGATCCCAAAGCGGTCAAAGGGGCAGAGGGAATGAAGTATTCACTGCAAGTTGCGCCGGAAGATTGTACCGGATGCGCTAATTGTGTTGAATATTGCCCGGTAAAAGACAAAGGTGCTATTAAAATGGTGCCCCAAACCCCCATCCGGCAGCAGGAAGCCAAGAATTATGAATTTTTCTTGGGTTTGCCGGAAACTCCGGCGGCCTTGTATACCCTTAATTCCATGAAAGGCAGCCAATTTGTCCGGCCGTTGTTTGAATATTCCGGTGCCTGTGCCGGCTGCGGCGAAACGCCGTACATTAAACTGCTGACCCAGTTATTTGGCGATCGCCTCTTGATTGGTAATGCGACGGGATGTTCTTCTATTTATGGCGGGAACCTGCCGACAACCCCTTATGCTAAACGTGCTGACGGGCGCGGCCCGGCCTGGAGCAATTCCCTGTTTGAAGACAATGCGGAATTTGCTTATGGCATGTGCTTGTCCGTTGACAAATTTAATGCGTATGCGCTGGAATTATTAGTTCAAGCCGCACAATGCCCAGATTGCGGCGGCGGCCTGAAAGGGCTGGCGGACGAAATTAAAGCCGCGCCGCAAACTAATTCGGTTGAAATTGAGCAGCAGCGTGCGCGGGTGGCCAAGTTAAAAGATGTCCTCAAATCCTGCAGTAGCGGTGTTTGTAAACAGCTGTATTCGGTTGCCGATTATCTGGTAAAAAAATCCATTTGGGCGCTGGGCGGCGATGGCTGGGCTTATGATATTGGGTTTGGCGGATTGGATCATGTCCTGGCTTCCGGCCGAAATGTAAATATTCTGGTACTGGATACCGAAGTTTACTCAAACACGGGTGGCCAGGCGTCTAAATCAACTCCGCTTGGAGCCGTCGCACCGTTTGCGGCGAGCGGCAAGCCGATTGCCAAAAAAGACCTTGGTCTCATGATGATGAGCTATGGATATGTATATGTGGCGCGCGTGGCGATGGGCTATGACCAAAACCAGGTGCTTAAGGCCTTCACCGAGGCCGAAGCCTATCCCGGCCCGTCAATTATCATTGCTTATTCGCACTGTATAAATCATGGGATCAACATGAACAAAGGATTTGTTGAACAGAAGAATGCGGTAGATTGCGGGGCCTTTATCACCTTCAGGTATAATCCCAGCTTGGTTGCGCAAGGCAAAAATCCGTTTCAACTCGATGCCAAAGAAGTTAAAATGACGTTTGCGGATTACGCCAACAACCAAAACCGTTTCCGCGTCCTAAAACAGCGCGATCCGGCGCACGCCGAAAAATTGATGCAGCTGGCGCAGAAAGACATTGATAACCGCGTCAGCTTCTATAAACAGCTGGCGGCCATGAATATAGTTTTTTAGGAGGTGGCCTATGAATAAAAAACAATTAGCCGCAAAAGTGGGCAAAGAGCTTAAGCTTAAAAAAGCTCAAGTTGAAAAAGTGCTGGATAAGACGCTGGAATTAATTACGGAAGATTTGAAGGGTGGTGGCGTCGTGCGCCTGGTGGGGTTTGGTAATTTTTTGGTGAGGGGTAGGGCGCCGCGAGTTGGCCGCAACCCCCGCAGCGGCGAAAAAATTGATATCCCGCCTACCAAGTCGCCGGCCTTTGTGCCTGGAATTAACTTAAAAAAAGCAATTAAAGGATAGCAAATTGTACTTTGTCGTGCCGTACCGGTAACTTTGCGCAAAATAAATTATGGCTAAAGATACAACCAAACCAGAAATCGAAAAACTGCTCAACATTCTTCCTCCTAAGATTTTGAAGGGTATTGCCGCACAAAAAGATGTCGCAAAATTAGTGGAAGTGGTGTTGGATTTGGGTTGCCTGCCGCAGGCGCGGTATGAAGAAAATTCCATTGATCTTTCGGATGTGCCGGTGACGCAAAGCGACATTGATTATGTGGTCAGTAAAGCCGGCATGTTTACGGCCGATAACCGGGCGGGGATCGAGCGGACACTCCATCGCATTTCGGCCATTCGCAACCGCACCGGAAAAATTGTGGGGTTGACTGCGCGGGTGGGGCGGGCGGTTTTTGGCACCCTCAATGCCATTGCGGACGTGGTTGAATCCGGGCAAAATATATTGTTTTTGGGGCCGCCGGGAATTGGCAAGACCACCAAACTGCGGGAAGCGGCGCGCGTCCTGAGTGATAAGTGCAAAAAGCGCGTCATTGTGATTGATACTTCCAACGAAATTGCCGGCGACGGCGATATCCCGCATCCGGCAATTGGCCGATCACGCAGGATGCAGGTGGCAACGCCTGACAAACAACACGCGGTGATGATTGAGGCGGTGGAAAACCACATGCCGCAGGTAATTATTGTTGACGAAATCGGCACCGAAGCCGAGGCCCTGGCGGCACGCACCATTGCCGAGCGCGGCGTACAGTTGATTGGCACGGCGCACGGCACCGCCCTGGAAAATATCTTAAGCAATCCCACTCTGTCGGACCTGGTGGGCGGCATCCAGACCGTAATTTTGTCCGACGAAGAAGCCAAGCGACGGCACACCCAAAAAGCGATTTTAGAGCGCAAGGCCCCGCCTACATTTGACAGCGCGGTAGAGATTAGGGCGCGCAATACTTTTGCCATTTATTTTGACGTGGCCTCGGCCATTGACAAGCTGCTGCGCAAAGAGGTTCCCAAACCCGAAATCCGCGTGGTGACGGATGCGGGAGAAGTTGAAGTAACCCAAAAGTATGCGTTTGAGATGTCGGATGTAGATTTATCGGCTGCTCCGCCGGCAGAGTTTTCCAAAGAGGCGGAGACCGTCAATATTTATCCGTTTGCCGTTAACGTTTCGCACCTGGAGGCCGCAATTGAAAGTTTGGGCGTGCCGGCATCCGTGGTGACTTCGGTTTCGGATGCCGACCTGGTATTGACCATAAAATCAAAAATGAAGCATGGGGAAAAAGTAGTACGCATGGCCGGCGAGCATAATATTCCGGTGCATGTCATCCGCAATAATGTCCCGTCCCAAATCCGGCGGTTTTTAAAATATTTCTTCAAAGTACAGGACGTTTCTTATGTGGAACAGGAAGAATTGGCGTTGACCGAAGTAGAAGAGGCCTGCCTGCGCGCGCAAAACGAAAAACGCCCAATTGATTTGTCCCCGCAAAATGCCTACGTTCGCCGCCTCCAGCACCAGGCCTGCCGCCGCAAGGGTTTCAAGTCCGAGTCCATTGGTCAGGAACCGCGGCGCAGAGTCAGAATTTATCCTTCGTAAAATTATATTAATGATTAGCGCTGTCAATAATATTAGAAGAGTCATTACTTACTCTTCTAATTTCTTTTTTGCCTTAGCAACCCTTTCTCGAGCTTCCCGAATATGAGGGTGATTATTCAATCCGGTTAATGGCGTTCCTGGTGGAACACAATCCGCAAGATTTCTCTGCGCGGCGTCATATTCGTTCCCTCTCTCTTGATAGACGGCTTCCGGGTCGCGCCGTGTTGGTAGAGCAGTCCTGCTATTTTGCCATTCATATCGTTCATATTCGTTCCTTCTCTTTTGATAGACGGCTTCCGGGTCGCGCCGTGTTGGTAGATTGGGAGGATTTGTCATGGTTGTTATTGGCATATGTAACAATGCCCGGCAACTCCGTGCAAGGTAACGCAAACCTCGATAAATTCCAATCGAAAAATAACCAACCCCTCCTAAAATTGATGAGACACCCACAAGCGTTCCGACAAGTGCTAAA
>Ga0265296_1002545_pt1 | contig 18141 bp, 14 predicted proteins | sample MunlanPumphouse1_FD_189073 | JGI IMG/M metagenome (GOLD analysis project Ga0265296, IMG submission 189073) | Groundwater microbial communities from a municipal landfill in Southern Ontario, Canada - Pumphouse #1 | ecosystem: Environmental > Aquatic > Deep subsurface > Groundwater | place...
ACCAAGCACGAATCCGATCAGGCCGCCTGTAAAAATTCCTTTTAAAAATCTTCTAATCACTTATTTTTCACCTCCTTAACAATACATCTATAGCTTTTTTAACGCCGGCAAGCAGGCTTTTGCTTTCGATAAAAGGTGATTTTATAAACCTGCCTACCACTTCCCTGGTTTTTTGCGATCCTTCTGCCATAATATCAAGTTTAGCCAGGAACAAGCCGGAAATCCGGTCTATTCTCGCGATAATATTTTTTATCGAAGATGTTGAACCCGCAATTTCCGTGAGAAGAGGAGTATATTGCGTTTCGGTATCTTTTATCATATTCGAAATAGATCTCGCGCTTTTTTTAAATTCCACAAGAATCATAACGATATAAACCAGTATTAACACAAAAAGAAAACCTGCCAGAATCCAAATAATAGTGAATATAGTATTAATTTCCACTTAAGTTCTCCTCCTTTTCCAGCTCTTTACGTTTTTCATCCATAGCTGCGCGGGCTTCCTCAAGCGCGATATCGATTTTAGATATTCCTTTTTCGATAGCATCAAGCGCGGGGTCGATAATCTCGGATTTTATTTCGGCCGGTTTATTTTTTAAATCCGTCAGTTTGTTTGCGAACTTTTCCCTTGCTTCTTTGCCGGTTAGAGGGGTAAATAGTACCCCGCAAACGCTTCCGATAATACCCCCAAAAAACAAACCGTCAAAAAAAGAGCCTTTTTTTGCCATTTCATTACTCCTTTGCCTTTGGATATGACCCGAATATTTTTAAAAATGACGCTTTCTTTTTTATCGCAGATAGAGCGTCCTTTACCTTTTTGTCAGTTTTATGGCCGTCAAAATCAGCAAAAAAATAATAATTTCCCAGAGCAGTTTTTGCCGGCCTTGATTCTATCTTGTTAAGATTAATATTTCTCAACGCGAATTCTCCTAATATATTATAAAGGCCTCCTGGTTTATCCTTTGCAATCGAAAAAGCAATCGAGGTCTTGTCGCACCCTGTTGCCGGATGATCTTTTTTTGAAACAACGATAAACCTTGTCCTGTTATTCGTGTAATCGTTTATGTCCTTTTTCAAAACAACAAGTCCGTATAATTTTGCTGATCCTTCGGGTCCAATTGCGGCCATTGTTTTTTTATCGCTGGCTGCTATTTGTTTTACCGCGGACGAAGTGCTGTGAGCAAGATGCAACTCCGCATTGGGAAGAGTTTTTCTCAAATACTGCCTGCATTGTTCGATTGGTTGAGGGTGAGATACCACATCGGTAATATCTGATATCGTTACGCCTTTGTTGGCAATAAGGCATTGATGGACTGGTATAACAATTTCCTGATAAATTTTCAAATTTACGTCTTTTACGAGTATATCTTCGACAATCCCGACTGTTCCCTCGATAGAATTTTCAATTGGAAGAACGCCTTCATTTACTTTTTTTGAATCAACGGCGCTAAGAACATCGTGAAAAGTGGAAAAAGGAATAAATTTAATATCTTTCCGGTCAATTTTTTTCGCGTATAGAATGCTGGCTTCTTCCGAGTATGTTCCTTCCGGCCCAAGATATCCAACTTTTAGCATTGTTACACCTTATTATTTATTTAAAATTTGTTTTACGGCGCAGGCTATATCCGACGATGTAAGTCCATATTTTTCCAAAAGCTCATCGGGTTTGCCGGATTCAGCAAAAGTGTCATTTATTCCAATTCTTATCATTTTTGTAGGACAGTTTTCCGCGAGTATTTCGGCGACAGAACTGCCAAGTCCGCCGCTGATTTGATGTTCTTCAGCAGTAATAATTCTTCCTGTTTCCTTTGCGCACTGTATTATAAGCTCTTTGTCAATCGGCTTAATTGTGTGAATATTAACTACTCTGCAGCTTATACCTTTTTTTTCAAGGTCAAAAGCCGCGTCAAGGGCACCTGCTACCATAATCCCGCATGCAATGATAGTTACGTCTTTACCGTCCCTCATTACGATCCCTTTTCCGATTTTAAAGCCGTAATTATCATTTTCGTATAATATCGGAGTGTCTTGTCTTGAAAGTCTAACATAAAATGGCCCTGATGCATTTGCAGCGGCTATTATTGCCAATCTAGTTTCGATAGCATCAGCAGGTACGATAACCGTCATGTTTGGAAGTACTTTCATTAAGCATATATCCTCAAGAGCCTGATGAGTAACTCCGTCTTCTCCTGTTGTTATTCCGCCATGTGTTGAAACGATTTTAACGTTTAATTTTGGATAGGCAACGGAAACCTTTACTTGGTCCCACGCTCTGCCTGTGCAAAATACCGCAAAAGTTGAGGTAAAAACAGTTTTACCTGTTGTTGCAAGCCCTGCCGCGGTGCTTATCATATCCTGCTCGGCAATTCCCATGTTGAAAAATCTATCCGGAAATTCTTTGCAAAAATGACAGGTTCTTGTGGAAGCGGATAGATCCGCGTCAAGGACTACAATATTTTTGTTTTTTTTGCCAAGCTCAACCAGGGTTTTACCATAGGTATCTCTAGTTGACGCTTTTTTTGGGCAGTTATTCATTACAATGGCCTATCTCTGAAAGAGCTTTTGAGAGTTCATCTTTGTTTGGAGCTTTGCCGTGAAACGCGATATTTCCCTCCATAAAAGATACTCCCTTCCCCTTAACAGTATCCGCTATAATAATTGTTGGCTTGCCGTTTGTATGATCAGCTTGATCAAAAGCTTTAATAATACTTGATATATTATGCCCATCAATTTCGATAACATTCCAGCCGAATGATTTCCATTTATCCACAACTGGATGAAGCGCTTTTATTTCATTAAGCGAACCGTCAATCTGAAGCTTATTATGATCAAGTATCGCGATAAGATTATCGATTTTGAAATGGCTGGCTGTCATAGCCGCTTCCCATATTTGTCCGGATTGAGATTCTCCATCACCAATCAGGCAATAAACCTTATACTTTAGACCGTCAAGTCTTGCGGCAAGCGCCATTCCGTTTGCAGCGGAAAGTCCCTGCCCCAGCGATCCTGTTGACATTTCTATGCCTGGAAGACTCAACATATCGGGATGACCCTGGAGAGAACTGCCGATCTGCCGAAGCGTCTTTAAATAAGATTTTGGAAAGAATCCCGCTTCCGCTAAGGCTGCATATAAACCCGGTGCCGCATGACCTTTTGAAAGCACAAAACGATCGCGGTCCGGCATAGCAGGATTTTTTGGATCATATTTCATTTTGTAAAAGTAAAGAATTGTAATTATATCTGCCGCGGAAAGAGAACCTCCCGGATGACCTGACGCGGCGCAGCCGATCATTTCTACAATATGTTTTCGGATGACCTTAGCTTTTTTTTCGAACTCTTTTATTTTTTCTGTATTCATAGGTAAAATTTATTTAAATTTAGCACGATTTAGACTTATTTTCAATGTCATAGAATTTTTATTTCCGGAGCCAACACAATTCCAAACCTGGCTAATACTTCGTCCTTTGCCTTGTTCATTAGAGCTATGACATCCGACGACTTGGCATTGCCAAGATTAATAATGATATTCGCGTGAACATTAGATATCTGCGCTCTCCCGATTTTTAACCCTTTTAATCCGGTCTGTTCAATAAGATATCCAGCCGGTTGTTCTTTCGTGTTTTTAAAGATGCTGCCAATGCTGGGTTTGTTTAACGGTTGTTTTGTTTTTCTTTCGCTCAACATATTGATGATTCTTTTCTTTATTGCTTTGGGATCGTCTTTTTTTAATTTTAAAACTACTTTTGTGATTATCAGATTTTTTTCAGCGATGTTGCTTTTGCGGTAATCAAACTGGAGCTCCTTCCGATAAATTGTCTTTGTTTCTCCAAGATGGTTGATGCCCTCAACCATTGAGACAAGACTGCCAATTTCTGTTGTAAAAGCACCAAGATTAGATATTACCGCGCCGCCTAAGGTTGCCGGAACTCCAGCCGTAAATTCAAGGCCGGAAAGCCCGTTTTTTTCAAGAAGTTTTAAAAGATTCCATAAAAGTGTTCTGGAATCGCAAACAACTTCGTCTCCCATAATATCAATTTTACTTATTTTAGATGCCATTTTGATAATAACATCGTCAATTCCACTGTCAGGAAAAAGAATGTTTGATCCATTACCAGTTACAATGAACTTAAGGTTGCTCTTATTCAAAGCCCGAATAATATATGTCAGGTCTTTTATTGTTTCCGGTATTACAATGGCCTGTGACGGGCCTCCAATCTTGATTGTAGAATGGTTTGAGAGCGGTTCATTCAAGAGAATGGCAGTTTTTGTATTATTTCTTATAATATTAAGTAAGTTGTCGATCGCTTTCACGTAATCTTGCCAATACTTCCTTTCCGACGGTAAAAATATCTCCCGCGCCAAGTGTCAGAAGAATGTCTTTTGGTTTTAATATCGAAACGAGATAATCCGCAATTTTTTCTTTTTTGGGAATATACTCAATTATTAAATTTGGTTTGACGGATATGCAATCAACTATTGATTTTCCCGAAATGCCTGATATCGGAGCTTCTCCAGCGGAGTAAACATCAGTAATAATTGCGATGTCTGCGAGATCAAACGCACCGGCGAATTCATCTTTTAAATGCATTGTCCTTGTATATCTATGCGGTTGAAAAACACAGATTACTCTCCTATCCGAACCCCATCCCAACCTTGCTGCTTCGAGCGTTGCACTTATCTCTGTCGGATGATGCGCGTAATCATCAACAACAAGAATATTATTTATCTCACCTATTGTTTGAAACCTTCTTCTGGTACCGGTAAATGACGCAAGCGCGGTTGCGCAGGCCGTAAATTCCAGGCCGGACTGCATTCCTACAGCTAATGCAGCCAAACAGTTGCTGATATTCTGCTTTCCAGGGATATTTAATGTTACTTCTCCAAGTTTTGTTCCATTATATTCAACGGTAAAAACAGAAGAAAACCCGCAAAAGCTAAGATTTGTCGCGCGAATATCAGATCCTTCATCAAAACCATATTTAATTATTTTCTTATCGGAATTAATTTTATCAAGCAGTAATCTTGTGTTATTTAGATCACTGCAGATAACTATAAATCCATCGCTGGGAATCTTATTCGCATATTCAATAAAAGCACTCATAATATTGTCGATTGTACCGTAATGGTCCAAATGATCCGCCTCGATATTTGTGATTATCGCGACCTTTGGGTCAAGTATAAGAAAAGATCCGTCAGACTCGTCAGCTTCTGCAACAACATATTTACCGTCGCCGATTTTGGCATTATCCAAGACATCGTTTCTTTCTCCTCCGATTAAATAAGTTGGATTAAGTCCGCACTTATCATAAAGAATTGAAATCATAGATGTTGTCGTTGTCTTTCCGTGAGTTCCCGCGACTCCGATGCTTAGCTGTGATTGCTTCATTATCCACGAAAGCATTTCAGCCCTTGAAACAATAGGTATACTTCTGGACTCCGCCTCCTTTATTTCTATGTTATCTTTTGTGATGGCTGATGAATAAATTACGAGGTCGGCCGTTCTTACGTTTGAGTCCGAATGCTTATAAAATATCTCAATTTTATAGTCTTTTAGCCGGACCGTATTGCTTGATTCTTTCATGTCCGATCCGGATACCTTATATCCCATTTCGAACAGTATTCTCGCGATAGCGCTCATTCCGCATCCGCCTATGCCGATAAGATGGACATTTTTTATCCGGGACATGTCAGGAAATTTCACTGCTAATTACCTCTACTATTTTTTCGGATGCCGATGTTCTTGCCAGCATTTTTGCCTTTGATCCCATTTGCTTGAGCATATCGTCCGAATTAATCAACTCATCCATTATACTAAGCAGGATATCCGGTGACAAATTATTGTTTTTTATTATTCTTGATGCGCCGATGTCAAAAAATATTTTGGCATTCAAATCCTGATGGCCCTCGGCTGAATAAGGGAAAGGAATTAAAATTGACGGGATGCTCATTGCCGCGATTTCCGATAATGTTGTAGCTCCGGCTCTGCATACGACAATATCCGCTGCCGCAAATCCTTGCCAAATATTATGCATGTACTCGATCGGAAAATACCCTGCAATATTTTGGTTCAAGGTTTTTGTAAATGCTCCGAAATCCCTATTGCCGATTATATGCAAAATCTGAACCTTATTGTTTTTGCAAATTTCTGCCGCTATTTTTGCGACAGTTTCATTTATTGTTTTTGCCCCCTGGCTCCCGCCAAAAACGAGGATGGTTTTTTTATTAACATCCAGACTAAGATCTTTTCTTGCCTGTTCTTTGTTTGTATGTAAAAATTCATTTCTTACAGGGTTTCCAGTGACAATAGCCTTATTGCTGTGGAAATACTTTAAAGATTCATCCCATGATAGGCATATTTTGCTTGCAATTAATGTCAGTACCTTGATTGTTAACCCTGGTGGAACATTTTGTTCGTGCAATATAACCGGGATTTTAAATATTTTACCACAAATTGCCGCGGGCAGCGCGACATAACCTCCCGTAACAAATACCGCATCGGGACGGAATTTATTAAAAACAAGCAGACATTGAAATATGGAAATCGGAACATTAAATACCGCAAAAATATTATTTATTGTAAATTTGCGGACTATTTTTCTAGACTTAACGACGTTAATCTCATACCCTTCCCTGGTAATAATATCTTTTTCATGGCCAATATCAGAACCAATAAATAATATTTTATTTTCATTATTTTTTTGAGTAAGAGTTTTTGCAATGGCAAGTCCCGGGTATATGTGGCCTCCTGTTCCACCTGCGGCAATAACCAGCTTCATTATTTAACCTCTTTATAAGAAGAAATATTGAGCATAAGGCTTAAGGCGAAAAGCGTCAGAACAAGTGATGTTCCGCCGTAACTTATCAGGGGCAGAGGAATACCGGTTATTGGTATGATTCCAACGACAACGCTCATATTAATTATTGCTTGAACTGTTATCCATGCAGTGATTCCACAACAGAGAAGCATCGAAAACTGGTCAGGAGCATTCCGGATAATTTTTACCGCTCTCAAAACAAACGCGACAAAAAGAATAATTGTGACCGTTGCTCCCACAAAACCAAGCTCCTCACAAAGGATCGCAAAGATGAAATCGGTATATTGCTGCGGCAGATAGAAAAACTTTTGCCTGCTTGCCCCAAGCCCCAATCCAAATAATCCTCCGGAACCAACCGCAAGCAGTGACTGGATAATATGAAACCCGACATTCAGCGGATCTGACCATGGATCAATAAATGACAAAAGCCGGCGCCTTCTGTACGGGCTAAAAATAGACGCAGGTATCACAACTGCTATAGCTGCAGTAAGAATTGCCAAAAGATGTGATATTCTCGCGCCGCCTATAAAAGACATGATAAAAGAGATAATGAATATTACAATTGCCGTGCCAAGATCGGGTTCTTTTAAGACAAGAAGACAAACTAGAGCCGTTATAAACATTACGGGAAGCAGCCCGTAAACAAAATCTTTCATTTTCGATCTTTTATTCGCGATCATATTCGCCAGGAAAATAATCGTTGATATTTTCGCGATTTCGGACGGTTGAAATGAAAACAATCCCAAATTAATCCATCTGCTTGCCCCTCCCATTGTAATGCCAACCTTAGGGATAAAGACCAAAAGAAGACAAAAAAGAGAAAACACAAAAATTATCAAGGAATTTTTCTGCAGTTTCTTATAATCCATGTTGACGCCATAAATCATTGCTGCAATTCCCGCAAGGATATAAAGAATATCACGCTTAACATAATAAAAAGCATCCCCTGATTTGAGTCCCAATGTTGATGTCGTGCTAAAAACCATTATAAATCCAATAATTGTAATTAAACTTATATATAACAGGAAAATATAATCCGGCGTACCTCTTTTAAATTTTGGCTGTTTCATTTTTTAATTTTCTTACGATATTTTTAAAGATATCCCCTCTTTCTTCGTAATTTGAAAACATATCAAAGCTCGCGCATGCAGGTGATAACAAGACTACATCCCCATATCCAGCCAGGCTGAAAGACTTGCGGATGCTGTCCTCAAAAGTATCCGCGATATGATAATTGACATAAGAATTTTTTATTAAAGCGTCTCTAAACCTTTCTTTTGCCTCGCCGAGAAGAACAACGGCTCTTGCAGATTCTTTTATCTGATTTACGAAATCCGCGAGATCTCCTCCCTTGTCTCTGCCCCCTGCTATGAGGATAACTTTGCCTAAACCATATTGGTTTGAAATGGTCTTAAGCGCTACCACCGTTGAATCTGTATTAGTGCCCTTTGAATCGTTAATAAATGCGACACCCGAAATAGTATCAACATATTCGATCCTATGTTCAACTCCCTTAAAGTCTTTTATGGTTGATTCAATAACCTCATTTTTGATGCCCAGCAACTTTGCTATCGCGACGCAGGCAAGCGCATTTTCAATATTATGGTCACCTTTTATTCTGATATCGTCAATGCGAATTATTACTTCTGTATTTGAATCTTTGTATACAATAGATCCATTATCGACAAAAGCACCATGTTTTAGTATGTATTTTCTTGAAAAAGGGATGCAAACAGCAGATGTATCTTTTGCAAGAATTGAAACAAGATCATTGTCATGGTTATAAACAAAATAATCATTTTTGTCCTGATTTTGAAATATTTTTGCCTTTGCTTTTGAATAAAGCGCCATTGTTTTATGCCGCTCCAAATGATCCTGGGCCAAATTTAGTATTGCGGATATTTTTGGCTTAAACTTGATGGTTGCCTCAAGCTGATAACTGCTTATTTCGGCTACAATATAATCCAGGTTATCATCATCAACTGCGATCATTGGAAAACCGATATTTCCAGCAACTGCGACATTTAGACCTGCATTCCTTATAATTTCGCCAACAAGAGTTGTAGTTGTTGTTTTGCCGTTGGTTCCTGTTATTGCAATTATCGGCTTTGTGAGTTTTTGGTAAGCAAGTTCTATCTCGGATATTATTGGAATATTATTTTTTTTGGCAAGTTCAAGAGGCGGAATATCAAGATGAACACCCGGACTTACAACAATCAGGTCAGCTCCACATATAAATTTGTCCGAGTGGCCGCCAAATTCCGCATCGATATTATATTTTTTAAGAGTATCAAGGATATTTTGAAGAACTTTCTCGCGGATGTTTTTCTCGCTGATAGAGATTTTTGCTTTGATCCCAATGAAATATTCGATAAGAGCATTTCCTGTGATTCCAAGCCCAAAGATAGTAACATTCATCTAACAACTCCAATAATTGTACCGATTATACCCAAAATTAACGCTACTGCCCAAAATCTTAAAACCACCTGATTTTCTTTTAATCCTGTCAGTTCAAAGTGATGATGAAGCGGAGCCATTTTGAATATTCTTTTGCTCCTAATTTTACATGACGCTACCTGGAGTATAACTGACAATGTCTCAACAAAAAAAACCCCCCCAATAATTATTAAAAGAAGTTCGTTATGTGATAGTATTGCAACTCCTCCAAGCAATGCGCCAAGTCCAAGGGACCCAGCATCTCCCATAAACAGCTTTGCCGGATATCTATTAAACATAAGGAATGAAAATAAAGACGCCGCGGATATAACACATATTACCGCTATATCTTCATGCCCGGCTAACAATGAAATTATTGCAAAAGATATAAATGAGATAATCCCAGTGCCGGCTAGAAGACCGTCGAGACCATCCGTAAGGTTTAGTGCATTAGAGGACCCGACCAAAATAAACAATATTAAAGGGATATATAGAAAGATATTATTTAAATGTAAGAATCTTAATATGCCGGTAACGCTTTCGTTATGACCAGAGAGAACTATAAAAACACAGAAAATAATTCCCATTCCAAGCTGTGATATGGATTTCTGCCAAGCCAAAAGCCCCAAATTGTTGCCAGTATAGTTTTTTATGTAATCATCTACAAAACCCACTATGCCAAACCCGATAAGAAGAAACAATAAAATTAATATGCTGGGTTCGAGGTCGGTAAAAATATAACAAAGCACAGTTATTGATATGATAATCGGTATGCCGCCCATTGTAGGGGTGCCAGCTTTTAGATTATGCTCTTTTGGGCCTTCTTCTCTAATATATTGTTTTACGTTTAAATATTTGAGCACTTTTAATGCTACAAAAATCAAAATCCAGGATATCGCGGCGGAAATTATAAATATATTAATAAGATACATAGCAGTCAATGCTAGAAATAATAATGCACACCAATAGAACCGCCGGCAACGGCTAAAGTTGTTATCGACGCATTATTTACGCTTGTTGATGAAAAAGAGATCGGCGAAACAAGTGCGTATATGCTGAAATTTTTACCTAAATAAGCCATTCCTCCAGCTTCAAGAGCAAAAGTTAAAGTACTACCTGAATGACCTGCGCCGTCAAGATTACTATCGGATTGAAAAAGAAAATCTCCTCCAGCACAAGGCGTAAATTGGCTGCTTGGCATAAAATTATATAAAAATCTAGATCCGATATTAAATATGCTTCTTGAGGCATTTGCTTGAGAAATTGATGTAAAACCTGCTGTCAATTCAACGCCAAATTGCCTGTCAAAATCCATTCTCACTGAAGGTAGAACAGTTCCGTTGCCTACAGCTATAGCACCTATACCAAACTTTGCACCAGCCATTGATCCTGAAGCAAACACGGAAGAAAGAATAACCAATACTAAAATAATCTTCTTCATAAAATCCTCCTTTATTTATCTCTTCCTAAATAGCTCGTTGAAGAAATCTCCGGCGGCATCCTTGCAGCCAAGTCCAAACGCTATCGCTACTGCAAGCGCTATTGCTCCGATTATGATATCAAGCTTACCTAGAACCATTTGCATTGGTATTCCAAGTTGTTCGAGTCCAAAAAGCAGGCCAAAAACAACTATGGCATATTGAATTGCCTTTGCAAGTGTCTTAGCATCAGGCAGCTCTGTATTGTGGCCAAGTACTAAAACAAGATTTGCTATAAGTTTTGCAAAAAGAACGGCTATAACCAGAACCAATATGGCAGCTGAAACATTAACGCTTATATAAGTCAGCACTGTCAAAACCAATTCATTTGCTTTTGGATGGCCTACAGCTATTATAGCTGTAATAAATGAGACTATAACAATAATCCAGTATGCCAAATCACCAATTAACTCGGAGGCTCCTCTTCGGACCTCACCTTTTGCAAGTACAGTCGTGAAGCCGATCTTATCCGATAAAGCATTTAATTGTATTGTTTTTAGCAAAAACATGACAGCTATTTGAACCACTCTCGCTATTATCCAACCGATAAAAACAATAACTATAATATAGATTAATCCTATTACATATGGCGTTATTACATTCAAAACTGTTAAAATCGAATCATTTATTGATACTGTCATATTATCACTCCTTAAAAAATATTACGCGCCAAGAATACCAAGAAGAAATGAAACACTAATAAAAACAACCGCAACAACTGTCGTAATCCTGTCCAGCCCTTCTTCAAGACCTTTCTGCGTCCCAAAGAGTTTGGCAGTTCCGCCAATTCCGCCCAGTCCCTCACCCTTTGCGGAATGAAGTAAAATCAAGATAATAAGTGAAGCAGCCGATAATACCTGAATAATTAAAAGGAAAGCTTTAATCTTTTTTCACCTCAAATAAGATTTTATCACAGTGCATTTTCTTTATCAACTAACCTGCCTGCCGTATAAAATAGTCGAGCTTATTTTCGAGAACGCGAAAGAAATACACATACGCCTGAAACCGTATAAGAACAAGGGTTTTATTTGTTCGGGATGCGGGCAAGTCCACAAAATTGGTTACCACGGCAGAGAAGAAACAGTCCTGTCCGTTGGATAATCGTACGCACGTGGAAGATATACCGTGGCTAAAGAAATGGTCGCGGGTAACCAAGAGATTTGCCGAACAGGTTGGCAGATTAACAGCGATAACCACCAATAAATATCACCGGTATTTAACCAACGTTGTTGACGCCGACGAAAGAGCGATAATTTACTCCGCCTGAGGCGGATTAAAAGAAAGTTTTCTTAAAGTTTACGATTTCGAATCTCCCGAAGAAGCCCAGAGTTATCTTGAGAATTGGATCAAAGATGCCGTGCAAGTTTCAAAGATAAATTGCAATATATTATCAATTGGTTCAAGAATAAAATCAGCTCGGCTATATCGGAGGGGATTAACAATAAAATCAAACGGCTTAAACGAATGGCCTATGGATATAGGGATGCTTGTTGGCATATCAATGGCGACATATTTTAAACGGAAAAAATGGTGGTAATTTTTATTACCAGGGTCCCACAAATAATGTGTCAATATGACACTATTGTGACATAAACATCCAAAATTAATCCTTCTCTTTTTAGCTCCATATTAACAAAAAAATTAAATATTCATTAAATATGCCTCATTTTGTCACATAGCTGTAGCTTCAATTTATTATATTTTAGCGCAATTAAGCCAAAAATAGCTAGATTTAGACCTGGCATCAAATTTGCTATATATAATGTAGGTTTGATTTATGATAATTTTTTATAAAAAATTAAATATTGCTCTAATTATTGCGCTTTTCTTGACAAGCATTTGTTTTGGAGCAAATACAACCGATATTGGCATTGTGGGAATTGGAGCGAGGCCCATTTCACTTGGAGGATCATTTGTAGGCATAGCTGATGATGCCAACGCAATTTTTCTAAATCCGGCCGGACTCACAAGAATAAACGGCTGGCAGATCACCTCGATGCAAACGACACTTCTTACCCAGGTAAATTATAGATTACTGGGAATAAGTTATCCTACAAATTTTGGGGCTTTTGGGATAGGTTATTTAGGAGCTTCAAGCCCAGCAGGAATGCTTACAACAAGAGATGCACAGGGAAATAATATAGTCCTTGGCGGGCCGATCAACTATGACAGCAGTGTTTATACTTTATCATATGCTAAAAAAATCAAAAGTTCTTTTCCGGATTTATCGGTCGGAGGGAATGTAAAAATTTATTCTCAAGGATTTTCAAATATTGGGGAAGAAGCAAAAGGCCAGGGCTATGGTATAGATTTGGCATTATTGATCAAGCCAAAAGACAACTTGAATTTTGGACTTGTGGGAAAAAATATTGTGAGCAGCGGAGTTATTTGGACAAGCGGAACTAATGACAGAATAGTAAATATTACAAAAGCAGGTTTGCAATGGAATATCAGGCAGAATTTATCATTATCAGGAGATGTCGATTTGAATTATTATATGCCGGCGATTTATCATGCCGGGATTGAATGGACCCCGGTTCAATTCCTGATGATGCGGGCAGGTTTAGACCAGAACGCAGCTGCAACTGGAAATGGAGGGATAAGTGTAATTTCGAATATGACAGGCGGGATAGGGCTCAGGCTTGGAATATTTAGATTTGACTATGCATATCATCAGGACAACACACTTTCGGAAAATAATACGCACTACTTTTCACTGTCGATCTCCGAGCCGCCCCGAAAACTCAAAGAAATAATATCTATTAATCAACCGGACAAGATTATTACGTATGACAGCAAAGTTATTCTTAACGGCTCAATTGATACAAGTGTCGTGAACGATATCAGGATGAACATTAGCAATTCATTATCAATTGAAGAAGATAAATTTTCAATCAATGCATATTTAAAACCCGCAAGAAATGAGCTAGTGATCGAAGCCCTGGATAAAAACGGGAGCGTGCTCGCATCCAAAGAGGTTGTTGTTATCCGTCTTTTCAGATTTCCGGACGTGCCATACGACCATTTTGCATGCGAATCTATCGAGTATTTGGCTACGCTTGGAATAATCAATGGTTATCCGGACGGGACTTTTAGGGCGCAAGGAGTGGTTACAAGAGCGCAGCTGGCTGCCACAACATTAAAAGCAATGGACAAAAAATTATCCACAACAAAAACAATGTTTAGGGATGTTTCTAAATATTATTGGGCGTCCGGTTATATCGATTATGCCCAGAAAAACAAACTGGTTAACGGATACGAGGATAAAACATTCAAACCGAATAATAAGGTCACACGAATTGAAGGATTGAAAATTATAACTATGTGCGGCCAAATTACTCCTGTTTCATCTTTTGAGGCAGCATATGCCGATTTAAACAGCAGTCATTGGGCATCCAGTTTTGTCATGTCTGCAAAAATCGCAGGAATGCTTGACTATATATCAGGTAATAAATTGCAGCCGAAGCTGATAATGACGCGGGGAGCTGCTGCATATTCGATTGCAAAGATATCATATGTAAAACAGAAGATAGATGAGATGTTGAGGTAATTATGATGCGCAAATTATTATTAATATTTATAGCTTTACTTGTTCTTGCGGGGACATGTTTGGGTAACTCGCCTGCCTCTAACCCTGCGCAAAATATCGATCTTTCCAAACTGCCGATATACTTTCTGCCGAATAAAGGACAGATACCGGACTCCGATATCCAGTATTATACTCCTTTTGGGGGTTTAAAGTTTTACTTTGGCCCGAATAAGGTTATTTATGAATTAAAGGATAAAGATAAAAACAATTCCTATAGTATTGATCTTAGATTCCTTAACTCTAATTCTAATCCAAAAATTGAAGGGCAAAATGTTCTTTCTCCGTCATTTAATTTTTATCAGGGATCAGATCCTAAAAAATATATAAAGAATCTCAAGCCTTTTGAAAAAGTTATTTACAGAGATATTTATCCTGGAATTGATGCGGCCTATTTTTCAAAGGAAGGCAATTTAAAATCCGAATATATCGTTAATCCCGGCGCTGACTACCAAAAGATAAAGCTCCAATACCGGGATATTAAAAAGCTAGAAGTTGACCAAAAAGGCGATCTCATTATATATACTTCACACGGCAAATTGACAGAAACCAAGCCTTATACCTATCAGAACATTAACGGCAGGATTGTTGAGGTTGAATCCAATTTTGTTTTAATTAACAGGAACACGTTTGCTTTCAGTTTAAAAAAATATAACCCAAACTTCACTCTTGTAATCGATCCTGTTATTTCATATTTTAGTTATTTAGGGGGAAGCGGCGGCAGTGATTACGGCCAATATATAAAAGTAGATAGCTCGGGCAATATTTATATTGCCGGTACTACATGGTCAAGCGATTTCCCGACCAATAAAACCGTTTCGGGTTCGCATTCTTATTTGTTTGCCATGAAATTTGATTCTTCTTTTAACTTGATCTACTCGGTCAGATTTGAGTTTTCCAAAGATGTTCCGGCTGCTATGGGCTCTCAATATCCTGAATACTACAATGATGTGCTAAATGGTATGGCGGTCGATGGATCTCAAAATCTTTATGTCGTCGGCAGAACAAATGGTCCGAGAATGGTTAGCGGTGGGGAGCCTTCTGATTGGGAACTTTATAGATCAAAAGGCATCCAAGCATATGTAATGAAATTTGATTCAGGGGGAAATTTAGGATTTTCCAAAGTATTCGGCGGCAACGGAGCAGTTTTTGGCTCGGATACTTATGCAAATAGTATTGCCGTTGATCCCGATTCAGGCAATGTTTTTATCGCTGGAGAAACTTGGGCCCGTGATTTTCCATCCACGGCCGGGTCTTACAATCAGATTCACAACGATGCTTTGAGAGGTTCTGATGGATTTGTTGTGAAAATGAATTCAGCAGGCGGGGTAATATACTCAACATTTTTGGGAGGGACAACAAGTACTCCGATTTATTATACCCCGCATGCGTATATTTATGAATCCGCCTTTTCAGGGATAAAAGATCCAAATGGAGCCAACCTGGCGAGCATGGTATATAACTGGCTTCAATTCAGCGGATATATTAGTGCCGGTCAACTGCAGAATTTTGACGGCGTGACCCCGATTAATTATTATCCGGTGGCAAATTTTTATTTAACGCCGGAGCAAAAACAAGAGGTTTTTAACATTTTGCTTGGATATTACCGTCATTACAACGATGGAAGAAATGATAAGATTAACGCGATTACAGCTTACCAGGACTGCGCATATATAGTAGGGTCAAGCTATTCATATAATTTCCCTAGAACATCAGGAGCGTATAACAATAATTTGAACCCAAATGAGTATCGGAAACCTTTTGCTGCCAAGTTAAACAGTGCCGGAACCAGCCTCGATTATTCAACATGGCTTTCAGATCCAAATGCTGATGCAGACGGACTCGATTCTAGCCCTTATGATATCAAGGTTGACGCTTCTGGCAATGCATATATCTGCGGATTGGTCATCACTTATCCATCAATGGGGCATGGATTTCCTACAACTTCAAATGCAATGTATAAAACCCCGGTTTATACCGAATATGTAACTAAGCCTGACTGCCCATTTGGTATTTATTATGTGTATGAAAAATATTATCTTAAATATTACGATTTATATGGAGATTATGGATGCGGTTTTGTAACCAAACTTTCCCCGTCTGGATCCAGCCTGTTGTATTCCAGCTTCTTGCCCTGCGGAAGTGTTGACCAAATCGAAGTCGATTCGTCCGGGAATATGTTTTTAAAAACCAGAGCTGTGGCAAGCAATCTTGCGGTAACAAATCTTCGCCGATTTTATACGGGTTCTGGGTATAGTGTTAATTCTGATTACATTTTAAAAGTTGATCCTGCCGGAAGTCAGGTGATCTCGGGTTTGTACTTTGGCGGGAATGGGAATTTTTATTCTATGGCCTTTGATTCAACCTACAGAAATATTTTTGTGACCGGTGTTACCGGGCTTGCTTATACCACCTATGGCAGGCTGGCAACAGACGGAGCCTTCCAAACAACTTTGAACGGCACTTACGATGCTTATGTTGCAAAAATATCTCCCGGTCCCAACGCTCCGACAGATTTTGCAATCGGGGTTACTTCAAATTCATTCAACTATTATTGGACTGATAATTCCAGCGATGAAGCTGGATTCAAAATATTAGATCAATCCGGCAATGTAAAAGTAACTACGTTGGCAAATGCGGTTAGGGCGACAGAAACCGGGCTAAGCGTCAATACCTCCTATATCAGGAAAGTTCAAGCCTATAATACTGATGGCACTTCCGAATCAAGTTCTGTCACCAAATATACGCTGGCTAATATTCCCGGGTCGCCGACTATCAGCGGAGCATCGCCGGCTGTATCAATAACTTTTTCGACCAATGGCAATCCGTCTGCCACCCTTTATGCAGTAACTGCTGATAACGGAGCAAGCTGGATCCAATCGAATGGTTCAACCGGTGAAGTAATTTATTGGGCAAGCAGTTCTAATGGAAGCAGCGGTTGGAAATATAATGTAGCTGCGAATGCACAATACACCATTCGTGCAAAAGCAAAAAACGGGGATGGAATTGAGACCTCTCTTTCCGGCGGCACGGTTTCGGATGGAAACGGCGGACAAGTAGGGGGACAAAACTCAAACCTAAACCTTGTCTATGTTAGCGGTTGCACATCCAGTATAGATACTACAAACGGGATTAATTTTATTTTAAGCCTTGATACAAACAGCAATCCGGCCGGGACATATTATGCTATTAGCCCCGATAACGGTAGTACCTGGTTGCAGGCAGATGGGACTGCCGCAGCATCTGCTTATTGGGCAACATCCTCCAGCGGCTGGGGTTACTATCATCTTTCGCCCAATACAACCTATACTTTCAATGCCAAAGCCAAAAATACTCTGATAGAAACTGCATTTGGGTACAGCACCAGCTTTACAACTATGGCAAATACGCCCTCAGTTGAAAGCGGAACTTCAAACTGGAATTTTGCGGACGGTTATTATATTCAGATTAATCTAAACGCAAGCAGCAACCCTGCCGGGACCTATTTTGCTGTGAGTTCAGATTACGGGACTAGCTGGCTCCAGGCTGATGGAACTACTTCGACTACAATTTACTGGTCAACCTCAACTTCCGGATGGACATATAAAAACCTTTCCCCAAATACGTCATATAATCTTAGAGCTAAGGCAAAAAATAAAGATGAAACCGAAACTAATCTTTCATATGCTCAAACCATTATAACAACCGTTACTTCTACATTGGAAGGAGCAATAACTGATATTTTCTCCGGAAGCGCTGTTCAAAACGCAGTGGTTAGCATGGCCGGGTCGGTTTCAACGACAGATGCCGGCGGAATATATTCAGTTACCACTTCAACCGCTTCAACCTT
>Ga0265296_1002546_pt1 | contig 18140 bp, 14 predicted proteins | sample MunlanPumphouse1_FD_189073 | JGI IMG/M metagenome (GOLD analysis project Ga0265296, IMG submission 189073) | Groundwater microbial communities from a municipal landfill in Southern Ontario, Canada - Pumphouse #1 | ecosystem: Environmental > Aquatic > Deep subsurface > Groundwater | place...
CTTGCCGAAGGGTCGCCGACTAAAATTGCGGCAAAAATTTTTTCCGGCTTTGGCCGCGATTTTAATTCATCAATAATTTTTTGCGCGATTTTCTTGCCGTCAATAATATTCATTTAAAAATTTTAACATAAATTTAAATATTTTCGTAATGTTTTATTACATAATCTTTTTTAGAGATTGTCAATGGTTCGGCAAGCTCACTATTAATATTTATAGTTATGGCAAGTAAATCAATCCGCCAGCCTTTTTCGTCGTCAACTATTTTTGAATTATGATTGGCATATAAAGACGCTGTTCTTTGTAATTTTGTGAGTTTGGCGCCGGTGAGCTGGTCTTCGGCGGAAATCGTTTCATTTGTTTCACATTTTACACCGGTTACGGTTTTTACTTCCACAAACACAAGTGTTTTGTCCGGTGCTTTGGCAATTATATCTATTTCGCCCCATTTTTGCCTAAAATTCCGCTCAATGAGCTTATATTTGTTTTCCACAAGATATTCACAAGCAATATCTTCGCCTAATTGACCAAGTTGAGTTCTGTAAGTCATGTAAAACATTTTACACAAATTACGGAAATTAACAATTTTATCAAAACAAACATCCACCCCTTTTCCGCTAAAAATGTTTATCAACCAACAAGTAAAACGAAAAAACTGTTAAACAATCAAATGTTTAACGTTAAAAATGTTTCACGACCAACACCCTAAAACGCCACTATCAAAAAACCCACATTCTATGCGGGTTTTTAAAAACGACCGTTTTCAGTGTAAAACACTTTAACTGTTAAACACTTTTTGTTTAACACTTTTCCACAATGTTTCACACTGTTTTAAACATTTTGTCAATGTTTTACAAAAATCTATAATTACAACAACCTAAAATTAAGCGGCAATTTTATCGCCTCTTTATCGTCTTTTTGGGGAATCATCAAATATCCTTGTTTTTTCGCGAGCTCATATAAATCTTTGGTGATTTTAACATCGTTTAGACAATAATTTTTAAGCTCTTCCATTTTGCCGTCGCGGTACAAACCGGCGGCTTCCAAACTGTGGCCGTTTTTGCCATAGCCAAGATTGGCTTTTGCCAAAATATCCAAGCCCACCCGTTTGCCGAGCGAAAATTCAATTTCATCTAAAATATCAACGCGCGGAATGGAAAAAATATCAAAATCGTTGATGAAATGTTTTTGAAGCACCGGCAAATCAAAACGGCTGATGCTGAAACCGACAATTACTCCAGCATTTTTAATCATCTCGCCGGCAGCCGTTAATTCATTTTCTTCAAAAGCAAAAAACTTATCCTGATTGTAAGAATAAATTCCGACCAAAGAAACTTCCAAGGCGTCAAAATTATCTTTGCCGACGTCATAAAAAGTATTTTTCGTTTCAATATCTAAAACAATAATGTCGTTTTCTTCCACAATAAAAAACTAGAAAATTTTACTGATTACTATTTACTACTTGAAGCGCTTTTTTTATTTTATTTAATAATTGCTTGTCTTCTTTTAATTTTTCTCGGGCCGCTTCCGCGCCCACGCCAAGTTTTTCATTTTCAAAACTATAAGTGTTTCCGGATTTTGAAACAACTCCTGCCTTAATGCCGGCATTCAAAATGTCGCCAGCGTATGATATGCCTTCGCCGAACATAATATCAAACTCCGCGATTTTAAACGGCGGCGCCACTTTATTTTTCGCCACCTTCGCCTTGACGCGATTACCGACAACATCTTCTCCTTTTTTAATTTGCGCGATGCGACGGATATCTATTCTCACCGAAGCGTAAAATTTCAAAGCCCGACCACCCGGAGTAGTGGTTGGATCGCCATACCCCATCATCCCGATTTTATCGCGCAATTGGTTTATAAAAACAATCAATGTGTTTGATTTTGCGGAAATCGCCGTAAGCTTTCTTAATGCCTGACTCATCATTCTTGCTTGAAGCCCGATGTATTGCGCTCCCATTTCGCCTTCAATTTCAATTTTCGGCGTGAGCGCCGCAACGGAATCAATAACAATAATATCGATTATTCCCGAACGAACCAAGCTTTCCAATATATTCAATGCTTCTTCCCCGGAATCGGGTTGAGAAATTATCAAGTCATTAACTTTCACGCCGATTTTTTTAGCGTATTCCGGATCCATGGCGTGTTCCGCGTCAATAAAAGCCGCCTTGCCTCCACCTTTTTGCGCTTCGGCAATGGCATGAAGAGCCAGCGTTGTTTTGCCGCTTGATTCCGGCCCAAAAATTTCAATAATTCTGCCCCTTGGAAATCCGCCGACTCCCAAAGCGATATCCAGCGAGAAAGAACCTGTTGATATCGTCGCCACATTAACTTTTTTAATGTCGCCTAATTTCATTATCGCCCCTTCGCCGAATTTTTCCTGAAGCGATTCAATGAGATTATCCAAATCGTTTTTTTGTTCGTCTTTTTTTACCATAAAAATTAATTCATATATATTATTTCTCTTTCGACTTTTATTTCTTTGCCTAAAAATCTTTTAACTTTAAATTCTATTTTATTGGCGCCTGGCTGAAGTTGATATTCTTTTTCAAATTCCCCGTTTTTTTCAACAGGAATCTCCTTGCCGTTAATTGTCAGTTTATCAAAAAAATCGCTGATTCTTCCGTTTAATTTTATAGATTGTTCATTTGTTATTTCATTATTATCCGCCGGCCGATTTATTTCTATTTTAGGAATACCAAGCAAATCGTCAATTTCGAACGCCAAATAAATTATAGCAAAAAATAAAATAATTGCGATTAAAATTCCTTTTTTACTTTTTCTTTTTGGAGCAAATCGATTAATGGGAAGCTGGTCGCTTCTTTTAATGTCGGCGACTTCTTCTTTATAAACGCTCCACAAATAATCGCCGTTAATCCCCAAAATTTCCGAGGTCTTCATTAAATAACCGCGGACATAGGGGAGCGAAGGCAATTTTTTAAAATCTCCCGAAATAAAAGCCGCTAAATAATCTTTGGGAACGCCTGTCATCTCAGCCAATCTTTCCAGATTCAAACCGCGCAAACTAACGGCTTCACTAAATAATTCTTGAAATGTTTTCTTATTATCCATAAAAGCTTTGAAACTTTTAAACTTTAAAACTTTTCGTATACTTCTCTCGGTTTGGCTCCGTCTCCGGGCCCGATAATTCCTTTTGCCTCCATTATATCAAGCAAGCGCGCGGCGCGCGCGTACCCGACTTTCAAACGGCGCTGTAAAAGAGAAGCCGATGCCTTGCCGGCTGCCCTCACAACTTCAATCGCCTCATCATATAATTCATCGTCTTCGTCCGAATTGTCATACCTCTCAAAAACATCGTTATTGTCGCCATCTTCATTTTTTTTATTTTCAAACGCCACCTCTTCGCTTTTAATGCCGGAATTATTTTCTCTTATAAACTCGGCGACTTTCTTAATTTCTTCCTCCGAGACATAAGCCCCTTGAATACGTTTCGGCTTTGAAAGATCCGATGAAATAAAAAGCATATCGCCACCGCCAAGAAGTTTTTCCGCGCCGGCTGAATCCAAAATAGTTCGCGAATCAATTTGTGAAGCAACTTGCAAAGCAATACGCGACGTGATATTCGCCTTAATCAACCCTGTAATTACTTCCACCGATGGTCGCTGAGTGGAAACAACCAAATGAATGCCTGTTGCCCTCGCCATTTGAGCCAATCTAATAATCGTACCCTCAACCTCCCTGCCATAAGTCGCCATCAAATCAGCCAACTCGTCTATGACTATTAATATATATGAAAGCGGATTCTCCTGATTTTTTTTATTATAACTTTTAATGTCTCTTGAGCCGGCTTTCATTAAAATTTCATAGCGCTTGTCCATTTCATCAACCGCCCAACGAAAAACATTTATTGTTTTTTTAGCCTGAGTGATTACCGGAGCGACTAAATGAGGCAAGCCATTGTAAATTGAAAGCTCAACGCGCTTCGGATCAATTAAAATCAATTTTAAAGTTTGTGGAGAATTTTTATAAAGAAGCGAGATTATCAAAGAATGCAAAGCGATTGATTTCCCGCTACCCGTGCTTCCGGCAATTAAAAGGTGGGGCATCTTTTCAATGTCAAAAAATATCGGCTCACCGCTCACATCTCTGCCCAAAACCATTCCCAAGAGACCGGATGCCACAAATTCCGGATAATGCATTAAACTCCCCAATCGGACAACCGCCGCGGCCTTATTCGGCACCTCAATGCCAACTAAAGATTTTCCCGGAATCGGCGCTTCAATTCTTATCGGATGGGCCGCCAAAGCCAAGGCAAGGTCTGAATTCAACGCGGTAATTCGCGAAATTTTCACCCCTTCGGCCGGCTTTAATGTATAGCGCGTCACTTTGGGACCAATGTTTATTTCTCCCATTTCCACCGGAATACCGAAGCTTTCTAATGTCCTTTTAATAATATTGGCGCTGGCGTGAAGATCGCCGGCAGTTGGTTTTTCAACCGATGACTTAAGAAGATCAAGTGGTGGAAATACATAATTGTTCAAAATCTGCAAATTGAAATTTGAAATTTTTTTCAATTTAATTGATTTTTGTTCTTTTATTTCAAGAGCTTCTTTTTTTTCTTCTAGAACCGACGCGACAGATTCGGCTTGTCCGGATTTTTCGGCTTTTTCAACCGCTTTGATAAGTTTGTCTTGCTCATTTTCTTCCTTGTCTTTTTTATCCTCTAATTTCTTTTTTATTTTAATAGGCGCGTTGAAAATAATTAAAATTGAAATCACTATCATTACCGCGACAATAACCAACGAACCCGCGTATCCGAAAAGTTTTTCCAACGAACCGACAGCCATGCCGACGACTCCTCCTTTTTCGGGAAAAAGAATATCTATTAATCCAAGGCCGGAAAAAATAAACAAGGCCGCGCCGATAAAAGTAATGGCATAAATCCGACGGCGTTCGGAAATTAAAAACGCGCCGGCCATCATAAAAAAAATCAATGGCAAAAGATAATAACCCAACCCGAATAATGTCTCAAAAATCTCGTAAAAAAAACTGCCAGCCGGACCCGCTCCGCGAAAACGAGCCAAAAGAAAAAGAGCGGCAATGCCGGCGAAAATAATCGCCCAGACGCTTTTTTTAGTTTCATGGTGAAGACGGTATTCTTCGGCAATGGCGGAAAATTTTTCTTTTTTAACGCTCTCTAATTTTTTATTTTTTTTGCGAGCCATTTTCAAGTAAATTGTAAATCATTTTTAAAAAACTCTCAACTATACACTGACATAAAAATTTAAAAAAATAAAAAGGACCACGGACTTTAAACAAAGTTTAAAAATCCGTGGTCTTAAAAGTTTTTACTTGCGCCGAAAGACCCACACATCGTCAGAGCTCCAGACAAAGCCGGGGTAATCATAGTCCGTGCTGAGCCATGACTCACCGCCATCGCTGCGCACAACGTGGAACACGCACGGATCGCCGTCAGAATCCTTAATGGGATCCATGGCAATCCTGATCCGCTCGCCTTTGGGCTGATCCTTGTACTGAAGGCGAAGCTGGGGCCCGACTTCGTTCGGACAAAGATCCAGGCCGAGCTCGTTTGCTCTGGCGTAGATGTTTTCCAGAGTAGCTCCGTTTTTGAAGCCAAATTCGGCGACGGTTACCCTTACCAGTTCTATTTCTTTCTTTTCGTCGGCGCTTACTGAAAAAGCGGGCTTGCCGATGATGTCATTGGCCCAGTCGCTGATATCGTGCCCTTCCGTTTTGATAGCCTCACGGAAATTATCCGCGTTCTTGAAGCCGGTACCGATGTTAATGATCTTCCAGGTTAGAAACTCTTTCGGTAGAAGCCCACACATATTACGATATGTACTGCGATCGATGATGCCGATATTGGCATCGCGAAGATCCGCGAGAAGCCCGGAACTGAGAATATCCTGAATCTGTTCCGTCGGCGTACCTTTGAAAACTTCCAGAATTTTTGTTGCCTGATCTAGGGTTGCCATTGCAAGTCCTCCTTTTTGCGGTCGCTTTTTTAGCGGCGCTTGTTGTGGCTTACTCTTAGTTCTTGCCCCATGCAAGAGTTTAAGTTTACCGTTTAGTTGCAGATTTTATAGCACTTTTATAATGCCCTAAAATCTGCAACTAAATTCGCAAGTATTATTCAATTTTTAAAGAACTCTACTTTAATTTTAGTATACACAAAATTATCTTTTTGTCAATATTTTGCGACAATATCCTATTTACCCCGCACCCTTGAAAGATATTAAACGCCAGTTCGTTTTTCTTTACACAATAAATTCATTCCCAAAATGAACAATTTGTGAAAACGAACTTTTATTTATCACAAGCGTTTATAAAAACGCAATCTTTCAAGGGTGCGGGGTTTACTAATTGCCAATTCCTGCTTACTATTTTACTAATGTTAATTCTCGGACTGGACCCGGGCTCGGTGCGCGTCGGCTACGGGCTAATTGAAAAAAATAAAAACAACCTCACGCTTGTTAAAAGCGGCTTGTTGAAAATCAAAAGCCATGACAAACATCAACGGCTTTTGGAATTGGAAAAAGATTTTTCCAAACTGATTAAAAAAATCAAGCCCGAACTGATTATTCTGGAAAAATTATTCTTTATGAAAAATCTCAAAACCGCGCTGGAGGTGGCGCAATCGCGCGGGGTCTTGACATTATTGACGGTTAAATACAAAATACCCTTACTGGAATTTTCGCCGTCCGAAATAAAAATCGCCGTCACCGGCTACGGGCGGGCGGATAAAAAAGCGGTTGCTAAAATGGTCGCCCAAATCCTGAAAGTTCCAAAAATTAAAGAGATAGACGACGTTACTGACGCGATTGCCGCGGCAATAACCGGAGCGCATCACATTAATTTCAAATAACAAAAAAGGTCGCAAAAAGTTCTTTTAAGCAAATGGCAATAATAGATTCATTAAATAAAGACGATGACGTTTGCCCGGAATGCGGTTCCGGATTAGAAGGCGAAATTTGTCCGGATTGCGATATAGACGGAAAATTGGACGAAGAAGAATCTCCCCTGGAAACAGCCGGAGATAATGACGAAGATTGGATTAAATAAAATTAAGAGCCGCTTTTTATTTAAGGCGGCTTTTATCCCCCACATATTATGTATATGTGGGGGATTTAGTTTTTAATTTATTAGACTTATAATAATCGCTAAATATGCCCAAAAAATTAAAATCAAAAAATAAAAAATTCCTGTTAAAAATATCCGCCGTTTTGTTGCTGATTATTTTAGGGGCGGGTTTTTGGACAATAACGAAAATTTCCGAAATAGCGAGAGGACTGCCCGACCCGAAACAATTCAGCAGTCGCCAAGTTTCCCAATCAAGTAAAATTTACGACCGCACCGGCGAAGTCCTGCTTTATGAAATTTACAATGAAGAAAAAAGAACCGTGATTCCTTTTGAAGAAATCCCCGAATATGTTAAACAAGCCACCATTAGCATTGAAGATAAAAATTTTTACAGCCACGCGGGGTTCAGCATCACTTCCATAATAAAAGGCGCGATTATTGAACCGCTAACCGGACAAAGAGATCGCGCCCGTGGCGGATCAACCATCACTCAACAACTGGCAAAAAACGCTTTTTTAACTTCGGAAAGAACTATTGAAAGAAAAATCAAAGAATTGATTTTGGCTTATTGGATAGAACAGCGCTATTCTAAAGATGAAATTCTTAGTCTTTATTTTAATCAGATCCCCTATGGCTCAAACGCTTATGGAATTGAATCGGCCAGCCAGATTTATTTCAGCAAATCCGCCAAAGAACTTAATTTAGCCGAAGCCGCGCTATTGGCAAGTTTGCCAAAAGCGCCGACTTATTATTCTCCATGGGGAATCCACAAAGAAGAACTGTTGCAGCGCAAAGATTATGTCTTAAAGCAAATGCTTGATTTGGGATTTATTGACGATGAAGAATTTGAACGAGCGCAAAAATTTGTTTTTAAATTTTCCGAGCCCACACTGGGTTCCATAAAAGCGCCGCATTTTATAATAATGGTTAAAGATTATTTGGCGAATAAATACGGTGAGGATTTTTTGGAAAAAGGCGGATTAAAAATCATCACGACGCTTGATTATAAAACGCAAGAAATCGCCGAACGGGTTGTTTTAGAGGGCGCTACCCGCAATGAGGAATTATATAAAGGTAAGAATGCCGCTTTGGTCGCCCAAGACCCGAAAACCGGAGAAGTTATCGCCTTGGTCGGTTCGCGCGATTATTTTGACTCTAAAAACGAAGGGAATTTCAACGTGGCGGTTCAGGGGCTTAGACAGCCCGGTTCGGCTTTTAAGCCGTTCGCTTATTTAACCGCTTTTGGAAAAGGATATTTGCCGGAAACCGTTGTTTTTGACGCGCCGACCGAATTCGTTCCGAATAATTCCAAATGTCCGGCGATTGTAAATTTTTCCAATGAAGACGAAGATTGCTATCATCCCCAAAATTTTGACCATCTCTTCCGCGGACCGATAAACCTCCGCAACGCGCTCAGCCAATCAATCAACGTTCCGGCGGTAAAAATTCTTTATTTAGCCGGCTTGGAAAATACGATTAAAACGGCGAAAGACGCGGGCATCACCACATTAAGAGATTCTAATTTTTACGGATTGTCTTTGGTGCTGGGCGGCGGAGAAGTTAAACTAATTGATTTGGTTAATGCCTACTCGGTTTTCAGCCAAGACGGGATAAGACATAATCAAAAAATAGTTTTGAAGATAGAAGACGCGAAAGGAAATATTGTTGAATCTTCTTCTGATCAGGCTGTCCAAGTTTTTGAACCGCAATACGTCCAAATGCTTAACGATATTCTTTCCGACGAAGACGCCCGGCGTCCGCTTTACAGCGGAAGTTTCGGATTAACTGTTTTTGAAGACCGGCAAGTTGCCATGAAAACCGGAACCACCAATGATTATCGGGACGCTTGGACAATGGGCTACACTCCCTATCTTGCGGCCGGCGTCTGGGCAGGGAACAACCATCAGGAACCGATGGAAAAAAACGCCGGCAGTATTTTAGCGGCTCTTCCAATTTGGAACGCTTTTATGAAAGAAGCTTTATTGAAATACCCGAATGAAACTTTTAATAAGCCGCCGGAAACCAATCTTGCGGAAATCGCAAAGCCGATGATTAACGGCCAATATTACATCAATGGAATCATTAACGACATTCTTTATTATGTTGATAAAAACGACCCGCTCGGACCGATTCCGCAAAATCCCAACAACGACCCGCAATTTATAAATTGGGAGATCTCCACTCAAGCCTGGTGGCAAGGAAGCAGTTAAATTAAGTAAGAGAAAAATTTTTTCTCTTACTACTATATATAATATTATTTATATTCTCGGACAAATTGTTTTGAAGAACATCCCGCAGTCCCGACGGGCTTGGTCTGAGCGAAGCGAAGCTGTCGGGGCGAGGGTGAAGAAAATTTTATCGCTGGAATAAAATTATTCTGCTTCTGAAGGGCAATTTGTCCGAGAATATTGGAGGAGGATTTTAATTCTTAATCGGCATTAAGATATAAAACCAAGATTCGTCTTGGGAAGATTTTATGATTGCCGGCTTATTTGAATCGTTTAATCCCAAAAAAACATTTTCCGATTTTACATTTTTCAATCCGTCCAAGAGAAATCTCCAATTAAAAGAAATTTCCATTTGGCTCTCCGCCATTTTATGGATTTTTGCCGGCACGAGATATTTATTCTCTCCCACGCTTTGGCTGGCGGAAAAAACTTCAATATTTTTGGCGTCTTTATTAATAATAATTTTTATTTCATTAAAACGGTCGCTGAAAACGCTGTTTAATTTAACGGCGTTGATAAATTCTTCCGCGCTTAAAATCATTTCCACTTCAATGTTTTTGGGAATAATTTGCTGATAATCGGGAAATTCTCCATTAATCAGCCGAGAAATTATTTCCGTATTTTCCGTTTTAAATAAAATCTGGTTGGAGTCAATAAAAATTTCCGTTTTTTGCTCATCATTTATTTGAATTTCTTTAATGACTTCTTGAATGGTTTTTAGGGGAATAATTATTTTGAAATTATTACTAAAAGTTGATTCAAATTGATTATTATTAATTGTTTTTTCGGAAAGCCTAAATGTATCCGTCGCCGCCAGTTTTAATAAAGTGGTTTGATGATCAAATAAAATTCCGCTTAATTCCGGACGGTTGTCGGTTGTGACGGAATTAATCACGGAAACCAGCGCTTCCTTTAATAAAGAATTTTTAATTTGGATATATTGTTTATTGTTTTCTATTTTTGGGATTATTGGAAATTCTTCTTTTTTAATTCCTTGGATTTCTGCCTGATAATTATCTGTTTTAATTATTAATTTATCTTTTTTTAATTCCAGATTTATTTTTTCAACTTGAAGATTATTAATAATTGAATTAAAAATATTTAAGGGAATTGTAATGCTTCCATTTTCAATAATTTTTCCTGAAATAAATGTGGTAATCGCCAATTCTAAATTAGTGGCCGCCAATTTTATTTTATTATCAAAAGATTCTATTAAAAAATTTTTAAGAATCGGCAATGATTGATTTTCCGCGCAAATTTTTTCAATAGACCTTAAACCGTCTTTTAAATTTTTTTTAAGAATAATTAATTTCATTTTAGTTTTATTATAATAATATATATAAATTAAAATAGTAGTTTTAGTAGTGTGTATGAAAGTTGGGGATAAATCCATAAACGCTGACTTATTTTAATTTTTATTCATTAAATAATTGTTTATTATTTGTGGAAAGCGATAGGAAATCTTTTTATTAATTTTTACGAATTTTCATTTATTATTTCTTTTAATAAAATTATTTTTTGGTTTAACTGGTGATTTGTGTTTATTTCCCTAGATATTTTATTATAAGAATGAATAATTGTGGTGTGGTCTCTTTTCCCCAATTTTTCCCCGATATCCGGGTAAGACATCCCCAATATTTCCCTTAAAAGAAAAACTGATATATGGCGCGGTTCAAGGGTTATTTTTCTTCTTGATTGGCCGGTTATGTCTTCCGGTGGAATTTCAAAATATGCGGCAATGGAATTAATTATTTGGCTTGGAGTTGTTCTCCTACTTGATTGTTGGATGACGTTATTAATAATTTCTTCAACGGTTTTCGGCTGCAATTCAATGTTTTTAACCTCTTTATAAAAAAGTATTTTATTTAAAATACCCTCTATTTCCCTGATATTTCTTTGGACTTTTAAGGCGATTAGCTCGCAGATATTATCTGGCAAGTCGCCGTTTATTTCCGACAATTTGGTTTTTATTATTGCCATTCGCATTTCATAATCCGGATAAGTGATGTCCGCTGCCATTCCTCCTTCAAACCGCGAACGCAATCTTTCATGAAGCGTCGGGATGGCCGCCGGCGCCCGGTCGGAAGAAATAATTATTTGTTTATTGTTTTCGTATAAAACATTAAAGGTGTGAAAAAATTCTTCTTCACTTCTTTCTTTGCCGCCGATAAATTGGATGTCGTCAATAATTAAAACATCTATATTCCGGTATCTATTTTTTAAATCTTCCATTCGCTTGTTGCGAATGGCGGTTACTACTTCATTGACGAATTTTTCCGAATGAACGTATTTTACTTTAACTTTATTTTTATAAGATTTTTTAATTTCATTTCCAATGCCTTGAATTAAATGAGTTTTTCCCAAACCGGTGCCGCCGTAAATAAAAAATGGATTATATTTTTTCCCGATATTTTTAATTACTGCGAGGCTGGCGGCATAAGCCAGCTCATTAGATGAGCCGACTATGAAGGTGTCCAATTTATAGCGCGGATGAAGACCCGACTCTTGATCAATTTTAAGTTCGGGAATGACCAGTTGTTTTTCAAAACCGTCAACGACATTATTAAAAAACACCACTTTGTTTTCAATAACGGTATAGTCAATTTTTTTAATTGAATCATCGTAATTTTTTAAAATTTCAAAAATTATTTTATGATATTTATTCCGCACCCATTCTTTAGAGAAATTATTAGCCAAACCGACAATCATTTCACCGTCTTTTTTCTTTTCAATTAGGCGGCTGTTTTTAAACCAAGTAAGAAAATTCGGCCTTGAAATTTGAAGCTCTATTTCCGACAAGGTTGTTTGCCAAAGTTGATCCAATTCCATTTGTTATTCATATTATTGACTACCCTCATTATGTCAAACAGCAGATTTTTAATATTATGTGGATTGCCTGTGGAAAACTATTTCTGTATAATATTCGCATGAAATCTCTTTCTGAAATTAAGGGTCAATTTTCTAAAACACAGCGCGAAGCTGAAGAGCGCGATGCCAAGCGCTTGGCGGAAAAAAATAATTTGCCTTATGCCGATCTTTCAACGGCGCCAATAAGTATTGAGGCGTTGAATTTAATTACTGAAGAATCCGCCAAAAAAAATAAAATCGCCGTTATTGAAGCCGTAAAAGGCAAAGCGGCGATAATTGTTTGTGATCCGAACATAGAAGGCACGAAGCAAGTTATAAAAGAAATTGAATCAATGGGTTATGAGCCCTCTATTTTCATCGTTTCTTTGTATGGCCTTAATCGCGTTCTTGGTTTTTATAAATTTATTTCTCAAAAGCAGGGGAAGATTTCCGGCAAAATTGAAATAAGCGGCAATAAAAATATTCTTAATGAAGAAATTAAATTGGATTCTTTGGATAAAATAAAAGAAGCGTTGCAAAAAACATCTTTCGCGGCCGTTGATGTCAATAAAGTTTTTGGAATTATTTTAAACGGCGCCTTGGCCAATAAGGCTTCGGATATTCATTTTGAGCCGGAAGAGCGCCGCGTTAAATTAAGATTAAGAATTGACGGCGCGCTTCACGACGTGGTGGCTGATTTTAAAAAAGAATTTTACGCAAATTTACTTTCGCGGATAAAATTATTATCCAATTTAAAAATAAATATTCGCGATGAGGCGCAGGACGGACGATTTACAATTAGAGTTGAGAATAAAGAAATTGAAGTGAGGGTGGCAATCGCGCCTTCGGAATTTGGTGAAGTGGTCGTGATGAGAATTTTAGATCCGGAAACAATCAGTCTTTCTTTATCTAGTTTGGGATTGCGCGAAGACGATTTGAAAATAATAGAAGTGGAACTTAAAAGGCCCAATGGAATGGTTCTTAATACTGGTCCGACCGGTTCCGGAAAAACAACCACGCTTTACGCTTTTTTAAAACACAAAAAAACCCCAGAAATAAAAATAATCACCATTGAAGACCCGATTGAATATCACCTTGAGGGCATAGAACAAACACAAGTTAATGATGAGGCCGGTTATAGCTTTGCCAATGGGCTGCGTTCATTAATGAGGCAAGACCCGGACGTTATTTTAGTCGGTGAAATGCGCGATAAAGAAACGGCTGAAATCGGCATTCAAGCCGCTTTAACCGGCCATTTGGTATTTTCCACCATTCATGCCAATTCCGCCGCCGCCGCCATCCCCCGGCTCTTAGACCTTAGTGTTAAGCCGACTAGCATCGGCCCGGCCTTAAATTTAATAATCGCCCAAAGGCTGATAAGAAAACTCTGCCAGAGTTGTAAAATTTCAACTGAAATTTCAAATGATTTACGTGCTAAGATAGAAAAATTTTTAAACACATTGTCTCAGCGGGTTAATAAAGAAAATTTTAAGGAAATCAAAATTTTTAGCGCTAAAGAAAATGGCTGTGAAAAATGCAATAATTCCGGCTATAAAGGAAGGATTGCCGTTTACGAATTGCTTTTAAACGATCCGGAATACGAAAAACTGTTAAAAGGAGAAGTGGATGTGAGTTTGGCGTCTCATAAAGAATTAGAAGAATTGATTCTCCAACAATCGGGCGAGTCCGCCATAAAAAAATTCAGCCGCGAACAGGGGATGGTAACAATACAGGAAGACGGAATTTTAAAAATTATTTCCGGAATCACTGATTTTGAAGAAGTAGAATCCGCGACTGGAACAATTAATTGGTAAAATAAAAAACCGCTTGGTTCTGTGGGCACTTTTAAAAACTCCCACTGTAATGGCAAGGAGGTCAGAATTATTTCGAGGATAGGTTCAGCCGAAACCAAACCGTCCATGGCTAAAAATAATTCCTTCTTTGCCCACAGGACCAAACGGCCTTAACTCATTAAAAGTAACATAGCATATATTATGAAAAAAGTCAACCCCATAGCGAAAGATGACCAATTTATAGATTCGTTTCTGCGCCCGTCAGGGTTCAAAGATTATATAGGACAGGAAAAAATAAAAAAAGGGCTGGAAATTATTTTAAAAGCCGCCAAAAAAAGAAATGAATCAATTGACCATCTGTTGTTTTACGGCCAGCCCGGTCTCGGTAAAACAACTTTGGCGACATTAGTTGCCAAAGAAACTGGCGCGAATTTAAAAATTATTTCCGCGCCGAGCTTGAGCCGCGCGGGCGATTTGGCCGCCATTCTGACGAATTTGGAAGACCGCGACATTATTTTTATTGACGAAGCTCACCGCTTAAATCCAGCGATTGAAGAAATTTTTTATTCCGCCATGGACAGCGGGAAAATAAGCGTGATAGTCGGCAAGGGGCCGTCCGGAAGGATAATTTCTCTTGATTTGCCGCCTTTTACTTTAATCGCCGCGACCACCCGGGTGAATTTGGTTTCTTCTCCGTTGCGTTCCCGGTTCGGCGCGATTTTTCATCTTGATTATTATGCCAATGACGATATTAAAATGATTATTGAGCGTTCGGCGGAAATTCTTAAAGTAAAAATCAATCCGGAGGCGATTTTAACGATTGCCAAAGCGTCCCGCTTTACTCCTCGGCTGGCAAACCGCTTGCTTAAGCGTTCGCGGGATATCGCCGAGGTTAATGATTTGAAAATTATCAAAAAAGAAACCGTTTTGGAAGTTTTTGATATGTTCGGGATTGACGAAATGGGGTTGGAACTTCACGACCGTAAAATGCTGGAAACTATGATTGATAAATTCCGTAACCGGCCGGTGGGGATTAACGCTTTGGCAGCCGCCTTGGGAGAAGACAAAGACACAATTGAAGAGATATACGAACCGTATCTTTTAAAAATCGGTTTTATTCAGCGGACGCCGACAGGGCGCATTGTTGCCGCCGACGCCCGTAAATGGCTGGTATTATAAATATTATATGATTTTTAACAATAAAAATAATAAAGCCTTCACCCTCCTTGAACTCCTCATCGTCATAGGCGTATTGGCAACATTGGCAACTATCGTTATATTGGTTCTCAATCCCGCGGAACTCCTCAAACAATCCAGAGACGCCAAACGCCTCTCAGAAATCAAAGTTATAGATGACGCCATAAGACTCTATACTTTCAACTCCAACACCCTTTATTACGGCACTTCCTCAGTCGTCTATCTATCCCTTCCCAGTTCCAATTCAAACTGTTCTTCATATACAGGTCTTCCTTCTCTTTCAAGCGGTTGGACATATGCCTGCAAACCAGAATCTGATTATAGAAAAGTGGATGGAACAGGCTGGATACCCGTCAATTTCTCTTCCACCCAAGCAGGTCCTTCTTTGGCAATCCTCCCGGTAGACCCCATCAATAACAGTTCTTACTATTACGCCTATATTCCCGGTTCTTGGTCCCTTACAACCAAAATAGAATCTATTAAATTTATTCCCACAGCTCAAAATGACGGAGGTTATGATTCCAACAGATTTGAACTAGGCTCTGACCTTGCCTTATGGAATACTTCCGGAGGGGGGTCTACAACGTCAACTCCTTGGGCAAGGCCTACAAATGGCCTTGTTTCTTGGTATAAAATGGATAATAACTGGTTAGATAGCAATGGAACTAATCACGGAACTGGTTATAATGGAGTAACTTTTGGCACTGCCAAATATGGTACTTATTCGGGAAGTTTTGACGGGGTGGATGATTATGTAGATATGGGTGACCCTGCTGATGGGAGCCTTGATTTTAGTGGTTCTTTTAGTTTAGAAGCTTGGTTTAAAACTACCGCTTCAGGGGAAGATATTATAGGAAAAACAACAGCCGGTGGTGGTATTGGGTATAATCTTTATATTGGTGGTGATGGGAATATTGGGTTTACGGTTATTTCACTTTCTGGAGTGGCGGGTGTAGATGACCCAGAACCAAACAAAAATGATGGAAATTGGCATCATGCAGTCGGGGTTTATGATGGGACAAATGCGTATATTTATGTAGATGGAGTGCTCAAAGCTACGCAGGGTGGATCAGGCATTAATTCTTCAAACGATGTGAGTTTTTACATAGGAATGGGCTCTGCGGGGGCCGGCGCAATTTCTTATTTCAACGGTCTCATTGACGAAGTCGCGATTTACAACCGCGCGTTGACGCCGGCGGAAATTACAGATATTTATAACAATACTAAGTAAATACTAAGTAGTAAATTTATATTTTACGGTATTTCATTGTTAGGGCGTTTAAAATTACACTCACCGAAGAAAACGCCATTGCCGCGGCGGCGATTGCGGGGTTAAGCAGCCAGCCAAAGAAGGGATATAAAATTCCGGCGGCTATCGGAATGCCCGCGATATTATAGAAAAATGCCCAAAAGAGATTTTGTTTTATTTTACGCAAAGTGTACGCGCTTAAATCAATAGCCGCGATTGCGTCCCTTAAATCGTTTTTAACCAAAATAATTTGTCCGCTTTCAATGGCGATGTCCGAGCCGGAGCCGACGGCAATGCCTAAATTAGCTTGAGTCAGGGCGGGCGCGTCATTGATGCCGTCGCCGACAAATGCCACTATTTCCCCTTGTGCTTGGAGATTTTTTATTTCTTGTGATTTTTCTTGAGGCAGAACTTCGGCTAAAATTTTTTCTATGCCCAATTGGCGCGCAATTGCTTCGGCGGTTCTTTTATTATCGCCAGTAATCATCGCTACTTTTTTATTCATTTGCTTTAGTTTTTTAATTGCTTCAATGGAAGTCTCTTTTATTATGTCGGCAACGGCAATCAGCCCGATAATTTTTTTTTCCATCGCGACAATCATCGCGGTTTTCCCTTGCTGTTCCAAATTTTCAATAGCCTTATTTGTTTCGCCGTTGATTTCTATGTTATTCTCCGCCATTAATTTTTTATTTCCAATGGAAATTTTTTGGTTTTTTATTTTACCAATCGCGCCTTTTCCGGGGATGGCTTCAAAGTTTTCAACTTCAAACAATTCTAGATTATTTTTTTTCGCTTCATTAATTATTGCCTGCGCCAACGGATGCTCGGATTTTTTTTCCAAACTCGCCGCGATTTGTAAAATAGATAATTCATTTTTTGAAAATTGAAAATTGAAAATTGAAAATTCCGTTACTGATATAATATCAGTAACGGCCGGTTCCCCCTTAGTCAGCGTTCCGGTTTTATCAAAAACAACCATGGTGATATTTTTCGCGATTTCCAAAGCTTCGGCGTTTTTGATTAAAATTCCTTTTTGAGCGGCCAGCCCCGTTCCCATCATTACCGCTACCGGGGTCGCCAATCCCAAGGCGCAAGGGCAGGCGATAATTAAAACCGTCACAAAAACCATCAAACCGAAAACAAAATTTTGTCCGAATAAAATCCACGCAACCGCGGACAGCACAGCAACGGCAATGACGGTTGGCACAAAATACAGAGAAATTTTATCAACTAAAAGTTGAATCGGCGCTTTTGATTCCATTGCTTCTTCAACCACTTTGATAATTTGCGCCAAAACTGTGTCTTTACCTATCCGCTTCGCTTCAATTTTCAGGAAGCCGGTTTTATTGATGGTGGCGCCGATGACTTCGTCGCCAATTTTCTTTTCCACGGGAATGCTTTCGCCGGTAATCATTTTTTCGTCAATCGCCGAATATCCGTCAATGACTTTTCCGTCAACCGGAATTTTCTCTCCAGGTCTGACCAAAACAACATCGCCGATTTTTATTTCGGAAATATTTATTTTTATTTCTTGTCTGTCTCTTATGACAGTTGCTTCTTTTGGTTGGAGGCCGATAAGTTTTTTTACCGCTTCGCTCGTTTTGCCCTTGGTTTTCGCTTCTAAATATTTTCCTAAAACGATGAAAATTAAAATAAGAGCTGCGCTTTCAAAATACAAATCCCCGTTTAAATTAAATATTAACATTGCCAAACTGTAAAAATAAGCCGCGCTTGTGCCGATGAAAATCAAAGAGTCCATATTGG
>Ga0265296_1002547_pt1 | contig 18139 bp, 17 predicted proteins | sample MunlanPumphouse1_FD_189073 | JGI IMG/M metagenome (GOLD analysis project Ga0265296, IMG submission 189073) | Groundwater microbial communities from a municipal landfill in Southern Ontario, Canada - Pumphouse #1 | ecosystem: Environmental > Aquatic > Deep subsurface > Groundwater | place...
CTCGGCATAGGGGTTCAGCCCCCAACACCCAGTTGGGGGAATATCCTGACCGCAGGAAAAGACAATATAGAAATTGCCTGGTGGCTATCTCTTTACCCTGGATTGGCTATTCTCATTACGGTGCTGGGATACAATCTTCTGGGAGAAGGTATAAGAGATGCCATAGACCCAAGATTGAAAACTTAGATTATATCCGATCCTGTTTGTCTATGTGTCTTTCAATTCTTTTATTACTGTGTTATTGATAGAAGACCTTTAAAAAAACTATGGTAACTATTCTTGACCTTCCTCAGTCAGTAACCATTGTAGAGGTAGGCCCGAGGGATGGCCTGCAAAATGAAGGGATAGAAGTCTCTACCGACCAAAAAGTACATCTGGTAAACTGTCTGTCCCAAACTGGTCTAACCCGAATAGAGGTTACCTCCTTTACCCATCCATCATGGATTCCCCAATTAAAGGATGCTGAATCGGTGATGAATCAGGTTCATAGGGAAGAAGGTGTGTCTTATAGTGCGTTGGTCCCCAACAAAAGGGGCTATGAGCGGGCAATGGAATGCCAGGTAGATGAGCTGGTGCTTTTGGTGTCTGCCAGCGAGACCCACAATCTAAGAAACGTCAATCGTGCTATTTCTGAATCCTTAAAAGATATAGAGGAGATATCTCTTGATGTTCCCAAAGATAGGGTAAGAATGCGCGGGGTTATTGCCATGGCGTTTGAATGCCCTTTTGAGGGTAAAATCTCCATTGACCGAGTTATAGATATTGGCAAAGAGTTTAAGAGAATGGGAGCATACGAAATAGCCTTAGCCGATACCGCTGGGTTAGCCAACCCTGCACGGGTATTTGAGGTTTTCTCAATGGTTACCCATGAATTGTCCGGAATCTCTCTGGCAGGGCATTTTCATAATACTTATGGTTTTGGCATGGCCAATGTTTTTGCTTCGTTACAGTGTGGTGTAAGTGTTTTTGACGGCTCCATAGGGGGATTGGGAGGATGTCCCTATATACCTGAAGCATCGGGGAACATAGCTACCGAGGACATTGTATACATGATGGAAACAATGGGCATTGAAACAGGTATAGAGCTAGATAGCCTTTTGGAATGCAGTAAATTGACTGAGGGATTGGTGCAAAAACCGTTAACCAGTTATTTATCAAAACAAAAGAGGATAAAGTATTAGATGTAGGGGGGGGTATAATGTCAGATATGTCCGAGATAGAGAAGACAGCAATGGAAAACAGAGATCATTGGCTGAAGGAAGAGGAAGGGCTCTATGCCCATAGGCAGGAGGCATACGATGTTGGCGGACAAAAGCAGCTTGATAGATTGGCCAAACAGGGGAAAGAGCCTGTTAGGCACTTAATTGACCGGTTGATTGATCCCGGCACAGAATTCTTTGAAGTAGGCATAGATGCCGGGTTCGAGATTGGATACCCGGAACAGCCCCACATACCAGGGGGTGGTCTGGTTACGGGAGTGGGCAGTATTCACGGTAAGGACTGCATGATCTTCGGAAACGAGAGTAGGATGACAGCAGGGACATACTATCCTATAACCTTGAAGAAACATATGCGTGCCCAGAGGATCGCTGAAGAATGCGGTCTGACCTGTGTATATATCGCTGATTCAGGCGGTATCTTTTTGCCCATGCAAGAGGGGTGCTTTGCAGATGAGGGAATGTTTGGCTCCATGTTTTACAATATGTGCAATATGTCCGCCAAGGGGATCAAACAATATACCCTAAGTACCGGCGGCAACACCGCCGGAGGTGCCTATATAGTCTATCTTGCATGTGAGTCCATTATGATTGAAAAGATGGCATTTGCCTTTTTGGCAGGACCACCGATGGTCAAATCGGCCATAGGCGAAGACGTGAGCATGGAAGACTTAGGTGGAGCTTATGTTCATGCAAGACATTCGGGAGGCTGCGACCACTTTGTGAAAAGCCAGGAGGAAGGCATTGATAAGCTAAGAGAACTGATCAAATTTGATCCACCCCGGAAGACACATATCGACCGCCGAGAGATTAAAGAGCCTAAAGTTCCTGTGGAAAAACTCTATGAGATACTACCAAGAGACACCTACAGGGCTATTAATGTAAGAGAGGTGATCAAGTGCATTGCAGATGACAGTTATTTCTCAGAATATAAAAAGGAGTATAAACCAGGCCGGGGTGATACAATCGTCTGTGGCAAAATGTGGCTGAAGGGCATTCCGGTGGGGGTTATAGCCTCCAATGGGGTAGGGGTAATCTTTATCGAAGCAGCCAGAAAGGCGGCAGAATGGATGATCCGCTGTGGGAACGATAAGACCCCCCTGTTGTTCATACAGAATGCCCCTGGATATATGGTGGGCAAACAGGAAGAATGGGGAGGGATCGGCAAGTATGGGGCGGATATGGTTCGTACGTGCAGTACTGTTCAGGTACCGAAGATCCAGTGGGTTATAGGGCCTGACCACGGAGCCGCCAATTATGGAATGTGTGGCAGGGCATATAAACCAAGGTTTTCCTTCCAGACGATGCGTGCCAGGACTTCTGTCATGTCCGGAAGGACAGCAGCCTTTATCCTAACCAGCCTTGAAAGAAAGAAGGCAGAGGCCTCGGGCAAGGAGATGGATGAAGAAGAGGTGGCAAGATTTGATGCTATGATGAGGGAAAAGTACGAGCGCGAGGCTCATCCCTTCTTCACCGGGGCGCGTCTATTTCACGATGGTGTAATTGCCCTAAAAGAGTCCAGGGATGTTCTGGGAAGGGCTTTTGAGCTGGCTCTACATAAGCCGATTCCAGATTCCGTCTTTGGGAATGTAAAGTTTTAGCTGCATCTACAGGACATTTCTATTTTGCGTTGACATTTTCCGGTTAAAATTGTTGACAAAAATATAGTAGTATGTTAAATGAAACAATAAATGAATATTCATTCATTTTTGTATTGTCTTTTCAGGAAAGTCCAATTGTTGCAATGACAGTAGCTGATCAATGGAAAACAAGAGAAAACTTTTCAGGCTGATCGGTAGATACAGTACAATTGGGCTGGAAATGGTTATCTCGGTTGTTATTGGCATCCTCTTTGGATGGTGGTTAGACAGGTTGTTCAATACTAAACCATGGTTAACAATAGTCTTCATGCTGTTTGGTATTGTAGCCGGGTTCAGAAGTCTATTTAAGTTACTGAAGGATATAGAAAAGGATGACGGAATTAACCAGGAGTAATTGTGTGAAAGAAGTTAAAGAAGAATCAAGGCTTACTTCTATTCAGAGAAATAATATTATAATACTTCTGGTTCTTACCCTGGGCAGCATAGTCTATAAATCATCTGCTGTTACTCTGGGAGTGTTTTTAGGAGGGGCTATAGTCATCCTAAATTTTTGGTTTCTTCGCAAGATTATTGAGGGTGGTTTTAAAAAGAGAGATAATGCTGCGGCTTTCGCATTGAGTTATTTTTTTAAATTTGCTGCCCTGGTTGCAATTATATTTGTGGTTATCTATTCTGGTATTGTGAATACGCTTAGTCTAATAATAGGACTCTCGACGGTATTCATCGGTATTGCTCTAGATGGATTTGTTCAAGTATTAAAAAAATCATAGGGGAGAAGACAGATCATGGGACATGATTTTACATGGGTTTCAACATTACCGTTCTTTGATTTTTTTACATCTCTTTTGGGTCATGAGCATGACGCTAATGCTGTTTATCATGGAATACTGGTATTTTTGGTTCTAACTATTCTTGTCCTTATAGGTTATGCAAGAAAGTCTAAAGACCTTATTCCTGAAGGCAAAGCTAGTCTTGCGAATTTTCTGGAGGTGCTTGTTGAAGCAGTCCTTGGATTGGTAGAAAACACATTAGGACATGAGGGAAGAAGGTTTTTACCTTTGATCGGTACCCTTGCCATATTTATATTATTCTGTAATCTGTTGGGGCTTTTCCCAGGGTTTTTGCCGCCAACAGACAATATCAATACAACGGCCGCATGTGCACTAACTGTATTCTTCTACTATCATTATGTAGGGATTAAGAGACATGGATGGAAGTATGTGAAACAGTTTACCGGACCTTTTTGGCCTATAGCTCCGCTGATGCTTCCTATTGAGGTTATAAGTCATTTAGCCCGTCCATTATCATTATCCCTTAGGTTATTCGGAAATATTACAGGGGATCATTTGGTTCTAGTGATCTTTTCTGGTTTGATACCACTGATTGTTCCGATCTTTGCATTGGGTCTTGGCATTTTTGTTTCCGTCATTCAATCTTTAGTGTTTATTCTTCTTTCAATGATGTACATATCAGGTGCTCTTTCTGAAGAACATTAAGGAGTGATAAAAGAGTAAGGTCTAAGTGTTGTCCATGATATTTAATCTCTAAATAGAAAGGAGGATTGCGGATGAGGCGAAGGGCAAGAATAATTTTGTTTTTTCTAGTTGTTACCTTATTTTCCATTGTCCCTATGGCTTTTGCAGAAGAAGGAAGTGGCGTTTTGGATTCCACTGCGAAGAGTGCTATAGCCATAGCGAGTGGATTTGCCATTGGGATTGCTGCCTTCGGTGGTGGATTAGGGCAGGGCAGAGCCATTGCAGCCGGGCTTGAAGGTATTGCTAGGAATCCAGGTGCTTCAGGTCAGATAATGACACCAATGATTATTGGTCTTGCTTTGATTGAGTCCCTGGTTATCTATGCTTTTGTAATATCCTTTATGCTGTATATGAAGCTGTAAATCAAAATTGGGATGGCAAAGTAAAAAGCTCCAGATGCAAGGCGCGCAAATCCTGAGGAGTGAGGGGCAGTTAAGGATACGCTGCAACAAGCCTGCCCCTGCGAAAGCAGGGGAAGGATGCAGTGCAACGCCGCAGATGGACTTTTTAAGAAGCCATCATTGTTTTTTCTTCGTGATTGGAATGCTTTGAGGAAAGAAAAGATTATAATTTTAACCTAGTAATTGGCTTTTAAGGCAGGCTTGGTATGCCTTAAAAGCCAATACTAATTTTAGTTGATTACCTTCTTTAAAAATTGACCGGTGTAAGATTCACTTATGCCTGTCAGTTCTTCCGGGGTTCCACATGCCACTACTTCCCCACCTTTTTCTCCACCTTCTGGCCCTAAATCAATTATAAAGTCTGCGGTTTTTATTACATCAAGGTTATGCTCGATTACAATAACCGTATTCCCTGCATCGATCAGTTTATTTAAAACATGGAGTAACTTTTGAATGTCAGCAAAATGAAGGCCTGTAGTTGGTTCATCCAGAACATAGAGGGTCTTCCCTGTACTCCTTTTGCTTAATTCTTTTGCCAACCTTACCCTTTGAGCTTCTCCACCCGAAAGGGTAGTAGCTGACTGTCCTAATTTTATATAATTTAAGCCCACGTCAGAAAGGGTCTGAAGTTTTGCCTTGATCTTTGGGATTCTGTTTAAAAAAGCAAAGGCCTGATCTACCGTCATGTCTAAGATATCAGCAATATTCTTTCCTTTGTATTGTATTTCTAATGTTTCCCTGTTGTATCTTCTCCCCTTACATACCTCACACATAACATAAATATCAGGAAGGAAATGCATCTCGATCTTTATAGTTCCGTCACCTCTGCACGCTTCACACCTTCCTCCCTTGACATTAAAACTGTATCTTCCCGGCCTATATCCCCGTGCTCTTGATTCCGGAAGTTTGGAGAATATATCTCGGATATGAGTAAAAACCCCGGTATAGGTAGCTGGATTAGAACGAGGGGTTCTTCCTATGGGGCTCTGGTCTATATCTATAACTTTATCTATATACTCAAGCCCTTCAATCCCCGTAACCTTTCCGGCTCGTTCTTTGGTATGGTAGAGTTTTTGAGCTAAAACCTTGCATATTGTATCAATTACCAATGTACTTTTCCCTGAACCAGAAACCCCGGTCACACAATTAAACAGGCCCAGGGGTATCTTAACCGATATATTTTTCAAGTTGTTTTCAGTAGCCCCCTTTACAACGAAGTATCTTTTGTCAGGCCTGCGTCGTTTAATAGGTACTGGAATCGTTAATTTTCTGGAGAGATACTTCCCTGTTAAAGAATTTTCGTCTTTAACTATTTCTTGTGGTGTACCACAGAAGACTACCTTTCCGCCGTCAACCCCTGCGCCAGGACCCATATCCACGATATAGTCAGAGGAAAGAATGGTTTCTTCATCGTGTTCTACAACCAATACAGTGTTGCCTATATCGCGTAATCTCTTCAAGGCTTCAAGAAGTCTGATATTATCCCTTTGATGCAATCCTATACTGGGTTCATCCAATATATATAGAACTCCTACCAGGCTCGAACCAATCTGAGTAGCGAGCCTGATACGTTGTCCCTCCCCCCCAGATAGAGTAGCTGACGGCCGATCTAAGGTTAAATAGTCTACACCAACATTTATTAGGAATCCCAACCTTTCCCGAATCTCTTTTAATATTCGCGCTGCTATCTCCATATCCCGATCACTTAGCCAAATGCTAGAGAATAGTTTAGAGGCTTCTTTTATTGAAAGGTTTGTCATATCACATATTGACCTGCCGTCTACCTTAATGAAAAGGCTTTCCTGACGTAATCTGTTTCCGTGACAGGTAGGACAGGGATGATTGTTCATATACCTCTCTAATTCTTCTCGAATGAAGTCGGAATCGGTCTCCCTATATCGGCGTTCAAGGTTATTTATAACCCCTTCAAACTCTTTATAATGAAAGACCTTCCTTTCATTTAATTCAAAGTGGAATTTTATCTTTTCCTCTCCGGAACCATAGAGGAGAGCGTGTTGAATTTTAGGAGACAAGTCCTTGAAGGGGGTGTATATATCTATCTCATAGTGCTCACTCAAGGCATCTAACATTTGATGGAAATAGCTGGAGTTTCTTCTGGCCCAGGGCAAAATTGCCCCTTCCCTCAGCGACAAACTGGGGTTGGGTACAATAAGATCAGGGTCGAAGTGCATGGTAGTCCCTAATCCTCCACAAGTAGGACAGGCTCCGTAAGGGTTATTAAAAGAGAACATCCTTGGGGTTATTTCTGGGTAACTGATACCACAGTCTATACAGGCAAACTTTTCACTGAATGTTAGTTCCTCACCACCAATTATCTCTACCTTAACTATTCCTTCGGAGAGGTTAAGGGCAGTCTCCAGAGAGTCTGCAAGCCTCTTTTTTATATCTCCCTTAATGATAAGCCGGTCTATTATGACATCTATATGGTGCTTCTTGTTTTTATCCAGGATGATCTCTTCGCTCAGGTCTCTTATCTCCCCATCAATTTTAACCCTCACATAACCATCCTTTCGTAGTTGATTCAGCTCTCTTCTATATTCTCCCTTTCTTCCCCTAACTATTGGTGATAAGATGACGATCCTGGTTTCATCCGGTAAATCAATTATTTGGTCAACGATTTGCTGAACAGTTTGAGAGAGAATCTCTTTGCCGCATTTATAGCAAAAAGGTTTACCGACCCTGGCAAACAGTACTCGCAGATAGTCGTATATCTCAGTAACCGTTGCGACAGTGGAACGAGGATTTTTACTAATTGCTTTTTGTTCAATAGAGATAGCCGGCGAAAGACCCTCAATGGATTCTACGTCAGGCTTTTCCATCTGTTCCAAGAACTGCCGGGCATAAGCAGAAAGAGACTCCACATATCTTCGCTGTCCTTCAGCATAAATAGTATCGAATGCAAGGGTTGATTTTCCAGAACCGCTTAATCCTGTAATTACTACCAATTTATCCCTGGGAATATCAACATCAATATTCTTAAGGTTATGTTCTCTGGCTCCTTTGATTATTATTTTGTTGCTTACCATGATTTTCTAATCCTAGATTTGACGGCTTCGCAAAAAGTCCATCTGCGGCGTTCCGCTGCATCCTCAGTCATTGCAGCGTACAGGTAAGTACGCCTCATTCCTTCGGATTTGCGCGCCTTGCATCTGGAGCTTTTTACTGTGCCGTCTGATTTTTGACTTTTTACGACTTCATCAAATTTTATCTTTAGGGTACCAGGATGAAGAGAGGAGAATTTTTTATTTTAATTTATCCTGGCTTAAATTGCAAAGCAAATTTAATTTTGGGGTGGAACTCGGAACACACATCGTACCCCCTGGTTTCTCTTTTATGTATGGGAAAGCGAGGTTATAAAATTTAGGGCTGTCAGGCAGGCCCATGAGAAGTAGAGTCTTCTGATACCTTGTTTTCAGCTTGAGGTGCCAAGCCGGCACCTCAAGCTGAAACACTTGCCAAATTCCTGATACAGTACTTCAAAATCCCGTTAGAGATTCCATCTCTAACGGGAAAACCCAACCTAAAGAACCCGCCAATCTTCATCAAACCGTAACAATAGTGTGTTATCTGTAATTCAGACAGTAGACTATAGACATCAGACATTAGACTGAAGGGGAGAAAGTGGCCAGAGATTACACAAAGATAAAGGGTATCTGTTCACAGTTTACGGTTTGCAGTTAACAGTTGGCAAAAATGCTTCAAGCTTTATATAACAGCAAGCTTAAGCTTGCTGTTGTAATTGCCGTGAACGGTAAACTGAGAACCGTGAACGGTTACAGAAAAGTCTGATGTCTAAAGTCGGAGGTACAGTGTCTGAATTGCAGAGGAAGGGCAATAAAGGACTGGAAATTTTGTAAGGGGTATGATAGAAGTTTCAAAGAAGTGGTTAGGATAAAACATACTATCCATGGAGATGAAAGGTGAGGAAAGAAATGGGCAAAGATGCTTCAATTTACTGGGATAAATAACTTAAGACTTAAGCTAGAAAGGAGATAACATCATGGTGGATAAAAAAATAGAACCTAAAGAGATTTCCATGTCAAACACCAAGCAAGAAATGCTGGCTACCTATAATGCGTTACTGAAACAATTGCAGGAGAAGGAGGAAGCGGAACTGAAACCGGAAAAGAAGATCGAAGAGAAAAAGATGAAAGAGGTTATGGAGGTCGCAGATTCCCTGTCTTCGGAAGGGGTTGTAAAGGGGGCCAGCAGCCTCAAACTGGAAATCGGAAAGATGCTCACCCAGATCTCCGATCAACTGGAGGAAGAGGTCAACAAATTCAAGGGGATTCAGAAGGCCATTGAAATCAAAGAAAATGAATTAAAAGAGGTATATGAGATAGAAAAATCGGCAGCAACATTAGCGGCATTAATAGAATCTCAAAACCAAAAGCGCCTGGAATTTGAATCTGAAATGGCTGCCAGAGAAGAGGAATTGAAGCATGAAATCCAGACAATTAGTGCGGAATGGGAAAAAGAGAAAAAGGTTCACGAAACAGATGCCAAGGAACGTGAAGCCGCAGAGATGAAAAGGCAGGAAAGGGAAAAGGAAGAATATCATTATGCCTTTAAGAGGGAACAACAGTTAGCAAAAGATAATTTTGAAGACGAGAAGGCGAAACTGGAAAGAGAGATTCAGCTTAAAAAAGAGCAGATGGAAAAAGATTTGGCAGAGAGAGAAAAAGCGATAGCCGAAAGAGAAACCGAATTGAACGAATTGCAGAAAAAGGTCAGTGCCTTTCCCAAAGAAATGGAAACGGCTGTCAATAGAGCAATCAAAGAAACAACAGAGAAAATCTTGCTGGAAGCAACTAATAAAGAGAATTTGTTGAAAAAAGAATTCGATGGCGAGCGAAACGTATTTACCTCTCGAATCGGGTCTCTGGAAAAGACGGTAAAAGAACAGAGTGAACAGGTCGCAAAACTCTCCGAGCAATTGGAAAAAGCGTATCAAAAGGTTCAGGATATCGCAGTTAAAGCCGTTGAAGGTTCGTCAAGCCTTAAATCACTTACAAGCCTTCAACAGTTGGTAACGGAACAAACCAGGAGGCAACAACAGGAAAAGTAGAATTTTCTGACATCTCGCTTTCAACTTGAGGCGCCGGCTTGGCGCCTCAAGTTGAAACACTTGCCAAATTCCTCATACAGTACTTCAAAATCCCGTCAGAGATTCCATCTCTAACGGGAAAACCCAGCCTAAAGAACTCATCAATTTTAATCAAACCTTAACCCTATCGTAATATAACTGTAACATTTCTCTGATATAAGAAAGAAGATAGAGTAAATCAAACAATGATGGAGGATGAAAGAATGAATAAAGCATTGTCTATTTTTACTGGATTGGCAATTGGTTTTTTGGCCTTTGGCAGCTCATTTGCCGCTGACATTAAGCTAAATGGGGCAGGGGCGTCTTTCCCATATCCTGTGTATTCTGCATGGGCATATGAGTATAACAGGGTTAGTGGGGTAAAACTCAACTACCAGTCCATAGGTTCAGGCGGCGGAATAAGGCAGATTGTGAACAGAACCGTGGATTTTGGAGCCTCTGATGCGCCTCTTAAACCGGAAGGACTCAAGAAAGACAATCTAATCCAATTCCCTGCCGTCATTGGAGGGGTTGTTCTTGTGGTTAACATCCCTGGTGTGAAGGCAGGCGAACTGAGGCTCGATTCGAACGTACTCTGCAAGATCTATCTTGGAGAGATAAACTACTGGGATGATGAGAAGATAAAGCGATTAAATCCGGGTAAAGTGCTCCCTCATAAAGAGATTACCGTTGTCCACAGATCCGATGGGTCAGGTACAACCGCGATATTCACCGATTACCTGAGCGGTGCATCTTCCGATTGGAAAGAAAAGGTTGGTGCAGGAACCTCTGTTAAATGGCCTGTTGGTATTGGAGGCAAGGGTAACGAGGGTGTGACAAACTATGTAAAGAGGGTTGAGTATTCCATAGGATACGTTGAATTTGCTTATGCAAAGGAGAATAACCTTAGCTATACACTCCTGAAAAACTCTGCAGGCAATTTTGTTAAGCCGAGTTTTGAAAGCTTTAAGGAGGCAGCGGGTTCGGCTGATTTTGACCCGAAGAAAGACTTTTATCTCTGGCTGAATAATGCCCCTGGTAAGAATGCATGGCCTATAGCAGGTGCAACATTTATACTCCTTGCAAAGGAGAAGAAAGAGTCGAATATCAATGTGGTTAAGTTCTATGATTGGGCATTCAAAAAAGGGGACCAGACGGCTGAAAGACTTATATACGTTCCTCTGCCAGTGTCATTGAAGAACAAAATAAGGGCATACTGGAAGTCCCACGACATTTACTAGGCCGTCTCACGACTGCAAAGTCCATATCCTGTTGAAAAAACAGGGGCAGAAGTGTATAATCTCTCTGCCCCTGTTTTTTCTTCGTCGGTAGTTACGGTTAAAAAGAAAGACATTCACCAATGCGCCCAAAGAAAAATCCTATTGATATAATCTTCTCCTCCATCACTGCCGTTGCATCCTTATCGGTTCTTCTGCTGATTCTAGGAATCCTGTATGTATTAATCATGGAATCATATCCTTCTATAGAGAAATTTGGTTTTCTGCGATTTATCACCTCAACGGACTGGAACCCTGTAAAAGGGTCATTTGGGGCGGCAACAAATCTATTTGGAACAGCGATAACAACTGTATTGTCCATATTAATAGCTGTACCTGTGGCGATTGGCATTGCCATATTTGTAACGGAAATAGCACCAAACTTCCTCAAAGGACCAATTGGCGCTGCCATAGAACTGCTGGCGGCTATACCGAGTATCATCTATGGAATGTGGGGGTTGTTTACCCTTGCGCCTATAATGGCCAACTACATAGAACCAGCCCTCCAGAAGAGCATTGGGAGTCTCCCGCTTGTTGGGGTGCTATTTGAAGGTACACCGATGGGCATAGACCTCTTGACAGCGAGCGTCATTTTGAGTATCATGATTATTCCATTTACTGCCAGTATCTCAAGAGACGCATTTAACCTTACGCCCGCTGTAATAAAAGAATCTGCCTATGCACTTGGCGCAACAAAATGGGAAGTAGTGAAGGATATAGTGATCCCCTATTCTAAAGTGGGTGTCTTTGGCGGGGTTGTCCTTTCTCTGGGAAGGGCACTTGGTGAAACTATGGCAGTTGCGTTTGTCTTGGGCAATAATCACCAGATAACCAAATCCCTTTTCGATGCTGCGGCAACCATAACCGTAACCCTGGCAAATGAGTTTACCGAGGCAGATACAGACATATATCTATCATCCCTCTTTTATCTGGCACTCCTCCTCTTTGTGATGAGCTTTATAATTCTGGCACTGGCGAAGTTTTTTATACTCAAGGCTGAAAGGAAGTATTCATGATGACCATAGAGCAGGTCAGGAAACTGAAGAGTCTTATAGCCCTCGCCTTTTGCACCCTGGCTGCCTTCTTTGGTCTCTTCTGGCTCATCTTTATCCTTGGGGATGTTCTTATCCATGGGATAGGAGCTCTTAATCCAAGTCTATTTACCAATGACCCTGTCCCTCCTGGCATTGAAGGCGGTGGTTTAAGAAATGCCTTTGTAGGTCATCTGATCATAACGTCCTTTGCCACCCTGATAGGGGTTCCAGTAGGGGTTTTGGGAGGGACGTTCCTTGCAGAGTATGCCCGGGGAAGAAAGATTGCAAGGGTAATAAGCGTGTTATCCGACATAATGGTCAGCGTCCCTTCCATAGTAATCGGTACATTTATCTATGCGGTTCTGGTTAAGCCTGTGGGGCATTTTAGCGGGTGGGCAGGGGCAGTGGCGCTGGCAATAATAATGATCCCCGTTGTCTTGAGGACAACGGAAGACATGCTATCTCTTGTGCCATGGACACTAAGAGAGGCTGCCTTTGCCCTTGGCGCCCCATACTACAAGGTAATTATTCATGTAGTTTACAGGGCTGCGGCAGCAGGGATACTTACAGGAATACTCCTCTCAATAGCCAGGGTGGTGGGGGAGACTGCACCGTTACTCTTTACATCCTTTAATAACTCATTCTTCTCGGCAAATATGAATGGGCCTGTTTCATCCCTTACAGTAACGATCTTCCAGTATGCTATGGGCCCGTATGGTAGCTGGCATAGCCAGGCATGGGCAGCATCACTTATGATAACTGTATTTATCCTGGTACTCACAGTCCTGGGCAGATTTATACTCAGATGGAGGTACGGTAAGAGACCAACGATATGAATGATCATATTAAGATAGAGGTAAGAAGACTTAATTTTTATTACTCAGGTGCCTTACACGTATTGAAGGATATCTCATTTTCTATGTACAAAAATACCGTTACAGCCCTTATCGGTCCTTCAGGTTGTGGAAAGACTACCTTCCTCCGTTGTCTCAACAGGATGCACGATCTTTATCCTGGCAACCGATATGAGGGCGAGATATGGATGGATGATGATAATATCCTTGACAAGGATATAGACCATATAGGATTAAGGAGCAAGGTTGGCATGGTCTTTCAAAAACCCACACCCTTTCCCATGTCAATCTTTGAGAACATTGCATTTGGTCTTAAGCTTATGGGCATAAAAAAGAAAACTGAAATTGCCGAAAGGGTTGAAAGGGCTCTCAAAGATGCCGCCCTGTGGGAAGAGACCGCGGATATCTTAAATAAATTCGCCCTCTCCCTTTCTGGCGGTCAACAGCAAAGGCTATGTATTGCCAGGGCGATAGCCGTGGAACCGGAGGTCATCCTGATGGATGAGCCCTGTTCAGCCCTTGACCCCATTGCTACCGCGAAGATAGAGGAACTGATAACAGAATTAACGAAGCGATATACTGTTATTATCGTAACCCATAATATGCAGCAGGCAGCCAGGGTATCGGAATATACAGGATTTTTCATGATGGGAAAGTTGATTGAGTTTGATACAACCCAAAAAATATTTACTGCCCCATCCAACAAGATGACAGAGGATTATATTACAGGAAGGTTTGGATAAGAGAGGAGTCAGAAGTCAGAAGATCTGAAGGGTAAGCTCAGCTATATTAGCCCGGATAAAGATTGCAGATATCCTGAGCTTAGGAGTTAGACCATCCGCAGGATGTGAAAGAGAGGATAGAAAGCCATGGAAAGACAATTTGAGAAAGAACTGCAGGATTTGAGGGAAAACTTACTGAAGATGGGCACCTTGGTTGAAGAAGCCATTGCCAACGCAGTGAAGTCCCTGGTTGAGCGGGATTCTGAGCTGGCAAGAAGAACCATCGAGTGTGACTGCCAGATCGACCAGATGGAAGTAAAACTGGAGGAAAAGGCCATTAAACTTTTAGCCCTGAGGCAGCCCATGGCCCGAGACTTAAGGTTCATCGTAAAGAGTGTAAAAATAATTGCATCCCTTGAGAGGATTGGGGACCATGCGGTTAATATCTGTGAACGGGCGCTGGAATTAAATAAGGAACCCCCATTAAAACCGTATATTGATATCCCAAGAATGGCAAGCGCGGCTCAAATGATGCTAAAAGAAGCCCTGGATGCTTTCATTCATGAGGATACAGACCTTGCCTTCAATGTTTGTCATAACGACCAGATAATAGACGACCTGGATGATCAGATACTACGAGAACTGTTGACGTTTATGATGGAAGACCCGCATGCGATAACAAGGGCTGTCAGGATAATTCAGATATCCAAAAATCTGGAAAGGATTGGTGACCTTGCCACCAATATTGCGGAAAGTGTGATCTACGTGATTGATGCCAGAGATATAAGACACGGGGGTTACATAAAGGAGAAACCAGAATAAACAATGGTTAAAGAAAAGATCCTCGTCGTTGATGACGAGCGAGACATCATTGAATTGATAAAGTATAACCTGGAGATGGAGGGTTTTCGGGTAAGCTCTGCATACAATGGAGAAGATGCCTTAAGACTGGCTAAAAGAGAACCTCCCGACTTACTCATTCTGGATCTTATGCTTCCCGGAATGGACGGGTTAGAAGTCTGTCAAATCCTGAAAAGGGAGCCTCAGACAAAGCATATTCCCGTCATCATGCTCACAGCTAAGACAGGGGAGCCGGATATCGTTGTTGGGCTGGGGCTGGGTGCAGATGACTATATTACAAAACCCTTCAGCACAAGGGAGTTGATAGCAAGGGTAAAAGCGGTTCTAAGGAGGGGTAAGTCTAGCCCCCTAAAAGAAAAGCTTATACTGGGCGACCTGATAGTGGATTCTTCTAACTATCGGGCAACTTTAAGAGGCAATTCCATTGATCTCACAACAACTGAGTTTAACCTATTGCTTTTCCTGGTTCAGAGGCAGGGACGAGTGATGACACGGCAACAGATCCTGGATGGGGTTTTAGGAGATGATGCCTTTGTGACCGAGAGGACTGTAGATGTTCATATAAGAAGGCTTCGGATGAAATTGAAGGAAGCTTCCTCCTATATCATCACCAGGAGAGGTATCGGTTATATGTTTCAGACTGATATCGCTGAAGAAGGAACCTGAATTAATAAAAACAAGAATATGCCAAACCTCAAAATAGTATGGAAACTCTTTTTAACCCAAACCTCTCTTATAATCATCTCTTTACTAACTATCGGCTTGTACGCTGGCTTATCATTTAAAGAGCATTATCTCGAACAGTTAGCCCCTCAACTTACTACCAATGCTACTCTGATCAGAAATATAGTGGCTAAAGAACTAATTGATGGAAGAAGGGATACGGTTGATATTCTTGCCAAGAAATTGGGCAGCGAAATCCATATGAGGGCTACAATTGTAGACACTGCAGGAAGAGTGCTGGGAGATTCTGAAAAAGACCCTCTAAAAATGGGAAACCATCTAGATAGGTTCGAAATAAGAGATGCCCTAAGAGGAAAGGTTGGCAAAAGCATCCGGTATAGTGAGACATTGAAAACGGAGATGATGTATCTTGCTCTGCCCCTAGAGGCCAAAAATCAGATTATAGGAGCAATCAGGGTCTCTCTCCCTCTGAGTGAGGTGGAAAAAAGGGAGTACCATATTTATGAAGTGATTGTTTGGGGAGCTATTATTGCTGTCCTGATCTCTCTCGGCATAGGGTTTATGGTAGCCAGGAGGATGGGCAAAACTCTCACCCAGATGACCCAGGCGGCCCGCAAAATGGTCAGAGGAGACTTTTCAGAACTGATAAGAACGAACTCAAAGGATGAAATAGGGGATCTAGCCCGTTCTTTCAACGCGATGAGCATTGAACTTCAAAATAAGATAGAAACCTTAACCAAAGAGATAGACGAAAAACAGGCAATACTAAGCGGGATGATCGAAGGGGTGATAGCCATTGATAGGAATCAACGAATTATCCTTTTTAACTCAGCATCTGAGGGGATGTTTGACGTTTCTTCCTGTAGGGCATTGGGCAGATTTCACTGGGAGGTAATTCGTCATAGTCGCTTAAATCCCCTTTTTCAAGAGGTTTTGGAGACCGGCGTTCCAAAAATGGAAGAACTTATCCTCCGCTATGGGGGAGAAAGGATATTGCGGGTTCAGGCGGCGGCTATCCCCACCAAAGAAGGTAACCCCTGGGCAGTGGTAGCGGTTTTCCATGATATTACTCAGATCAGGAGTCTTGAGAAGATAAGAAAGGAATTTGTGGCCAATGTATCCCATGAACTGCGTACTCCCCTTACCTCTATCAAAGGCTTTGTAGAAACCTTAAGAAACGGGGCCGTCAATGATCCGGAAAAAAGTCTTAGGTTTCTTGAAATAATTGAGAAACACACTGAAAGACTTAATCGACTCATTACCGATCTTCTAAATCTCTCTCAAATTGAAAGTGGAAAGATAGAAATGAACCTCAAGCCTGTAAATTTGGTTGATGTAGTATCCAGGGTAATTTCTAACTTCAAGGAGATAGCAGACCGGAAAGGTCAAAAGATCAAGGTGAATATCCCCCCTGTTTTACCCCATGTTTTGGCTGATGAAGAAAGAATAGAGACCGTCATGGAAAACCTCCTTGACAATGCGGTAAAATACACCTCTAATAACGGAGAGTTAACTGTTTCCGCCTTTGAAAAAGATGATGGCGTCCAAGTAGAAGTAGCCGATACCGGGATCGGGATTCCTACTAACAGTCTTCCTCGGATATTTGAACGTTTTTACAGAGTAGATAAAGCCAGATCCAGGGAGTTGGGCGGAACCGGTCTAGGCCTATCTATAGTTAAACATATCATAGAGACCCATGGCGGCAAAGTACGAGCCGAGAGTGAAGTTGGAAAAGGGTCAAGGTTTATCTTTAACCTGCCAAAAAGCCCCTTACTATAAAAAATGTGTAACTATTCAGGCACAAAGAAAAAAATGAGGCTAATTAAGTCGATAGATAGAACGAATGCTTAGCAGTTTAATAGGGAAGTTAAACAGCAAACCTGTCTGCGTGCCTGCTTGTCCCGTTGGGACGGCAGACAGGCAACGCACAGGCAGATAGGATAGACAACTTTGTGCCTATGTGCCTTTGTCTCTTTGTGCCTGAATAGTTACTAATATTCTTTTTTTGACAAAGGTACTTGAAAAAGTAGAGCAACGTAATTATAATTAAATAAAAAACAGAAAGGAGGGTCTAAAATGAAGGAACGAGTTGAGGAAGTATTGAACCTGATAAGACCTGCCTTGCAGGCAGATGGAGGGGATATCCAATTAGTGGACGTCACCGATGGGGTAGTAAAGGTAGTGTTGACAGGGGCGTGTGGTTCATGCCCAATGTCTCAAATGACATTAAAAATGGGGGTAGAAAAGACCTTAAAAGAAAAAATTCCGGGGATCAAAGAGGTTATTGCAATGTAACCCCTCCCACAAAGTCTGTGCGGGGTAAACAAGAAGAGGCAAGGGTTATGGGAGAGGTACTCCCTGAGTTTTGTCCAAAATTTTGTGCATGGGGGGTATATTATGACCACACCGAGACATTGTCCTGGTTTTGAAGAATTTAAGAACTTGAAATCTTTTACCTGTAAGTGTCCCAATTGCGGAAAGAAGAAGGAGATATTTTCAGACGAATTCGACAAGAAGCATGTGTGCAGGGAATGTGGCAAGGAAATCGATTTTACTCAATGCACCCTGGAAGGGGGAACATAGTAGTTATATGGACGGCAGCAAAGTGAAGAAAGGGTAAATTTGAACCGTTTAATCCATGAAAAGAGTCCTTACCTTCTCCAGCATGCCAAAAATCCTGTGAATTGGTATCCCTGGGGTGATGAGGCTTTCCAAAGGGCGAAAAAGGAAGATAAGCCTATCTTCCTATCCATAGGGTATGCCACCTGTCACTGGTGCCATGTTATGGCACATGAATCCTTTGAGGATAGCGAAGTCGCCGAGATATTGAACCAGTCGTATATCTC
>Ga0265296_1002548_pt1 | contig 18138 bp, 11 predicted proteins | sample MunlanPumphouse1_FD_189073 | JGI IMG/M metagenome (GOLD analysis project Ga0265296, IMG submission 189073) | Groundwater microbial communities from a municipal landfill in Southern Ontario, Canada - Pumphouse #1 | ecosystem: Environmental > Aquatic > Deep subsurface > Groundwater | place...
GCAGCGCGTCACCGAGAACCGCGAGGCGTGGGAGGAGCTCGAGTCCCAGGAGGCGGGCTTCCTCTTCCTCGCGCCCGAGCAGCTCGCGCGCGACGACGTCATCGAGCGGGTCCGCGAGCTGCGGCCGACGCTCTTCGTCGTCGACGAGGCGCACTGCGTCTCGGCGTGGGGCCACGACTTCCGCCCCGACTACCTGCGGCTCGGCCACGTGATCGAGGCGCTCGGGCACCCGACGACCGTCGCGCTGACGGCCACCGCCGCGCCGCCCGTCCGCGACGAGATCGTCGAGCGGCTGCGGATGCGCGACGCCCGGCAGGTCGTGCGCGGCTTCGACCGGCCCAACATCTTCCTCGAGGCGCACCGGGTGGCCGATGACGACGACCAGCGCGCGGCGGTCGTCGAGCGGGCGACCGCCGAGGCGAAGCCGGGCCTCGTCTACGTGGCCACGCGCAAGCAGGCGGAGCAGCTCGCCGTCGAGCTGCGCGAGGCGGGGACGCGCGCCGAGGCGTACCACGCAGGGCTCTCGCGGTCGGAGCGTGAGCGGGTGCACGACGCCTTCACCGACGACGAGGCCGAGGTCGTCGCCGCCACCTCCGCCTTCGGCATGGGCATCGACAAGGCCGACGTGCGCTTCGTGCTGCACGCCGCCGCCCCCGAGTCGCCCGACTCGTACTACCAGGAGATCGGCCGAGCCGGCCGCGACGGCGAGCCTGCGCTCGCGGCGCTCTTCTTCCGGCAGGAGGACTTCGGTGTGCACCGCTTCCGCACCGGCGGGTCCGCCGACACCGAGATGCTCTCGCAGGTGGCGTCGCGCGTCCGTCGGGCGAAGCAGCCGGTGCCACCCGAGCGGCTGCGCGAGCGGCTCGACGTCGGCGCGAGCCGGCTCACGTCCGCCGTCAACCTCCTCGAGCAGGCCGGTGCGGTCGAGACCAACGGCGACGGCGACCTCGTGTGGCGCGAGGGCACCGTGAAGCCCGCCGTCGACGAGGCGGCGCGGCTCGCTGACGCCCGCCGTCGGGTCGACAGGTCTCGCGTCGACATGATGCGCGGCTATGCGGAGACTGGCGGCTGCCGGCGTCGCTTCCTGCTCGGCTACTTCGGCGAGGAGCTGCCAGGGCTGTGCGGCGCCTGCGACACGTGCCGCAGCGGCTCCGCGGCGCGCATCGAGGAGGCACGAGGAGAGAACGAGGCGGATGCGGCCTGGCCCGTGGGGCTCGAGGTGCGGCACGAGGCGTGGGGCGAGGGCAGCGTCGTCAGCGAGGACGGGGACCGGATCACCGTGCTCTTCGACGAGGAGGGCTACAAGACGCTCGCGCTCGAGGCGATCGAGCGGACCGGCGTGCTGCAGCCGCTGACGCCCTAGCATCGGGGCATGTCGAACCGGCCGGAGACGCTCGATCGCCTGCGCGAGGCGTTCGAGCCGCTGCCCATCCGCCTGCAGCCGATGTTCGGCGAGCATGCCATCTACTGCGACGACCGCATCTTCGGCTTCGTCTGCGACGACACCCTGCTGCTCAAGCTCGTGCCCGAGGCGGAGGAGCTCACGGCGGAGCTGCCGCGCGGCGAGGCCTATCCCGGATCCAAGCCGTACGGCATCGTCGACGACGACCGGATGCGCGACATCGACTGGTTGCACGAGGTCGCGCAGACGATCGCGGCCACGCAGCCTCCGAAGCCGGCCAAGCAGCGCAAGGGCACAGGCGCCGGACCCTAGGGTGGAGGCATGACGCGCACGCTCGGAACCAGTGGCATCGAGGTCTCGCCCATCGGGCTCGGCTGCAACAACTTCGGCCGCAGGGGCACCGCGACCGAGGACCAGTCCGGCACCGACGCCGTGATCCACGCCGCGATCGATCAGGGCATCACCCTGTTCGACACCGCCGACATCTACGGCAACCCGGCCACCACCTCCGAGACGCTCATGGGCGTCGCGCTGGCGAAGGCCGGCAGCGCCGCCCGCGACAAGGTCGTGCTCGCGACGAAGTGGGGCCACTCGGGGCTCCCGATCGAGGGCACGGAGACGTGGGGTCCCAAGGGCGCCCGCACGTACATCCGCAGCGCCGTCGAGGCGTCGCTGCGGCGGCTGCAGACCGACCGCATCGAGCTCTACCAGCTGCACACGCCCGACACCGGGACGCCGATCGAGGAGACCGTGCGGGCGCTCGACGAGCTCGTCGCCGAGGGCAAGATCCGCGCCTACGGCCACTCCAACTTCACCGCGGAGCAGATCGCCGAGGCCGCGGAGGTCGAGAGCCCCAGCGGCTTCGTCTCCGCCCAGAACGAGTACTCGCTGATCGCCCGCGAGGTCGAGCGCGAGGTGCTGCCGGCGGTGCTCGAGGTGGGCATCGGCTTCCTGCCCTACTTCCCGCTCGCGAACGGCCTGCTGTCGGGCAAGTACTCGCACGGCACGGGGCCGGCGGATGCGCGGCTCACGGCGCTCAAGCCGCAGCTGCTCGAGGAGACCGACTGGTCGCGCATCGAGGAGTACGAGCGGATCGTGCGCCGGGCCGATCGCACGATGCTCGCCGCGACCTTCCAGTGGCTCCTTGCCCAGCCGGCGGTCACGAGCGTGATCGCCGGCGCCACGCGCCCCGAGCAGATCGTCCAGAACGCCGAGGCGGGGCGCGGGGAGCTCGACCCCGAGACGGTCGAGGAGATCTCGGAGCTGTTCTCCTAGCTCACCGCAGCGCCGCGTAGCCCTGCTCGTCGCGCGCGTTCGACGCCGCCCTGACGGTGCCGTCAGCGTCGCGCGCGGCGTACGAGAGCCGCCCGAGCGACCACGGGCCCGCGTCGGTCACGACGTGCCCTCGGGCGCGCAGCTCGGCGATGACGCCCTCACCGAGCCTCGACTCGACGTGCAGCCCGCCCGGCTCCCACACGCGCGGCTCGAACGACGAGACGAGATGGGTCACGTGCCACGAGGGCGCGTCGATCGCCGCCTGCGCGTCGAGGCCGAGCACGCGCATCCCGAGCAGCATCGCGTACTGCCACTGGTCCTGCTGGTCGCCGCCGGGGGTGCCGAGCGCCGACGAGCATCGTCGGCGACAGGGTCGTGCGGGGACGGATGCGCGGCGCGAGGCTCGTCGGCAGGTCCGGCTCGAGCCACAGCATCTGCGCCCGCGTGCCGAGGCAGAAGCCGAGCTCGGCGATCGCGGGGCTCGACTGCAGCCAGCCACCCGACGGGGTGGCCGAGATGACCATCCCGTCGCGGTCGACGACGTCGATGTGGCAGGTGTCGCCGCGCGTCGGCTCGCCGGTGCCCGCCGGGCGGGTCGCCGGCGGGCCGTCAGGCAGCCGCGGCATGCGAGGCTGCCCGCGCAGCGCGCCGGGACGCAGCTCGAGCGAGGCGGTGTCACCGATGAGCGCCCGCCGCTCGGCGAGGTAGCCGTCCTCCAGCAGTCGCGAGAGGTCGGCGCCGTCGCCGAACCACGCGTCGCGGTCGGCGAGGGCGAGCTTCATCGCCTCCGCGGCGAGGTGCACGAGCTCGGCGTCGAACGCCTCGGCTTGCGCCGGCAGCAGCGGCTCGAGGGTGCCGAGCGCCGCGAGCAGCGCCGGCCCCTGCGACCACGCGCCCGCCTTGTGCACCGTCGTGCCGCGCCACGGCATCGCGAGGGTGTCCTCCCACGTCGGCCGCCAGCCCGCGAGGTCCTCGCCCGTGAGCAGGCCCGCGTGGGCGGCGCCCGACGAGTCCATCACCGGCTGCCGCGCGTGCCGGTCGATCGCCTCGGCGACGAAGCCCTCGCTCCACGCGGCGATCGCGGCGTCGCACCCGGCCTCGCGGCCCTTGCCGCGGCCAGCCTCGGCGAGCCTGCGGTAGGTCTCGGCGAGCGCAGGATTGCGCACGACATCCCAGTCCGCGGGCACCGGGTCGGCCCAGAGGGCGGCCGACTCGTGCCAGTGCTCGCGGAAGAAGTCGGCGCGCGAGGCGATCGTCCTGGCGACGCGGGGGAGCACCCGGTGGCCGCGCTCGGCGAGCTCGATCGCGAACGCGAGCACGTCGGCGGGCGCCCACGTGCCGTGGTCGCGCACGAGCGTCAGCCACGCGGGCACGGCGCCCGGCACGACCGCGGCGAGCAGGCCGGTGCCGGGGATGTGCTCGATGCCCTCCGCCCGCATGCGCTCGATCGTCGCGGCGGCCGGCGTCACGCCCTGCCCGCCGAGCACCTTCGGCGCCGAGCCGGGAACCCGCACGATCGCCGGCAGGTCGCCGCCGGGTCCGTTGAGGTGCGGCTCGACGACGTGGAGCACGAAGCCGGCGGCCGCGGCGGCGTCGGCGGCGTTGCCGCCGCGCTCGAGCACGGCCATGCCGCTCGACGTGGCGAGCCAGTGCGTCGACGCGACCGCTCCGAACGAGCCCTGCAGCGGCGGTCTGGTGCGCATCATGGCGGCAACGCTACCGACGTCAGCGCTGGGCGGCCCGTGAGCCGCCCAGCGCTGCGCCGGCCGGTGGCGCTCAACCGAGAGCTGACAGCAGCTCCGCGCAGGCCGCCTCGCAGCGCCGACATGCTTCGGCACAGATGCGGCAGTGCTCGTGCATGTCGGCGTGCTGCTCGCACTCGTCCGCACACGCCTTGCATGCCGCCTGACACGCCTCGAGCACGGCGCGCGTGACGTTGGCGTCGTAGCCGGTGTGCCGGGACAGCACCCTGCCGGTCGCATCGCACACGTCGGCGCAGTCGAGGTTGGTGCGGATGCACTTCGTGAGCTCCGCGACCATGTCCTCGGAGAGGCACGCGTCCGCGCAGGCCGTGCACGCCTGCGCGCACTCGAAGCATGCGGCGATGCACTCTGCGAGCGCCTGCTGGTCCACGCCTCCGAGGTCCTTCGGGTAGGTGTCGAGCATCGACTTCACGGTGTGTGTCATTGTTCTCGCTCCTCTCGCGCCGGCCGCCCTGTGCGGCCGGGCCGCACTCCCGATCGAAGCGCATCCGCCCCGCCGTGTCACTCGGCGAATCCCCAGGGGCGTCCGCGCCGCCCTCCGGCTGCGCTCAGCGACCCGTCGCCGCCCGCTCGGGCGCGGTGAGGAAGTCCCGGCGCACCCCGAGCGACTCGTCGGTGCGACGGATCGACTCGGCGGCGTCGGTGACGGTCCCGGCCAGGGCGCGGATGGCGTCGATGTTCTCCGGGATCACGATCGCCTGGTTGTCGACGGTGTACGTGTAGAAGAGCTCGTTGCCCTGGACGGTGAGGATGTCCTCCCAGACCGCGACCTCGTACATGTCCCCGCGGGGTCGCCCGAGGTCCCGCATCAGCTCGACGGTGCTGTTGAGCGCCACCACGCCGTCGGCCTTGCGCACGCGCGCGATCCTCGGCATCGCCATCAGCGCCTCGAGCACCTCCTCGCGCGTCGAGGGCCGTGACAGCTCGACCGTCCAGAAGTGCATGTGGTTCTGCGTGTGCGATCCCTTCGCCGCGATGGTGACGACGTCCAGGTCCGGGTCGACCGACTGCGCATCCGGTCCCTGATGGCTCGGGATGCTGCCCTCGGGGACGATCGTGTTCATGATGCCCGAGTGGTCCGACTCCCACGGGTCGGTGGCGCGGCGGATCAGCACCCCGCGCGCCTTCCCGAGCAGACCGGCGTCCTTGAGCGCCGTCAGCGTCCGCACCGTCGCGGTGGTGTTGCAGGAGACGACGCGCGTCGCGTCGCGGCCGAGCGCGGTCGCGTAGTTGGCGTGCGCGACGAACGAGTGCCCGGTCACCTCGTGGCGCTCGCCGCCCTGGAGGATCGCCTTCACCCCGTGATCGCGGTAGTGCGCGAGGTTCTCCGCGCCCACCTTCGCAGGGGTGCAGTCGACGACGACATCGGTCCGGCCGAGCAGCTCGTGCAGCTCCCCCGCGACGGGCAGCCCCGACTCCCTCATGGAGGCTGCAGCGCTCGAGGTGGAGGCGTAGACCGGGATGCCGAGGGTCACCGCCGTCTGGATCCGGTAGTCCGAGATCACGTCGCTCACCCCGACCAGCTCCATGTCCGGCTGCGCGCGGACCGCGTCCGCGACTCGCTTCCCGATGACGCCGTAGCCGTTGACGGTGACGCGTGTCTTCTCTGGCATGTTCGTTCCCCTTCGTCGAGCAGCTGTGCGGCGTCCGCGCGTTGCGGACACAGCTCGAATCTGCCCCATGGCCGCGGTGATGGCAAGCGCGGGCCGCATGTGGCCGGTTGCCCGGGAGCCAGGCGGTCGGACTGTCCACAGGGCGCCCGGGAGGCGCGGCGGGCGGCGTCCGCCGTGCCGCACAGTGCGCGCATGGAGACCGTCCGCATCCGCACCCCGCAGTCCCTGCTCCGCCTGCTCCCTCGGCTCGTCGGCTCGACCGAGGCGCCGTCGCTCGTGGCGCTGCCGTTCCGCCGAGGCAGATCGGGCATGCCGATGGTGCTCGACCTCCCGGAGCCCCGCTCGGCCGACGCGATCACGCGGGCGATCCGCGCCGGGGCGCGCGGCGCCGACGCCGTCGTGCTCGTCGCCTGCCTCTCGTCGCCCATCGGTGCTGGCCCGCTGCCGCTGCAGCGGGAGCTGCGCGGCATCGCCGACCGCCTCGGGCGCGCCGGCATGCGCTGCCTCGAGCTGCTCGCCCTCGCGCCCGACGCCTGGGGCGACTACGCCGCCCCGGACTTCGCGCGCGGGCCGCTCGCCGAGCTCGACCTGCTCGATGACCCCGCGCCGGGCGTGCCGGCGCCGCCCGTCGTCCCCGGTGTGCCGGTGCACCGCGACGACGACGCTGCACGGGCGGTGGAGGGCTGGCTCGACACGATCGACCTCGTCGAGGTGAGCGCTGCCGCAGATGCCCCGATCGCCGCGCTCGAGCGCGCGGTCGAGCTGGCGCCGCGACTCGGCTCGGGGCGCGGCCCGCTCGGCGTCGACCCGGCGAAGGCGGCGGCCATCGCGATCGCGCTCGTCGCACGGCCGATGCTCCGCGACCTGGCGATCGAGCTGGCGATCGACGGCCGTGACGCGGCGGCCGCGACGCTCGCCGCCATCGACGAGCACGGCTCGCTCGCCGGCGACGGCGCCGCGGAGCGGTTCCTCGGGTGCGGGCCGGAGCCGGATGCCGAGCGGCTGCAGGACCGGCTGCGCCGCTGGACGACGATCGCCGAGGCGACGCCGCTCGAGGGAAGGGCGCCACTACTGGTCATCGTCGGCTTCCTGCACTTCTTCGTCGGCCGGGGGCGCACGGCCGGTCGGTGCGCGGAGCTGGCGATGGCCGCGGACCCCGGACTGACGATGGCGCCGCTGCTGCGCGACATCGTCGACGCCAAGGGGGCTCCCGACTGGGTGCTGCGTTCGGGGGACAGGGAGTAGCGTCGCGGCATGACGAGCGAACGCGTGCATGACGTCCTGGTGGTCGGCGGCGGCAACGGCGGGCTGTCGGCCGCCGCGCACCTCCTGCGCAGGGGCTGCCCCGATGTGGGCCTCATCGAGCCCGCCGAGCGGCATGTCTACAAGCCGCTGCAGCACTACGTCGGCGCAGGCCTTGCAGACCCCGACGAGCTGGCGCGGCCGCAGGCGTCGCTCATCCCCGCGGGCGTCGAGTGGCACCGCACGGCCGCCGTGTCGATCGACCCGGTGCGGCTGTCGGTGCGCTGCGCCGACGGCAGCGAGGTGCGCGGGCGCGACATCCTGCTCGCACCCGGCGCGCGGATCGACTGGGACCTGCTGCCCGGTGCCGAGCGGGCGCTGCGGGAGGGCACGGCCATCACGACATGGGACGACAGCGAGCTGGACCGCGCGCGCTCCCGGCTCGCCGCCATGACGAGCGGCCGGGCGATCTTCCACGTGCACGGCCAGCCGGCGTCCGGCCAGGAGACGGCGTTCAAGCCCCTCCTCATCGCGTGCGACACGTGGCGGGCGGCGGGCGTGCTCGACCGCATCGAGGTGGTGCTCGTGCACGAGGGCCCGCAGCTGCACGCGGTGGAGGCGATCGAGCGGGAGATCCGCCGCCACCTCGAGGACTACGGCGTCGACGTGCGGAGAGCCACGCACATCCAGAGCATCGAGGGCGACGCGGTGGCGCTCGTCGGCCCCTACGGCTCCGGGGCGGAGCAGGCCGACCTCATCGTGCTCCACGCGCCGTACGCGGCCCACGGGTTCATCGCCGACTCGGGGCTCGACGCGGAGGGCACGGGCGGCTTCATCGCCGTCGACCCGGAGACGCTGCGGCACCCCCAGCATCCCCGGATCTGGGCCGTCGGCGACGGCACCGACCTCGGCGACGCACGCACGGGCGGCGCGCTGCGGAGCCAGGTGAAGATCGCGGTCGAGAACATCCGCCGCGCTCGCGGCGGGCTCGAGCTGCAGCGCTACGACGGCTACACGGTCGCCCCGATCGCGACCGCGCGGCGCAGCCTGTCGTTCGGCGAGTACGACCGCGAGCTGCGCGTGCGGCGGAGCCTTCCGGTGCCCGACCAGATCCGCTCGAGCCCCGTGTGGCACGTGCTCGACCGGTACGCGCTGCCGCAGGTGTACTGGCACCGACTCCTCAAGGGCCGGCTCTGACGACCGCTTCCGCGCGCGATGCGGGCTCCACGGGCGCGACGTGGAAGACTGGAGGACGTGACCCACATCGGAGCGGCGACCGGCGAGCATGCCACCCAGGGGCCTGAGGGCCGCCAGTTCGCGGTGCGCTGGGCGGGATTGACCGACACAGGCTTCCGTCGCCAGCACAACGAGGACTCGCTCGTCACGCAGCCGCCGGTGTTCGCGGTGGCCGACGGCATGGGCGGCCACTCCCACGGCGACCTCGCGAGCAAGGCCGTCGCCGAGCAGCTCGGCGGCCTCGGCTCGCTCGAGGCTGTCGAGCCGATCGACGTCGTCGAGGCGCTGCGGCGCGCGACCGACGTGATCGAGAAGCTGGGCGACGGCGAGGGCTCGGCGGGCACCACCGTCACCGGCTGCGCGTTCGCGATGCACGAGGGGGCGCCGCACTTCGCCGTCTTCAACGTCGGCGACTCCCGCACGTACGCGATGCTCGGCGAGCGGCTCACCCGCATCACGATCGACCACTCCGTCGTGCAGGAGCTCATCGACGCCGGGCTCCTCACCGAGGAGGAGGCCGAGACCCACCCGGAGGCCAACGTCGTCACGCGCGGCGTCGGCGCCGGCATCGACCCGGTGCCCGACTACTTCCTGCTGCCGATCATGCCCCAGCTGCGGCTGCTGGTGTGCTCGGACGGGCTCACGAAGGAGGTGCACGACATCGACATCGAGCGCATCCTCTGGGAGCACGACGACCCCGCTGCCGCCGCCAACGCGCTGGTCTCCGCCGCGCTCGACAACGGCGGCCGCGACAACGTGACCGTCATCGTCGTCGACGTCACGAGGGCACCGACCGTCGACGACGTCGACCGCACCGTGCCTCGGACGACGCTGCGCGACGAGGAGACCAGGCGGTCCTGATGGCCAGGCGGCTCCCCTCAGCGCCGCCGGTCCTGCCCGGCTACTCGCACCTGCACGTGCTGGGCACCGGCGGCTACGCCGACGTGTTCCTGTACGAGCAGGCGTTGCCGCGCCGCCCCGTCGCCGTCAAGGTGCTGCTCGCCGAGCTCGTCGACGAGGACGTCCGCCGCTCCTTCCGCAGCGAGGTCAACCTGATGGGACGGCTGTCGTCGCATCCGGGCATCCTGACCGTCTTCGGGGCGAGCGTCGCGAGCGACGGCCGCCCCTACCTCGTGATGGAGCTCGCCAGCCCCGAGCTCGGCGAGCGCTTCCGCTCCGAGCCGCTCGCGCCGGAGGCCGCGCTGCGCATCGCCATCCGCGTTGGTGCCGCGATCGAGACCGCGCACCGGGCCGGCGTGCTGCACCGCGACATCAAGCCCGCGAACATCCTCACGACCGCGTTCGGCCACCCGGTGCTGAGCGACTTCGGCATCGCGGGGCTGCAGCACGACGCGACGGAGGCGGCGGGAGTGTCGGTGCCGTGGGCGGCGCCCGAGGTGCTGCGCGGCGAGACGGGGGGCACCGTCGCGACCGAGGTCTGGTCGCTCGCCGCGACGATCTTCTCGCTCATCGCCGGCCGCAGCCCCGCGGAGCATCCCGGCAGGGCCAACGACCACGCGGCGCTCACCGAGCGGATCATCGCCCACGAGCTGCTGCCCTCGCGCGCCATCCCGCAGCAGCTGCGGCGCGTGCTCGACCGGGCGCTCGCGGCGAAGCCCGAGGACCGCTTCGAGACGGTCGAGCAGATGCTGCGCGAGCTGCAGGGCGTGCAGCGCGAGCTCGGCCTCGACGAGACCCCGATCGAGGTCGAGGTGGACGCGTGGGCCGCGGCGCCCCTGCCCGAGCCGGAGGTGGCGGAGGACTCGGATGCGCTGCGGCTGCGGCAGCGCAGGTCGCGACGGTCCGTAGGTCTCACCGGCAGCCGCGTCGACATCTCCGCGTCGACGGGCAGGCGCCAGCCCCAGCAGCCCAAGCGCTTCGCCGTGGGCCTCGGCATCGCCGTCGCCAGCATCGTGGTGCTCGGCATCATCGCCGTCGCCGCGGTCGCGCTCTCGAGCGTCTCCCAGCGCATCCCGGTCGTCGAGGACGTCGTCGTCACCGCGGAGTCGGGCCGCGTGCAGTTCGCCTGGCCTGACCCGGGCCTCGTCGACACGGACACCTACCACGTGCGCACCTCGGCGGGCGATGCCCTGATCCAGGGCGGCCGTGAGTTCACGATGACGGGTGAGCCGGGGGAGCGGCTCTGCATCGACATCGCGGTGAACCGCGACGGCTCGACAGGCGACGTCACCACGGCGTGCGGGGAGCCGCTGCCGTGAAGCGCCGCACCGCCGGCGTCGCGCTGGGCTCGCTGCTCGTCGCAGGCGTCGTCGCCGGCGCCGTGCTGAGCCCCGGGTACGTCGCGGTGCAGCCGGAGCTCGACGGCTCGAGCGTCTGGGTCGCCAACGGCCCGGCGGGGGCGATCGGCCTGGGGAACACCGCGAACGGCACGATCGAGCGGATCGTCCGCGTCGGCGACGTCGACGAGGCGCACCCGGCAGCGAGCGGCACCGTCGTCGTCGACCGCGACGCATCCACCATCCGAGTCGTCCGTGAGGGCGCGACCCTGCCTGGCCCGGCTGTGCCGATCGTCGCGGGCGCGGTCGTGGGCGTGCGCGACGACCGGGTCGTCATCACCTCGCCCGCGACGGGCGACGTGTGGCGCACGACGACCGGGGCGATCGCCGAGGGAACGCAGCTCGACGATCCGGTGGTCGCGCTGGGCCGCGGCGGCGTCGCCGTGCTCGGCGAGCGCAGCCTGCTCGCGGCGTCGCCGGGCCTCGGCCGCGTGCTGCGCCTGGACGCGGCCGGCGAGACCGTCGAGAGCGAGCGAGCACCCGTGTCGCCGTCGGCGCCCGACCTGCAGCTGACGGCGCTCGGCGACGAGTGGGTGCTGTACGACGCCGGCTCGGGCGTGCTCTCCACCAGCACGTGGCAGACGTCGGTCGAGGCGCAGGGCGCGCGGCTGCAGGAGCCGGGGCCGAGCGCCACGGGCGTGCTGTACGCCACCGAGGAAGCGCTCGTCCGGCAGCCGCTCGGCGTGCACGCGGAGGAGGTGCTCGCCTCCGGCTCCGGTGCGGAGCCCGCCCGACCCCTCGTCGCGGGCGACTGCACGTTCGCGGCGTGGAGCGACGGGGTCGGCTGGCGGGACTGCGCCGCCACGGAGCCGGTGGTGCTCAGCCTGCCCGACATGGCCCTCGACCCCGAGCTGCGGATCCTGCAGCGCGGGAGCGCCACGGCGCTCGTGGACGCCGGCAGCGGCGATGCCTGGGCGATCGACCACGACGGCGCCAGGATCGTCGGCTGGGAGGCAGAGGCCGAGGAGCCCGAGCCCGAGGCGCCCGCCGAGGGCGAGACGGTCGAGGAGGTCGTCGAGGCGGCACCCGCGCCGCCGCTCGCCGAGGACGACGAGCTGGGCGCGCGCCCCGGCGCGGTGACGCTGCTGCCGGTGCTGCTGAACGACAGCGACGTGAACGGCGACCCGATCATCATCACCGAGGTCGAGTCGGACCGGGCCGACGCCGCCGTGTCGATCGCGCCGGACGGCCGCGGCATCCGGCTCGAGGCACCGGAGGAGGGCGCGACGCGCATCGACTACCGGGTCTCCGACGGCACCGAGAGCGACGACGCGGTGGCCACCGTGACCATCCGGGGCGGCAACGAGGCGCCCGTGCTCGTGCGACCGCTGCAGGCCACCATCGAGGCCGGGGGCACCCTGGTCGTCGATGCGCTCGACGGATGGGTCGATCCCGACGGCGATCCGCTCGCGGTCGTGTCGGCATCGGTGGAGCCGTCCGACCGCGTCAGCGTGCGCGCCGACGGCCGGCTCGAGTTCCGCGACGGCCGCGCCGGAGCGCAGCGCGAGATCGGCCTGACCGTCACCGACGGCCGGGCCACCGAGACCGCGTCCATCGCCGTCACCGTGCACGCGGGCGCCGTGCCGATCGCCGCCCAGCCGATGACCGCGGTCACCCGCGTCGGCCAGCGGCTCGTGCTCGAGCCGCTGCTCGCCGCGCAGGGCGGCGCCGGACCGCTCAGCCTGCACAACGTGGTCGCCGGACCGCAGCCGGTGGAGCCCAGCTTCGCGGACGACACGATCATCGTGACGCCCACGGAGCCGGGGCTGCTGCGGTTCGACTACGTCATCACCGACGGCCAGTCCACGCAGAACGGCGAGGTCGCCGTGCGCGTGCTCGACGGCGCGGACGCGTCGTCGGCCCCCGTGACGATGCCGCAGCGGGCGGCGCTCCCCGCGATCGGCGCCGTCGAGCTCGACGTCGACCGGCTCGCCCACGACCCGGCAGGCGGCGTGGTGGCGCTCCGCACCGCCGAGAGCGACACTCCCGCGGTGCGCGCCGAGGTGGTCGACGCCGAGCGGCTGCGGCTCACGCTCGCCGACGACCTGGGCGCCGAGGCGACGGTGCGCTACACCGTGACCAATGGCATCGCCACCACGACGGGCGAGCTGCTCGTCTCGTCGGCCGCGACCGCGTCGGTGCAGGCGCCCATCGCGCGCGACGACGACGTCTCCGTGCGGCCGGGCGGCCTCGTCGAGATCCCCGTGCTCGTCAACGACGAGCAGCCCGACGGGCTGCCGCTCGTGCTCGAACCGCAGCTCATCGCGGTGCCCGAGGCCGGCATGCTCTTCGTCGACGGCGACCGGATGCGCTACGTCGCCGGCGACACGCCGGGCACGTTCACCGCGACCTACGGGGTGCGCGGACCCGACGGCCAGACGGCGACGGCCGACATCCAGCTGCGCGTCGCGGCGCAGGCGCGGACGACCAACGCGGCACCGGATGCCCCCACGGTCGAGGCGCGCGTCGTCGCCGGCGCGAGCATCGACCTGCCGCTGCCGCTCGCCGACGCCGACCCGAACGGCGACCCCGTGCAGCTGCTCGGCCCGTCCTCGGCGCCCGCGCTCGGCTTCGTCACGCAGCCGGGCCGGTCGACGCTCCGCTACCAGGCCGGGGAGTACTCGATCGGCACCGACGACTTCCAGTACCGGGTGGTCGACGACCTGGGCGCCGCGAGCGAGGGGACCGTGCGCGTCGTGGTGGTCGAGCCCGGCCCCGCGATGCCGCCGGTGCTGCGCGCCGACGAGGCCGTCATGCGACCCGACTCGACCCTCGTCGTGCCGGTGCTCGCCAACGACAGCGACCCGGCCGGGCTCCCGCTCGAGATCGTCGACGTCGCGACGCAGTCGAGCGGCGCGGCCGCCGAGGCGCGCGACGGCGCGGTGCTCGTGACGGCGAGCCCGGAGGCCACCGACATCGGCGTGCTCGTGACGGTCGAGAACTCGGCGGGCACCCGAGCCACGAGCTGGCTGCGCATCGACGTCGACTCGGCCGCCCCGCCGCCCACTCCCGACGTCGACGACGTGCAGGTCGCCATCCAATCCATCGCGGACGCCGACGCCGTCCGCATCTCGCCGCTCGCGCACGCCTCCGTCCGGGACGGCCGGACCGACGTGCTCGAGGCGACCCTGCCCATGCCGGCGGAGGGCGTCGCCGTGCGCGACGACGGCACCATCGAGGTCGCGGTCGGCGACCGCACGCGCTTCGTGCCCTTCTCCGTCACCCGCACGGATGCGCCCGACGCGGTCTCCACCGCCGTGATCGCCGTGCCGGGCCGCCTCGACGCCCTCCCGCAGCTCGATCAGGAGGTCGCACCGCTCACGGTGCGCGCTGGGGAGACGCTCGAGATCGACATCGACGAGGTCGTCGTCACCGTCGACGGGGACGGCGCGATCCTCACCGACGCGAGCACCGTCGTCGCCTCGCCGACCGACGGCTCCAACCCCGTGATCGACGAGCGCACGCTGCGCTACGTGCCGCCGGCGGGCCACTTCGGGCCCGCGAGCATCACGTTCACCGTCACCGACGGCGACAGCCGCACCGATCCGGAGGGCCGCGTCGGCACGATCGTGCTGCCGATCGAGGTGATCGCGGGCGACGACGTGCCGCTCACGGTCCTCGGCTCGTTCGTGCAGCTCGAGCCCGGCACCGAGCGCTCGATCGACCTCGCGCGCGTCACCAGGGCACCCGACCCGGCGAGGCTCGCCGGCGCATCCTGGTCGATCGTCGACGAGGTGCCGGAGGGCTTCCAGGCCACGATCCAGGGCTCCGAGCTCACCGTCCGCGCGCTGCCCGACACCGACGCCGGCACCACCGCCGAGCTGCAGGTGGGCACGCGCGACGCCGCCGGAGCCGGGGTGCCCGGCACCGTCGTGCTGTCCGTCATCTCGACCACCGCGCCGCTCGTCGCGCCCATCCCCGACGCGATCAGGCTGCAGCGCGGCACGAGCACCGAGGTGCTGCCGCTCGAGAACGACGAGGCGTCGAACCCGTTCCCAGGGAATCCCTTGCGGATCGGCGCCCTCCGCGCGACCGGCGCGGCCGCGCGGGGCATCGACGCGGGCCTCCGCGACGAGGCGGTCACGCTCAGCGCGAGCCCGGACGCGGTGATCGGCGCGACGATCGTCCAGGCGCTCGTGCTCGACATCACCGGCGACCCCAAGCGTGGCGTCTGGAGCCCGATCACCATCACCGTGCAGGACGTGCCGGATGCGCCGGCGCCGCCCGTGCAGGTGTTCGACGAGCACGTCGACGGGGTCGTGAGCATGGCGATCGACCCGCCCGCCGACAACGGCAGCCCCATCACCGGCTACCGCATCGTCGGCGATGGCGTCGACGTCGCCTGCGGCGCGGAGCCGCGCTGCACGATCGAGGGCCTCGAGCCGGGCGTCGAGCTGCGGCTGCAGGCGATCGCGACGAACGCGCTCGGCGCGAGCGAGCGATCCGCCCCCTCCGAGCCCGTGCACGCCGACCGGTTGCCGGCGCTCGTGCAGGGCGTGCAGGCCGTGCCAGGGACGGAGCCGGGCGCCGCGCGCGTCTCGTGGAGCGCCGTGCCCCAGCCGCAGGGCGGCACACCCATCGAGGCGTACCTGCTGCGGGTCACCGGCAGCGGCACCGACCGGCTCGTGCGCGTCGGCGCCGCCGAGCGCACCGCCGAGATCGCCGGCCTCACGCCCGGCCGCGCGTACGCGATCGAGGTGGCCGCGGTCAACGACGCGGGCGTGCCCGACGCCGCGTGGCGGTGGCCGGCCGCGCCCGTCCCCTTCACCGCGGTCGGCGAGCCGGCGACCACCCCCGTGCTGATCACCGGTCGCGACGGCGGCACGGTGACCGTGCGCTGGTCGGACGTCGACCCGGTCGGCGCCCCGAGCGTGCGCTACAGCGCCCGGCTCGTGCCGGCCGCCGACGTGGCGTCGCTCGGCTGCACGACCACCGCCAACGGGCAGCCGGCGGGCGCCGCGGGCACCACCGCGACGCTCGCCATCGCCGACGGATCGCGAGCCGTCGTCGCCGTCACCGCCGACAACGGCTGGCACTGCTCCGTGTCGGTGTCGGATCCCGTCTTCGGCACCCCCGCGCCGCTCGCGGCGAGCGACGTGACCGTCGCCGCGCAGGAGCGCGACGACGCGCTCGACCTGCAGATCGTCGCCATGACGGCACCGGCGGACGGCATGTGGGTCGAGGCCCGCACGAGCCAGTCGCCGCAGGCCGTGGAGCCCGCCTGGCAGCGCGTGCGCGCGGGCGACTGGGTCACGCCGACCGCCACCTCGTTCGTCTACGGCCGCGAGGCCACCGTCGACGTGCGCGCGTGCGCGCCCCCAGGCGCCGGCCCGGAGCCGGTCTGCTCGGCCCCCACCAGGGTCGGCGGCGGCATGCCGCTCAGCCTGCGCGCGACGGAGGTCACCTGTCGCCCGCTCGTCCCGCTGCAGGTCACGCCCCCGAGGAACGCGACGCCCGAGGCGCGCGGCAGCGTCGTCGCGAGCTACCTCGTCGACGGCCACTGGACCGAGGACCAGCCGTCCACCTCGCGAGTCCCCGCCGGGGCGACGCAGGTCCGGGCCACGGGCGTCGTAACCTACGTGGAGTCCGATCCCATCCGGGATCCGTCGCCCACCGTGGCAGGTTGCGGGCTGTGAACAGAGGGGAGCCGCCCGTGGGCGTCGACGTCGCGAGCATCCAGGAGCTGTCGGAGCGGGTGGTCGAGGGCGTCGAGCGGGTGCTGGTGGGCAAGCCCCATGTCGTGCAGCTCTCGCTCACCGCGATGCTGAGCCACGGCCACCTGCTCATCGAGGACAACCCGGGCACCGGCAAGACGTCCCTCGCCCGCGCGCTCGCCGCATCGATCGCGGGCACGTCGACGCGCATCCAGTTCACGCCGGACCTGCTGCCGGGCGACATCACCGGCGTGAGCGTGTGGAGCCAGGGCGCCGGCGAGTTCGAGTACCGGCAGGGACCCGTGTTCTCGAACGTCGTGCTCGCCGACGAGATCAACCGAGCGAGCCCCAAGACGCAGTCGGCGCTGCTCGAGGTGATGCAGGAGGGTCGGGTCACCGTCGACGGCGTGCCGCACGCGGTGCCGCGCCCGTTCATGGTGATCGCCACGCAGAACCCGATCGAGCACGCGGGCACGTACGAGCTGCCGGAGGCGCAGCTCGACCGCTTCGCGCTCAAGGCCTCGATCGGCTACCCCGACCACGCGTCCACGCTCCGCATCCTCGCCGACTCCGGCGACGAGGTCTCGCCCGAGGACATCAGCCCGGTGACGGATGCGCAGACCGTCCAGGCGATGGCGGGCGTCATCCGCGGCGTGCACGTCGAGCCCTCGATCGTCGACTACGTCGCGCGCCTCGTCGAGGCGACCCGCGAGGCCGACGAGGTGCGCCTGGGCGTCTCGGTGCGCGGGGCGCTCGCGCTCGTGCGCACGGCGCGCGCGTGGGCGGCCATCCACGGCCGCGACTACGTGACCCCCGACGACGTGAAGGCGCTCGCGGTGCCGGCGCTCTCGCACCGCCTCGTGCTGCAGCCGGAGGCCGAGTTCGACGACGTCCGGCCGGAGAGCATCGTGCAGCAGCTCATGCTCACCGTGGCGCCGCCCAGGCGCTGACATGCGCTGGCTCGACGCGACCCTGCGAGCGCTCACCCCGTGGGGGTGGACGCTGCTGGCGACCGTCGTGCTGGGGGTCGTGCTCGCGCGGACGCTCGGCTGGAGCGAGGCGGTCGTCGCGGCCGTCGCGGCCGCCGGGCTCATGCTCGGCGCGATCCCCTGGGTGGTGGGGGAGCGCTGGGCTCGCGCCAGGATCGGGCTGAGCGCCGAGCGGGTGCCGGTCGGCGCCGATGCGCTCGCGCTCGTCGAGATCGCCCGTCCCTCCCGCGCGGCGACGCCGCGCCAGGTGGACCTGAGCGTCGGCGACGAGGAGGCCGTGCTCGAGATCCCGCCGCTCGAGGTGGGCGCGAGCGTGCTGCGCAGCGTGCCGCTCGACACCTCGAGGCGAGGGCTGCGCACGGTCGGCCCCGCGACGATCCTGCGCACCGACCCGTTCGGCGTGCTCGAGCGCCGCCACCACCTGACCGAGACCCGCACGCTCGTCGTGCACCCGCGCGTCGTGCGCCTGCCCGGCGGCGCCGGCGGCATCGTGCGCGACCTCGACGGCGAGGCCGCCGCCGAGCGCACCGCCGACGACGTGTCGTTCCACAGCCTGCGCGAGTACTCGCCCGGCGACGACCGCCGGCTCGTCCACTGGCGCTCCAGCGCCCGCCACGGCACGCTGCTCGTGCGGCAGTTCGAGCCATCGCGCCGCGCCGACACGCTC
>Ga0265296_1002549_pt1 | contig 18135 bp, 15 predicted proteins | sample MunlanPumphouse1_FD_189073 | JGI IMG/M metagenome (GOLD analysis project Ga0265296, IMG submission 189073) | Groundwater microbial communities from a municipal landfill in Southern Ontario, Canada - Pumphouse #1 | ecosystem: Environmental > Aquatic > Deep subsurface > Groundwater | place...
ACGTTAGAAAAAGGCTTAGAGAAATTCTGAGTCAGATTCAGTAATCGGGGCGTAGCGCAGCCTGGTAGCGCACTCGCTTGGGGTGCGAGTGGTCGCCCGTTCAAATCGGGTCGCCCCGACCAAAAAGGGTCGAACTTTAATTGAGCGACAGGAATAGCCCTTCACTATTACATACCTGCTTTACCCCGTTAGAAGGACGAAGGTCTTTTAACGGGGTTTACAGGAGAAGCATAAAGACCAGAACGCAGGGGAGACGGAGGTCATTTTTAAAAAATGAAAAAAAAGATACATGTTGCGATTGCCGGTATCGGAAACTGTGCAAGCTCATTGATTCAGGGCATTGAATATTATAAAGGCTTGGGCGACAGGCATCCTGACAGATCTCTGGGATTGATGCATTATGACCTGGGAGGGTATAAACCCGGGGATATTAAGGTAGTTGCTGCGTTTGATATTGATAAAAGGAAAGCAGGAAGGCCTCTGAAAGAGGCTATTTTTGCAAAACCGAATTGTACAAAGGTATTCAATAATAATCTTTCTGATTCCCCTGTCATGGTCATGATGGGAGAGGTATTGGACAGCGTGTCGCAGCATATGAAGGAATACCCTGAAGACAGGAGATTCGCTGTTGCTGATAAAAAACCCTGCGACGTTGCAAGGGTCTTAAAGCAGAGCGGCGCTGAGATTCTTCTGAATTATCTGCCTGTTGGCTCTGAAAAGGCAACTGCCTTTTATGCGGAGGCATGTCTTAAGGCCGGGGTAAGCCTGATAAACTGCATTCCTGTGTTCATAGCTTCTGATAAATCATGGGCAAGGCGATTTGAAGAGGAAAATATACCCATTATAGGCGATGACGTAAAGAGTCAGATGGGTGCGACAATAATTCATCGAACGCTTACAAAGTTGTTTATGGACAGGGGGGTTAAGATTGACAGCACATATCAGTTGAATGTAGGCGGCAATACCGATTTCATGAATATGCTGAACCACACAAGGCTCAGGTCAAAAAAGATCTCAAAGACAGAGGCGGTTCAGTCTCAGCTTAAAAACCCTCTCGATGCTGAGAATATACATATAGGCCCTTCAGACTATATCCCGTGGCTTAAGGATAACAAGGTATGTTTTTTAAGAATGGAAGGAAGGGGTTTTGGAAACATTCCGGTCAATTTTGAACTCAGGCTGTCTGTGGAGGATTCGCCAAACAGCGCCGGGGTTGTTATAGATGCAATAAGATGCTGCAAGATTGCCCGTGACAGGAGAGTTGGAGGTGTTCTCGTGTCGCCATCATCATATTTCATGAAACACCCTATGGTTCAGTTCTCGGATGAAGAGGCCAGGGATATGGTGGCAGAGTTTATAAAAGGAAAACGAGAGAGGTAGATGATTAGTGCCAGGCTCGGCCATTTCCTCGACAGGCCGCTTACCTCTATTATAAAAAAAATTCCGTTAAATCCAAATGCACTTACGGTAACGGGCTTTGTCATAACAGTTGCTGCAGCCTTTGTTATACCCCATAACATCAGACTCGGCGGTTTGCTTATTCTGCTGGGCGGTTTATTTGACGCGCTTGATGGCATCGCGGCAAGAGTTCATAATAAAACCACGAGATTCGGCGCCTTTCTTGATTCTGTTCTCGACAGATATTCCGATGCTTTTCTTTTTCTTTCTATTGCATGGTATCTTGCCGGCAAGGGTGACCATAACGGGGCATTTCTCAGTCTCGGAACATTGGTAGGGGCTTTTCTTATCAGTTATGCAAGGGCAAGGGCAGAAGGGCTGGGAGAGTCATGCCATACAGGTATAATGGAGAGGCCGGAAAGGCTTGCGCTTTTGATATTGGCGACTTTAACAGGGTGGCTCATACCAATCCTCTGGATTATGCTCATCCTCACACATATCACAGTAATTCAACGGGTTTATCATGTGTGGAAGGTGATGAAAAGGGGGTAGCGGATTTTTAAGGAATTATTCCTGAGATATCCTCAAAGGCTATTTTCTGCCTGGCAGATTGAACTCACCACAAAATGCCCTCTCAGCTGCAGGATGTGCGCAAGAGAAGGTATCACAGGGTGGCATACCGGAGATATGGACATTGCTGATTTTAAAAGACTTGCGCCGTATTTTAAAAAGACCGAACACGTAATTCTTCAGGGGTGGGGTGAGCCGTTACTTTATAAGGATCTCATTGATGCTGTGCGGGCTGTTAAGGCAGAAGGGGCGCAGGTCGGATTTGTAACGAGCGGCAAAGGGTTAAACAGGGGCATTATATCAGAACTCATTGATTCCGGCATAGATTTTATAGGCTTTTCGTTTGCAGGCGCTACTCCGAAAACACATAATTTCATAAGACTGAATTCGGATCTCGAAGTTCTTCTTGCTAATATTTGTCTTTTCAATGAGACCAAGGCCGGGGAAAAACTCAGCAGGCCGAGACTTCATATAGTTTGCCTTTTGCTCAGGGATAACATCTCCGAAACGCCTGCCCTGATAGAGCTTGCAAAGGAGATTGGCATTAAAGACGTTATTCTTACTAACCTGATACATATAACCAATGGATGGCAGGAAGAGCAGAGGATATTTACATGTTCTGATTCGCCTCAAAAAGGTTACATGAAAATACTTAAAGAGGCAGAGACAAAAGCAAAAGAATTAAATATAAATCTCAGCTTGCCTTCTTTATCACCAACTGATGTGCCTGTATGCGAGGAGAATCCTTTGAGAAATCTGTATATATCTGTTGATGGTGAGGTATCACCCTGTGTTTATCTTTATCCCCCCGGCCAGCCCCGGTTTAGAAGAATATATTGCGGGAGTGAGAATCATATAGAGAAAGTTAGTTTTGGGAATGTTTTCAGGGAATCCTTTTCTTCTATATGGAACAAAAAAGATTATGTTGAATTCAGAGGTTGCTTCATGCGCAGACAGGCAGACATTAAAAAGATTTATTCCGGTTTTTTAGCTCCGCCTCAACATTGCAGGACATGCCATAAGATGCTTGGCGTATGACATTATCCCCGGTAATGCAGTTCACACTTTAAAGGAATATCTCCAGCAATCTCTTTTGCTTTATCTTCTATCTTCTTATGTTCTTTGGGATTATGAATGACTCCGCGAAGAATCAGGTTTTTCCCATCATAATAAACATCAAGTGTCGGGACGAAGAAACCGGGTTCTGTAAGAATCCCTGCCTTGATTTCCGCTGCAACGGTTTTCATGCTGAGAATCTTTTTTGCCTCAGCGGTATTGAATTTTTCTTTAGCCAAAAGGGCATCTTTCACTATATTGGTTATCTCACCGACTGATTGAATTCCTGTATCAAATACCATATCGTATTCTGCCGGGGCATCCCATTTTTTACCATATAGGGAATGTATCGAACATGACCTTTCATTATCCGTCCTTTCCGCAAGCCATTTGGCTGTATCCCTGTCAACTGATTCTCTTTTCATGACCCTTTCAACTCTTTTGTCAATCGGCTCTGTGACACGAATCCTGAGAGCATAGGGGATAGCTTTAAGTAAAAAATTTCCGCCTCTCCCCATAATTACGACCTTATCTTTTAGTGCATAATTAAGGATATGACTCTGAAGCAGAGCCGCAAAGCCTCTGAATGACCAGTCATATTTTTCCCAGATCGTAGGGCAGTGTTCGTCGAGATTTTTTCCCCATTCTTCCCACTTTTTGCCAAGTGGCCTTATGTCATCGAGAATTCTTTCCTTGTTTATGTATTCGTACCCCAGTTGTTTTGCTACAGCCTGACCTATTTCTCTCCCGCCGCTTCCGAACTCTCTTGAAACTGTTAAGATAGCCATAAGACCCCCTCTATTGTCAATCCAGACATGGAATAGCATTTGAGCGGCTTATTTTGCCGATATACCAACAGTATAACTTTCAAAATCGAGAGGCAAAATCCTCGGAGGGCGTTAGACCGAGAATGAGCGAAAATGTTATGCCATGTCTTTTTCTTATCCTTTTTCATGGACATGTTCCTCCTTTTCTGCTTTTGAGATTTGCCATTTCATCCAGAGTTTTCCACTAATAATTACGCCGGCAGCAAAAATAGCCTCCGTAGAATATATCATCAGCTTGCCCGGATTCAAAATGCCTATAGTAAACGGGTCTGTGATTATCATCTCTCCGCCAACCTTTCCGAGTATTGCGGCGCCAATGTAGATGATAATTGGGTATTTATCCATAAGCATGGAAAGCAGGTTGCTGGTAAAGACAACTAAAGGTATGCTAAGCCCAAGGCCAAAAATAAGCAGAAACAGATTGCCATGAGAAGCTCCACCAACTGCAAGCATATTGTCAATTGACATGGTAATGTCTGCAATAACTATTACTTTGACAGCTTGTCCTATTGTTGTTGCCTGTCTTTGGATACTGTCTTCCGGCGCTCCTTCTACGAAGAGCTTTACGGCTATCCAAAGGATTAGCAGGCCGCCGACGATTTTTAAATAATTTATCTGCAGAAGCTGGGCAACGAAGAATGTGGCCATTACTCTTAGCAGGACCGCTGCACCAGCGCCGAAAATGATTCCTTTTTTTCTCTGCTCCTTTGGAAGTGAGCGGACAGCCATTGCAATAACAACAGCATTGTCTCCGGCCAGTATCAAATCAATTATTACGATGCTGAAAAGTGCAGAAAGAAAATTAAGGTCAAAGGTTATCTTGCCAAGAATTCCTAAATCCAAATTCCCTCCATATTCAAATGGAATAATATTATACTTTTTTAAAATAGTTTTCCAGTGGAAACATTGTTTTTTTTGCCCTGGAAATATAAAAGCACATTCCTATAAACAACATGTTTCGTATAACTGCCTTCATGTCTGCCATATCAGGAATCTTTAACATGTCTGCGAGCAGGCCAAAACAGCCGCAGTCTACCTCTATGCCTCTGATAATAACTGACAGAATTGCAAGCATGAAAGCAAAATTCAGGAAGGCAAGCATTAAGGAACTTGTTCTGTATAATAAGCCCACAATTATAAGAAGCCCAAGTATAAATTCAAGCCATGGAAGATATATTGCTGTAAAAGGAACTATTATTTCCGGGAATAATTTAAAATCTCTCAGCGTAAAAATTAGCCTTATGGGATCAGAAATTTTCGCCAGGCCTGAAACGAGGAAAATGCCCCCGATTATTATCCTGAATATGAAGGATATTGCAGCTGACACAATTATGTGTGCCTCGGCAAGATTTTCCGGAACCTGTCAGCGTCCGACACTTTGATAACACTTTTTGTTTCGGCCTTTATTTTGAATGCCTTTTTCAATAATATTATTCCCGTAGTTGAAGTTGCGCTATAAATAAGAGATATTATCAGGGAGATTATCATTATGAACAGAGCTTCAATTGCAATCTTTTTCATCTCTAAATGCCTTATCTGAAAAATATTGGATTAAAATCATGGCGTTTATTTAGATAAGGGCATGGCTTGCCATGCCCTTATCTGCCCAATTTATCCCGTTAGAGAAGGCCTGCGTCCTTCTAACGGGGTTTACTATTTACCCTCTGCTGTGGGATACCCTTTTTTGATCCACTCAGGAAGCCCATCACGCAACCAATGGATATTTTTGTAACCTAAGTTCTGCAACATAACGGCTACGGCGGGAGACCTCCAGCATTTGACCCCATTGCAGTAGTTAACAATAATATCGTCTTTTTTGAGCCCTGCCTGTTCTGCTTTCTTTGAGTCTTCCAGAAGGTCGTCTGAATTAAGCCTGACAGCACCGGGGATATGCTCCTTCTCGTATTCGTCAGCAGGACGGTTGTCGAGAATAACGATTTTCTTCTTCTGGTCCACCCATGACTTCAACTCTTCGGCCTTGAGATTCTTAATGCCGGATAGAGTTTCAGCCATGTCCTTTTTGTCTCTTTTCAGGGTCTTGCATTCATCGACCTTTTTGATGGTGTCTGCTGAATATTTGGAATCGGCAGCATAACCTGCACTTGCAAGAAATATAATAGCCAGTGCAATAACGAAGCCTGTTCTTACCATGCTCTTCATGTAATCACCTCCTTTCATTTGGCTTACACATTACTTATCCTTTCAACTATTCCTGAAGCGGACTTACCTGATATCAGGCACCGGGAAGATTATCCCGCCGAAAAGAAGATATGCCAGTATCAGCGTCCAGATGACATTGAAACTCTGCGCAAGTAAAAAGGCCGCAGCAGGCCGTCCGCCTTCCATCTTCATCATATCAAGAAAGCGTGTCTCGAGGCCGATTGATACAAAGGCAAGCGCAAACCACCATGTCCTCAATTCGCCCAGTGTTTTCTTTGTGTCGTTGACCATATCGAGTGGCAGTACGAATGAGAAAACAGCAGAGGCGACTATAAAACCCAGTACAAATTTCGGGAACCTCTCCCATATAACACCTGCGCTGACTTTTTGTCCTGCAGCTGCTCCTGCCTTGAATGTCCACCAGATAGAGAGAATAAATGCTGCAACGCCTATCAGGGCATTCTGCGAGAATTTGACTATAACGCCGGTTTTCATGGCTGGTTCACTAATCAGCGCACCTGCAGCCACAACAGAACCGCTGGTATCAAGTGTCCCGCCGAGCCATGCCCCACCGACAATCTCAGGGATTCCAAATGCCTTCACAGCCCATGGCATCAGCACCATCATGGGGACAGCACAAATCAGCACAAGAGAAGTAGTATAGGAAAGCTTCTTTTTGTCGCCTTCGATTGCGCCGCATGTTGCTATCGCAGCTGAGACACCGCAGATAGAAACAGCGCTTGAAAGCATGGCAGCGAAATCGTCATCAACTTTGAGCTTTCTGCAGAGCCAGAAGCAGAAATACCACACAACAAAAATGACGAGGAGAGCCTGTATTATGCCGAGCGCTCCTGCCTGTACTATCTCGAAAAAGAGCAGCCCTGCACCAAGAATTACAAGCCCTGTCTTTATATAATATTCAGTCTGCACAGCTTCTCTCAGCCATTCAGGAATGCCAATTGTGTTGCTTATAGCAAGGCCTACGATAAGGGCAAATATAACATACTCGATTCCCCAGTCAGAGGGTAATGCATTTCCGGCAAGAAATCTGGAAAGCCATGCAAGGGAAAAGACAATTGGAAACCCCACGATATATTTTCCGATAGTTCGTCCCAGAAGTATAATCCCGATTGAGGAGATTATTAGGAAAGCTATTCCAACCTTTAGGACATTAGATAAATTATCCCATTTAAATACTTTTGCAGTCTCAGCCTTGGAGCGGTCCGCAATTTCTTTTCCCAACTCAGCCGGGATACCTCCGACATTTTCTACTTTTCCGGCTGCCTTTAAAATAGCTTTTCTGTCTCCGGAATCCAATGCCTCTTTCAAAGCCTGAAGCCTTACAACAGTTCCCTCTTCGCCTTTAGCCTGCGCCTCTTTCATAAGCGGGTCTATGGCATTCTTCCACTTTACTGTACGGGAAGCAATTTGGCTGTCAGTTGTCCATTTGAAATTTGTGGAGATTTTTGAAAGGTCTATCAGTTTCGTCTGATAGCAGACAATAATTAGTACAATGATGAGGAATCCAAGCCACACAGCAAGCCAGTCTTCATTTTTAATTAAATTAGACCAGCCGGATTGCTTCTCTATCTTACATTTTTCTTCCATGCGTCTTACCTCCTTTTTCAAGGGGTTTAATGTTAAAAATAATACTTATCCCATCACTTGATTACGCATGATTCGGATACGTTGGAATAAAAACAGAGATTTACTACATTGACTGCGGTACCACCTCCTCCTTTTCCAGAGATGCATGTAGCTTAATGATACTCCTTTTTAACCAAGTCAAGAAGTTTTTTTATGCAGCGTGCAGCCTGTAATTCTCTCAGCGCCTTTATTCCAGTATATGATTTTTTTATCGAGATTTACGCAATATACACCGTCATGGAGATCATCTGTTAATTTTTTATAAGACTCGTTATCAATTTCCATCTATAGCCCACATATGCTTCACGAACATGACCTGTTCCTGCCGGCTGATTTGGCCCTGTATAAGGCCTTGTCAGCATCTTCAAGAATATCTTCCCATCTATTTTCCAGTTTTTCCATATCAAATGCTGCAACGCCGCAACTTATAGTCAGAATGCCGTTGGCGGTTCCTTTATGCTCAATGCCCAGCGACTCGATGCCTTCCCTGATTTTTTCCGCAACAGTAAGTGTGCTGTTTATGTCCTGATCCGGGATGATGATGACCATTTCTTCGCCGCCGTATCTGAAAACATCGTCAGACATGCGGATGGAACGCTTAATAGAGTCTGCCACTCTTCTGAGTATATTATCTCCTGGGAGGTGGCCATACGTATCATTGTAAAGCTTAAAGTTGTCTATGTCGCACATGATTATGCCGTAATACTGCGCATATCTGCAGGCACGGTGGTGCACTTTTTCTATTGTTTCGTAAAAACTGAGGCGGTTTCCTATGCCCATCAGGGTATCCATCCTGACAAGTTCTTCCAGTTTGACATTTAATCTCTGCAGGCTTTCATTTTTTTCTGTAAGCTTTTTCTCAAGAGTTAATATGCGCTCGCCTGCCCTTACCCTCACCTGAAGTTCACTCCGGTCAAATGGTTTTACCACATAGTCGTCAACGCCTGCCTTAAGGCCCTCGATTAGTTCCTCTTTCTTGTATTTGCCGGTAAGCATGATGAAATAAACATAGCCCTTGTTTTTTTCCGAGCGGATCAGCCGGCAGAGAGAAAGGCCGTCCAGCTCCGGCATCATCCAGTCAGCGATTATGAATTTCACGTTCCGGTGTTCATAAATTTCCAGCGCCTTCTGGCCGTTTTCCGCGGATAAGACCTCATACCCCCAGTCCTCGAGTGTTTTCTGAAGAAGTTTTCTCGATACAGGGTCGTCTTCAACGACTAAGATTCGCATGTCTTCTTTTCCTTATGCATGTAAAATTTCAACAAAATCCCTGAAGAGAGAGATTTCATATTTTAACTCATATATAAGCCCTGGCACATCAGAAATATCATGGTTGCGTCCTTTTGTTTCAATGCTCATGGCAACAGAAGATACCTTATCAGCGTTCAGCATTCCCGCTGCTCCTTTTATGCTGTGGCTGATAGTATTCACTTCATCGGCCTTGCCTGATTTTACTGCCTCTTCAAGAGATTTTATCTGTTCAGGGACATAGTTCAGGAATTCATCTGCCATTTTTTTGAAAAATTCCATGTCGTTGTCGAATCTCTCCATTGCGCTCTTCATGTTAACAGGAAATGCCTGCTCTTTTCCTGTTTCTTTTTCAGCCTCTTCGGTTTTTGGAGAAGAAACAGGCATATAAGGCTTGAGCGCCTCTTCATCTTTTACCTCACCGGCCGGCTCTTCTGTCTTTGTCTTAACCCACTTTCTAATAATACTGAACATCTCCTCAGGGTTTATAGGTTTTGCAATGTAGTCATCCATGCCAGCCTCCAGGCAGCGTTCCCGATCTCCTTTCAAGGCACGGGCTGTCATTGCTATGATTATGTGATTCCTGTTAATTCCTTCCTTTTCTCGTATTATCTTTGTGGCCTCGAATCCATCCAGCTCAGGCATCTGTACATCCATGAGAATAATGTCATAGCTGGTTTTATCCACGGCCTCTACTGCAACACGGCCATTTTCTGCAACCTCAACATTGTAGCCTGCTTTCCTGAGCATTGTTGCCGCCATCTTCTGATTAACAGGATTGTCTTCTGCAAGAAGAATGCGGATATTTTGAAATTTCTTTTCGGTTATGGTGTGCCGTGTAACCATAGGTCTTGCTTTTGTCTCTTTTATAGTCGCTCTGGCGCTCATGATTGTAACGATAGTATCCAGCAGCAAGGACTGTTTTACCGGTTTGACAAGATAGCCGTCACAGCCTATATCCCTCAGATGTGCAACATCTCCGCGACTTCCGAGTGAGGTCAGGATTATTATTGTAACATTGCTTATCTCAGGAGTATTTTTGATAATAACAGTTGTATGTTCTCCACTCATTCCCGGCATCTGCATATCGAGCAGTAATACCCTGTAAGGATTTCCTGAATTTACTGCCTCTTTCAGTGATTCAATGGCCTCGGCTCCGCTTGAAACAGCCTCAGCTTCACAGCCAAAGCCCTCAAGCATCTTTATAAGTATTGTCCTGTTTGTCTCGTTATCATCGGCAATAAGCGCTCTCATCCCTCTTATATCAGAGGCAATTACTTTCGCAGAAACTTTACCCTCCTCCTGTTTTTTAAATGCCACTGTAAACCAGAATCTGCTGCCCTTGCCAGGTTCGCTCTCAACCCTTATCTCTCCTTTCATCAGGTCAACTAATTTTTTTGATATGGCTAAGCCAAGCCCGGTGCCCCCATGTATCCGTGTTGTAGAACCATCTGCCTGAACAAATGCAGCAAATATTGTTTCCTGCTTATCCTTTGGTATGCCCATTCCTGTATCGGTTACTGAAAAAAGTATATATGCAGTATCAGCTGTTTCTTTTATTAGCTCTGCCCTGATTATCACTTCTCCTTTTTCTGTAAACTTGATTGCATTGGCGCCAAGATTTAACAATATCTGTCGAATCCTGCCGGAATCTCCCCTTAGCAGGGATGGGACGTCATGATGTACAAAACAGGACAGTTCCAATCTTTTCTCCGAGGCCTGAGGAGCAAGTATTTCACCAACCCCCTCCACTGTCAGCCTCAGATTGAAATCCATGATATCAAGTGATAATTTGCCGGCCTCTATCTTTGAGAAATCAAGGATATTGTTGATGATATCAAGCAGGCTATCTGCGCTTTTCTGGGCATTATTAAGATAATCCCGCTGCTCTTCTGTGAGTTCTGTATCCAGCGCCAGAGCTGTCATTCCCATTATGCCGTTCATCGGCGTCCTTATCTCATGGCTCATGTTGGCAAGAAACTCTGATTTAAGCCTGTTTGACTCTTCAGCGGTAAGTTTTGCGTAAACCAGCTCTTTCTGGTTGCTTTTTAATATATGCATCATATTATTGAAGGTCTCTTTTATCCCTTGCAAAGGGGTAGAGGTGGCGGTCATATAAATCTCACAGTTCTGACAATCCCCGATTTTCTTTGCAAATTGTCCCTGAATCGCTCCGCCGCAGTGGGTGCCTGCAATCTGCCAGCATCGAACATTTCTCTGGCCATATACAGGGCACGCCTTATACTGGCAGGACTTTATCTCCCAACATGTACGCAGCGAAGGGTTGTCTTCAGGCCTGAAGCTAAGTACATCAAAGCCTTTCTCATGTTCGACTTTAGCAATGATTCCATAAAAGTAATTAAGAGCTTCAAACATTTTATTCCTGTCTTCCTCCATCCATACATAAGAGTGCTCAACTTCTCCTGTTTTTTCTGATAGTTCGTCCAGTGTCCTATTGAGGGATTCCTCTGCCCGCTTGCGCTCTGTGATGTCGCGTATGATTGCAGTGTAAAAAACTCCCTTCTTTATCTCCCATTTCGCAAGGGAAATATCCATCGGAAATTCACTTCCGCTTTTCTTTACCCCCTCAATTTCTATTGTCTTGCCTATAATCTTCGGTTCGCCTGTTGCTTGCAGCCGTTCCATACCGGTCTTATGCGCAGCCCTGTACCGTTCAGGCATCAAAATAGTTATTGGTTTACCCAAAACCTCTTTCTCCGAATAGCCAAAAATATTTTGAGCGCCCCTGTTCCAGGATATAATGTTCCCGCTTGTATCGGCCGAAATAATTGCATCTGCTGCTGTCTGTATCACAGTGCTGAATTTTTCTTCACTGGCATGCATCTCCTCCTCTGCCTTAAGCAATGCTCTCAAAGGCATGGATTTAACCACATAAAAAACTATTGTTCCCATCGCAAGACCGGCAAGACCTATGAAAAAGGTTCGGTTAATCAGTGGAAGTAAAGACCGGCTCATCTCTAATTTACCGATTGGAATGCCTGCATCATAAAGTAAAGCCGTATTCTTAATTACAGGTTTACTGATATTTTTTTCTAACTTAGCAATAATATTACCGTCTATACTCAAAATTCTTATTTCTATATTTTTCTCAATCGTCCCTATTCTTGAAATTATTTCACTAAGCCGAACATGTTCATACTGCCACATTGAAGGATTGGTGCTTAAACCTTGGGAGATATGCTGCGCGAGGAAATCAGACTCTGACTGCACATGTCCTAACAAATATTGATAAGAAAACAAAAAATAGCCAGTCGGTATTATTATCACAAAAATGGCGATAATAGCACCGGCAAATAAAATAAGTTTTCTGGCTATAAGTGTTTGTTTTGGCATTATATTTTACCTTCGTATCACAAGATACCCGTTTTTTTCAAGTATCTTGATGCCCTTAGTCGTAAATAAATAAGAAATGAACTTTTTTGCCGGCTCAGATGTTTTATCCGTGGTAACAATATAAAAAGGCTTATAAAATTTATATGAGCCATTGACAATCGCCTTTACAGTCGGTTTGACGCCGTCGAGAGAAAGAGCGTTCAGTAAGAGTTTCTCGGAGATTAGCTGATCCAGCGTTAATATGCCGAATGAATCAGGCATCTTTTGAAGAATCTCTGCGCATTCCTGGTCTGTTATCGCAGTTACCATACCCTGACGCTTAAAAGCCTTTTCAAAAGCGTCCCTGATTTCAGGGGAAGTACCCATGAGGACGATACTTGAAGCCTCATTCTCCGGGCGAAGCACCAGGCGAATCCTCTTTCCGTCAGGCCATGCAGTCTTAGTTCCCTTATATATCTGTAAAATTTCCTTAATTGTAATATTGGTTGCATTATTTTTGTTGGTTACAAATATAAAAGGACTCCTTGCGAATTCTTCCTGTTTAGTGCCTTCTCCTTTCTCATTGTCATTCAATTCCCTGCCGCTGACAGCCACATCAATAGCCCCTTTTATGACGGCCTTTATCCCGCCTGTACTTCCAAGGCTGGGCAGCACCTCCACCTTTACGCCGGGATTTTCCTTCTCAAATATATCAGCTATAGCCCTCATTGTTGCAAGGGCGCTCCCTGTCCCTCCGACCTTAATAACATCTCCTGCAAATGCAGTAAGAGGGAATAAAAACATTAAGATTAATACAACTGCAAACACTGATACAGATAGTCTCCTCATAGCTTTTATCTCCTTAAAAAAATTATAAAACATTTATAAAATGCCCTTTCATCCATTCTGTTTACCCCGTTAGAAGACCTTCGTCTTTCTAACGGGGTAAATTAATCATAAAATCACCTATCTTCATTATCTCATGCTTCAAATCTTCCACCAAGTGCAAGACACCTGAAATATCTCCGCTGAGTCCCATATCTTCAATATTCTTTGCCACAGAATATACCCTGTCTGCGCTCAGATTCCCGGCAGCGCCTTTTATGCTGTGAGCATGTTTTTGAACTGCATCAGCATCACCGGATTTAACAGCTTCTTCAAGCGCCTTTATCTGGTCAGGAGCATAACCCAAAAATTCGTTAAGCATTGTCTTAAAGAATTCCGTGTCATTGTCAAACCTTGCCATCGCGCTCTTGATATCAACCGGTGATTCTTTGCTTGCATCTTCTTTTTGAAGGCTTTCAGCATATGTTTGTTTAATTTCAGTTTCATCCGCCGGCTCTTCTATCTTTGTCTTAACCCACTTTCTAATAATACTGAACATCTCCTCAGGGTTTATAGGTTTTGCAATGTAGTCATCCATGCCGGCCTCCAGGCAGCGTTCCCGATCTCCTTTCAAGGCATGGGCTGTCATTGCTATGATTATGTGATTCCTGTTAATTCCTTCCTTTTCTCGTATTATCTTTGTGGCCTCGAATCCATCCAGCTCAGGCATCTGTACATCCATGAGAATAATGTCATAGCTGGTTTTATCCACGGCCTCTACTGCAACACGGCCATTTTCTGCAACCTCAACATTGTAGCCTGCTTTCCTGAGCATTGTTGCCGCCATCTTCTGATTAACAGGATTGTCTTCTGCAAGAAGAATGCGGATATTTTGAAATTTCTTTTCGGTTATGGTGTGCCGTGTAACCATAGGTCTTGCTTTTGTCTCTTTTATAGTCGCTCTGGCGCTCATGATTGTAACGATAGTATCCAGCAGCAAGGACTGTTTTACCGGTTTGACAAGATAGCCGTCACAGCCTATATCCCTCAGATGTGCAACATCTCCGCGACTTCCGAGTGAGGTCAGGATTATTATTGTAACATTGCTTATCTCAGGAGTATTTTTGATAATAACAGTTGTATGTTCTCCACTCATTCCCGGCATCTGCATATCGAGCAGTAATACCCTGTAAGGATTTCCTGAATTTACTGCCTCTTTCAGTGATTCAATGGCCTCGGCTCCGCTTGAAACAGCCTCAGCTTCACAGCCAAAGCCCTCAAGCATCTTTATAAGTATTGTCCTGTTTGTCTCGTTATCATCGGCAATAAGCGCTCTCATCCCTCTTATATCAGAGGCAATTACTTTCGCAGAAACTTTACCCTCCTCCTGTTTTTTAAATGCCACTGTAAACCAGAATCTGCTGCCCTTGCCAGGTTCGCTCTCAACCCTTATCTCTCCTTTCATCAGGTCAACTAATTTTTTTGATATGGCTAAGCCAAGCCCGGTGCCCCCATGTATCCGTGTTGTAGAACCATCTGCCTGAACAAATGCAGCAAATATTGTTTCCTGCTTATCCTTTGGTATGCCCATTCCTGTATCGGTTACTGAAAAAAGTATATATGCAGTATCAGCTGTTTCTTTTATTAGCTCTGCCCTGATTATCACTTCTCCTTTTTCTGTAAACTTGATTGCATTGGCGCCAAGATTTAACAATATCTGTCGAATCCTGCCGGAATCTCCCCTTAGCAGGGATGGGACGTCATGATGTACAAAACAGGACAGTTCCAATCTTTTCTCCGAGGCCTGAGGAGCAAGTATTTCACCAACCCCCTCCACTGTCAGCCTCAGATTGAAATCCATGATATCAAGTGATAATTTGCCGGCCTCTATCTTTGAGAAATCAAGGATATTGTTGATGATATCAAGCAGGCTATCTGCGCTTTTCTGGGCATTATTAAGATAATCCCGCTGCTCTTCTGTGAGTTCTGTATCCAGCGCCAGAGCTGTCATTCCCATTATGCCGTTCATCGGCGTCCTTATCTCATGGCTCATGTTGGCAAGAAACTCTGATTTAAGCCTGTTTGACTCTTCAGCGGTAAGTTTTGCGTAAACCAGCTCTTTCTGGTTGCTTTTTAATATATGCATCATATTATTGAAGGTCTCTTTTATCCCTTGCAAAGGGGTAGAGGTGGCGGTCATATAAATCTCACAGTTCTGACAATCCCCGATTTTCTTTGCAAATTGTCCCTGAATCGCTCCGCCGCAGTGGGTGCCTGCAATCTGCCAGCATCGAACATTTCTCTGGCCATATACAGGGCACGCCTTATACTGGCAGGACTTTATCTCCCAACATGTACGCAGCGAAGGGTTGTCTTCAGGCCTGAAGCTAAGTACATCAAAGCCTTTCTCATGTTCGACTTTAGCAATGATTCCATAAAAGTAATTAAGAGCTTCAAACATTTTATTCCTGTCTTCCTCCATCCTTATATAAGACTGCTCAACTTCTCCTGTTTTTTCTGATAGTTCGTCCAGTGTGCTATTGAGGGATTCCTCTGCCCGCTTGCGCTCTGTGAGCTCTATCTGCAATTGCTCATTCGCCCTTTCCAGTTCGACTGTGCGTTCTTCTACTTTTTTCTCAAGGTGAGACTTGTATTTCCTCAGCTCCATTTCCGTAGCCTTTAGTTCTTCGGTTGACCTTTTTAAATCCTCAGCCATTTTATTGAAGTAAGAGCCTAATTCCCCTAGTTCATCACGAGTTTTTATGTCTACTCTCGTATCTAAATCTCCTTTGCCGATTTGCAAAGCACCATATTTAAGTTTGATTAAAGGACGGGAAATATAAAAAGAGAGATAAATACCGCTTAATAAGGCTAATAAAAATGTAACCGCAGAAACTATTACAGCTGTTCTAATAGAGATATGCATTGTTGTTACTACGATGTTTTTTCCTTTGGAAAGCTCCTGAAGTTCATCCATTATTGCGCTGTTTAAATAAGTCAAGAAAGCCCTTTCGCTGATTTCAAGCTTCTCTTTTATCTTCAGCATTTCCGGGCCGGAAATCCTTCTTTTTTTCAGCTTCATCATCTCATGGCTGTTGTTTAAAAGTTCCTGTCCCAGTTTTTTAATGTCTTCAAGTCTTGCAGCCGTCCCGGCTCCGTGCAGTAAAGAAATGGATACATGCTCCTCATAATTCTTGAGAGCTTCAGAATATAGTGCTTCACTCAAGCCGATCAGGGCTTCCTCTGTTTTTGCCATTTCTTTCCGCTTATTTGCTGACAGAACCCATTTTTCCTCTTCAGCAAGAAGAGCAAACTCACTTATAGAAGATATTATTCTAAGGCAGGCAAATCTCAAATCCCCAAGCAATTTAAGTTCAGGTACTGTGTTCTCTGTAACTTTAAGGAACTCATTGTTAATAGACTGGATTGAGCGGATGGCAAAATATCCTGATACCACGGTAAAAAAAGCTATGAGCAGAAATCCGGCAATTAATTTATGGCCTATTTTCATACCTTTTTATCCGATCTCAGGTTCAGATTCATCTTTATTCAGTCTTCCCTCTGATTTTCTTCTATATATATCGGCTACTTATGAAATAACTTTACCGGTTCAGGAGTTAGTCCGCTCCACTTCCGATATTTCTTAAATTATAACATATTGCACTTTCGATGCCTAATGTTATTAAATAAAGTTACGTAACAATGACCCGGATAACAGAAGATACTTTTGAACAAGTCTTGCAAGTCTTCAATGATATATCGAGTATTGACATTGGAGAAGCAACTTTCATTGACCCGTATGGCATGGTCGGCATGCTGGAAATCGGAGAACTCCTGAAGTCGGAAGGAACCAAGAAAACAATCTATCTTCCGGAATCAGAAGAAGTCCTCAAATATCTCGAACGGATGGATTTTTTTAAGTTCGCCGCTGAATACTTCAATCTTGAGCCGTCTAAGCCGCAGATATCAGGAAAGTACCTGAGAAGTTCATATTCAGATGTTCTGCTTGAAATAACACCGATAGAAAAATCTGATGACATTCATTTCATTGTTGGGAAGGTGAAGGACAGGGCGCATTCGATTCTTGCTAAACATCTGCATTACGATGATAAGGTGATAAACGGTTTTATCGTTGCTCTATCAGAGGTATGCCAGAATATCCTCGAGCACAGCAAGACAAAGGGTTATGTAGGGATTCAGAAATACTCCTGGCAAAATTTAAACAAGAATATTGTAAAGATAGCTGTCATGGATAGTGGAATAGGCTTCAGAAAATCTCTGTCAGAAAGATTTCGATTAAAAAATGATTTTGAGGCAATAGATAAGGCATTGCTTCACGGCGCCTCGAGATATGCGGATGAGGGTAGGGGGCACGGCCTTGCAGCAGTCAGGCGTTTTGTCAATCAATGGAACGGAAAGCTCTCTATCCGCTCAGGAACAGCCAGGCTTTCTATCATCCCGGCTTGGGCGCGGGGAAAAGAGAAAGAAATAAATCTTACAGCCTTCCCCGGCAGCCAGATAAATATCCTCCTGCCTGAAGTTTAAATTCTTGTCATTGCGAGGTCGCTTCGACCGTGGCAATCTCTCTTTCATTTTTCCCTTGACAGAGACCCTTATTTTATGGTTCAATTGAATCAATTGAAGATTAATAAGTGTTGTCATTCTCCGGCTTGGTTGCGAGTCGAGTATCCGACTTGACCGGGGAATGTAGTTCCTTTTTTCTGTCATTCCCGCAGTTCTTAAGCGGGAATCCAGAAGGTGTTGCTGTAAATAAGGAAATGAATTCATTGACCAGAAGGCGGATAAGGAACATTTTAAAGGGGTGAGGAAGGAAAAATAAGCTTTTAAAATTGCATTTGTGTGTCCTAACAGGATATATAAGTTGGAGTTCCCCCGGTTTAGCGGACACACCGAAAGGTTAGGTTACAATATAACCTAATAACTTTGGAGGTGTAAGATGCAAGAGAGCAAAGGACATAGGAATTACGATAGGCAGTTCAAAGAGGAAGCAATACGACTTGCGACAGAGGGCGGGCGAACGGTGAGTGACGTAGCCCATGGTCTTGGGATT
>Ga0265296_1002551_pt1 | contig 18130 bp, 14 predicted proteins | sample MunlanPumphouse1_FD_189073 | JGI IMG/M metagenome (GOLD analysis project Ga0265296, IMG submission 189073) | Groundwater microbial communities from a municipal landfill in Southern Ontario, Canada - Pumphouse #1 | ecosystem: Environmental > Aquatic > Deep subsurface > Groundwater | place...
TGATCGGTGATTTCACAGGAATGATTGGCGACCCAACCGGACGGTCTGAGACAAGGAAGCCTTTGACAACAGAAGATGTTTTAAAAAATGCGGAGACTTACAAAAAACAGGTATTTAAGATATTAGAGCCTGAAAAAACAAAGGTTGTATTCAACAGCGATTGGCTGTCAAAGATGAGCGTGATGGATATTGTAAAACTCGGTTCGATGCAGACAGTTGCAAGGATGCTCGAAAGAGAGGATTTCAAGAAGCGTTTTGAAAACCAGCAGGACATAACAATACTCGAATTCTATTATCCTTTGTTCCAGGGGTATGACTCAGTTGCCTTAAAGGCCGATGTCGAGCTCGGGGGCACTGACCAGAAATTCAACATACTTATGGGAAGGACTTTGCAGAGGAAGTTCGGAGTTGAGGAACAGGTCGTTGTCCTCATGCCATTGCTTGAAGGTCTTGATGGTGTTAACAAGATGTCAAAGAGCCTCGGAAATTATATCGGCATCACAGAGTCGCCAAAAGAAATGTTCGGAAAACTGATGTCCATAACTGACACTCTCATGCTCAGATACTATGAACTTTTGAGCCGCATATCTATTGAGGAGCTAAAAGAACTTAAAAAGGGAATCGAAAATGGCATTGTCCATCCAAAGACTGCTAAAGAAAGTCTGGCGCTGGAGATTGTAGAGAGATACTGGGGGAAAGAAGCTGCCTTAAATGCAAAAGAAGAATTCGGGCATATCTTTGGAAAAGACAAAGGGCTGCCTGATGATATACAGGTATTTGAACTTAAGTGGGAAGAGGAAGAGATGTGGATTCCGAAGATTATGAAGCTCTCAGGTCTTACATCAAGCACAGGTGAGGCAATGAGGGTTATAAAACAAGGCGGGCTAAAAATCGATGACCAAAAATGCGATAACCCTGATGCAAAGCTCAAAAAGGGAAATTATCTTTTTAAGGCAGGGAAGAGAAAGTTTTTGAGGATTGCGGGGAAGTAAGTTTAGGTCTCAACTCGCTATTTCTCCATTAACAGGCCTTATGTCTTTGCCGTAAACCTCATCGAGAATCTTCTTGGCCCCTTTTGAGAGCAGGTCTTCGGCGAGTTTGAGGCCGAGGGATTCTGCATCTTTGGGATTTCCTTCGATATGGCTCTTTATAATCCTGTCACCGGAAACACTCCCGACCAATCCGTCAATAATCAGCATTTTAGCGTTCAGCGTTCGGCGTTCAGCTTTTTTTTCTGATGGCTGACAGCTGAGAGCTGAGAGCTGATTGCTGACTAATCGTGCGTGAGCCGCGATAGGCACCTGACATCCGCCCTCAAGTTTTTTAAGGCAGGCCCTTTCTGCCCTCACACAGACTGATGTTTCAATATGATTTAATGGAGCAATGAGTTTATTTATAAATTCATCATCAATCCTGCACTCTATTCCAACTGCGCCCTGCCCAATTGCAGGCAGGCTTATCGCGGGCTCGAGTGTCTCTGTAATCCTATTTGCCCATCCGAGCCTTTTTACTCCTGCTGCAGCAAGGATGATTGCATCAAACTGGCCTTCATCAAGCTTTCTCAGCCTTGTATCAAGATTTCCTCTTAATTGCATAATCTTTAAATCAGGTCTGATACTGAGCAACTGAGATGACCTTCTTAAACTGCTTGTTCCTACAGTCGCGCCTTGCGGGAGATATTTAAATTTTTTAATTTTCTTCTGACTTCTGACTTCTGACTTCCCGCCCCGGCGGGTCGCCGAAGGAGACTGACTTCCGGCTGCTGTTATAAACGCGTCACGAGGATCTTCTCTTTTGCATATAACCGCAAGATAAAGCCCTTTAGGAAAATCAGTCGGCACATCCTTCATGCTGTGAACAGCAAGGTCTGCCTCGCCCCTTAAAAGCGCCTCTTCTATCTCTTTAACAAAAAGCCCTTTACCTCCAACCTTTGCAAGCGGCACATCCAGAATTTTGTCTCCTGTTGTCTTAATCTTATTTAGTTCGATGTTTAAATCAGGGTTGAGTTTAAGCAGTTCAGATTTAACCCATTCAGCCTGCCACAATGCAAGCTTGCTTCCGCGTGTTCCTATTACAACTTTTTTCTTCTTCAATTAAAACCCTCTTTCCTGTTAAAAATTACCTGAGGCTTTATAGTATAATATCTTTATAGAAAAAGCTTCAAGAAAGACCTAAATATTGATGATTCCCTCATGCAATAGAATCAAAAATAAAGTTCTCTCAGGGGAACGCCTCACAAAAAAAGAAGCCCTGGCTCTTTTCGAATCCGATGATATATTCACACTCGGAAAGCTTGCATCCCACGCCGCAAAAAAGAAAAACAACAATAAGGCATATTTCATCAGGAATATTCATATCAATCCTACAAATATCTGCGTGAACCGCTGCAAATTCTGCGCCTTTAGCCGCTCAAAAGGAGAAGCAGGCGCATATGAAATGACTATTGATGAAATAATCCGGAAACTTCGGACTTCCGCGCTTCCATTCTCCGTAGCTGCTTCTCTGCGAAGTACGCTACGAAGCACGAGACTGCGAAGGATGAATCCGCGCTTCCGCACTTCCTATGCTGAAGTCCACATCGTCGGCGGTTTACATCCAGACTGGCCTTTTGAATATTACCTTGAGATGATATCGAGAATAAAAAAATCTTTTCCGAAGATATGCATTAAGGCATTCACTGCAACAGAGATTGACTATTTTTCAAGGATAAGCGGAAAGAGTGTTGAAGATACATTAATAGAACTCAAAAAGCATGGACTTGATACAATGCCGGGCGGAGGCGCTGAGATATTTGATACAGGAGTAAGAAACCGGATCTGCCCCGAGAAACTTTCAGGGGAAGGATGGCTTAATGTGATGGAGGCCGCACATAGAGCAGGGATTAAGACAAATGCGACAATGCTTTATGGACATGTGGAGAATTACGAGCAGCGTGTTGACCATCTGATAAGACTAAGGGAGCTTCAGGACAAGACAAAAGGGTTTCAGGCCTTCATACCCCTTGCATATCATCCAAAGAACACGGAGATTGGGGGCACATATTCATCGGGTATAGATGACCTTAAGACAATTGCCGTGAGCAGGCTTGTTCTTGATAATTTTGAGCATATAAAGGCTTACTGGATTATGCTTGGAGAAAAGCTTTCGCAGGTTGCACTTTTATTCGGGGCTGATGATATTGACGGAACTATTATTGATGAAAAGGTTACTCATTCAGCAGGAGCGCTAAGCAGCAAGGGACTTACTGCCGGTGAGTTGATAAATATGATTAAAAAGGCAGGGAAGGTTCCTGTTGAAAGGGATTCGTTTTATCGGGCTGTAAAATGAAATCACTCATTGCATAAAACAGTTACTATCATCTATATTATTCTGTAACAAAAGTACACTATGGCATTTACAACCAATCCATTTGATATTCTTCATCCCGACACCCGTTGGGTGCCTTCACGGGAGGAACTCGGCAAAAAGGCATACAACCAGCTTCTTCCGCCTCTGGTTCATAAAATCAGAAAGCTCATACAAGACTGGAGAAATAACAATTATGAAGGTGCAAGCAAAACATCAAAGGCGCTTCTGAATTTCTGGTTTGACACAAAACATATAATAAACGGAGAGGAATTCAGATATTACTTTGCCCAAAGAGAGGCTATTGAGTCCGTAATTTATCTTTATGAGATTGCAGGCGCACAAGACAAATACGAGTTGATGAAGTTTGATTCATCCGGCAGGGTTTCCACGGGGATGTTCCCTGAGAACTGGACAAGATATGTAATAAAGATGGCGACCGGTGCGGGCAAGACTAAGATTGCATCTCTGATAATTGTATGGTCATATTTTCATAAACTCTATGAGCAGGACTCGCCTTTGTCAAAGAACTTTCTTGTAATATCTCCCAATATTATAGTGTTGAACAGGCTGAAAAAAGATTTTGAAGCATTAAGGATATTCAGGGAAGACCCTTTGATTCCTGATGACGGGTTTAAAGATAAAGACTGGACTTCTGATTTTCAGATGACTTTGCATCTGCAGGATGAGTTGAAGGCAATATCACCATCCGGCAATCTTTTTCTTACAAATGTTCACAGGGTATTTCTATCCAAAAATCATATGCCATCTCTGGAAGATGAAGACCTTACAAACTTCTTCCTCGGACAAAAACCCGCGCCCACGGCGGATAAAGATAAAGGAATGGATTTAGGCGAGATTTTAAGAAGCAGCAGGATAAAAGACCTCGTGGTTATCAATGACGAGGCGCATCACATACATGATGAGAAGATGGCCTGGTTTTCAAACATTGAAGATATACATAACACCATGAAACTAAAATATGGCAACGGCCTTTCCCTGCAACTGGATTTGACCGCAACCCCGAAACATAACAACGGCGCAATCTTTGTGCAGACTGTTTCCGATTATCCTCTGGTTGAAGCGATAAAACAGAACATCGTTAAAAAGCCGGTCCTTCCTGATGAGGCTTCAAGGGCAAAGCTAAAAGAAAAAGAGTCGGATAAATTTGTTGAGCATTATGAAGATTACATCCACCTCGGTTATGTAGAGTGGAAAAAGCAGTATGAGGAACTTACGCATGCCGGCAAAACGCCAGTTTTATTTATTATGACAACAGAAACCAAAGAGAGCGATGAGGTTGCCGAATATCTCGAAACACGCTACCCGGAATTTAAAAAGGCGGTTCTTGTCATTCACACAAACAAAAGCGGTGATATTACGGAAGGAAAATCAAAAAAGGACAAAGAGGAACTTGAGAAACTAAGAAATGCGGCTGCCAACATTGACAGCGATAAATCAAGATACAAAGCAGTTGTTTCAGTTTTAATGCTTCGTGAGGGATGGGATGTTAAGAATGTTACTACAATAGTAGGCTTGAGACCCTATTCTTCCCAAAGCAATATCCTCCCTGAGCAGACTCTCGGCAGGGGATTGAGGAAGATGTTTCCACGCGACATTGAAGAAGAGCTTTCAGTGATAGGCACTTCTGCCTTTCTTGAATTTGTCGAATCCATCAAAAGCGAAGGCGTTGAACTTGGTTACAGGAGCATGGGAGAAAATGCAAAGGGCAAGTCGCCGATAGTTGTTGAGATAGACAGGGAAAACAAGCATAAAGACATTGATAAGCTTGACATTAACATTCCTGTTCTCACGCCAAGATTATACAGGGAATACAAAAAACTTGAGGAGATTGATACTGAGAGCTTTAACTTTACACATGTAAATCTCAAGGAGTTTTCAGAAGATGAAAAGAAGGAGATTGTATTCAGAGATATTGACGGCAATACATCTCATGTCACGATATTTGAAGGAACGCTGCCCGATTACAGAAGCGTGATTGCATTTTTTACAAAAGCGATATTGAAAGAAAGCAGGCTCGTAAGCGGCTTTGATAGCCTTTATCCGAAGGTGAGGGATTTTGTAAGGTATAAACTTTTCGGCAAAGAGGTCAATCTTGAAGATTTGAACACCCTTAGAAATCTTTCAGAAGTTAATGTGAAAGATGTTTTGTTCAAGACATTCAAAAAAGCTATTGATGACCTGACCATCACGGACAAAGGCAGCGCGGAGATAAGAAACTATATCAAGCTCAGGGATGTCAAGCCCGCCGTCATAAATTATCAAGAATACATGACACCCAAGAAAAGCGTATTCAATAAAATCATAGGCGACAATCAGTTTGAACTTGAGTTCGCTGTGTTCCTTGACGGTTGTGAAGATAAAGAGATTATTTCCTTTGCCAAGAATACATACGGCATTAATTTCAGGATTGAGTATCAGGGCGAAGACGGAAACATCCACGACTACTATCCTGATTCCATCGTTAAACAAAAAGAGGATTTGATTTATATAATTGAGACAAAAGGCAGAGAAGACCTTGACGATGTGCGGAAAATAAACCGCCTCAAGACCTGGTGCGAGGATGTGAACAAAACACAAAGCGAGGCCCAATACATTCCGCTTTATGTAAAACAGGAAGAATGGGGAAAATACAGAGAAGGCATAAAGAAATTTGAGGATGTAATAAAGCTCTTCAAAATGATATAATTTCAGCAGGGAAGGAGGTTCTATCACATGGGGAAAAGCAAAAAGAGTAACCCCATAACCCGCATGATTGAAAAATACGCTGTAGAGAATAGAGATAATTATCTTGCAATTAAAGAAGGCATGAGATTGTATGAAGACTATTTGATGAAAATAGGCGTTAAGCCTAATTCAAGCAGAATCATAACAGTAGATAAGTTCAATATCTTCGATACCTGTGAAAAGGTATTTTCTAAATGAGCAAAAAGAAAAAAGAGCCATCCACAAAAACCATTAAACTATTATGGGGGAGAAGCGGAAATAAGTGCGCTATTTGTAAGGAAGCTATTACCGAGGAAGGGAAAGCAGGAAATCCTTTCCCAGTTGGTGTAAATGCGCACATAGAAGGAGAGAACCCTGGCTCGGCGCGTTATAATCCCAGAATGCCTGAAAAGGAAATATCTGACTATTCAAATCTTATTCTGGTTTGTCCGACGTGCCATACAAAAATTGATAATGATGATCAGAAATATACTGTAGCCAACTTAAAACAAATCAGAAAGGAACATGAGAAATGGGTTGTTGACTCCAGAAGGATTGCTATGCCGGAAATAACTTTTGCCGAACTTGAAGTCATAGTCAAGTATCTTGTAGCTGTTCCGATATCCGACAGCAATATTACTGTTATCCCGCCTCATGAAAAGATAAGAAGAAACAATCTGTCTTCAGAAGTAGGCAACTTGATAACAACCGGCATGATTCAGAAAAAACAGGTCGAAAAATACTTAAATGAAAATCCTGATTATAATTTTTCTGAAAGGTTAAGGGCAGGCTTTGTAAAAAAGTATAGGGAACTTAAGAGTGACAGCTTAGAGGGTGATGCCTTGTTTTATGCCTTGCTTGAGTTTGCTTCTAATAGTTCATCCGACTTTAAAATGCAATCTGCAGGGCTTTCGGTATTGACCCATTTTTTTGAGATTTGCGAGGTTTTTGAACAATGATATTGCCGGACAAGAATATTACATTATCGAATTCCTTAATCGGTCTGGGGTCAAGAATAATCATTGAACTTAACACACCGCAAACTGTTTCTTCTTTGTGGGAGAAAGTCCGCAGGAAATGTTCGGAAATAAGAACATTTGAAAGATTCGTTCTTTCTCTTGATTTACTTTATGCTATGGGATTAATCGAATTGGAAAACGGAATTATTAAAAGGCAGATGAAATGATTAAGGCGGTTCGCAGCGATCATAACTCATTTAAAGAGGTGCGTTTCGAAGAAGGCTTTAATGTTGTTCTTGCCGAAAGAACAAAGGAATCAACATCGAAAGATTCAAGAAATGGTCTGGGAAAGACAACGCTTATAGAGATAATTCATTTTTGTCTCGGCGCAAGTGCAAAACCTAATGAGGGTCTGAGGGTAAAAGAATTAGAAGATTGGACGTTTATGCTGGACCTAACATTAAGGGGAAAAGATTACACGATTTATCGAAACACAAAAGATTTCACTAAAGTAAAGATTGAAGGTGATATTTCAAACTGGCCGATAAAACCGGATTACGACAAAAATGAGAGAAGATTTTCCATGAAGACAGCGGAGTGGAGTTCACTCCTCGGTTATATGATGTTTGACTTGCCGGTAGAAGGTACAGTTGAAAAATATAAACCGTCATTCCGTAGTTTAATTTCATATTTTGCCAGGCGAGACGTTGGCGCATTTCATGATCCTTTTAAGCACTACGCACAACAGAAAGAATTTGATATTCAGGTTAATAATGCCTATTTACTGGGGCTAAATTGGGAGTATGCATCTGAGTTTCAGGTATTAAAAGACAAAGAGCATACATTGCAGGAGCTGAAAAAAGCGTCAAATCAAGGCTTATTGGCAGGATTCATTGGGTCGTTAGGAGACATGGAAGCAGAAAGGGTGAGACTGGAAGATGAAGTCAATGTATCAGAAGACCAACTGAAAACCTTCAAAGTCCATCCGCAGTATTATTCTGTTTACGAAGAAGCTAACGGCTTGCACAAAGAAATTCAGGAGATAAAAAACAAATATGCTATTAATACCCATATTTTAAGTAAATATGAAGAAAGCATTACAGAAGAAAAGGATGTATCAGCAGATAATGTAAAACAAATCTATAAGGAAGCCGGGCTTATCTTTCCTGAAGGCGTCGTAAAAAAAATCAAAGACACATTAGATTTTCACAAGACGATAGTTCTCAACAGAAAAGAATATTTAAAATCCGAAATAGCGAGAATCAAAAGAGAGATTGAGCAACAAAAATATCAAATCGAAAACCTCTCCAATAAAAGGGCTGAACTGCTTGGAATCCTCAAGACTCATGGTGCATTGGAAGAATATTCAATGTTGCAAAACAGGGTTGTAACACTCAGGCAGCAACTGGAGGAAGTTAAAAACAGAATAAAAAACCTTGAAACATTTGAAGAAGGTAAAAGCGCTTTAAAAATAGAAAAGGAAGAGCTTCTGCAAAAAACTCACAGGGATTATCAGGAGAGAAAAATACAGTTAGATAACGCGCGTAAATTTTTCAATAAAAACTCTGAAAGTTTATATTCGGAACCAGGCACCCTTTCAATAGATATTAAAGATGCAGGCTATAAATTTAAAGTGGACATCAAACGGGCAAGAAGTCAGGGAATAGGTTACATGAAGGTCTTCTGCTATGATTTAACCCTTATTCAACTTAGGGCAAACTATGTCGATATGCCGGGTTTTCTCATTCATGACAGCACTATTTTTGACGGAGTTGATGAAAGGCAGATTGCAAAAGCTTTAGAGTTGGCTGCTGCCGAAGCTCAGTCAAAAGGATTTCAATATATCTGCACTCTCAATTCCGATATTGTTCCTTATAACGATTTCAGCGAAAAGTTCAGAAATGAATTTGACAGTTTCGTTTGCACTAAATTCACTGATGCAACAGACGATGGCGGTCTGTTGGGATTTAGATTCTAAAACAAACTATGCCCAATCTCTCCGACAAAGACAAAGACGAAATCATAAGCCTCATCAAAGAAGGCAAGACTTTGCCGAAAGAGGTCATCTATAAATTATTCGCTGATGACGAGGATGTTTTTCTGTTTTGGAACGGCAGGAGCGAGGATGTTACTAATGTCGTTTTGCCCTTTCATTCAATTGAGCATGTGGACGAGCCGAGGAAGCATACGGGTGAAGAACTTAATTTGTTCTCTACCGACCAAAGGGGCAGGCAGGAAAAGGGCTGGACGAATAAATTAATCTGGGGAGACAACAAGCTTGTGCTGTCTTCGCTCGTGAACGGCCCTCTGCGCGAGGAGATTGAAAAAGAAGGCGGGCTGAAGCTCATCTACAATGACCCGCCGTTTGCAGTCGGAGCGGACTTCTCTTTTCAGATAAAACTCAACGGTGATGAAGTCACCAAGCGCCCGTCCATCATTGAAGAAATCGCCTACCGCGACACATGGGGTAAAGGCATCTCATCCTACCTCTCAATGATGTATGAACGTCTTAAGCTTATGCATGATTTATTAGCGGATGATGGGAGTATCTATCTGCATTGCGATTATAGAGTCAATAGTGTATTACGATTAGTTTTAGATGATGTTTTTGGCCCAGATTGTTTCCTTAACGAAATAACTTGGCATTATCGCAAATGGTCTTTGCCTGTTAATTTTTTTCAACGAAACCATGACTGCATATTATTTTATGCAGCAAGACCATCTAACAATAATAGAGCTTTCAATATAAAAGAATATCAACCTCAATCAGAAGGAACACTGAAAAGATGGAAGGGGAAAAAACAAAGAGCAGTTTTTGACGAAACAGGGAAACGGCTTGCAACGAATGAAGAAGAAGAATCTACAGGCTCACCATTATCGGATGTATGGGATATCTCAATAATTAATCCTGCTGCTGTTGAACGGTTAGATTATCCTACACAGAAGCCTGAACAGTTGCTTGAAAGGATAATAACTCATAGTACTAATGAAGGCGATCTTGTGGCGGATTTCTTTCCCGGCTCAGGCACGACGCCTGCGGTAGCGGAGAAGTTAGGCAGGAAGTGGATTGCCTGCGACATTGGAAGATTTGCAGTTCACACAACAAGAAAAAGGCTGATTCAGGTTCAGCGCGAAATGAAAGAACAGGGCAAGCCATACAGGGCGTTTGAGGTCTTGAATCTCGGCAAGTACGAAAGAAAATATTTCATGGGCGTGAACCTTGACCTGACCGAGAAGGAGCAGAAAAAGCAGCTTGAACAAAAGCAGGAGTCATACTTAACCCTTATCCTTGACGGCTACAAGGCAAAGAGGGCTGACGGACTTAAGATGCTTCACGGAGTAAAGGCGCAGAGGTTTGTGCATGTGGGGCCGCTGGATTTTCCGATAACAAAGGCGACGATTGAGGAGATTTACGTTGAATGCAAAGAAAAGGTCATCACTCAGGTTGATGTGCTTGGCTTTGAGTTTGAGATGGGGCTTCTGCCGCATATCGAAGACGAAATGAAACAAAGGGGCGTAAACCTCAAACTCAAATATATTCCGCGTGAGGTATTCGACAAAAGGGCGGTTGAAAAAGGACAGGTGAAGTTCTTTGACGTGGCCTATATTGAAGTAGTAACAAAAGTTGAAAAGAGCAAGGTAAAGGTCAGGCTTAAAGACTTTATCACGTCATACACTCAGGATGACCTCGATGAAATTGAACAGAATCTTAAAAGCGGCAGCAATAGAGTTGTCATTGAAAACGGGCAGATAATCAGAATTGAAAAAGACAAAAACAGCAGAGTCAAAAGAGAGGTTCTGACAAAGAATTGGAAAGACTGGATAGATTACTGGGCGGTTGATTTCGATTATGCAAACAAGAAAGAGATTATCAGAGTCGGCAAAGGTGATGACGCAAAGGAAGTCTGGACAGGCAATTACATATTTGAAAACGAATGGCAATCCTTCAGGACAAAAAAGAACCCTGATATTGAACTTGAATCTGCATGGCATGAATATGAGAAAAAAAGCAGGTACAAAATCGCTGTGAAGGTTATTGACATCCTCGGGCAGGATACGACACAGGTGATTGAAGTGAACGTGAAGTAACTCACACATAAAGGAGTCTTTAATGGAAAAATCAAAACCAACATTGGATGAATGGAAAGCGCTTTACGATGCCGCTGTAGAATTCAGAAATATCAAGCCGTGGGAATGGGTCAAAGAGACCGATATATTTGGTGTTCAGAATCCGCAGGCCGGTGAAATCGGATATTGCAGCATTATGGGTGAGATGGGCGAAATGCTGGCAATGGCTGTGTATCATGGCACAGAAGGTTTACAGGGTTACTTGAAAATTCTAAATAACCAGGTAAAACCCGAAGACCCTGATTCTCTGCATATTCAGGATTGCCTGATAGTAATGTTTGAGGACAAGAGATTTGTTGAAAAAGAAGATATACAATTGATCAATCGTCTGGGATATAAATTCAAAGGGCATAATGCCTGGCCTGTTTTCAAAAGTTATAAACCCGGTTACTTCCCGTGGTTTCTAAGCAGGGACGAGGCATTGTACATGGTCGAAGCTTTGAATCAGGCAAAAGATGTCTGTTTGCGTTTAAAAGAAAATAACCAGATGCTTCATCCCCCACAGAAAAATCAATATTTAATAAGGTTATCCGAGACAAAGGATGGCAAGGTTATCTGGAAAGATGAATGGAGAGAACCTGCTCCTATCAAGACAGGCTATCATGCAAATGAGCCTGTGGACGAAATCCGGCTCCAGAGAATAAAAAATACAATAAAACAGGTTCCGGCAGTTTGGGAGATTGATTTTTTCTTTGCTCCCACAGCGGTAAGGGAAGGCGGGAGACCATTTTTCCCTCAAGCCATTATGATTGCTGATCACGATACCGGGTTTATCCATGATGTGCATCTTGCGCAAAAGGATACCTGCCAGAAGGAATTTTCAGAGAAATTTTTATTACGCATGGAAAATACATTGATTGTGCCTATGGAGATTTTAGTGAGGAAGGAAGATGTTGCAAAACTCTTAGAACCGTATACATCAAGATTGAACATAAAGTTAAGTAAGACTAAAAAACTTCAGAATGTTGATAACGCGATAAAATCAATGACAAGGCATTTTAAAGGATTTTAAAAAATAAGATATGAACCGGATATCAAAGAAAGAAGCCTTAACCATTTTGAAAAACTCTGATCTTCTTGGCCTTGGGGAGTGGGCTGACGGGATAAGAAAAAATTTACATCCTGACAAGGTGGTCACTTTCGTAGTTGACAGGAATATCAATTACACAAACATCTGCATAAATAAATGCACATTTTGCGCATTCTGGCGGGACAAGAAAGATAAAGATGCTTATGTCCTGACTAAAGAGGACCTTTTCAAAAAAATAGAAGAGACAATAGCACTCGGCGGCACACAGATTCTCATGCAAGGCGGTCTTCATTCTGACTTTGATATTGGATACTACATTGATTTACTCAAAGCAATAAAAGCACGTTTCAATATAAATGTGCATGGATTTTCTCCACCTGAGATATGTTATATCGCAGACAGGTCAGGCCTCACAATTAAGGAGACCTTAAATATTTTAAGGGCTGCCGGCCTTGATTCAATTCCCGGCGGAGGCGCTGAGATACTTTCAGACAGGGTGAGGGAGATACTGAGCCCCCGAAAGATAAAATCATCCTCATGGCTTAAGGTCATGGAGAATGCTCACAGGCTTGGCATGAGAACTACTGCAACAATGATGTTCGGGAGTGTAGAAAAACCAGAGGATATAATTGAGCACCTTGATGCAATAAGAAATCTTCAGGACAAGACCGGAGGGTTCACCGCATTTATACCATGGACTTTTCAACCGGGGAATACGGAATTAAGTAAGAAGTCAGCCCCCCCACCCATCCCTCCCCCTCGAGGGGGGAGGGCAAGGGAGGGGGTGGAATTTTCAATCACCGCGCTGCATCAGGCTACTGCTGTCGAATATCTGAGAGTGCTTGCACTCTCAAGGCTATATCTCGGCAATGTGGAAAATATACAGGCATCATGGGTTACGCAGGGGCTAAAGATTGCAGAGGTTGCATTGAGATTCGGCGCAAATGATTTCGGTTCGACAATGATTGAGGAAAATGTCGTTGCCTCAACAGGTGTGAGCTACAGAGTTTCAATGGAAGATATCATAAGGGCAATTAAGAACGCAGGGTTTAAGCCTGCCCAGAGAGACACTTATTACAACCTGATAAAAGAATTTTAGCTTTGTTTTTTCGTAGTCAAATTCTTTTCTGGTTTTTTATGGGACTAATTTTTTGTCATTCCCGCTGGTCGGGAATCCTTCCGACTTGTTCGGAATTGCAAGAAAGATTCTGGACAAGCCAGAATGACAAGAATTAGACTGCTCTAAAGAAGATTATGGGAATACCTCGGAGGACGGGACGCCCGAGAATGAGCGAAAAAATTACGACATGACTTAAAACTGATTGACTTTTGAGTTTACTTATTCAGAATCTTTGCGGCGTCTTTGGCAAAATAGGTGAGGATCAGATCAGCGCCTGCACGCTTTATACATGTAAGCACTTCCATCATCGCGCGCTTTTCATCAATCCATCCGAGCTTTGCCCCAGCCTTAATCAATGAATATTCTCCGCTGACATTATAGGCAGCGACAGGTACATCAAAGGCATCTTTCACATCAGAGATTATATCGAGGTATGTCATCGCAGGCTTGACCATCACAATATCCGCTCCCTCTTCAATATCAAGCGCAACTTCTTTTAATGCCTCTCTCCTGTTTGCAGGGTCCATCTGATATGAGCGCCTGTCGCCGAATTTCGGGGTTGATTCCGCTGCGTCTCTGAACGGGCCGTAAAATGCAGACGCATATTTTGCAGCATAACTCATTATAGGAGTCTCTGAAAAGCCTTCTTCATCAAGAGCAACTCTTATTGCCTCAACTCTTCCGTCCATCATATCAGAAGGCGCAACCATGTCTGCGCCTGCCTTTGCGTGAGACACAGCCTCCCTGGCCAATAGCTCGAGGGTCGGGTCATTTTTTACATCGCCCTTTTCTATTATTCCGCAGTGGCCGTGGCTCGTGTACTCGCACATGCAGACATCTGTAATAACATAAAGGCCTGGCACCTTGTTTTTAATTTCCCTTATTGCCTTTTGCACAACACCATGAGGGTCATAAGCGCTTGAGCCTATTTCATCCTTATGCTCGGGTATGCCGAAAAGCAGTACAGAGGGAATTCCGAGTGAATGAACCTCTTTTGCATGTTTGGCAATCTTATCAACCGACTCCTGAAAACATCCGGGCATTGACTTTATTTCTTTGCGGATGTTCTTACCAAAAGTTGCAAAAAGCGGATATATAAAGTCATCAGGGGACAGCGAGGTCTCCCTCACCATCCTCCTGATGACTTCATTCTTCCTTATTCTTCTTGGCCTGTGAAAAGGAAACATTCCTCACACCCTGAAAAATTTAGTCGCAGCTGCTGCAGCCGGAGCTGCAGGAAGACGCCTTGCCGCCGGTGATAACAAAGCCCTGTCTTTCGCCCTCATCGATAAAGTCAACACCCAGTCCTTCAAGTTTCTGAGATGTATTCTTGTCCACAAAAACCTTTAGACCGTTCTTCTCTAAAATATCGTCATTTTCAGCAGGTTTCTCATCTATATCCAGACCAAAAGACGGGCCGCAACAGCCCCCTTCTGCCATGTAAATGCGAAGCCCCCAGTCTGCCTTGCCTTCAGCAGTCAGTAGTTGTTTTGCCTTTTCTGCTGCTACATCTGTTATTGTTACCACACTAACCTCCTTGTTTGTTTCATATAGAAATTTTGCTATAGGTGTGAAACCTTATATTTTAAGAATAAAATAAAAGGGCTAAAAAAGCAACCCTGGCAGCTGAGAATTAGCGATGGGAAATTGGGAGGGCGTGGCAAGCGGCATTAAGAATGTTCAAAGATTAATGCCTCCCTGAGGGTTATCTTTACGAAATTGTAGTCTTCATCAGCTTTGGTCAGCTATCACGTAGTCGCTATCTGGGCGATACACCATGGCGTCGAGAAGACCAAAAATAGAACCTTTGTCATTAATGGCTGTTCTCCTCTATTTTAACCATGGTATTCTGCATGAAACAGGGCGAAAAAACAAGGTTAGGCGATATTGGCTATACCTGATGAAAACGTATTATTTACCCGTATTGTTCTCTGTCGGCGCATTACGAGGTCTGATGCGTCTTGCAATAAGGCACGCTAAGTTTTTCTTTCGTCCAGATAATCTCCAAGCAGCCCTCTGCTGTGCTCGTCGTCATGGCAATAGATGCAGAGGTTCTCCCAGTTGGAGCCGTCAGGAGGATTGTTCCGGTGGTTGCTGTCTTTATGATGCACTGTGAGGAGGTGCCGGTTTTTGAAATCGAACTCCCTCCCGCATTTGGCGCATATCAGGCCGTGGCTCTTCAGGGATTGCTCCCTGTAATCAGAGACAGGGGCATTGCCCTCTTTTAATTCCCTGACGATTTCAGCGGCGGTCTTGCCTGCTGCGGGCTTTTGCGGCAGAGGTTTTCTGAATTTTATTCGTTGTCTGCTTCCCAGAAACTCACCTCCTGTGATGCAGTATTAAAACATAAAAATGCGAATGAAAGGGCATTTATTTATTATAAACTCGCTTCAGAATTCTGTGGAATCTCTTTTTGAATGTTCCATCACAAAGAACGGCGCATGGTTTGAGGTGAATACAGGAGGGTCATTTTTCAGGATATTTGAAACTGCCGGGTGTCTCGTGAATTCATTCTCAAGAAACAGCCGGACACGCCTTCTGTCCCATCCCTCCGGGTGGATAAAGTCAGTGTACAGGGAAAGGTCTCCCTCATAAAACTCCCTTGTCTTAATCCCTGAGCCGGCCTTCCCGCAGACAGGCATATTGAAAATCGCGAGGTTCAGGAAGCCGATGCAGTCGCTGTGCCGGACAGTAAATTCAAGTGTCTTCCTTGCACCGGCCTCTGTCTCCACGTGCGTACCAAAAATAAGATAGACATAGGCGGCAATCCCGGCATTTTTCAAATTTTTCAGGACGACGGAAGCTGTCGAAACATTGATCCCTTTTTCCAGACTGTCGAGCACTTCCTGATCCCCTGATTCAATTCCGAGTTTGAGCATAACGCACCCGGACCTTCTCAGTGCAATGCAGAAATCCGGATCAGTCAGAAGGGCGCTGATGCGGGCGAACCCGTACCAGGGAATGCCGGCGTTGTCAGCAGCAAGGGCTTTGAGGAGCGCCGGACTTATGGCGTTGTCAAGAAGATGGATAAGCAGGGGAGCGGTCTTTTCTGTAAGATCTTTTAAGTCCGAAATTACCTGTTGCACCGGAATGGGAACATAAGGATTTCCCTCTGCCTTCTCAGGACAGAACCCGCACCTGTTCCAGTAACACCCTGTTGATGCGCTGTAGGGAAGTACAAAACCCGGGGAAAGGTATTTATCCCCCGGCAGAGAAATATAATCGGGCACGGGTAGTTTTTCTTCTGCAGCAGCAAGGCCCAGGAGCGAGAGCAGTTGATATTCGCCGGGACCTGCCACGAGATGGTCAACAAGACCTGAGAAGGGGTTTTTCCACCGGGGATTCTTCAGCCATGAAGTAACAAGCCCGCCTCCCAGAATCATTCTTACTCCCGGGAATTCGCGCTTTATGAAACCTATCATTGCAAAGGCGCATAATGCCTGGCTCAGATAGTTCAGGGAGATACCCACAACTGAAGGCTCTTTTTCGCGAAAGAGTCCTTCGAGTCTTGTTCGGAAATATGGATAAAAGGGGTTCAGTTCAGGCTGTCCTGCGGCGTTCAGGAGGTCTTTGCTTTTTAGTGGAGACAGGCCTTTATGCCCGTAATTTGCCAGGCCCACTACTGAATCTGGCAGGGAGACTTTGCTGAGTACTCTGCCAATATCTCTGACCGCCCTTTTGTAACGGTCGGGATGCCGGTACAGGCCCTGGTCTCTGATGGAAGAAATGTTTTGTTCAATATTTCTGAAAGCTCTCCTTGTCCATGCATCTTTTACTTTTTCTGCGGGAAAAGGCCTTTGAAGGAGATGGAGCAGCCCGTCTATATTTGCATCGAGGAGACGGTGCTCAACTTTATGCCTTCCGAGCATAGCCGAGAGTCTCGCTATGCCGGCAGGCGGTTCGCATGGTTTTGCAACCGGAGGGTAGATGAGGAGTATCAATTGTGAAGCTTTCTCTTATCCTGCCTTGAGCAGTTTTTCTACTGTAGGGAAAAGCCCTATGTCAGTATGAGGAAGGAACAGCGCCGACATATATTCGTGCATGAAATTTCTCGAAACAGACAACTCCATGTATGTCATCTTGTGAGCTATCTCTTCTGCCTCTTTTCTTAACTTCTCAGAGAGAAGGCAAAGGTAAGCTCCGGCAATTGACGTATTTCCGAGGAACATGAACTTTTCTTTTGGAAGGTCAGGAAGCATTCCAAGAATAATCGCCTTATCTACATTAAGATAATTGCCGAAGCCCCCTGCAACATAAATCCTTTCAATGCTGGCGAGCGTAAAGCCGACTTCCTTAATGAGGAGAGATATGCCTGCATAGATTGCGGCCTTTGCCCTCAGGATATTCTCTATATCAACCTCTGTGAGGACAACGTCCTTTTCTCCCCTGCAAAAAACAAACTCAGGGCCTTCATCTCCTTCTCTTATCCTGTCAGTCTTTATATCCCTGACAAACTTTCCCCTCTGGTCTATTACGCCGGCCAATAACATCTCCGAAATGGCGTCTATCATTCCTGAGCCGCATATTCCTGTCGGCGTTGTATTGCCTATTACAGAAAAAGAAGGCTCAAATGTGTCAGGTGCAATCTTTATTGCCTCTATTGCGCCCTCTGTGGCCCTCATCCCATGCTTTATTCCGCTTCCTTCGAAACATGGGCCGGCAGAGCACGCGGCTGTCATAAGCCACTCGTTATTCCCTACAGCTATCTCTCCGTTTGTGCCGATATCCATGAATAATGCTATCTCATTGCTTCTATGCATCCTGGAGGCAAGAACGCCGGAGACAATATCCCCTCCAACATAGCTGGCAACGCATGGAAGC
>Ga0265296_1002552_pt1 | contig 18127 bp, 19 predicted proteins | sample MunlanPumphouse1_FD_189073 | JGI IMG/M metagenome (GOLD analysis project Ga0265296, IMG submission 189073) | Groundwater microbial communities from a municipal landfill in Southern Ontario, Canada - Pumphouse #1 | ecosystem: Environmental > Aquatic > Deep subsurface > Groundwater | place...
AACGACGGGCCGCAGGCCCCCGGAGAAGTCCCAAAGGGATACCCGGCACGGAGGAAGAAGATGAGTGCAACTGCGATCGCGCATCGCGTCGTCGCCGACCGTAGCGCCTGCTGCGGCTACGGGACGTGCGTGGAAATCTGCCCCGAGATCTATCAGCTCGAGGGCGGACTGGTGGTTCTGACCACCGAACTGGTCCCGCCCGAGCTGCTCGAGCGCGCCATTGAAGGCGCCGAATCCTGCCCGCAGGCGGCCATCGTCGTGGAACCTGTCGAGGGATGACGGCGCCCTCAGTCGCGGCGAGCCCGACGGCGCGCGCCCGAAGCGATCGCAGGCCGCCCGGACTGCTGTCGCTGTCGCTGATGGGCATCCCTCTCACCGCCCTGTCGCTGCCGCTGGTGGTGATGATTCCCGAACACTACGCCACGGTGCTCGGGCTGCCCCTGGCCGTCATCGGCGTGATCTTCACCGGCGTGCGGGTCTTCGACATCGTGGTCGATCCCCTGCTGGGCGCGGCGATGGACAGGACCCGAAGCCGCTGGGGACGCTACCGGCCCTGGCTCATCTTCGGCGCGCCGGCGCTGATGCTGGCGGTCTATCTGCTCTTCATGGCCCGGCCCGGCGTAGGGCCGCTGTATCTGCTCGCGACCCTGACGGCCGCCTTCCTGGGCTGGTCCATCCTGTCGCTGGCCCAGCTGGCTTTGGCCTCCGGTCTTGCGACCAGCTACGACGAGCGATCGCGGGTCTACGCCTGGCTGCAGTTTGCTTCGCTGCTGGGCATTCTGACGGTCATGGGCTTTCCCATCCTCCTGTCGAAGCTTGGCGAAACCGGCCTGGAGCCGACGCGCCTCATGGGGTGGATCATCATCCTGCTGATGGCGCCCGCCGTGGCCCTGGCCGCATGGAGGGTGCCTGAAGCCGCGGCCGCCACGCAGCGTCACATCGTCGGCCTCAGGGAGTACCTGGCCGTGGTGGGGCGCAAGGCGGTGTTTCGCATCGCCGCCATCGACCTGTTGTTCGGGCTCGGTTTCGGCACGGCTTCGGCGATGCTGGTCTTCTTCATCACGGCGGCCAAGGGGCTGGATCGAAGCGCGGTCGGCGTCGTCCTCATCGCCCAGGTCGTCACCGCCATGATCACCGTGCCGGCTGTCGCCTGGCTGGCGCGTCGGCTCGACAAGCATTTCGTACTCGGAATTTCGGGCGTCCTCGCCGCGGTCGTCAGCGTGGTCTTCGTTTTTCTGCCTGACGGGAACCTGCTGGCCGCCTCCCTGGGCATGATGGGCTGGGGACTGTCGTTCGGCGCCTTCAACCTCCTGCCGCGGGCGATGATGGCGGACGCGGGCGATGAGCTTCGGCTGGACTCGGGCTCGGACCAGACCGGCGTCCTCTACGCGCTTCTGATCAGCAGCTGGAAGCTGGGCGGGGCGCTGGCCGTCGGCCTGTCCTTCGCGGCCCTGGCCCTGGTCGGCTACAAGCCCGCGCTGATGGCGGCCAATACGCCGGAGGCCATATCCGGTCTGGAGATGGTGTTCGCCGGTCCGTCGGCGGTCCTGTTCCTGCTCGGCGCCTGGCTGGCCTTCACCTATCCCCTGACTCGAGACAAGCACGCCGCCATCCGCACGGCGCTGGACGCCCGCGACGCGCGGGCGGCCCAGGAAGGAGCCGGTCAGTGAGGCGTCGGCTGGAGGGGCGGGTCGCCCTGATTTCCGGCACTGGCGGCGGTCAGGGCCGGGCGGCGGCCCTCAGGTTCGCCGCCGACGGCGCCGTCATCGTCGGATGCGACGTCAACGCCGAGGCCGACGCCGAGACCCTGCGGCTGGTCGCCGAGGCCGGCGGCGCCATGACGACCATGGTCTGCGATCTCGGCGATCCGGAGGGCGCGGCGGCCTGGATCGCCAAGGCGGCGGCCGAACACGACCGCATCGACATCCTCTACAATAACGCCTCGGCCGCCCGGTTCGGCTCGATCGCCGAACTCTCCGTCGAGGACTGGCGCTTCACCATCCGCAACGAGCTCGACCTTGTGTTCCTGAGCATGAAGTTCGCCTGGCCCTACCTGGCCAGGCAGGGCGGGGCGATCATCAATGTCGCTTCAACCGCCGGATGGCAGGGATCGCGCGGCAACGGCACCGCGGCGCACAACGCCACCAAGGGCGGGGTCATCGCCCTGACCCGCCAGGCGGCGCTGGAGGGGGCCGCCCACGGCGTCCGCGCCAACAGCATCAGCCCGGGGTTCATCATCACCCCCGGCACGCGCGCCTTTGTCGAGAATCCCGCCGTGCGCGCCCAGCTGACCAACGGGATTCCGCTCGGTCGCCCCGGCGAACCCGAGGACGTCGTCGGCATGGCCGCCTTCCTGGCCAGCGACGAGGCCGCCTTCATCACGGGCGCCGACATCATCATCGACGGCGGCACCACCGCCTGCTGAAAACCTGCAAGACAAGGATCAGGACAATGGATATCCGCGGCATCGGCTATCTCGGCTTTGAGAGCCCCAATATCAGCGCCTGGCGCACCTATGGTCCGGAGGTGCTCGGCTTCGCCGTCGCCCCGTCGCCCGAGGATGAGCCCGACTCCCTCTATCTGCGCATGGACGATCGCCGCTACCGGTTCGCCTTCCAGCCCGGCCCGATCGACAAGCTGACCTATATCGGCTGGGAATGCGTCAACCGGATCGCCTTCGAGAAGGCCGTCAAGAAGCTGGAAGACGCAGGCATAGCGGTCGAACACGGGACAGACGATCTGCGGGCGCGTCGCGCCGTGCGCGACGTGGTCCGGTTCAAGGATCCCGTGGGCTACCAGTACGAACTCTTCTACGGCCAGAAGGGCGAGCCCGACTCCTTCATCCCCGGGCGCCGCCACGGCGGCTTCAACACCCATGGCCGGGGCTTCGGCCATGTCGTGGTGATCACCCCGGAATATGGTGCGGAGCTGGATGATTTCCTGATCAACATCATGGGCTTCCAGTGGTACGGCTCGGGCGCGGGCAAGGGCAAGACCGGCTTCTACCGCGCCGGGCTCAACAACCTGACCAGCCACGACATCGGCTACGGCCATGCGCCGGGCCGGATGGGGGTCCAGCACATGGGGTTGCTGACGGGCGATCTGCGGGATGTCGGCGAGACCTGGGACATCGTCAACAAGCGCGGCATCCCGGTGCAGATGACCCTGGGCCAGCACACCCAGGACCCTCATTTCTCCTTCTATCATTTCTCGCCCTCCGGCTTCGCCGTCGAGGTGATCGCCGAAACCCACCCCTGGCCGGGCGATCCGTTCGAACTCAACGCCGAACGCCTCAGCTACTGGGGGCATGAACTGGTCGGTCCGATTCTCGGGACGACGGTCCGTACGCCTGAGGAACTGCTCTGATGGGATTGCTCGACGGCAAGGTCGCCCTGGTCACCGGCGGCGGCGGCGGCATCGGCAGAGGCATCGCCCGCAAATTCGTCCGCGAGGGCGCCTCGGTCATGGTGGCGGAATACAACGACGACTACTGCGCGACGATCCGCAAGGAACTGATCGACGAGCTCGGCGGTCAGGCGGAGGTCATCAAGGCCGACGTGCGGGTCAAGGAGCAGATCCAGGGGGCCGTGGAGGCGACCGTGGAACGGTTCGGCGGCATCGACATCCTGATCAACAACGCCTTCACCCTCAGCCCCAAGGTGTTGCTCGAGCAGAAGACCGACGAGATGCTCGACGCGACCCTGCACTCCGGCCTGTGGGCCGGCTGGTGGGCGATGCAGGCTGCGCGGCCGCACATGATCGCGCGGGGCGGCGGCTCGATCGTCAACTTCTACTCGATCGACGTTGAAACGGGCGCCTGGCTGAATTCGGACTACAGCATCACCAAGTCCGCCCTGCGCGGGCTGACGCGCAGCGCGGCGCACGAGTGGGGGCGCTTCAACATCCGGGTCAACCTGCTGTCGCCGGCGGCCATGGGCACGGTGTTCCAGAAGATGGCGGCGGACTCTCCTGGGTTCGCCGAGCGGGTCGCGGCGATGAAGCCGCTTCAGCGCAACGGAGATCCCGAGGAGGATATCGCGCCGGTGGCGGTCTTCCTGGCTTCGGACATGGCCCGCTTCGTCACCGGCGAACTGATCAATGTCGACGGCGGCCTGCATATGCCGGGGTATCAGTCGCGGCCTGCGAACGTGGCTGAAATGGAACAACAGGGCGGCTGAAGCCGACGACGAGAGGGAGGCGAGGGTATGGCGTTATTGGATGGGAAGGTCGCGCTGGTCACCGGCGCGGCGGGGTGCATCGGGTCGGAGACGGCCCTGGCCCTGGCCGAGCAGGGGGCGCGGGTGTTGTTGACCGATCTCCGGGCGGCCGAACTTGAAGCGGTGACCGAGCGGCTGAAAGGGCAGGGCCACGACGTCGCCTGCAAGGCCGGAGACCTCGCTAGCGAGGACGACATCCGGGCGGTGGTCGCCACCTGCGTGAAGACCTTCGGCGGCGTCGATATTCTCGACAACAACGCGGGGGCGACAGGCTTTTCCTCGCGCGATCTCGACATCCCGGACATGCCGGTCGAACTCTGGGACCAGGTCCAGGCGATCAACGCCCGCGGCCCGATGCTGTTCTGCAAATACGCCATTCCCTCCATGCTGGAGCGCGGCTCGGGATCGATCATCAACATCTCGTCCGGCCAGTCCCTGTCCGGCGACGTGAGCAATTTCGCCTACGCCGCCAGCAAGGCGGCGATCAACGCCCTGACCCGGCACATGGCCACGGCCTATAGTCCGAGGGGGGTGAGGGTGAACGCCATCGCCGCGGGTCTGATCATCCAGCCCGGAATGGAGCAGCGGCTGCCGGCCCATATCCAGGACATCTTCCTCAGTCACTGTCTGGTGCCGCGACTGGGCGTGCCGCGCGACATCGCCAACATGGTCGTCTTCCTGGCGTCCGACCTGAGCAGCTATGTCACCGGCCAGATCCTCTCGGTCGACGGCGGCTTCACCGCCCATCTGCCCAGCGTCGCCGACATGCGTCCCACCATCGAGAGCATGAAGAAGGCGCCGGGCCGATGGACCTGAAGGGAAAAACGGTCGTCCTGACCGGCGCCTCCGCCGGCATCGGCGCGGCGACGGCGCGAGAGCTCAGCCAGGCCGGCTGCAATCTCGTGCTGACCAGCCGTCGTCTGGAGAAGCTCGAAGCGCTGGCGGCGACCTTGCCGGGGCCCAGCGCCCTGCTGGCCGCCGACATCGCCGAGGCCGGGACGCCCGAGCAGTTGCTGGCGCTGGCCAAGGAAAGGTTCGGACGCGCCGACGTGGTCGTCAACAATGCGGGCGTCATGGCGGTCGGGACGATGGACACCATCGACCTGGATGCGGTCAGCTACATGATCCGTGTGAATTTCGAGGCGGTGGTGCGCAGTTCCTACGTCTTCGCCCGCGAGTTCCGCGGCCAGTCGTCCGGCGCGATCATCAATGTCTCCAGCATCAGCGCCTATCTCATTTCGAGGGCGGGCGGGGTCTACGGCGGGCTCAAGCACGGGTTGGAGGCCTTTACCCAGTCGCTGCGGATCGAACTGGCGGGAACCGGCGTGAAGGTCGGCACCATCGCGCCGGGTTCGACCTCCAGCGAGATGTTCGACAAGATGATGGCCGCCGCCAAGGTCGAGGATCCTGTGGCGCTCGACCCCGAGGATGTCGCCCGCGCCATCCGCTTCATGCTGGAGCAGCCTGACCGGGCGAACATCGCCCGGCTGGCGCTCTATCCCCAGGGGGAGGCCTACTAGGTCACTCGGCGGCGAGCGCGACCTCGCGCGCCCGCCCCAGGTCCTGCATCTCGCGCTTCAGCGTCGGATAATAGGCGATCGCGCCCTGGAGGCCCCCTGACACGTCGATCGACGCCGCGCTGAGGAAGCTGGCGAGGTCGCTGGCCAGGAAGAGGCAGACATGGGCCACTTCCTCGGGTCTGCCGAAGCGGCCCAGCGGCACGATCTTGACCACCATTTCGAGGAACTCCTCGCGGCTGATGGTCGAGGGCATCTCCCTGTAGTGGCGATCCCACTGGCCGGTGTCGATCCAGCCCATGTTCAGGCTGTTCACGAGAATATTGTCCTTGGCCAGCTGCTGTCCCAGCAGCTTGGACAGGGCGATGCCGGCCGCGCGGTTGGTCACCGAGGGAATGCCGTCGGGCGTCGGCAGGGCGCCGGCCAGGGCGTTGATGTTGATGATGCGGCCCCACTTCTGCTTGCGCATGTGCGGAACGACCGCCTGCACGAAGCGGAAATGGGCCACCTGGATATTGTCGGCGTGGTCCAGGATGTCCTCGGGCTCCAGGGTCTCCAGGCTTCCGCCCTTGCCCTGGCCGGCGTTGTTGACCAGCACGTCGACGCCGCCCCAGGCCTCGGCGACCTGAGACGCAAAGGCGCGCACCGCAGCCGTGTCGCGCACATCCAGAGGGATAGCGATCACCTCGGCGGCGCCGAGGGCCCGCAGATCTTCGGCGACGGCCTCCAGAGTGTCCGCGCTGCGCGAGCAGATCGCCAGCCGCACGCCTTCCCGGGCAAAGGCCGATGCGATGGCCCGTCCGATTCCGCGGCTGGCGCCCGTGACGATCACCCGTTTGGCGCTGAGATCGATATGCATGTGCGACGGTCCTCGTGAGCATGAAACGGGCGAATTTACCCGTTATTTTCTAAACATGATTGACGGTTCTGTATCGAAATATCATTCCGGCCAGCGAGCGCGGTTTGCGTGATCGGCCTCGACCGGATACGGTCCCGCCTGAACTCCCGGAGCAAGATACGTATGACCGTCAGCGCCAGAAGGGCTCGCCCGGAGGCTCCGGTCGAGCGTTCGGCCCTCACAGACGCCGCGCCGCCGGACGCGCCTGCGCGCAAGCGTCGTGCGGATCCCCGCGCCGCCAGGACGATCGAAAACATCATCACGGCGGCCCAGAACGTGATGATGAATCACGGCACGCCGCGGATCACCGCCCAGGAGGTCTGCGACGCCGCCGAGATTTCCCGCGGGACCCTCTATCGGTATTTCCCCTCGATGGAGGCGGTGCTCGAAGCCGTGGTCCTGCGTCTTCGCACCGAGACCGACGAAGAGCTCAGCCATGCGATGGCGAGTTGCAAGACGCCGGCGGAGCAGTTCGCCGCCTTCCTGAAGTACAGCGTCTCCAACAATGAAACCCACCGCGGGGCCCAGTTCCTGCATGTCGAGCCGCAGTTCGTGCTGCAGTATTTCGAGTCGAACTTCGACCATTTCATCGCGCGGGTGCTGACGGCGCTGGAGTCTGTGTTCGACGCCTGGGAGCGGGACATCGGCGTCGCCGTGGACCGCAGCGCCATCGCGGAAATGATGGTGCGGCTGGCGCTGAGCGAAACGATCGTATCGGCGCGCGACGGCAAGCCCCTGGCGCTGCGCCTTCAGGCGACGATCGACGCCGTCCTCAGGGCTCTCAAGCCGGTCTAGGTCCTCGCCGTCACGTCCCGCGACGGAGCGCCGCCGTTCAGGCCGGGGTTTTCGGGCCGACGACATTGCGCAGCGCGCCGACGCCTTCCAGCACGACCTCGACGAGGTCGCCGGGGTGCAGATAGCGCCCGGAGCCCTGACCGACGCCTTCGGGCGTGCCGGTGAACAAGAGGTCGCCGACGCCGAAGCTCACGCGGGGCTGAACGAAGCGGATCAGTTCCGAAACATCCCAGGTCATGTCTGCGGTGGTTCCATCCTGACGGACTTCGCCGTTGACCGTGGTGGACAGGCGAAGGGCGGGACTGCCGGCCGGGAACTCATCGCGCGTGACGATCCAGGGGCCGACCGGAGTGGCCCTGTCCTGGCTCTTGGCGGCGTAGAGATCCATGCCGATGCCGGGCGGGCCGCTGCGCTGCAGGTCGCGGGCGCTGACGTCATTGCCGGCGGTGTAGCCGAGGACGCAGGCGAGGGGATCGTCCAGGTTGATCTCGTCCGTGCCGATCACCACGACCAGTTCGCACTCATAGTCGAGCTGTTCGGTGAGGGGCGGGTGCCGGATGGGATCGTTCGCGCCGATCAGCGCCCCATAGGCCTTGAGAAAGGCGATCGGCTGGGCGGGCGCGGCCACCCCGAATTCGACCAGATGCTTGCTGTAGTTGGCGCCGGCGATGACGACCTTGCTGGTCCGCTCGCACGGGGCGAGCAGCCGCAGCGTCGACAGGGCGCGGGCAGGGCCCTCGAACGTCAGGGCGGCCTCGCCCTCGCCGCGCGTGACGCCGGGGCCCCAGTCGGCGATCCCGCCTGAGATCGGGCGCGCGGCGTCGGCGTCGGGATCGACGACGGCCCAGAAGGGGGCGCCGCCGTCGGTGCATCGGGCCAGTTTCATGCGGTTAGTCCTGCCGTTTTGAGCACGTCGCGCAGACGCCTCGAGATCGCCCGGGCGCGATCCGCGTCCGCTTGGGCGAGCCGGAGCATCAGCGGCGCGTTGTCGAAGATCGGATCGTCCGCCGGTTTGCGGCCCACCAGCATGAAGTGGGTGTGGACGGCGTTGTCTCCGAGCGAGATCACGGAGGTCTTTTCGAATTCGGAGGCCGTGAGTTCCGCCGAAAGCGTCTTGACCAGCGGTCCGAAGGCCGCCGCCGCCGCATCCGAGATCGAGCCTATGCCCTGGTCATGGTCGCGAGTGAAGACCATCAGCACGCCCGGCGCATCCCGCATGGCGACCACGCCCCAGTGTTCGCCGTCGAGCACCAGGTTCTCGGGCGGAGCCGTCTCCAGCATCGTGCAGATCTTGCAGTCGGCATGGCGGGGCATCGGGGGTCCTGACGTTTGCAAGCGGCAGCGGAAGGGGCGGGGTCGGCTGACGACGGCGCGGACGCCGCCGTCAGCCGACGGGGTCAGGCGGCGACGAGCGTCTTGGCGCGCCCCATCTTGTCGAGGTCGATGTGGAGCAGGTCGACGGCGTTCTTCCAGCGCACCTTCTCGAGGTCGTCGGCCGACATCCGCAGGCCGGTCGTGAGATCGCCGCGGATCGCGTCCGAGCCGCCGAAATTGGTGCCGTAGACCAGGCGATCGGCGCCGATCACCTCCACCAGGGCCTGGCGCATCGGCAGTTCGTGCAGTTCGGGGTCGAACCAGAAGTTCGGCAGGTATTCCTCGAGGTCCTTCTTGTTGTGGACGACGTCGAGGTTCTTGATGGTCTGGGCCAGTCGGCCCAGCTGATAGGGCACGAAGCCGCCAGCGTGGGTGATATAGACCTTCAGGTTGGGGAAGCGGTCCAGGACCCCGCCGCAGATCAGGTACCAGAAGCATTTGGTCTCGTCGTAGTTCATGCCGACGATGGCCGTGGTCTCATACTTGTCGGTGTTGGCTTTCGGGCCCCAGGTCACGGACTGGTTGTAGCCGTGCACGAACATCGGCAGGTCCAGGTCGCACAGCACCTCCCAGATCGGGTCCATGCGCGGGTCGTCGAACTCCATGCCGCCGAAGTTGGAGCCGCCGGCGCTGAGGCCCTTGGCGCCCAGTTCCGTGCAGGCGCGACGGATCTCCTTGGCGGCGTTGACGGGGTCCTGGAGGGCGGCGGTGGCCCACATCATCAACCGGCCGTCCGAACGGTCGCAGTAGTCGGCGAGGGTGTCGTTGACCTTGGTGGAGAAGCGGTTGGCGAAGGCGGGGTCGGCCCAATACATGTAGCAGTGCGAGGGCACCGACAGGACCTGGGCGTCCTGGCCGAGGGCGTCCATTCCCGCCAGGCGGTGCTTCGGATCATTCCACTTGGACATGAATTCGGCGACTTCCATCGTCTCGCCGCGATTGACGGCGGCGCGTCGTTCCGGAGAGCCGAGGGACAGGATCCATTCTCCCACGCGCAGGCGGATATGGCCGTCGTCGTGTTTCTCGAAGAAGGGGCCCCAGTGGGGGTCCTGATTGTAATAGCCGGGCAGCGGGGCGTGGGCGTGAAGATCGATCAGCATGTGATTTCCTCCTGTCGAGGTCCTCTGGGGCCTCGTTGAACCTTTGTGCGCGCCCGCGAAGGCGTCGCATATTTTGAACGGATCGATAGAAGTTGTTCAGTTATTCTCTATCGCGAATGACGTTTGGCCGTCAAAGCAAACCTTGAGGGGCGCCCGGGCTGAGAGCCCAGACAGTTTGACATAGAAATTCAGAGGCTTGGCTTGGGTTGGCTCATGTCGAGCTTGAGAAGTCGGATGGCGTTGCCGCTGCGAATTTTTTCACGATCGCTGTCGGACAGATCGATCCCGTCGGTCAGGTCGCCGTAGTCATAGGCCCCGCCGAAATTGGTGCCGTAGACCAGTTGGTCGGCCCCGACGACCTCGACGACCGCGCGGCGCAGGGCCGGATGGTGGACGTCCAGATCGAAGTAGAAGTTCTTCATGTAGTCCATCAACGGACGCTGGTTCCGGGCGTCGGGCGCCATGACGCCGTTCAGCTCCGAGAGGCGGCCCAGCTGGAACACCGACATGCCTCCGGCATGGGTGATGTAGGTCTTCAGGGTCGGGAAGGCGTCCAGCGCTCCGCCGCAGATCAGGTACCAGAAGAAAAGGGTCTCATCGACGCAGTCGCCGACGATGGAGGTGGTTTCGAACCGGTCCTCATGATGGCGCTCGCCCAGGTAGATCGACTGGTTGAAGCCGTGGACCATGATGGGCACGTCGAGTTCGACCAGCTTGGCCCAGACCGGAAACAGTCTTTCGTCATAGGTCTGGATGCCGTCGAAATTGGTGCCGCCCACGCACAGCCCCTTGGCCCCCAGCACCCGCACGGCGCGGTCGATCTCCTCCACCGCGGCTTCCGGATCGGCGAGATTGGCGTGGGCCCAGAAATCAAACTTGTCCGGCATGACGCGGCAGAAGGCGGAGAGTTCGTCGTTGCAGATCCGGGCGTACTCGGTCCCGAATTCGCCGGCCCAGTACATGAAGGCGTGGGAGGGGGTGGACAGCACCAGCTTGTCGACGCCGCGCTGTTCCATCACGGCCAGGCGCGCCTCATGGGTCATTCGCGCCAGGAGGTTGGCCTCGGCCTCTGCGTCGGTCGCCGCCTTGGCCGGCTGTTTGGTGCCGAGCGAGAAATGCCCCACCGTCAGCCCTTGCGGCTTCATGAAAGGGCCCCAGAACGGATGCCGGTTCAGCATGCCCGGAGTGAAGAGGTGCGCATGGACGTCGATCAGCATGGCTTGCCTTGCGTGTCTGTCATTGAAATCTTATTCTCACTGTCGAATGACAACTTGCAAGTCACGAGGCGATATTCTTTTGCGCGTCGGACGAGGGGCGGAGCCTGAATGATGTCCCTGCACGCGGTCGGACGGCGCGACCGGCGTCTCCTGGCGGTCGCAATCGTCGGGGCCGCCTTCTGCCTCCGGCTGGTGTTCGCGAGCCTTTCGGTGCGCCTGCCGGAGGTCGCCCTGGCGACGGGTCTTGCGCCCTGGCAGGTGGGCTTGCTGACCACCTTGCCGGTGCTGTGTCTCGGGGTTTTCGCCCCCCTGGCGCCCCGGCTGGCGCAACTATGGGGAACCGAACGCAGCCTGTTCGGCGCCCTGTTGCTGATCGCGCTGGGGACGGCGTGCCGGGCCCTTGGACCGGTCTGGGCCCTGTTCTCGTTTTCGATCCTGGCGGGCGCCGCCATCGCCACGGCCAATGTGTTGCTGCCCGCGCTCGTGAAGCGGGACTTCCAGGACCGGACCGCCTTGCTGACGGGGGCCTATGTCACGGCGATCTCCGGCGGGGCGGCCCTGGCGGCCGCCGTCACGGTGCCCGTCGAGACGGCGCTGGGCGGCGGCTGGCGCATCGGACTGGCGATGTGGGCCGTCCCGGTCGTCGTCGTCTTGCTGTTGTGGGCGCCGCAGGCGGGGCGCGAGACGTCAGGGACCCGGGCTGCGGCGGCGTCGGTCCCGGGTCTTTGGCGCGATCCGCTGGCGTGGAGCGTGGCGCTCTTCATGGGACTTCAGTCGGCGCTGGCGTTTTGCGTGCTGGGATGGCTGGCGCCCATCCTGCGCGAGCGCGGGCTCGACGCCGAGACCGCGGGGCTGGTGCTGTCCGTCCTGATTCTGGTCCAGCTGGCGACCTCCCTGACCATACCGGCTGTCGCCGCGCGCTGGCCCGACCAGCGGGTTCTGGCCCTGGTGTTGTCGCTCGCCGCGACGGGCGGCCTGTTGGGGCTGTTGCTGGCGCCCCTGTCGGGCGTCTGGGTCTGGGCGATCGTTCAGGGGTTGGCACAGGGGGGGCTGTTCTCTCTGGCTCTGACCCTGGTGATCCTGCGCTCGTCCGACAGTTCTGTGGCGTCGCACCTGTCGGGCATGGCCCAGGGCGTCGGCTATGTCCCGGCGGCGCTGGCGCCGCTGGGCGTGGGGCTGCTGCACCAATGGACCGGCGGGTTCGAAGCCGTGGCCGCGCTGGTGGCGGTGATCGGCCTGGGTCTCGTGGCGGCCGGACTGATCGCGGGCCAGGACAGGGTCGTCGCGCCCGCGCCCTTGAAATCAATTCGCTAGAATCGGACGTCTCATGACCCAGTCGCATTCTCCGGACTCGCCTTGCCTCAGGTTCAAGGGGCGGGTCGCCGTCGTGACCGGCGCGGGAGGGGGTATCGGCAAGGCCGCGGCCCTCTTGCTGGCCCGTCAGGGCGCCCTGGTCGCGGTCAACGACGTGGATCCGGTCATGGCGGCGGCCGCCGTCTCCGAAATCGAGGCGGCCGGCGGTCGCGGCCTGGCCCTGGCCGGGGACGCCGCCGACGAGGCCTTCGCGGCCGAGGCGGTCGCCGAAGTCATGCGCGCCTGCGGCCGCATTGATGTGCTGGTGAACAATGTCGGGATCTCGGTCGTGGCCCCGGCCGAAGACTTCGTGGCCTGGGACCGCGTGGTGCGGACGAACCTCTATTCCCAGTTCTACTGGTCGAAAGCCGTCGCGAACGCGGCGATGATCCCGGCCGGGCGCGGGTCGATCGTCAATGTGGCCTCCATCGCCGGTCTTGCCGCCGTGCCGAACCAGATCGGGTATGTCGTGTCCAAGCACGGGGTCATCGGGCTGACACGGTCCCTGGCGGTCGAATGGGGACGTCACGGAATTCGCGTCAACTGCGTCTGCCCCGGCATCACGGCCACGGATTTGACCACCGGGGCGAGCGGGATGGATCCGGAACGGCTAAGGGCCCGCATCGCTCGCGTGCCCATGGGGCGGATGGGCGAGGCCGAAGAACAGGCCCAGGCCATTGCCTACCTGGCGTCGGACGCCGCCGCCTACGTCTCCGGCCTGATCATGAATGCGGACGGGGGGCAGCTGGCGCTGCATTCCGGCGTGATGACGTGACAAGGTACGCGCTGAGGAGCGCCGATGACTGAGCGCGCTGAAGGCCTTCTCGCCCCGTTGGGCGTACCGGTATTCCGTAGAATCTGGTCGGCAAGTCTCTTGTCGAACTTCGGCATCCTGATCCAGGGGGTGGGGGCCGCCTGGAGCATGAGCCGCCTGACCGACGACGCCATGATGGTGGCCCTGGTCCAGACCGCCCTGATGCTTCCCATCATGCTCTTCGCCCTGCCGGCCGGCGCGATCTCCGACATGTTCGACCGGCGCCTGGTCTGCATCGGCGCGCTGAGCTTCGCGCTCGCCGGGGCGGTCGGCCTGTGCGTGGTGACGCTTCTGGGGCTCCTGACGCCGCCGATCCTGCTGGCCTTCTGTTTCGTCGTGGGCAGCGGGATGGCCGTCTTCGGTCCCGCCTGGCAGGCGTCGGTCTCCGAACAGGTGCCGGGCGAGGCCCTGCCGTCGGCCATCGCGCTCAACGGGATCAGCTATAATGTCGCCCGAAGCTTCGGGCCGGCCATCGGCGGCGTTCTCGTCGCCGCGGTGGGGGCGATCGGCGCCTTCGTGGTCAATGCCGTCTTCTATCTGCCCTTGCTGGTGGTTTTGGTGCTGTGGAAGCGCAAGCAGGAACCGGCGCGACTGGCGCCCGAAACCTTCTGGCGCGCCCTCGTGTCGGGCGTGCGCTTCATCCGCTACGCCCCGTCCCACCGGGCCTTCATTGTCCGAACCCTGCTGTTCGGCCTGATCGGCGGCGTCGTTCCCGCCCTGATGCCCCTGATCGCGCGCGAGCTTCTGCAGGGCGACGCGCCGGTCTACGGTCTCCTCCTGGGCGCCTTCGGCCTGGGGGCGGTGATCGGCGCCGTCATGCTGCCGTCGATCCGCCGCCGCTTTAAGACGGAACCCTCCAGCCGCCTTTCAGCCGTCGTCATGGGGGCGGCGATCATCGTCGCCGCCGTCAGCCGCCATGAGGCTGCGACCCTGCTGGCGCTCCTGGCCGCGGGCGTGGCCTGGACCAGCGTGCTGACGCTCTACAGCATCTCCATCCAGGTCTCTGCGCCGCGTTGGGTCGCCGGGCGGGCCCTGGCCATCTTCCAGGCGACGATCGCCGGCGGCGTAGCCCTTGGCGCCTGGGGCTGGGGCCGCTGCGCCGACCAGATCGGGGTGGGCGACACGCTTCTGGTCGCGGGGCTGCTGATGACGGCCTCGGCCTTCGTCGGGTTTTGGCTGCGGCTGCCGGACATGTCCCTGCCGCCCGAAGATCGACGCCTCGATCGGGCCGGACCCGCTGTCGGTCTCGACATCACCGCGCGCAGCGGACCCATCGTCATCGAGATCGACTATGTCGTGCCGGCGCGCAATGCGCGCGCCTTCTACGCCGTGATGCAGAAGGTGCGCCGCTACCGCCTGCGCACCGGCGGCTACGGATGGTCCATCGCCCGGGACATCACAGACGCCACGCGCTGGACCGAGCGGTTCCACGCCCCCACCTGGAACGACTACCAGCATCTGGTCCATCGCGGCGAGGGCTCGGGACGGGAGGGGCTGGACGAAAGCCGGGCGCTTCTGGATCCCTCGGCGCCGGTCCAGGTCCGGCGGCTGCTGGAGAGACCGGCGGGTTCGGTGCGGTGGCGGGACGAAACCCCGGATCTCGACGTCGGTCCTGAGTCTGCCGGGACGACGCCCTGATCCTGGTCGAGCGGGAGGGAGCCGACGCCGAGGTCGGGCCGAGGCTTCAGGCGAGCGTCAACGCAGGGGCAGGGCGGTCGTCATCTTGGCGGCGCCCAGGGACATGGTCGAGTTGATCTCCTGCACGGTGGGCAGGGTGAGCAGGCGGCCGAAGGCGAGCTCGCGATAGTCCTCCACGGTGCCGGTGATGATCCTGAGCAGGAAGTCGAACGGTCCCATGGTGGGGTGGATCTCGATGACCTCCGGCAGCCGGGAGACGGCGTCGATGAACTCCGTGAGGTTGGTCCGGCCGTGGGCCGACAGCTTGACGTTGGCGAAGATCGTGGTGTGGAGGCCGAGCTTTTCGGCGACCAGGCGCGGCCTGGCGTCCACGACATAGCCCTCGGCCTTCAAACGATTGAGGCGGCGCCAGCACGGGGACTGCGAGAGCCCGACGCGGTCCGCCAGTTCTGACGTCGTCAGGGGGAAGACCCGCTGGACCACATCAAGGATGCGTCGGTCGATTTCGTCCGGTTCAAAGGCCGTCATGGGCGCGCTCTCGAAAACAGCTGGCGAGGATTCCTAATCCATAATCTATTTCAGTAATAGATTTTCATTTCGATCTTAGAACTTTTTGGCGCGATTTCGAGAACGGGGCGCCCGGCGGGATGGGTCAGTATCGCAGCTCAACCTCGGTCGAGATCATGCAAAACCGTCCTTCTCTGCGCCTTCACATTCCCGAGCCGACCGCCCGCCCCGGCGACGCTCCGGCCTTTGATCGCTCCCTCATTCCCGAGCCGGGCGAGACCCGCCGTCCCGAGACGACGGCGGTCGAAGGGGAGATGCGCGATCTGCCCTATGGTCTGGTGCGGGTTCTCGACGACGCCGGCGAAGCCTCGGGGCCGTGGGATCCGAAGCTTCCGGCGGAGACCCTGCTGGCCGGCCTTCGCGCCATGCTGCTGACCCGCGCCTTCGACGAGCGCCTGTTCAGGGCGCACCGCCAGGGCAAGACCAGCTTCTACATGAAGTCGACGGGCGAGGAGGCGATCGGGGCCGCCCAGTCCCTCTTCCTCGACCGTGACGACATGTGCTTCCCGACCTATCGGGTCTTGAGCTGGCTGATGGCGCGGAACTATCCGCTCATCGACCTGTGCAACCAGATCTTCTCGAATGCGAAGGATCCCCTCAAGGGGCGCCAGCTCCCTATCCTCTATTCGGCGCGGGACTACGGCTTCTATTCGCTCTCGGGCAATGTCGGCAGCCGGTTCGGCCACGCGGTCGGCTGGGCAATGGCCTCGGCCTTCAAGGGCGGGCAATCCATCGCCCTGGCCTATATCGGCGAAGGCACGACCGCGGAGGGCGACTTCCACGAGGCCCTGACCTTCGCCAGCGTCTATCGGGCGCCGGTGATCCTGTGCGTCACCAACAACCAGTGGGCCATCTCGAGCTTCTCGGGCATCGCCGGGGCCAATGAGACGACCTTCGCGGCCAAGGCCCTGGCCTACGGCCTGCCGGGCTTGCGCGTCGACGGCAACGACTTCCTGGCCGTCTGGGCGGCCACGGAGTGGGCGGCGGAGCGGGCGCGGATGAACCTCGGAGCCACCCTGATCGAACTCTACACCTACCGGGCCTCGGGCCACTCCACGTCGGATGATCCGACCAAGTACCGGCCGGCCGACGAGGCCGAGGCTTGGCCCCTGGGCGATCCGGTGGAGCGGCTCAAGACCCACATGATCGGATTGGGGCTCTGGGACGAGGACCGCCACGCCGCACTGCAGGCCGAGCTCGACGCCGAGGTGCGCGCGGCGGTCAAGGAAGCGGAGGCCGTGGGCACCCTCGGCAAGTCCAAGCCCAGCGTGAAGGAGATGTTCGAGGGCGTCTTCAAGGACCCCGACTGGCGGGTCGTCGAACAACGCCGCGAACTGGGGATCTGATCCAATGCCGACGATGAACATGATCCAGGCGCTGAACTCGGCGCTCGACGTGATGCTGACCGAGGATCCCGACACGCTGATCTTTGGCGAGGACGTCGGCTATTTCGGCGGCGTCTTCCGCGTCACCGACGGCCTGCAGAAGAAGCACGGCCTGACCCGCTGTTTCGACGCCCCGATCTCCGAGGGCGGGATCGTCGCCACGGCCATCGGCATGGGGGCCTTCGGGCTGCGGCCCATCCCGGAAATCCAGTTCGCCGACTATATCCTGCCGGCCTTCGACCAACTGGTGTCGGAGGCGGCGCGCCTGCGCTATCGCTCCAACGGCGAGTTCTGGGCCCCGATCACGGTGCGCTCGCCCTATGGCGGCGGCATCTTCGGCGGCCAGACCCACAGCCAGAGCCCGGAAGCCATCTTCGCCCACATCACCGGGCTGAAGACGGTCATCCCGTCCAATCCCTATGACGCCAAGGGCCTGCTGATCGCTTCGATCGAAGACGATGATCCGGTCATCTTCCTCGAGCCCAAGCGCCTCTACAACGGGCCCTTCGACGGGCGTCACGAACAGGCGCTCAAGACCTGGGCGGGCGATCCCATGGCCGAGGTGCCGGCCGGTCGCTACACCGTGCCGCTCGGCAAGGCCGCCATCGTGCGCGAGGGGACCGAGGCGACCGTGCTGGCCTATGGCACCATGGTCCATGTCGCCCTGGCGGGGATCGAGGACAGCGGCGTGGACGCCGAACTGATCGATCTTCGCTCCATCGTGCCCCTGGACGTCGACGCCATCGTCGCCTCGGTCAAGAAGACCGGACGGTGCGTCATCCTGCATGAGGCGTCGCGGTTCGGCGGCTTCGGCGGAGAGCTTTCCGCCCTGGTCCAGGAGCGCTGCTTCTATCACCTGAAGAGCGCCGTCCAGCGGGTCGCCGGTTGGGACACGCCTTATCCGCACGCCTTCGAGTGGGATTATTTCCCCGGGCCCGCCCGCCTTGCGGCGGCCCTCAAGCGCACGATGGAGGACTAGGCCATGGGGCGCTATCTGTTCCGATTGCCCGATGTCGGCGAAGGCGTCGCCGAGGCCGAGATCGTCGCCTGGCTGGTCAAGGTCGGCGACGTCGTCGAGGAAGACCAGAACCTGGCCGAGGTCATGACCGACAAGGCGACGGTCGAGATCAGCTCGCCGGTCGCGGGCGTGGTCGTCGCCGTCCACGGCGAGGTGGGCGGCATGCTGCCCGTCGGCGCTGTCCTGGTCGAGTTCGAGAGCGAAGCGGGCGTGGAAGCGCCGGCCGCTGGGGCG
>Ga0265296_1002553_pt1 | contig 18125 bp, 19 predicted proteins | sample MunlanPumphouse1_FD_189073 | JGI IMG/M metagenome (GOLD analysis project Ga0265296, IMG submission 189073) | Groundwater microbial communities from a municipal landfill in Southern Ontario, Canada - Pumphouse #1 | ecosystem: Environmental > Aquatic > Deep subsurface > Groundwater | place...
GCAGATTATCAATATAAATAAATTTTAGATATTTTATTCATTAAAATCTTTTTTGGCGAAGCATTATGAACTTGTTCTGATGCGGAGCAATTAATATACAAAGTGCTAATGTTAATTTGACTTAAAATAATTAATTCCTCTTTAAGAAATAATAAATTAAGACTATTCCTATGAGGGTAAATATAATTCCAATAATGTTTCCAGAATTATTAAAAGATCCAATTGCATTTCCTGTGATTCTCGACGAGAAAAAGAATAATCCCGCCCCAATAAAAATTATTGAACCAATTAATTGGAGAGTTTTTTCGAGAGAGTTTTGTCTTTTTTCTTCGACGGCGTTTTCGTAATTTGTAGGATTGTAAGGATTATAACTTAATCCATTTTGGGCTATTTCTTCCATTTCATTTAATATTTTTCCCATATCTTTTTTTCTAGTTTTTCTTTCCAACCAGTTTTCTAATCTTGTCAATAAAGATGGTTTGTTTTTATGAGGAGAATTACGTTTGAGATATTTTTCTACCCATTTCAAATAGTCTTCTGTATAAAGACTATTATTTTCAGAAAGTTGATCTGCGATTTCTAATAATTTTTTTCGGATGTAAGGCTTGTTACCCTTGCTTTCTTGTTCATAAATTTTGGCTGCTTTTTTTATTCCATCTAATTGTTCTTCATAATAATGTGGATTAATATCTTTTAAATTTTCATCTAAAATTTTTCTTGCAAAGGCTAGACGGGCAAATTCCCTATATCTTAAATTTCCAATTCTTTTCAGTTCTTTTTTCATCCAATAAGGATTGGTTGTTGATTTTTCTTTTCCAAATTTGTATGATAGTCTTTTTTCCCTTAATTCATCTACCCTTTTTTGGCGTTGTAATTCGGAATTGTATTCATCCTCTTTTCCCATAATCATTTTAAGAAAGTAACATATAAAAACTTTTAGTCAATTTTAAAAACATCTTTCTTCTAATGTTAATATGAAATTTAGCGATACAGAAAACAAGAAATTTTCTGTCTCAAAAAATCCAGAGAGACAGGGATTTTCCGATATAAAAAACTGGAATGTTGATATTGAAAAACAGATTACTGAAAAATGGAAAAAATCAGAAAGGTATAATTTTGACAAGAAATCCATGAAGCCGATTTATTCTATTGATACCCCCCCGCCATATATTAATGCGCCGATTCACATGGGGCATGCAGTGACTTATTGTTTTATGGATATGTTCGCACGTTATAAAAGAATGAAAGGATTTCAGGTTCTTTTTCCTCTTGGGTTGGACAGGAACGGGCTTCCCATAGAAATGGGGGCAGAGAAGAAATATAAAATTTCTGCGTTTGATGTTGGAAGAGAAAAATTCTTGGAATATTGCTACAAACTTTTGGAAGAAACTTCTACAGAATCAATAGATAGTTTTGCTAAATTGGGAATTTCTTTTTCTTCTTACAAGGAAGGGAAAAATATTGGAAGCATATATGAAACGGACTCTGAAGAATATCGAGCTTTGACTCAATCTACTTTTATTGACTTGTATAAAAAAGGTTTGGTTTACGAAGATACGAGAATTAATAATTGGGATTCTAAATTGCGGACGACGATTGCCGATTCTGAAATTGAATACAAAGATATTCCTTCAATTTTTAATTATATTAAATGGAAAGTTAAGGAAACAAACGCACGTAAATCAAAGATTTTCGGCACCACAGAATCGGGAACCCAAGATTCTGTCGGAGAAGAGATAATTATTGGAACTACAAGGCCAGAGTTAATTTGTTCTTGTGGCATGGTTATTTTTAATCCGGAAGATAAAAGATACAAACATCTAGAAGGAAAAATAGCTATAGAACCTTTGTTTGGAAAAGAGGTAAAAATAAAATCGCATCCCTTGGCAGAGATTGAAAAAGGAACAGGGATTGTTATGATGTGTTCTGCAGGAGATTTGTCCGACATTCAATTTTTTAGAGAACAAAATTTGAAACCAATTATTTCAATAAATAAGGACGGGACTATGAATAAAAATGCCGGATTTTTAGAAGGATTAAAAATTAAAGAAGCAAGGAAAAAAATTATAGAAATCTTGAAAGAAAAAAAGTTAGTTGTTAAACAGGAAGAGATAACTCACAGGACACCGATTTCAGAGAGGAGTGGAGCAGAAATTGAATTTATTGAAATGCCAGAATTTTATCTCAAACAACTCAAATTTAAAAGCGAAATTAAAAAAATTGTAAAAAGTATTAATTTTTATCCCAAATCTTCCAAGAAGATTTTAGATGATTGGTTGAATTCAATTTCAATTGATTGGCCGATTTCAAGAAGAAGATTTTATGCTACGGAAATTCCTTTATGGCATTCTGAAAAAGGCGGAAAAATGTTTGTTGCTGTTCCTAAACCAGGAAAATATTATCGGGCATGGAAAGAAAAAGTTCCAGAAGATGCAGAAGTTTTCCTTAATGGAAAGTTTACAAATAAGAAAGTTAAGGATTTTGATTTGAAATGGAAGGGGGAAGAAAGAGTTTTTGATACTTGGATGGATTCTTCAATTTCTGAACTTTTTATTTTAAAATATAAACAAGATGATTCTTTTTTCAAGAATGTCTATCCTGTTAGTTTAAGACCGCAAGGAAAAGAAATTGTTAGAACCTGGCTTTATTACACAATTTTAAGAGGATATTTGGAAACTGGAAAGCCGTGTTTCAAAGATGTTTGGATTCATCAGCATATTCTTGATGAGAAAGGAAGAAAAATGTCAAAGTCCGACGGGAACGTTATTGATCCGCAGGAAATATTGAGAGATTATGGTGCTGAGGCATTGAGAATTTGGGCTGCTACCGAGGGGGATTTGTCTAAACAAGATTTTATCTGCTCCAAAGATAAAATAAATGCAGAGAGAAAAACTTTGAATAAACTTTTGAATGTTTCAAGGTTTGTTATGCTTTTTGAAAAACCGAAAGAGAAACCAAAACTTGTCGATTTGGATAAATTATTTATTGATTATATTGAAGACCTTGGATTTAATATTGATAATTCTTATGGTAATTATGATTTTAATCATCCTGCTCAATGGCTGAGATTTTTTTTGTGGGAAGTTTTTGCTTCTCATTATGTCGAATTAGTTAAATCTCGTGCGTATAATTCAGAAAATAAATTCAGCAAAGAGGAAAGTGATTCTGCAAAATACACTTTACATTTTTTACTTGAGAGATTAATTATTTTTTTGTATCCAATAATTCCGCAAATCACAAGTGTTATTGCAGAAGAGAAACGCATTGATTTGTTTGAAGCAAAATGGCCGACGATTAAACTTGGAAAAAGTAAAGATTTAATTTTAGTAAAGAAAATTATGGATTTTAATTCTGAAGTATGGAAAATAAAAAAAGAAAAAGGAATTTCTCTTAGAGATTCTATTGAAGGAATTAAAATTTCGAAAGAATTGAAAAGATTCGAAAAGGATTTAAAAGCAGCGCATAATTTTGAGTAGATAAATTCTTTTAAAGTCTGTTTTTTATTTTGAGAATTATGGTATTATTTGAAGGAGTTTGGTTTGATCCATTTAGAGAAGATATTGATCTTAGTAATCTTTCTGACAAAGCAATGTATAATAAATTCAAATCAGATCTAATGGAAGTTTTGATAAGATTGGAAGATGAATCTTTGAAGGCGATGTGTCCTTACTTTAGTTTGTCTAGTTCTCCAAAACCTGTTGAGATTAAATTTCCTCCTCTTTGTTATTTACCTGGTTTTAATAGAAATTTTATTAGTCTTCCATTTAATATTAGTTGTTTTAGGGGTTGGAATAATTGTCAGGATAGTTTGATAGAAATAGGTAGTTCATTGGCTCATGAGAGTGGGCATTATTTGCATTGTTCTATTAATCCTGAAATTTATAAAATGACGAAGAAGAAGGGCGTTGATGAATGGTATTTTGTAGAAACTGTTGCTGAATTAAGTGCACTCGCTTTTTTTGATTTGACTGATAGAAAGTTACCAAAGATAATGAGAAACGGGGAAGCTCATCCGTTGATACAATCTATATATGAATTTTATCATGAAAAAGGTATTGAATATTGTTTAAATTTTCTGGGAGTTTTGACAAAATTAAGTCCAGAAAAAATTAATTTAGATCTTTATAAAATTAAGAAGAGAACTCGAGAAATAGAATCTAATTGACACAAACTAATACAAACTATTTTAAATAAACTATTTCTTTATTATTTAAATGATACTTAGTAAAAACGAACTTGAGGATGTTATTGAAGAGCTTGAACAATTTAAAGGACGGCACACAGAATTAATCAGTGTTTATATTTCGGCGGGTTATGATGCGAATTTTGTTCAGAAACAATTGGAAGCGGAAAAATCTACGGCGAAAAATATTAAGTCAACATCGACGAGAAAAAATGTTACTGATGCTTTGGATAAAATTGTTCGTGCGTTGAAAGAATACAAGAGGACTCCGGAAAATGGGCTTGCTGTTTTTTCTGGAAATATTTCTAAAGTTGAAGGGCAGGATGATTTGAGAATTTGGGAAATTGAGCCACCGTTGCAGTTGAAAATGCGATTGTATCGTTGTGACAAAGAATTTGTTTTGGATGCTTTGAAAGAGATGTTGGAAATTACTGAAATTTACGGACTTTTAGTTATGGATAGAAAAGAAGCAACCATCGGAATGCTTGAAGGAAAAAGAATTGAACTTTTGCACAAAATGACTTCGGGAATTCCGTCGAAGGTGAGGGCAGGAGGACAATCGAGTCAGAGATTTCATAGAATCACCGAGGGTTTGACAAAAGAATTTTACAAGAGAGTCGCAGAAGAAATGAAAAAAATATTTTTTGAAAATAAAAAACTTAAGGGAATTCTTGTTGGAGGACCGATTCCAACAAAAGATGAGTTTTTAGATAATGAGTATCTGACAACACAATTAAGAGAAAAAGTTATTGGAAGAGTTGATATTGGCGACACTGACGAGAGTGGATTAAGAGAATTAGTTCAGAAAGCGCAGGATATTTTAGCAAACCAGGAAATTATTTATGAGAAAAAACTTTTGGAGAAATTTTTTCAGACGCTTGGTGAGAGGCCGGAGATGGTTGTGTATAAAGAAGAAGAAATACTCAAGGCGTTTCAGTATGGTGCGGTTGAAACTTTAATTTTGTCTAAAGAATTGGATAAATCGAAAGCGAAGGAGTTGAAGAAATTAGCTGAAGGAATTTCCTCCAAGATTGAAATCGTTTCTACAGAGACGACAGAAGGAGAGCAGTTTCAAAGACTTTCTGGTATGGGTGCGTTGCTAAGATTTAGGATTTAGTTAGATAATTGATTGAATGTTTTTAATTGTCATTATATTTAAAAAAGGGTTGTGTTTTTCTTCTGTATGAAATCTAATCATGAATCTTTTAGAAGTTTTTTAATCGGAGGAAATCTTGAAACTTTTTCAAAACAATTTGTTTATAAAAGTGAAGATGGTAGGATTGTATGGACAAATGGTGCTATTGCTGTTGTTGATGATTTAAATTTAATTGATTTGGTTGGGAAAGAAAAATTAAATTCCTTGGATAAAAATATTGAATATGAATTAATAAAAAAGAAAAGAGATGTTCTAATTGGTGATTCGATTAAAGATACTTTGGGTCAATATACTACAAATTCTTTGATAAATAAAGATTGGGAAAACATGAATCTCTTGTCTGGTCCTGTTTATGGGACTAATGAAAAAATTGATTATGCTCTTTTCATCAGCCGAGAGTTTATTCCTCTTAAAAAAGTTTTTTTAAGTAGAAAATTAGAAGATTATTTTAATGGTGATAGAAAATCTTTTCCTCTTCTTTTTCTAGGAAATCACAACCTTATTTATTTTATTGAAGATGGGAGGACAAAAGCTATTTCTTTTTTTAAAGACAATCCTTCAGATATAAAATAATTTTAGAGAAAATTTAAGATTTAATATTATATCTTGAAAATTCTTCTATTCGTGATACATGCTTTTCTACAATGGAAGGTATTTCTTCTCTGGATTTTGCCCAATATGTTTTTTGTTCATTTCCATCCACATCTAAGGGAAGTATGATTTTATAAAATTCTTTTTCTTTTTCTATTAATGGTATCATAATTCTATTTTTCATATTTACTTTTTAAAGGTTTTGAAAACATTTAATTTAAAAAATATCATTGAATTTGTTCTTGAATTTTCCAGTATCATTGCAATGATAAACTTTGCGGGTTAATTGATTGAAATATGATTTTAATTCCATCTTGTTGTTTCTAATTAATTTTTTGTTGTTTTTATTAATTGCAATTTGTGGTGGCTTGAACATTATTGGTCTGAATCCAAAACATTCTTCAAATATTTTAATTCCTTCTTGAATATATTCTTGATTTCTATCTGTTTTAAATTCGTTATACTCGTGAGTAATTCCATGCATTCCTATTTTTTTGTTCAAACTTAAGATATAATTGCACCATTCTTTATTTTCACTTATGGATTTATTTTGGAATTTAGGAATAACCCATAAAACATCGACGTTATTAATTAACTTCTTTGAACATTCGATTTCTGGAGAAATATCATCTATTTCTCTTGGATTTATTTGTCTTATAAAAAATAGGGATAAGATTAAATATGAGACAATTAATAATATTAGGCAGATTATTTTTATTATCTTTTTTTTCTTCATAGATCTTTTTAAGTAATTTTGAGTTAAATATTTATTGAAAATCTTTATAATCTTCAAATTATTGAGAATTTCATGTCAAATGAGGTATCTAGCAAGACTCTTGATGAAATTGATGAAGCAAGAGAGAAAGAAGACTTGAAGAAGTTAGAGGCGGTGTTTTTTGTTTCTGGACGTTTTTTGAACATGCAGGAACTTATAGGACTTAGTGATTTGAATCCGGTTATAGTAAGAGAGTTGATTGCGAAGTTAAAAGAGAAATATGGAAATTTCGACAGCGCGATTGAAATTATTGAGAAAAATGGAATGTGGAAAATGGATGTTGGACAGGAATATTCTGGAATAATTAATAAATTAGCAACAGGCAGTGCTGAATTTTCAAAAGCAGAACAAGAAACCTTGGCGATTATTGCTTACAAACAGCCGATTAAACAATCTGTAATAATTAAAATTAGAGGCAACAAAGCTTATGATCATATTAAGAAATTTGCAGATTTGAATTTGCTGAAGAAAAAGAAAGAAGGGCACACGCATATTTTGAGTCTTGCCGATGATTTTTATGATTATTTCAGCGTCAGAAATTCGGAAGAAGGAATTTCTGAACGTGATTCAAATTCAGAGGAGACCATGAATTTGAACATGAGGGAAAAAGGGGAGAATGATTCATTGAAAAAAATTGATTCTGGAGAGGAATAATGGAATTTATTTTGTTTGTGATTTATTTGTCTATTTATGTTGGTTTAGTTGCTACTACATTTTATATTCTTAGTTTTTTGTCAGATAGAAAAAAGACAAAAGAATTTCTTTCTGATGATGAGCTTCCTTTTGTCTCTATTATAATCCCTGCGTATAATGAAGAAAATTCAATTGCAAAAACCATTGAAGACATTTTGAAATCGAATTATCCTTCTGAAAGATTTGAAATTCTTGTTGTTGATGATGGAAGCAAAGATAAAACCTTTGAGATTGCCAAAAAATACGAGAGCGAGAAAATTAAGGTTTTTCATAAGGAGAATGGAGGGAAAGGAAGCGCACTTAATCTTGGAATTAAAAAAGCAAAAGGAGAAATTATTTTGACTTTAGATGCAGATACTTTTGCTTCTCCTGAAAGCATGAAAAATATGATAAGATATTTCAAAAATGAAAAAGTGGTGTCTGTTACTCCTGCAATGGTTTTGGATAAGCCGAAGACAATTTTGCAAAGAGTTCAACAAATTGAATATCTTATGGGACTTTTTTTGAGAAAAGCTTTTGCTTCACTCGACGCTATTTATATTGCGCCAGGAGCTTTTTCTGCTTATAGAAAAAGTTTTTTTGAAAAATATGGAGGTTATGAAGAAGGAAATATTACAGAAGATTTAGAATTGGCGTTGAGAATTCAATCTAAAGGATATATTACGGAAAATTGTCCTGATGCTCCTGTTTATACTGTTGCTCCTTCAAAATTCAAGCCATTAATGATTCAAAGAAGAAGATGGTATTATGGATTGATAAAGAATACTTGGAATTACAGGCATATTCTTGGAAGAAAATACGGCGACTTGGGGGTTTTTGTTCTTCCAATTGCAGGAATCAGTATTCTCCTTTCTGTTTTTGTTACTGTTTATTTTTTCTTTAAAACTTTATTTAACGTTTATTCTGAGATATTATTTCTTAGAAGTGTTAATTTTTATTTTGGAAATGTTCTTAATTTTAATTTTTATGTTGTTGAAAGATTTTTGTTTTTGTTTTTTTCAAATCCAATTATAATTTTTGTCTTGATATTTATGATTGTCATGTTTTTTTATTTGCATTACGCATCTAAAAAAGTTGGAAGAAGCTCGGGATTAGTAATTAACATTCTTTTGTTCTTTTTCCTTTTCGCTTTATTGTTCGGATTTTGGTGGGTGGTTTCAATATTTTATGCAATATTTTATAAAAAAATAAGATGGAGATAGAAATTTATATAAGCTTGAGGGGAGTTTGTTAAAAATATGGAAAGAAAGATACAAAGCAAGAAAAGATATTTATGGTCGTTTATTATAGGAACTGCAATTTTTATAATTGTTTTTTTAGTAAGTTATTCAATTTCTTATCTTGAATTTCAGAGAGTTTCAAATCTTCAGGGAAATATTGCTTATGATATTTTTGAGCATAAATTAGATTATTCTTTTTTTAATTTGGGGACATGCAACAATGAATCTTTCAAAAAGGTTTCGGAAGATTTGGGATTTCAAGGAAGCATAATAAATGATTTAGAAGGTAAATTGGGCAAAGAAAATAAAGTTGTATTAGAGAAAAAAAAGTTTTACACTTTAATTGAGCTGGAACATTTTGAGTTTGTGAATATGTTAAATAAGGATTGTGGCACGAAGGTAAATACTATTTTATTTTTCTATTCAAATGATAAAGATGACGTTGTTAAAAGCGAGGATACGGGAAGATTGCTGGATGTTCTTTATAGCAAAAATACTGATAATTTAGTCATCTATTCTTTTGATGTTAATCTTGAGAGTGATTTAATTAAAAATCTTATGGAAAAATATCATGTTGAAACTTCTCCAACATTAGTTGTGAATGGAAATACAAGGTTATTCAACCCGAAAAACATAAATGAAGTGGAAAATTTACTGAAGTAGTTATCTTTTTTGAATATAAATTCTTAAAAATAGATGTAATCTTCATTTTTTATGGATTATTGTTTTATTTGTGGCATTTCTGAAGAGAAGGCAAGATTGTTCGACGCTATTTCTGACGAAGGAATTTCTAAAATTTGTGAAAGATGTTCTTTTGATGAAGGAATTCCTTTGATTAAGAGACCAACGAATTTTCAACTTAAAGAAAGCGAGAAACCGAAGGGAAGTGTTTATGAGAGAATGAAAAATGTTTCTGGATTTAAAGAGAGAGAGGATAGAACAGAACAACGCAATCGAAAGTTTAGTATCGAGAAGAGAGATGTGACTTTAAGAGATATTGTTGATAGAAATTATAAAAAAGATACGAATCCGATTCCAAGACCAGACTTGGTTGATAATTTTCATTGGGCGATTATGACTGGAAGAAGAAGAAAAAAATTGAGCCAGAAGCAACTTGCTGAAAGGATTGGAGAAAGCGAGGATGCGATAAAAATGGCGGAGCAGGGAATTCTTCCAAATGATGAAAATAAACTGGCGAAAAAACTTGAAGCATTTTTGGAAGTTATGATATTAAAAAGAAAAATAATATCGGATAAAATAGAAACTAAAAGAGAAGGGGTAGCAGAAATTAGTTTTGAGCCCTTGCCTTCTAAAGAATTGAAAAAGGATTTGACTATTTCGGATTTGCAGGAGTTGAAAAAGAGAAAAGAAGGAAAACTTATGAGTAAGGAACAAGAATTTGCAAAAGAAGATAATGAAAACTCGGAAGATGAACCAGAATTCTTAGAGAAGAAAAAGATAAAAGATCTTACAGATAATGAAATGAGGAAATTAATTTTTAAGAGATGAGGTTTATAAACCAAATTTCTAAATTAACATTAGTACTTCTATAAATTATTAATAAATTTATTTTACGCTCGGCTTTGCCTCGCTTACAATTCTTTCGCTCTGCTCAAAATAAATTGTTTCGAAATCGACTTCGTCAGATTTCTACGCTAAAAATTGTTAATGTATAAACTCTGAATATTTTGTTCAACTATTACCTTGCAACTTTTTATAAAATCTTTTGATAAAAATAGTTCAATCTGTAAATCTGCTGTTGGCGTTATCTGGGTGGGTGGGAATAGAATTAATAATCAAATTCGATTCGTTATTCCCACCCGTCCGAGGGAAGAATTGATAAAATAAATCCAACCTTCCAATCCCCCACCAACTCGCGACTTCGCACGAGAATTAATAATCAACTACTCTCTACTGCAGAGTATTCGCCAGTTCGATTCTGGGTATTGCCCATATAAATTTTGTTATCTCTATATAATTACTACATATAGGAAGATTTAAAAACAAGATTAGTTATTATAAATCATGGGAAATAAATTAACTAGAATACTATATGGATTAATGTTAGTAGGAGTAACAAGTCCTTTATGGATAAAAGATGTTTTTACAGATACTCGAAGAGTTAAACTTGAAAGTGGAAAAGAAGTTGTAGTTTCTAGATGGAATGATGGTTCAAAAACTGAGATGTATACGGGGTCTGTTTCTGGAAATTGTTTAACCGATTTTAATCAGGATGGTAATGTTGATTCTAAAAATTATTTTATTACTGCTCCTAGACAATATCCAATGAGATTTGATTCGGAGGTTACCTCAGAAGAAGATCAAAAATTGTATGGAGAAGCATTAGCAAAATTTGAGAATAGTGAACCAATTGGAATAAAAGGCATTTATAATTCGTTTGTAGAAATGTTTGGAAGATAATTCTATCAAAAAAGTGCTTTTTTTATTTGGATGCCTTATGATGTATTCTTTTACGCGAAATCGTTCCGCCCGCCCTCAGAAAAAATATAGCATTCGCAAGCTCGTGAGTTATCTTTGACTACAAAAACTGACTTCGTCAAGTTTTTCCGTCGAGAAAATTGCTAACGTGAAGAAAAAATTGATTATAAAATGAAATTTATCTATCATTAAAAATATTTTTAGCGGAGCGCCTCGACGAGTGTCTATTATTGGTTAGTTATTTGAGCAACTTGTTGCGAGCAAATTTATTTTAAGTTAATGGCATTAAAAAATAATTAGGTTTTTGTTGCATCTATAAATTTCTGCATTGATTGATATTGTTGTTCTAAAAGATTTTTATCTTGACGCATAATTGAGACGCGATTGTCAAGCATTATTGTATTTTTTCCTTCCATATTTATTCGCATACTTCTTCTCAATTCAATGTGGGGCAGTTCTTTTGTTTCTAATTTCTCACAATCTTCACAAGAATCATAAAGAATTTTTTGAAGCGGTTCTTCCGTGTCAATAAGAAAAAACATTAAGTGGTATTTATCAGAAAATGGAAGGTGTAATCCGTAAAGTCTTTGAGATTCTACCAGGTTTCTATTTTGTATTAGTATTGAACTACTAGTTAATTTTGTAAATAGCGGAAATTGCTCCGAAATTTGTGAATAATATTCTAAAATCTTCGTCTGGCGAAGTTGTTGGTTATTAATTATTTCATGAAATCCTGCCAATCTTAAGTGTTCTGCAAGTTTCCAATTTCTTTTTTCTTTTTGTTTTAATACAGATTCAATTAGACTGCTCATTCTTTTGTCTATTTAAATTAATTTATAATTATTTCTGTAATCAATAACAACTTTTATAAACCAAATTTATTCTTCTTAATTATGGAATTGAAAGTTCTTAATGTTTCGAAAGACGAAATTGAAGTTCAGATTGATAATTTGACTTTAGTGGAACTTTTGAGGGTTTATTTGAATAAAGATTCTTCAGTTAATTTTGCTGCATGGAAGAGAGAGCATCCTTCTGAAGGTCCGATTTTGAAAGTGAAAACAAAAGGAAAGTCAGCGAAGAAAGCAATTGATGACGCTGTTAAGACAATTACTAGAGAGCTTGAAAAGATTGAAGATGATTTTAAAAAACTGAAATAATTCTTGATTAGAAATTAATGCAGATTAGGCGAAGGTGCGGATTTTAAGGAACATTCCAATCTATTAAACTAAAATCTTTTGGATTTGCTCTTTGTAATTGTGCACCTTGGGTGGCTTTGTTTTCTAAAGAGTTTAATTTTTCTTTCATCCAATCAAGTTCCATTTGTTGACCTTCAATATAAAAATCAGGTATTTCAATTTTAAATAATTTGCGAGCTTCGGAAGGAGTTAAACCTAATCTACTAAGGCCACGAACTGATTCAACTAAGGGCATGCCACTTTCAAATCCCTTAACATAAAATATTTGGTTAGACCTATCAAGGTAAAAACTTCCAATAGTTATTGGTGTTCCTGAAATATCAACATAATCTGGATGTATCATTTTATCCTGAATTTTCTTCTATGTTTAAGTATTATTGTAATTTATAAATATAATAATCCTTATTAATCTTTGATTCTGTTATCTTCTATGACTGAAGATAATTTTAAAAATGAAAAAATTTCTGCAGGAAGTTTTGATTTGAATAAATGGCTTTATGGCGGTTATGAAAAAGATATTATAACTATGATTGCAGGGCCTCCTGGAAGCGGGAAGACAAATTTTGTAATTCTTGCGGCGTGTTCGCAAGCTAAGAAAGGTAGCAAAGTTATCTTTGTTGATACGGAAGGTGGATTCAGCGTTGATAGAGTAAAACAGATCGCCCCCGAGAGTTATGAAGAAATCTTGAAAAATTTTTTAATTTTGTCCCCGACTAATTTTGAAGAGCAGAAAAAATCTTTTGAAAAATTATTAAAAAGTTTGAAGGAAAACTCAGTGGGTTTGATTGTTGTTGATGGAATGGCGATGCTTTATCGTTTGGAATTAGGAGACGCAGTTAAATCCAAGGAAGAAGGAAAAATAAAAGAAGTTAATCGGGAGATTGCAAAACAAATGAGAACGCTTGCAGAAATTGCAAGGAAACAAAATATTCCTGTGTTAATTACTAATCAAGTTTATTCTGAATTTCTTTCTGAAGAGGAATTAAAGAAAGGCGTGAAAAAAGAAATGAATATTGTCGGAGGTGATTTGACAAAATATTGGAGCAAGTGCATTATTGAATTGCAGAATGAAAGGGGAAAACGAAAGGCGGTTTTATTAAAACACAGAAGTTTGCCGGAAAAAGAAATGAGTTTTGAGATTAGGAATGAAGGAATTTTCAAACGTGGACTGTTTTGAAAATTCCTAATTCTCGTTTCCATAGAGATTCTAAAAGAATCTCTAGCCTTCGTTCCTTACAGAATTTCAGGTTACGAAACTTCGAATGAAGGAATATTTAAAAGGGGAATATTTTAAACAATTTATTTTGGTTGTAATTCTTTCACTGCTTTCATAAGAGCATTTTGTTGTTTTTTCCATCCAATTACATTGTGATATAAACTTTCTTTTTGTTCTCTTACTGAATTACTAAATGAAAAATAAACATCATCTATCTTCTTCCAATCTTCTTGATTTCCTGTAAATTCTAATTTCAATGGGGGTATGTTTCTTCCCCCAAACATGATTGGATAATAATCTTCATTGAAGCAAATATAAATTAATTTTCCTTCAAAAACTAATTGAGAATCCCGTTCTGAATATTTTATATCTGTGATGCCCCTTGGAAATTGATGCTCTTTCTCTTTTGTAAATTGTTCGTAAGCTAAAGTTAAAATTTTATTTGCATCTTCTTGAGAAATATCTTTGAACTTGTCGAGTTGATTTAAGTCACTGATATTATAGATTCTTCTTTGCATATCTTTGTATTTCTTTTTAATTTAAAAACATTATTGCACTTTAAAGTAATCATATAATAATTTAAACTTTCGATGCTTTTTTCTTTTATGGAGAATATTCGTTTCGAAACTCAGAAATATGGAAAATCTTCTATTTTCCATCTCATTCAGAACAGGAGGGTTCTGAAGATTAAAAATTTTTGATTCTCAAACTTGAAAATGGGAGACATCAAGTTCGAGACAATTAAAAAAATTGCCGAGGTTAATTTCAAATATAAAAATCTAGGAGATATTCAGCAATTGAATAGCAATTCTCCGCCGAGTGTTTTTATCGGAAGCAAGTTGAAATATCCGTTGGTTAATGTCGGTATTTTATCGCCGTTGGAAAAAGATGAGAATGCCTGGGTTTACGACGCTGAGAAATATTGGGCGGAGAATAATTTTCAGATAGGCGATGTTGTAAAACTTAGAAATAGTTTGTTGAATTCCAGATTTCAAAGCAGGGTTTCGGATGCGAGACTTAATAATAAATTTTTAGAAATTGCAAAAGAAATTGCAATTGCTTCGAAGCCAGTTGATATTGAAATTGAACTGAAAAATCGCCTGATGTTGGGAAGAGAAAAAGATAAAGTTCTTACAGGTGTTGGAATGGCTGCTCCATTGAAACAAGCAAGAATAACTTCGAATGTTAAAGTAGATAGGAGAATTGACAAGGTTATTAATGATGAAATAAAAGCTTCAGAAGGAATTGAATTTTTGTACAAAAATAATTTCAGTGAATATGTTTTGAGCAAAATTCTTAGCGTCGGTGTTCTTGGTTTGAAGAAAAATAAAAAATTAGTTCCTACAAGATGGAGCATAACAGCGACTGATGATAGTATTGGAAAAAATATTTTAAAAAGTGTTAGGGATTATCCATGGATTAATGATTATGAATTATTTTTCGGAGAATTTCTTGGAAATCAATACATTCTTTTATTTTTTCCTGGGGTCTGGAGTTTTGAACTTTTTGAATTGTATCTTCCGAATAGTTCTTGGAATCCTTCTTCAGAGGTGAAAGCATCTACGGATTTTGAATCTTACAGCGGAAGAAAAACTTATGCTTTTAATACTGCGGGTGGATATTATGCAACTCGATTGCCTATTTTAGAATATCTTAATAAAATAAAAAGACAGGCATCTGTTCTTACAATTAGAATTGAAACTCCGTCGTATTGGGCTGCTCTTGGTGTTTGGGTATGTCGTGAAGCATGTAGAAAAACTCTTAGTACTAGAATCTTTAAGTTTGATTCTAAAGAAGAGATAGTAAAATCTGCTGAGATTGTCTCTAAAAAGAAGTTTAACTTCGATAATTCCTCTGTATTAAGCCAAAGCAAAATTTTGAGCCAGATAAGAAGCCAGAAAAACTTGAAGGAATGGTTTTAGAAAGACTTAAAAATTAATTATTAAAAAATATATTCTCGCTATAGCTCGCCCAACCCAGATAACTTCAACAGTAATTTAAACTGATTATATTTTTGCTGCGATAAAAATTTTTTAGCGGAGAGCCTTGACTAATGTCTGGCTCGGAGCAATTACAATTTCTTAAACATAAATATTTATTAATCTCTTTTTGATTTTTAAAAAGATGGTAGGAACTGGATTAGGTTCATTGGAAGAATACCTGATTAATCTTGGATTTGAGGAGGAAAGGAAGTTTCATAGTTCTGAACTTGTGAATGTTTCCAAGGAATTAGTTGAAAGAATGAAAGCAGGTTTTATTGAAGATGTTGCAATTTTTCCTTATTTCGACGATTCCAGTTCTTCGAATTATATTTTATATATTCGGAAATAAATTAGACTGGATGCAATTGGCATATTCTAAGAATTTTTATAAACTCTAGTTTCTTAATTTGTCGATGAGTAAAAGGGGGCTGTCCATTATAATAGCTACAGTTATAATTATTTTAATTACATTAATCTCAATTGGAATTCTTTGGTATGTTTTTAGAGGAGTTATTGAAGAAAAATCTGATATTGCTGTAGAGCCGTTTCTCGTTGATATTGATATTGACCCCTTGAGCGTCATGCTTTTAAGTTCTGATTACGGGAATACAAATATTTCGCTAAAGATTAAAAGAAATACGGGAGAAGGAAATATCGATGCTTTGAAATTTATAATTTATGATGGAACCTATACTCACGAAGAAATTATAAACACGACGCTGGAAGAATTAACTGAAAGAACTTATTTTGTTCCTATTGGATTCTTAAATTCAAATTCTTTGCAGACGATTACAGTAATTCCTATTTTATTGGGAAAAGAAGGAGAAAAAAAACTTGCGCGATTTGGAGAAGAATTAAATTTTATAACTAATAGAACAAGAACTGTAAATACTGGTGGTGGTTCTAGTGGAGGCAGTGGGGGTGGTGGAAGAACACCGACTTGCACGCCGACTAAAACATGTGCATTAAATTATATTGGGCAGTGTGGAACACAATTAAGCGATGGATGCAATAATGTTTTGAATTGTGCAAATAACTGCGATGCAACTCAATTTTATTGTTACAAAGGAGAAGGAGATGTCAGTCGTGTTTGTATAAATAATTCAGTAACATGTAGTCCTCAGGGAAATTCTTGCGTGAATGCAACGGCTCTTGCACAATTTTATTGTTATTATAACGGAACCTCGTTTAAATTTAAAAATATTACTAGTGCGTGTGTGAATGGGTGCGAGGGCAATCAATGTTTAGGGCCGTGCGATTTAACTTCAGCGTCGTGGAATGTTACAACTGCGATAGAAGGAGAAATGGTTAAATTAACAGTTCAAGGAAGTAATTGTGCTGGAAAGAATTTGAATTATACAATTTATAGAAATATTTTATGGTGGTTTGATACTAAAATTATGACGACATCATCTCAAGGGAGTACAACTTGGTTTGCCGGATTAAAGAGTGATGGTACTTATGAATTAGGAAATTATTATTTTATTGCGACGTTGGCAAATAATGCGTCGGAAATTATAACGAGTAGTGATCCGAAATTAAATGTGATTGCTGCTCCTCCTGCTCCTGTTTGTGGTGATGGAATTATACAAATCCCTGAAACTTGCGACGATAATAATATTGCAAACAGCGACGGGTGTTCTTATTTATGTTCAGTTGAAACTGGTTGGACTTGCACAGGAGAACCAAGTATTTGTACAAGAAATTCTATTAGTACACTATCTTTACAAAATTTTATCGATGCATGTCAATATCTTAATGATGGAGATATTCCTGAGGATACATTTACACCTACAACAAATGCAGTTTATGTTTCAAATAGTGGAAGTGATACAAATTCAGGAACAATTGCCTTGCCTTTCGCGAATTTATCTAAGGCAATAACTTATGCAAATAATAATCCAACAATTCCGTTAACAATTTATTTAAAACAGGGAGTTTATTACTTCAAACATACAAATTATGCTGGTAGTGGAGAGTTAGAATATCAACAGATTAACAGAGGAAATTTATATGTAACTTCTTATCCTGGAGAAAGTGCAACAATTCGTCCTTATTCTTGGCCAAATTCGGCACAAAGTTGGGGGGCTGAAAAAGCATTTGTTGTTATTGGAAATTATGAAAATATCACTTTTGATAATTTGAATTTTGAAGGATGGTTAATTAACTTTTATCTTGGTTCAAATCTTACAACTCCTGCAATGAAAAATGTTGTTATAAAAAATATTGTAGCTAAAGAGTTCAAATCTCGATTCGGAGGTACAAATGCAACAAGTGTTTTAACAACAGATATTGTTCCTGATAATGTTTATGGTGTAGGCAAAGCTATTTTTGAAAATCCAAGTAGTGCGAAGTATCAGATTGAAGGATTGATTTTAAGTAATATTACAGCAAATGATGTTTCTAACGGAGTAAATATTGGTGATGAAAATGATGCAAATGTTAAAGGATTAAGAATTTCAAAATTTTCAATAGAAAATTCGGATATGTCTGGAGATACTTCAAATGATGCTTTTGCGATTGTTAATAGTTATAAAATTTTGGTAGATAATATACATATTAAAAATATTGCCGGTGATGGAATAGATTCAAAGTCTTTTGATATTTGTGTTGTAAATTCATATCTTGAAAAGATTAGCAGAAATGCAGTTAAATTTTGGAGAAGAGGGGAATT
>Ga0265296_1002554_pt1 | contig 18123 bp, 13 predicted proteins | sample MunlanPumphouse1_FD_189073 | JGI IMG/M metagenome (GOLD analysis project Ga0265296, IMG submission 189073) | Groundwater microbial communities from a municipal landfill in Southern Ontario, Canada - Pumphouse #1 | ecosystem: Environmental > Aquatic > Deep subsurface > Groundwater | place...
AGCGAAAAACCTCTCTGGAAACCTCCGGCCAACCATCCTTGGAGACATTCATTGATATTTAATAGGCAAAAGATTTAATCGTTTAAATGAGCTGGGTATGAAATTTCTAAATTGCTCGCCAGTATGAAATTTCTAAATTGCTTTGACAGCCTATTTTTTAAACTTGATCTTTGGTTATAAATATATTAAAATAATAGAAATGGAAGGGTGGCTGAGTGGTTGAAGGCGACGGTCTTGAAAACCGTTGAATCTTTACGGGTTCCGTGGGTTCGAATCCCACCCCTTCCGAATGGAGAGGTCGCATAGTGGCCGAGTGCGGTTGCTTGGAAAGCAACTATGTCCGAAAGGGCATCGTGGGTTCGAATCCCACCCTCTCCGTTTTCTTTTGACGCCATCTTTTTGATGGCGTCAAAAGAAAATAGAAATGGCGTTGGGATTCGAAGGGTATTCAAAAAAATCAAACTGCTTTGATTTTTTTGAAACCCCGGCTTTGGAGGAGGAACAAGCTATGTGCAAAGGGCACGGCTTGCGACGGGGGAAAAGGAATCCCACCCTCTCCGTATTTTTAAAATATATTTTTAATAAAAACATGCCAATAATTCCACGTTTAAATTACGAGTCTATTGTTTTGGTGTATCGTCAACTCCGCAAAAAATATTTTTCTCAACGCTACCAATTGGTTATGGCGGTCATTTTTTTGGTGTGGATAATTGCGGATCTGTTTTTAATTTCGAAATGTGTGTGGAATAAAAATAATTCAGTGCAGATTCCGGTTCCTCTGCCCACAGATATCAACTCCAACTTTATAACCCAGGTTAACGAGTGTTTTCTTCCCATCGCAACTATTTATGGATATACGCTGCGTATTTCATCTGGTTTCCGTACCGTAGTAGAACAAAACCGATTATATAATCAGGGACGCACCATAAATGGGCACATGGTTACCGAGGCGCCAGGCGGCAAAAGTCTCCACAATTTCGGTTTCGCAATAGACGTAGTTGATCGCTGGCGGGAATACAATATTAATTGGGAAAAACTTGCGAGGATTGGTGCTTATTGCGGCCTTGAACCCAGCGACGAAGGGGACATTTCTCACTTTGAACATCGGGATGGGCTTACTACCGCAGATTTTGCGGCTGGTAAAAGGCCGCCACCCCTCACGCTTCCGTGCGCCGTAATGGGCGAACGGGTAAAATTAAATCAGCCATTAACATTCAAAGACTTACAAAATTGCGGCGTGGCCAAGTTCTAATTAGAAAATGTTTTTTAAAAATTGTAATTAAAAATAATCCCGCCCCAGCGGGATTATTTTTTGTGTAGCAAAATCAATTTTATTTCCTTCTTCTATAACCAAAACTGCGCGGCTGCCTGCTTCTTGCGGGAGGAAAATTACTTTTATTAAAAGTATCAGATCGTTGATTTGAACTGGGTGGGAGATTAGGCAATTTTGAAATAGGCAAATAAAGTCTGGTTAATTTTTCTATCTCCCTAACTTTATCTCCCTGATCCGGCAAGGCAAAGGAAATGGCTTTGCCGGAGAGCCCTGCCCTGCCGGTTCTTCCAATGCGATGAACGTAATCTTCCGGATTTTCAGGAAGGTCAAAGTTGATAACCAATTCAATGCCTTTTACGTCTATCCCGCGCGAAGCGATATCGGTTGCCACCAGCACTCTGTATCTGCCGAGCTTAAACCCTTCCAGCGCTTCTCTTCTTTGGGCGAGCGATCTGTTTGAATGTATCTCGGCCGCGGAAATTCCAACACGGCGCAAATCGTCACAAATTTTTCTTGCTCCAAATTTAATTCTTAAAAAGATTAAAACGCTTCCTTTATACTCTTCAAGTAATTTTTTTAATAGCGGGATTTTTTGGTCTTTTCTGACAACAAATAGTTCGTGTTCAACATTTTCAGCGGTAGTTCCGGATTTAGCTATCTCTACCCGGACAGGAAGCTTCATGTGATTGCTGGCAATTCTTACAATGCCGTCCGGCATTGTGGCTGAAAACAGCATAGTTTGCCTGTCTTTAGGCACCACCCGCAAAATTTTATTTATCTGCGGAGCAAAGCCCATATCAAACATTCTGTCGGCTTCATCTAAAATTAAAATTGTAACATCAGATAAACTTAAGGTTCTTTGCTCAAGGTGATCAATAATTCTTCCTGGAGTGCCAATAACAATGTGGGGATTATCACGAAGTGTTCTTATTTGAGGGCCGATGGGAGCTCCGCCGATTAATACTGCCGTTCTTATGCCAAATCCTCTTCCTATTTCCCTCATAGCTTCATTTACCTGCAAAGCCAGTTCGCGGGTTGGTAACACAATTAATCCTTTTCCCTTTCCGGCTTTTAAAAGCCGCTGGATTAAAGGAACGCCAAAAGCCAGGGTTTTGCCTGTGCCTGTTTGGGCTATGCCAATGATATCCGTGCCTTCAATGGCCGCGGGAATTGCTTTAAGTTGTATTGAGGTCGGGGTTTTAAATCCTAATCTTAAAATTACGTCAAGAAGTTTTGGAGCTATTCCAAGACCGCCAAAAGTCATTTCTGCTTCATTTAGTGGAAATTTATCTGTTTGATTCTGTGTCATAAAAAAATATAATTAGTTTTCATTTAGACAGGCACATATTTACTATGTATTAAAATAGGAATAATGTCAACCCCGTTAGAAGTCTGTCCCTGTTCCAAATTAATTTTCGGGAACAGAACGCGGCTGTGAGCGTATTTCGTTTCTCTGTTTCTGACAGAAAAAATTATTCAAATTTTTTCTGCGCAGGACTTCTAAGGGGGTCAAGCTGGGATACGAGGCAATAACCTTAAAAATCGTAATTTATTTACCTTGACCGAAGGTTGAAAATGATGGTAAAATACTCTTGTAACACTTGGAGTTGTGGGAGTATAGCTCGAGCACCTCACTAAATTACATAGGGCTGGCTTTTTATAACGACGCTGATTGTCCTAGCGGCACAAATGTTAAGACAAAGTAATTAATTCTAATTTTTTTAAACACACGCCGCCAAAAAGTAAAAGTGTTATTCTTTTAACATAAAACAACATAATTAATGTCCGACAATATAATTAAATTTAGGACTTACGCGTTTGGTTCTCTCCCTTTGTAAGGGGAGAGTTTCCGCCAGAGGCGGATCCGCCTCTGGCGGAATTCCCCCTTTACGAAAGGGGAAAAACGTTCGGAGCTGGTCAAAGTGCGTAAGTCCTAAAATTAAATTAAATTAATTGATTAACATAATAAAGATATGCAAAAAAACAATATTATAGCAGAGTATATTTGGATGGATGGCAGAAAGCCAACCGCGAAATTGCGTTCTAAGACGAAGATTGTGGGCGGCCCAATAGAGCGACTTTCAGATATTCCTTTGTGGAGCTTTGATGGGTCAAGCACGGAGCAGGCCGAAGGGAATTTTTCCGACTGTCTCCTGCAACCGGCGTACTTTGTAGCCGATCCTGTTCGGGGCAAACCACATGTGCTTGTCATGTGTGAGGTGCTCCAAGCTGACGGTACACCGCACCCTACGAATACACGTGCGGTACTCAAAAAAGTCGCAGCGAAATTCGCCAAGGAAGAACCGTGGGCAGGGATCGAGCAAGAGTATACATTGTATTACAAGGATCATCCGACCGGCTGGCCAGAGCACGGTTTTCCGCATCCGCAAGGTCGTTATTATTGCGGTATCGGCATCGATGAAGTGTACGGCCGCCCGGTGGCTGAAGAGCACATGCAGGCGTGCCTTGCCGCGGGGATTACAATTTGTGGAGTGAATGCGGAAGTTATGCCGTCACAGTGGGAATTTCAAATTGGGCCACTTCCACCATTGGAGGCAGCCGATCAGCTGTGGCTGGCGCGGTGGTTGCTCTATCGTTTAGGAGAGAACCATAAGGTTTACGCAAAACTTGATCCAAAGCCCATGCCGGGAGATTGGAATGGAGCAGGCGGTCATGCGAATTTCTCTACCAAGGCCATGCGGGAGAAAGGAGGGAACAAGGCGATAGAAACAGCATGCAAGAAATTGGGTAAATTCCATGAGCAGCACATTGCTGTTTATGGGGCAGATAACGACAAAAGACTTACCGGTAAGCACGAAACGTGTAGTATTCGCCAGTTCCGTTATGGGGTTTCTGATCGTGGTGCCTCAATTCGTATTCCGGCGATGACTGCGCAACAAAAATGCGGCTATCTGGAAGATCGTCGGCCGGCGGCGAATGTCGATCCGTATCAGATTTTTACCGCGCTCCTGGAAACTATTTGTGGTCAGGGCTTTGACCCCGCGAAATATCAGTGGGAACCGCAGGTGGTGATTTAATTGTTGCTGCCAAACCTCAGCAGCAGAAACTTCGTTTCATTACGGAATAAAAATTTTTTTGAACGCGCGCCACCAAATATTAATATGTTAATCAGCATCGTCAAGGCGTTTTTTGCCATTTTTGGAGTAATGGACTCGGTGGGGAATGTCCCCGTGTTTTTGAGTTTAACCGAGGGTTTTGATATCCAAACAAAAAAACGGCTTGCCATAAAGGCGGTTTTGCGGGCGGGCGCCATTTTGCTCGTTTTTTTATTTTTAGGCAACGCTATTTTAGATTTTTTCCGCATTTCCATTGAGAGTTTCCGCATTGCCGGCGGACTAATTATTATTTTAATCGGCTTGCAAATTCTGTTTGGAATACGCTCTTTTAAGGACTCCTTGTCGCAAGCCGATGATTTAAGCTCTGTGCCGCTTGCCACGCCGCTTATTGCCGGTCCGGGGATGATTACCACCACTATTATTTTTTCCAAAGAATACGGTTATATTATTACTATTATCGCCATTGCCGCAAACTTACTGTTATCATGGATTTTGTTTCATTTCGCCCACAGAATCGTAAAAATAATCGGCCGAAGCGGTTCCTTAATGCTTGCTAAATTTATGAGTTTGATTTTGGTGGCGATCGGCGTGGAATTTATCAGAAACGCGCTTAATTTATAGAATATGAGCTCAAATTTTAAACCTCTTTCCTTCCCTTTGGACAACAAGGAGCACGACGCTATTGTTGAATGGTGGTATTTTAATGGACATCTAACCGACAAGAATGGCAATTGTTACGCTTTTATGGATTGCCTTTTTAAGGCCGACCTTAAAAGAATTGATGCCCCGTCTTTTCTGAAAAGAATTCCGTTCAGAAAAAAAATTGTCGGCGATAATCCTTATTATTATTTTGCCCATTCTGTGGTTTCGGATATCGCCAATCAAAAAAATTACAAAGATGTTCAAAATTACTCGCTTATCTCGCGCGACAGCTTTAAGCGGCCGCTACTTTTTGTTAATTACGCGAGCCCGAATATTTTTGGCGGTTATGTTAATAATGAAATCGCCGAAAAATCTCCCTCGGCCGCAGACCTACAGGCGAGGCCTTTTAATTTTCACATAAAAACCGAAAATCTCGATTTGGAGCTGGAATCAAAAAAACCGCCGTTGCTTGAAAGCGGTAAAGGATTTATTTCCGTTTGCGGCCGCGAAAGTTATTATTATTCCTTAACTGACTTGCGCGCTAAGGGCGTACTCAATATTGAAAATCGAATTATTGAAGTGGAGGGCAAGGCGTGGTTTGACCATCAGTGGACAGACGTTTCCAAAATGGAAAAATGGAGCTGGTTTTCTTTGCAATTAGAAAACGGTACAGACATAATGTGCGCTGAATACGACGACGGAAAAAATAAAGCATATCTTGTCGATTTAATTTATTCCGATGGCAAGCAGGAGCATTTTAATAAATTATTGCTTACGCCCGGCAAAGACGTTTGGAAAAGCAAAAAAACCAAAGCCGAATACCCGCTGTCTTTTACAATAGAAATTCCCGAAAAAAATATAAAGTTCGAAGTCATTTCAACAATGTCAGATCAAGAGATGATTTACGGCTCTATAAATTATTGGGAAGGGCCGTTAGATGTAACGGGAACAATGGGCGGGCACGCTGAGCGTGCCCAAAGCCACGCTCAGCGTGGCGGAGAAAAAATTAAAGGCATGGGCTTTATGGAACTTGTTGGCTATCCGTCGGATTACAGTTTTTTGTTTTTATCCGCCAAAGACCTCGGCGCGAAAATAAATGAAACTATTTCCGCCAAACTCAAACGCAATAAATAAATTTAATCTGTCATTCCGAACTTGATTCGGAATCTAATAAAATTTAGAGGCCTTTATAGAGGCCTCTATGAAGGCCTCTATTTAAAATTATGAATATAAAAATATCTTCTGTTAGAAAATTAACGAAAAAAAGTGGGTATAGTTATGTCATTTCAATACCCAAAGATTTAATCAAATCTCTCAATTGGAAAGAACGACAGAAACTCATCTTGAAACCTTTTGGAAAAGGCAAAATCATAATCACCGATTGGAAAAAATAATTAAACTCTCCGTCAAGCTCAATGAGAAAAATATTTTTTATGGACAGAATTGCAATTTTTGGAGAACCGGGTACCGGCAAAACAACCACGGCTAAAAAAATCGCTAAAATAATCAATTGCAAAATAATAGAGGCGTCTGAAGCCGTTATTTTTCCCATTGCCTCAAATTTTGAAAAACTTCCTAGGGAAAACTATCTTTTGCAAAATTTAATCTGCCTTTCAAAAAAGAAGTATGTAAAAGTGAGCAGAGAAAAGGCGATGGAAACTTTTGTTCGCTTAAAAAAAAGTTATTCTCCCGATTTTATCGCAAGGGCATTACACGAGCTTTACGTGGAGAACCCCAAATATAAATGTGTAATATTTTCCGGTTTGCGCGGCCTGGATAACGCCAAATACTGTCGATTACATAATGATTTGGTCATTTATCTTAAATCGGATAGAAAAGATTTAATAAATCGTTTGTATCAAGACAGGGGTTATACCAGACAGCAAGCAATAGCAGAACTTAAGAAAGAACAGAATTTATACAACACACAAAAAATAGAAAAAGTGGCTGATTTGGTTATAAATACATCAGCCAGTAATGTAAATCAAGTTTCTAAACAGATTCTATTCAAACTTGAAAGCTGGAATAAAATGTGTAAAAGGTGTGTTAATACAGGTAAAAATTCATCTATTAAATTCGATAAAAATGGTTATTGTAATATTTGCAGTTCTTATATTAAACATTTTGATTTAAAGCACTTGAAAAAAGAGCTGGGGTTTCTTAAATCATTTAAAGGGGCCGGGAAGGGAAAATATGACGTTGTGGTTGGTATCTCCGGAGGAAAGGATAGTACTGCCACGCTGTACACTATTAAACAAATGGGGTTTACACCGCTGGCGGTCACATTTAATTTAGGATACCTTCCGGTAACGACCATTCCAAGAGCCAGAGAAACGGCAAAATTGCTAAATACAGATTATGAAGTTATAGTTATAAGGAAATATATCCGAAAGATTGATCTTAACTCGTATAAAAAAACAATCAAACTTTATGAGGAACCTTTTACGCTTGAAACAAAAATAAAGTTCAAAAAAGAATACGAAACGGGCAGAAAACATTATTCCGTAAAGTGCAAACATTCTCCAATTTTTGTAAGAACGTGCCAGTTGTGCAGAAGAATGGTCGTCAGGGCATATTATAATGAAGCCTTAAAACGAGGGGTTAATGTAATGATTTTAGGAATGAATGAGTGGACGAATCTTAGCGCCGCGCAAAAGGGGAGGGGATACAAAGTTTCCGGAGTGAGAAAACTCCAACCAACAAAAAATAAACCGGCAGTATTTGTTTTTCATTTACCTTTTTTACTCCAAAGAACGAGCCGAGATACTAAAAAAATATTAGACAAGATGGGTTGGAAGCCCCCAAAGGGAGAAAATTTTATTGAATCGAATTCTAATTCTTGTTTATATGCTCGTTCAACAGAAAGAATGGCAAAAAGGTTGTTAGAATTTCATCCGGATAGCACGAGGTTAGCCAGAGAAGTAACTGTGGGATTTATTACAAAAAAACAAGCTTTAAAGGCATTGGGTAAAATACATCCTTACAAATACACTCCCCGACAGGTTTTAGAAAGAGCGGGTATAATAAAAAAGTAAAATTCATTTAACAAACATGGAAAATACAGAGAATTTTGTATTTAAGGAGAGCGGTATAACTTTAACCGACAAAATTTTGGCGGCGACGGTTTTAAAATTATTTCCTCAAAAAATTACCCCCAACCAAATTACCATTTTTAGATTATTTATGGCGCCGGTGGCGACTTTTTTTATTTACGCCGAAATTTATTCAGTCGCCATTCCTTTGTTTATAATCACGGCCTTTTCCGACGCTTTGGACGGGGCTCTCGCGCGAACAAGAAATAAAGTCACCGAGTGGGGGAAAATTTACGACCCGTTTGCCGATAAATTATTTATCGGGCTTGCCGCAGTGGTGATTATCCCTAGATATTTAAATTCTTGGCTCGCTTTTTCAATTATTTTCATTGAGATGCTTCTTATCGGGTTGGCGTATTATTTAAAAAATAAAGGAAAGTTAAAAATCACCGCCAACAGATGGGGAAAAATCAAAATGTTTTTGCAATCCGCGGGCATTATTTTACTTTTAATTGGCGCGGCGGCAAATTTTCCCATCGCGATATTTTGCGCCCAATATTTTATTTACGCCGCGCTTATTTTTGCGATTATTAGTTTAATAACGTACGGGATTTGATTAAAATATAAGTTTTAGGCTGTTGAATAACTCGTCTTTAACCCCCTCCTTTTTTAAAGGAGGGTTGGGGTGGATTTAAATATAAAACGAGGTCAGAGATAAAATCCCTCCCAACCTCCCTTTACGAAAGGGAGGTAACCCAAGTTATTCAACGCTCTCAAGTGCATGGCGAGGAATAACAAAATCATAATTTTTTTTCTGGCCGGAGTTGTGGCGCTCGCGCCAATTTTTGTTGCTCCCGCGTTTTCGCAAACAAGCGGAGAGCTTGAAACAGAACTTGAACAAATTCAAGCGCAAATAAACGAATACGAAAATGAGCTTTCAAAAGCCAAAACGGAAAAACAGACTCTCGCAAATAAAATCAACCAGCTAAAAAAAGAGCAAGGAAAAATCGCGCTTCAAATTAAATCAACCAATATCCAGATAAACGCGCTCGACCGCCAACTTTCCACCACAAAGGCCTCAATAGAAGAAACAACTCAAAAAATTGCTCGCCTTAAAGAACAAATTATAGAAATTGTTCGCGCTATTAATAAACAAGACCAAACGTCAATTGTTCAAATTTTTTTGGAATCTAACGGTTTTTCCGAATTTTTCGCGGAAATTGAGGCGTTGGCGCAAGTTTCAAACAGCCTTGTTTCAACCGCAGACGAAGTTAAAATAGCTAAGGCGGAACTTGAAAAAAAACGCTCTGACCTTGAAGTAAAAATGGATGAAAAAAACAATTTTCTTTCCATTCAAAATTTAGAGCGGCTTAATTTGCAAGGAAAAACAAATGAACAAAATAAAATTCTGAAAGAAACAAAAGGAAAAGAAGCAAATTATCAAAAAATGCTCGCTGACTCCAAACAGCGCGCGCAAGAAATAAAAAACCGCATTTACAAACTCTTGGGTGTAAGCGCTCAAATAAGTTTTGGAGAAGCTCTGGAAATTGCTACCTGGGCGTCAAAATTAACAAGTGTCCGTCCGGCGCTGCTCCTTGCCGTACTTACACAGGAATCAAACCTCGGCAGTAATGTGGGAACTTGTAACCGCCCCGGCGACCCGCCATCAAAAAGCTGGAAAGTTGTGATGAAACCGACGCGCGATCAACAGCCGTTTTTGGAAATTACAGCGGAACTTAATATGAATCCCGATATAACTCCCGTTTCCTGCCCGATGCGCGACTCAAACGGAAACAGAATCGGATGGGGCGGCGCCATGGGTCCGGCGCAATTTATTCCGTCAACTTGGATGGGTTATAAAAATAAGGTAACAGCCCTCACAGGTAACAGCGTTGCTAATCCGTGGGATATTAAGGACGCTGTTGTTGCGGCCGCTATTCTTTTAAAAAATAACGGCGCGGTTGCCGGAAACGAAGATGCGGAGTGGCGCGCGGCAATGCGTTATTTTTGCGGTTCAACCAACACACGATTCCGTTTCTACGGAGACAGCATCATCGCGCTCGCCAGACAATATGAGGAGGACATAAGCGCGCTCGAATAGAAAATCGGATTAACAAAAAATAAATTACATTACTCAAACGGAAAAAGCGAATTTTGTTAATAAAGAATAAAAAATTAATTATTTTGTATGTTTTTATAAAATTTCTCCGCAGTTCGATGGTTCGAACCATCGAACTTTGAGACTATTTTAAAAATTATCACAATTTTATGAGTCGATACGTTCACAAAAAATTTTCCCCTGACGAGCAAGACCGCTTTTTGGAATATTTTTGCGAAGTTTTGCAAAAATTAAAAAGCGTAAAAGAAAAAAAATATTTTTTGAAAGATTTGCTAAATCGAGGAGAACGACTGATGATTGCCAGACGTTTCAAAATCGCGGAATTATTAGAAAGGGGGACGACCTACGACGAAATTGCGAAATCGCTTCAAGTAAGCCGTGGCACTATAGCGAGAGTTGAAAAACTTTTAAATTTCGGCCGAGACGGCTACAAAAATGCCATAAATAAAATAAATAATAAAAAATAGTGTAGCGTAGTCGTAGTTCGATGGTTCGAACCATCGAACTACGCGAGAAGTTGTGTGAAATTGTTAAAAATGTTAAAATTATATTATATGCCCCGTTAGAAATTCGTGTGGGGCGACGAGAGATCGTTATAAATTAAAAAAAACATAAAATTTTAGATAATGTTTCGTTAATGCTTGCAAAAATAATTTTTATTAAAATTATTTTTTGCGGAGGGTTTCTAAGGGGGTAAAATAATTTGCGTTTCATTTTTTTACCTGTTATGAAAATAAGAAATTTTTTAATTTTTTCCACCGCCATTTTTATAGTCGCCGTTTTTTTGTTTCTCCCGCAAAAACCCATTCAAAGCGATTCTGCTTACACTTTCTGCTCATATAAAGGCCCTGACACTTCAACAGATTTAATTAAACTTACCGAATTGAAAGTGACAGGTAATTCGCCTTTAAGGCAAGGCGATGCCGTTACAATAACTTTTAAACTGCAAAATTTTGGACAATCGGCCGTTACATTAAGTTCAAAAGGTTTTTTCGCCGGCGCCAAAGATCCGACCAAATTAGATGCCTCTTTTGGTTTCACTTTTGCCAACAACACAATCGGAGTGGGAGAAATTAAAAGCGTCTCCGTTTCCCGCGTTTTAGATAAAATCGGTAATTGGAAAATTTGGCCCTCTTACGGGCTTTATTTTAAACAAATCCCTGAAAAATTAGGCCCTGACGAGTGGCACGCCTGCACCATGCCTGTTATTGCCAATATTATTGATAAGGATTCAGACGGCAGCGCCGATGATATGGATAATTGTCCAACTATTTCCAATCAAAATCAGTTAAATTCCGACCAGGATGACTTGGGTGATGCTTGTGATAATTGCCCGTTAGTTTATAACCCCGAACAAACTGATGCGGACCAGGACGGAAAAGGCGATGCTTGCGATTCTTGCGACGACAGAGATTCGGATGGCGATGGAATCAAAAATTGCCTCGACGCTTGCCCCAACGAACCGGAGACCTTGAATAGTTATCAAGATACCGATGGCTGCCCCGATACAATTTTCATACAGCCGGAAATAGTCACTCCGGAAAAAGAAGCGGTTACAGAGCCGCCGGCTGCTCTGCCGCCACCGCCCGCAAAAGACAAAACCGCGCCAACTGTTAATATTACCCATTCGCCGGCAAAATTAACCACTTCTTCTAAAATCACTTTTACCGCCGAGGCGTTTGATGCCGACAAGGTTAGCAAAATAATTATTTATATTAATAATGTCGCGGCGAAAGAATGCAATTCGCCTATTTTCTCTTCTAAAATCGGAAAGTGGCAATGCGGTTTCGACGGCGGGCCGTATGGGGCGGGGGATTTAACTTATAGTGCCGAAGCGTTTGACACATCAAATAACAAAGGTTTTTCTGCAACTAAAACTGCTTCAGTACCTCTTCCTGAATTAGAATTGAAAAAAGATACGATTCCGCAAGAAACAACGCCAATTCCTTGTTTTATTTCCGGCAAGCTTAATAATTTTAAATATTATTCAAAAACAGTAAAAATAAAATTTTGTGAAGCCGAAAAAATCGGCGGAGGTTGTTCCAACAAACCTCCTTTTGCCTGTACTCCGGTTAATACAGTTTGTAAAACTGGCGGAAAAACTTGGTATGAAAACGTAACAAGAGTTTGGACAGGAGAAGAACAGCGGGGTTCTCCGGGACCTTTGGCGTATAACGCGCAAGTAACTTGCGAAAAGAGTTATTTGCTCCAGCCCGAATGGCAGCCGTTTGAAAACGAATGCCGCTGGCAAGGAAGTTGGATGGCAAGTAAAAATAATTTTGTGGTTGTGGATGAGGCAAAAGAGGTTGATTATAATTTTAACTTTATTCCTGTTGATGTAGTGGCGCCCGGTTTAGCCGCGCCGGTTCCAGGTCCGTTACTCACGCCCTCGTCCACGTTTTACGGACAGGGCGGCTGGAAACTCAAAGTTACCGCCAACGACCCCAATGGAATCCAAAAAATCAAAATAACAGGCGATTATACCGTTAAATTTTTTACTTCGGATTTAAGCGGTCCGTTTGAACCGCCTTCCGTTGGAACGCTTGAAACTCAAAGGACTGTCAGCGGTTTCAGTCAAGAATGTAACAGTTCTCCTTGCGAAATGCCCATTCCTTTTTACGAAAATGGAAAAAGTTTCGATTTTAATTTAAATATCCTAGCCTGCGACAACGCCGGCAACCGCGTTCTAACGGTTTATAATCGCCACCTTCCAACCGAAACCGGCGATTTGGCCATTGCGAAGTTTGAACCAGTGCAAGTTTTATATAACGCCCCACTTGTAAGAACTAAAAACACCGCTTTTAGAGCTATTATTAATTCTTCCTTTCCTTACCCAACAGAAACTAAATTTTTATTAGAAATTCCGCAAACTGCATGGGACTTACCCGCAAATTGGCCGCAAACTTGGGGACCAATAAAAATTCCGCCTCTGGCAAGCAATTACGAAGTAATGCTGCCAATTATTCCCAACTGGCAAAAAGAACAACCTGCGGGTCCGTTTAATCCTGCCGGATTAGTGAAAGGACCCGGCTTAAATTACCAAATGTCTTTTAGGGCATTACCAAAACCAAAACTTGCCGAGGGGTATTGGGTGAATGTTAAAATTGATCCCGCCAATGAATTGTCCGAAATAAACGAAGCAAACAACCGCTTAAATTTTGTTTCAGGCCTTCCTCAAGCAACAGTAAAAAGATGGAAATTTTTGTTTGTGCCATTTTACAATATTAGTACCGGATGCAAACCAAAATGGAGTTTTGTTCAAGACGGAGCAAGAAAACAATTGGAATACGTTGTGGCAATGTTTCCGATGGCGGAAAATAAAGTAGAATTCGATATTGTTCCAAGCACTATCGAAAGCGATGGCGGAGCGTGGGCAACAAGCTGGGAAGACCGCGCCGGCGAAAGCGGATATGAATCAAGAGCTGAATTTTTGCGCCGCATTACCAGAACGGCCAAAGACGCGGGGTATGATTTTGCGGTAGGTATTGGTTGCGGTTGCAGCGGCGGCGGCAGCGGCTCGTCAATTGACGGAGTTTATATAGGAGATTGCAACGGAAGTTATTCGTGGCTCTTAGCGCACGAATTTAATCATTTGGTTGCCGATTTGGGAGATATTTATACTTATCGCGACGCCGGCTGGGACGTGCCTTATTGCGAGTTCGGCGATCGCTTTGAAATTTGTCCGGAAGATTACCGCCAAAAAACAGCTTGCGAGGATTGGTGCGGAGAGAATATGGGCGTGACTTTTGATTGCAACCCAAGTTATGCCGGCGATCCTTATGATCCCTGCAGATTGTGGAGCAATTTTACAGGTAGAGGCGTTTTGGCATGCCCCGAACGAGTGAAGACATTAAATAATTGCAATGTTTGGTGTGAATTTAGCCATTGTCCGGCTGAACGCCAAAATAAATCAAGATGCGATTATTGGTGCGCAAATGAAAGAAGCGGGCAAAAACTTTTTTACACCCCCGACCACCGCACAGTTATGCCTGCGGATGAAGGATTCTGGGCAAATCGTTGGATACCGATAAAAAGCGAGGACTCCGCTTATTATATGGATAGTTGCATGGCAAATGGCAGTTGCAGTCCTTGGGGCTGGATGATGCTTGGAAGCACCAAGGAATGCCTTGAGGATGGCCGCTGCGGGCACTACGAGGCCGACGGCACGGTTGTTTTGGGAAGTATGGGAGCGGCGGATAACGGGCGGGGCATTCGTAACGACGGGTATAATAATTTAATTCATAGCAGTAATTTTATAAACGAACATGATCCGGAAGGATTGCTTGTTGGCGGAAAAATTAATAAAAATGGCGCGGTAAAATTTGATCCATTTGTTTACTTGCCAAATACTTTTTTAGATATCGAGCCCGGACAAAAAGGCGATTATTATTTTGTTTTATTTGATAAAAATAATAACATTTTAAGCAAATCGGGTTTTGATGTTTCTTTTTACAAATCCGACCCCGACGGCGGCGAAGTGGATGAAACAGGTTTTGTTTATCGCATTGAATGGAAAACAAATACAACAAAAATAGAATTACAAGATAAAAGTGGCGAGGTTCTTGCGGAACGGCTGGTTTCGGAAAACAAGCCCGAAATTAAAATTACTTCGGTAAGCGATGGAAAAAATATAAATGTGAAGTGGGAGGCCAGCGATAAAGACAGCAACTCCCTTACTTACTCCCTCTCTCTAAGTTCTGACAACGGAAAAACTTGGCTGCCGATTTTGATGGATGGCGCGGCGACAGCTTATATTTTGCAATCCGACAGTTTAACGTCGGGCGATTATTTGATAAAGGTGAAAGCGAGCGACGGGGTAAACACAAGCGAAGACATCTCTAAACCATTCAAAATTACGGACGAAACAATGAGTAATAAATTTATAATCGGGGGAATTATCGTTCTTGCCTTTCTTATAATTTTAACCGCCGTTGTTATTTTTAAAAAAAGAAAAAAGTGGGACTTACGCGATTCATTTTCTCCCCCTTTCGTAAAGGGGGAGTAAGGGGGATTTTTAAAATTTAAATCCCTCTCTTCCGCCCAAGGCGGATCCGCCTCTGGCGGAAACTCTCCCTTTACAAAGGGAGAGAACCTAACGCGTAAGTCCTAAAAAGATTAAAATTTAATATGATGTCAAAAGTCACCATCGGTTTTATTACAAATCATCGTTTGCCCGATTTGGAAGACAAGAAATTTTTGCGGATTGCGAAAAAAATCGGTATCAATTTAATAGTTTTTAACGCCGCTCTAAAATTTGACCTTGATTTGATTAAGGAAGACGCCAAAAAATGCGACCTTATTTTAAACGACGAGGCCGATTATATTAGTTTGGAATTGGCAAAATCGTTGGAAGTATTGGGCTGCAAAGTGATTGAAGTGTCAAAATCTTTTTATTACACGGAAGATAAGTGGATTTTTTATTTAAAATGTTTGGAAAATAAAATACCGGTTCCAAAAACCACGCTTTTGTCGACAGATCTTATTAGTATTAAAAAGGAACTTAAGGATTTTAATCAATTTCCAGTGGTGTTAAAGCGGGTGGAGGGATTTCACGGTGATTTTGTGGATAAAGCGGATAATGCCGGCGAAGCCATAACTATAATTAAACGTTTTTGGGAAAAAGGCGAAAATCATTTTCCAATTTTGGCGCAAGAATTTGTAGATTCGGATTCTTATCGGGTTATGACCATTGGTGGAAAAGTAGTGCAAACCGCCATAAAGAAAAGCGATAATTGGAAAGCGACCGGCGGGTCGGCAATGAGATTTTGGAAATTTAAAATAGACCCGGAGTTAAGACAGATATTAAATAAATTGAAAAAAATAACCGATATCGCGATTTGTGGCAACGATTTTGCTAAAAAAGACGGTAAGTGGGTGGTAATTGAAGTTAACGCCCAGCCATCGTATAAATTTTTTGACAGCGAAGTTAACCTGGTGATAGAAAAAAGTTTAAAATACTTAAAAGACCTCGCCCTTGCCAAAAAAAGAAAAACTCGGCGCTAGGCCGAGTTTTTGTAATGTGTGAGTTCAAGAATTGAATGTAAAATTTTACCCCCCCTCTTAAGGTAAGAGGGGGTAGGGGGAGTTATGAAATTCGCAGATATTTATCATTATTTTCATAACCCATCCTAACCTCCCCTTATCTTAAGGGGAGGTAAGTGTGTTGAAAATTTATTACTTCTTGTTAGGATAAATTTTACTAAATTTTCTTATTTCTTTTAAATTGATTTTGCTTATAATTAATCCCTCCTTGTCCTGGGAATTTTTTAAAATAAGATGGGGACCGACAATGGCTGAATATGAAATTAAATCCGATTTCCGCGAAAGGGGACTGGCAAATGCGATAAAAATTAAGTTTTCAAACGCTCTAGACAAGATAAGCGATTTTAACAAATTTATCTCTCTAACTTTGGGGTCGTTCTTATGAACCCCATTTTCATAGCACCAATACGACGGACAAAAAACAATTTCGGCTCCGGCTTTTTTCATTCTGGAAAATAGTTCGGGAAACGCCAAGTCCCAGCAAATGGCGATTCCGATTTTTGCAAAATCAGTTTGATAAACAAATATTTTTTTGCCTGGCCTCGCGCCGGTATCGCCGTAAAGATTAATTTTTTTATAATTTCCCCTTATTTTCCCTTCGCGGTCAATTAAAAGCGACATTTTATAACTAACGCGGCTTTCTTTGAAAGTGTCGGTTATAATCGCCCAAATATTATGTTCCTTGCAGGACGCGCGTATTTCTTTAATAAGCTGGTGGTTAAATTTTAAAAAGTCGGTTTTATGAATGCAGGTTTCCGGAAAACAAATTATGTCGGCGCCCGCTTTGGCGGCGCGCGCGATAAATTTTTTGATTTTAGCCACATTATTCTTTTCCGGAGTATCAAAATAGCGAATCTGCGCCACAGCTATAATCGGTTTTTTTGTTTTCTTTTTTGTTGGCATATTTTTACGCTTAAAGATAAAGGGTTGATAGCCATTTTAGTCTCTGGGCTTGTCGAAGGGTAACTTTTGACCATCTAATTTACATAGTATCGCATAAAGCCGATTTAATCAATACGTTGTAAAAAGAAAAGTCCCATCCAAAATTGGACAGGACTTCAAGAGTTAAGTGAGAAACTCGCCTCGCTTCGCAAGGCGAAGCGGGCTATTCCTTGAAGGAGAACAGACCGGTGTCCTCCAGACCGACCATGTTGAGGCAGTTGACACTGTCGACGTAGAGCATCGGCCCCCCCTTTTCCTTATCGATGCTCAGATAGGGCACGGCGCCGTAGTAGGAGCGGGAACCTAGGCAATAAAGCCATCGTCCCCTAAGAATTTCGGGGTGTTGCGCGATGGCGTAGATGCCTTCGTTGACCGTTCCCAGGATACGGCGTTCTTCCTTGATGATTTTTTCACGCACCCCCAGGGATTGGCCGAGACATGGATTGTAAAGCAAGCCATATCTCCAGTAGAACATTCCCGTAGGGGCCCCGGCGATTTCCATGAGAGAAGTGGAGTCAATATAGTTATGACCTTTCTTCCTGTCAACCTTAATAAGAGCCATGGCGGCGGAGATGGAAACGCAGCGCGGAGAAATAACGAGAATGTGGCCGGTTTTTCCCTTTTTGGGAAGAGGGATAGCGGAAAAAAATTTGTTCTTACTCATTTTCATCGCTTTTCCGAAACCGAGGTCAAAGAGGCGCTGGCTTTTCACCATCATTATCTCTCTGGTGGTCAGCTTTTGAATGGTTGATTCTTGGACATCGTTTTGCATTGTCTTCCTCCTTGCCCTTATTTTTAAGGGCGGTCAAATTGTTAAATTGCTATTATTAACTCAATATTACCACAAAACCAAAAATCTGTCAAGAGGAGCAGTCTTTTCCAATCCAAGAATGACCCTGAAATCAATATGTGTGGCGGCCTAATTTAGTAACGATTTTTAATGTCAAACCTTATCTTGCTATACAACTCTCTTTTTGCTCTCATCATCTCTTCCGC
>Ga0265296_1002559_pt1 | contig 18108 bp, 17 predicted proteins | sample MunlanPumphouse1_FD_189073 | JGI IMG/M metagenome (GOLD analysis project Ga0265296, IMG submission 189073) | Groundwater microbial communities from a municipal landfill in Southern Ontario, Canada - Pumphouse #1 | ecosystem: Environmental > Aquatic > Deep subsurface > Groundwater | place...
GGAGACGCCGGCCGCCGAGCGGGTGCGCGCGGCGCTCACGGGGGAGCAGTCCGCGATCGTGCTCGTCGCCGACCTCACGGCCGCGGCCCGCGTCAGCGATGCCTACGCCCCCGAGCACCTCGAGCTGCTGACGGCCGACGACGACGCGCTGCTCGCGCGCATCCGCCACGCCGGCGCCATCTTCGTCGGACCGCACGCGCCCGTGAGCCTCGGCGACTACGCCGCCGGCTCGAACCACGTGCTGCCCACGGGCGGTCAGGCCCGCCGGGTCGCGGGGCTCGGCGCCGCCACCTTCCTGCGGCCGCAGCAGGTGGTGCGCTACGACCGGGGCGCGCTCGCCCAGGTGCGCGCCGCCGTCACCGCGCTCGCCGCCGCCGAGGGACTCCCCGCGCACGGCGAGGCCATCGAGGCGCGGTTCGGGGGCGAGCACTGATGCACTGCCCGTTCTGCCGCAACCCGGACTCCCGCGTCGTCGACTCACGCACGACCGACGACGGCACCTCCATCCGTCGCCGTCGCCAGTGCACCGAGTGCGGCAGGCGCTTCACCACCACCGAGACGGCGAGCCTCTCGGTCGTCAAGCGCTCTGGCGTGCTCGAGCCCTTCCGCCGCGAGAAGGTGATCGAGGGGGTGCGCAAGGCGGTGCGCGGCCGCCCCGTCACCGACGCCGACCTCGCCGGCGTCGCCCAGTCGGTGGAGGAGACGATCCGCGCGACCGGTGCGAGCCAGATCGACGCCAACGAGATCGGCCTCGCGGTGCTGCCGCCGCTGCGCCAGCTCGACGAGGTCGCGTACCTGCGCTTCGCGAGCGTCTACAAGGCGTTCGACTCGCTCGACGACTTCGAGGACGCCATCCGGGCGCTCCGCGAGGACCAGCGGCCCGACGCGGGGGACTCTCGATGACCGCCTACGACCTGCTGTTCCGGCACGGCTTCTCCCGCGTCGAGCCCGAGGCGGCACACCACCTGGGCGCCGCGGCGATCCGCACGATCGGCGCGGCACGTCCCGGGGTGCGCACCGACGCCGTGCTCCGCACCCGCGCCCTTGGCCGCGAGTTCCCCACGTCCTTCGGCGTCGCGGCCGGCTTCGACAAGGACGCCACGATGATCGCCGGGCTCGGCGCCCTCGGCTTCGGCCACGTGGAGGTCGGCACGCTCACGGCGCATCCGCAGCCCGGCAACCCTCCGCCGCGGCTCTTCCGGCTCGTCGACGACCGCGCGCTCGTCAACCGGATGGGCTTCAACAACGGGGGAGCGGCCGCGGCCGCCGAGCGCATCGCCGCCGCCCGCGAGGCGGCGTCGCGACCCGTCATCGGCGTCAACATCGGCAAGAGCCGCGTCGTCGACGCCGACGACGCGCCAGCGGTCGAGCGCGACTACCTGACGTCGACGCGGCTGCTCGCGCCGGTCGCCGACTACCTCGCCGTCAACGTGTCGTCGCCGAACACGCCGGGCCTGCGCGGGCTGCAGGACGAGCGACTGCTCGAGCCGCTGCTCGCCGCCATCCGCGGCGCCGCCGGCGACGTGCCCGTGCTCGTGAAGATCGCGCCCGACCTCGACGACGCCCAGGTCGAGGGCATCGCCGCGCTCGCCGCGAGGCTCCGGCTCGCCGGCGTCATCGCGACGAACACGACGATCCGCCGCGACGGCCTCGTGAGCGGCGCGGATGCGGTGGCGCGGGCCGGGCAGGGCGGCCTCTCGGGGCCGCCGGTCGCGGCCCGCTCGCTCCAGGTGCTGCGGCTGCTGCGCGGAGCCCTGCCCGCCGAGGTCGACGTCGTGTCGGTCGGCGGGGTCGAGACCGCGGACGACGTGCGCGAGCGGCTCGCGGCCGGCGCTGCCCTGGTGCAGGGCTACACGGGCTTCATCTACCGCGGCCCCGGCTGGGCGCGCGAGATCAACCGCGCGCTGCTGGCTCGCGCCTGACCACCGGTCACCGGGTCGGCACGCCGCGGCGTGTCGACCTGCTGCTCGAGAGTCGCGACACTCCAGCAACAAGCCGACACCCGTTCGCCGTCGATCGCGCGCGTGTCGAGATCGTGCAGGAGTGTCGAGACACTCGAGCCGCAACCTGACACCCCGCTGCGCTGCCTCACGGAGGCTGGCGGGACACCCGGAGGGCTCGCAGGCGGGCTGTGGAGTCGTCCCGACGCGGCCGCTGCCGCTGTGCCAGTCTCCCGGCGTGATCGACGACCTGCCCGAGACGCTCACGGCTGCCGGATTCCGCGTGGAGGATGGCCTGGATGCTGGGTTCAGCCGGGGCATGCTCAGAGGCAAGGCGTTCGCGAAGCCGTTCCGCGGGATCCGCGCGCTGCAGGAGCCGGAGACGCTCATCGAGCGCGCCGCCGCCTTCGCCCCGCTCCTGCGGCCCTGGCAGTGCGTCGGGGGCGTCTCCGCGCTCGCCGTCCTCGGGCTGCCGGTGCCGTGGCGGCTCACGCGCGAGCCGACGGTCGAGATCGTCTCGCTCAAGGGTCGCGGCAAGCCGGAGCGGGATGGCGTGCGTGTGCGGCGCCTGGCCGCGGAGCGACTGGACGTGTGGGAGGTCGAAGGGCTGCCCGTGGCACCCCCGCCGCTCGCGTGGGCGCTGATGGCCGGGCGCTGCACCGTGCATGAGCTGGTGATGCTCGGCGACGCGATCGTGACGGCGGCTGAGCACTACCCCGGCCGGCGCGTCCCCGGCCCGCTCGCATCGCTCGCCGAGCTGGCGGGGACCGTCGAGCAGTGGGCCGGGCGGAGCGGAGCCGCGGCCCTTCGCGCAGCGCTGCCGCGCATCCGGGAGCGCGTCGAGTCGCCGCGCGAGACCGACATGCGCCTCTTCATCGTCGACGCCGGCATGCCGGAGCCCGAGGTGCAGGTCGAGGTGCGCGACCCGCAGACCGGGCTGCTGCTGGGCCGCGCCGACCTCGGACACCGGGAGGCGCGCGTCGTCGAGGAGTACGAGGGCGACGGCCACCGCGGGAGGGACCAGTGGGACCGCGACATCCAGAAGTACCGCGAGTTCGAGCGCGTCGGGGTACGCACCGTGCGGGCGACCGACCGCGACTTCGTGCCGAGTCCCGACCAATGGCTCGCCGACCTCGCCGAGGTGCTCAGGAGTCGATGGGGCCAGCCGCCGACGTGAATGTCGACGTGCAGCACGAGTGTCGCGACACTCGAGCCACAGGTCGACACCGCTCGCGCGTCAGCCGCGCGGGTGTCGGGGAGATGCGCGAGTGGCGCGACACTTCGACAGCAGCTCGACACTCCGCGAGCGTGGCGCGTCGGCGCTCAGGGATCGAGCGGTCTCAGCTCGGGTACTTGAACAGCTTCGTCTGCGGCTTCGGCATGCGCATGAACGGCAGCTGCACCGACCGCATGGCCGCGTACCAGCCGTGGCCCTTCGCATCCTTCTCGCCGAACTTCGCGCGGATCGCGCGACGGAGCTGCCACGCCATCACGAGCGAGTCGAGCACCACGACGACGACGAAGCCCCACAGCACGAGGTTGGCGATGAGCCGCCATTGCTCGTCGTTGAGGAACGTCAGCACGAGCACGACGATCATCATCGGCATCGCGAGCGTGCCGATCGACAGGCGGGCGTCGACGAAGTCGCGCACGTACCGGCGCACCGGCCCCTTGTCGCGCGCCGGCAGGTACTTCTCGTCGCCCTGCTCGAAGCCGCGGCGGGCCTTCTCGCGCTCGGCGCGCATCTTGTCGGCCGACTGCCTGCGCGCCTCCTTGCGGTCGGAGGGCACGAGCGGGCGGCGGTTGCGCGCGACCTGCTCGGACTGCTTCGGCGTGCGGCGCACCTCCGGCTGAGGCTCGGGCTGAGCCTTGCTGGCGTCGGAGCGGCTGAAGAGCGGCACGTGAGGTCCTTCTCGGCTTGCGGTCGCGGCGACGCGGTTGCGTCGACGGATGCGTCCCATGGTACCGCCGCCCACGTGCCAGCGCGCCGCCTAGGATCGAGCGCATGACCCTCCAGACCGACCTCTCCGACCGCGACCGCGCGGTGCTCGCCGCCGTCGAGGCGGGCTTCGACCGCGCCGTCGACGACCTGAAGGCGCTCGTGCGCATCCCGAGCGTCGCGTGGGACGCGTACGACCCTGCGCACGTGCAGGCGAGCGCCGAGGCCGTCGCCGCGCTCGCGGAGGGCACCGGCGTGTTCGAGCGGGTCTCGATCGAGCGCGCCCCCATCGGCGACACCGACGCGCTCGGCCAGCCCGCCGTGCTCGCGACCCGGGCGGCCAGGAACGGCAAGCCATCGGTGCTGCTGTACGCGCACCACGACGTGCAGCCCTGGGGCGACGAGGCGCTCTGGGCGACGCCGCCGTTCGAGCCGACCGAGATCGACGGCCGCCTGCGCGGCCGCGGCGCCTCCGACGACAAGGCGGGCGTCATCACGCACATCGCCGCGATCCGCGCGCTCGCCGAGGTGCTCGACCCGGAGGTCGGCATCGCGCTCTTCATCGAGGGGGAGGAGGAGCACGGCTCGCGCTCCTTCAAGCGCTTCCTCGAGCAGCACGCCGACGTGCTGAGCGCCGACCTCATCGTGGTCGCCGACAGCGACAACTGGTCGACCGAGGTCCCGTCGCTCACGGTCGCGCTGCGCGGCAACGTCGCCCTCGACGTGCGCCTCACGACGCTCGGCCACGCGAGCCACTCGGGCATGTACGGCGGCGCGGTGCCCGATGCGATGATGGCGTTCTCGAAGCTCGCCGCCAGCTTCTGGGACGAGCGGGGCTCCGTCGCGATCGAGGGCCTCACGGAGGCCGACCTCGACGTGCCCGAGCAGTCCGAGGAGCGGCTGCGCGAGGAGGCCGCCGTGCTCGAGGGCGTCGAGCTCGTCGGCACCGGCCCGCTGCTGCGTCGCCTGTGGGCGAAGCCGGCCGCCACGATCACCGGCGTCGACGCGCCGAGCGTGCCCGACGCATCCAACACGATCCTGCCGACCGTGCGGTTCCGGCTCTCGACCCGCATCGCTCCCGGCCAGTCGGCCGCCGACGCGTTCGCGGCGATCGAGCGGCACATCCGAGCCCACACGCCGTTCGGCGCGCACATCGAGCTCGACAGCATCGACCTCGGCGACCCGTTCCTCGTCGACGCGACCGGCTGGGGCGCGACCGAGGCGAAGCAGGCGATGGCGGATGCGTGGGGCGCGGAGCCGGTCGAGGCCGGCATCGGCGGGTCCATCCCGTTCATCGCCGACCTCGTCCAGCAGTTCCCGGCGGCGCAGATCCTCGTCACCGGCATCGAGGACCCGGCGACCATGGCGCACAGCCCCAACGAGTCGCAGCACCTCGGCGTGCTTCGGCGCGCGATCGGCGCCGAGGCGCTGCTGCTCGCCCGCGCGGGCGACCGCACGGAATAGACTGCCTCCGCCCGGCGTTGTCCAGGCAGAGTCTGACGAGAGGAGCCGCACATGACGGATCAGCAGGTGTCCGAGGTTGCCATGCCCGCGACGCACGGCGTCACCCTGACCGACACGGCCGCCGACAAGGTGCGCCGGCTGCTCGACCAGGAGGGCCGCGACGATCTGCGCCTCCGCGTCGCCGTGCAGCCCGGCGGATGCTCGGGCCTCATCTACCAGCTCTACTTCGACGAGCGCACCCTCGACGGCGACGTCGTGCGCGACTTCGACGGCGTCGAGGTGGTCGTCGACCGCATGAGCGTGCCCTACCTCGACGGCTCGAGCATCGACTTCGAGGACTCCATCCAGAAGCAGGGCTTCACGATGGACAACCCCAACGCGCAGGGCTCCTGCGCCTGCGGGGACTCCTTCCACTAGGCGCCCAGCGCCTACCGCCGACGCGCCGTCGATCCCCATCGGGTCGGCGGCGTGTCGCTGTTCCACGGGCGATCATGAGGCGCGTGGCAGGCTCCTGAGCGTGGTCTGTGGGTACTAGGATCGATGGAGACGCTGACCGAGCCGGAGGAAGACATTGCGCAATCGTCGAACCCGTTGGATCGCCGCCCCAGTGGCGGTGGTGGTCGCTCTTGCGCTTGCCGGATGCACTCAGGCCCAGCAGCAGGGATGGATGCCCTCGACGCCCGGCCTGACGGACCGCGTGGACCGCATCATGGGCCTGTGGACGACCTCCTGGATCGTGCTGCTCGCCGTCGGCATCATCACCTGGGGCCTCATGATCTGGGCCGCCGTCGCCTACCGCCGTCGCCGTGGGCAGACCGGGCTGCCGGTGCAGCTGCGCTACCACATGCCGATCGAGATCTTCTTCACGATCGTCCCCGTGATCCTCGTCGCGGGCTTCTTCGCCTTCACCGCGCGTGACCAGGCGATCATCGAGGAGCCCATCGAGGATCCCGACTACTCGGTCACCGCCTACGGCAAGCGCTGGGCGTGGGACTTCGTCTACGAGCGCGAGGGCCAGGACCCGGTGTACTACCAGGGCATCCAGGTGCAGAAGGAGCCCGACTCCGGCCAGCTCGACGCGAGCACCCTGCCGACCCTGTATCTGCCGACGAACTCGTCCATCGAGATCACGCTCGAGGCGCGCGACGTCGCGCACTCGTTCTGGATCGTCGAGTTCCTCTACAAGAAGGACATGCTGCCGGGCGTCACGAACCGGATGTACGTCGAGACGGGCGACCAGGAGGCCACCCTGACGGGCAAGTGCGCAGAGCTGTGCGGCGAGTACCACTCGGCGATGCTCTTCAACGTCGAGCTGGTCAGCCCCGCGGAGTACGACGCCTACCTCGAGAGCCTCGAGCAGCAGGGCAACGTCGGCGCGCTCGACGAGTCGCTGAACCCGGCCACCGGCGCCGGCAACATCGACCCGGGCCGCGACGAGGACGTGGACACGACCAACGAAGATGAGGGCACCGAATGACCACCACGGCGACGCCTCGCACCACGGTCAGCCCGACCGCGGCGCGCAAGGGCAACATCATGGTGAAGTGGATCACCTCCACTGACCACAAGACCATCGGGTACATGTACCTGATCACATCGTTCATCTTCTTCCTGATCGGCGGTGTGCTGGCGCTGCTGATCCGCGCCCAGCTGTTCGCGCCGGGCCTGGAGATCGTGCCGACGGAGGAGCAGTACAACCAACTCTTCACGATGCACGGCACGATCATGCTGCTGATGTTCGCGACGCCGCTCTTCGCCGGCTTCGCGAACGTGCTCATGCCGCTGCAGATCGGTGCCCCGGACGTCGCATTCCCGCGCCTCAACGCGCTCGCGTTCTGGATGTTCTCGTTCGGCTCGATGATCGCGGTCGCGGGCTTCCTCACCCCGCAGGGCGCGGCCTCGTTCGGGTGGACCGCCTACACGCCGCTGAGCGACGACGCGTTCTCGCCCGGCATCGGCGGTCACCTGTGGGTGCTCGGCCTCGCGCTCTCGGGCTTCGGCACGATCATGGGTGCGGTGAACTTCACCACCACGATCATGACGATGCGCGCGCCCGGCATGACGATGTTCCGGATGTCGATCTTCACCTGGAACACGCTGGTCACGTCGCTCCTCGTCCTCATCGCGTTCCCGGTCCTCGCCGCCGCGCTGTTCGGCCTCGCGATCGACCGCATCTTCGACGGGAACATCTTCGACCCGACCAACGGCGGCGTCGTCCTGTGGCAGCACCTCTTCTGGTTCTTCGGCCACCCGGAGGTGTACATCATCGCGCTGCCGTTCTTCGGCATCATCTCCGAGGTCATCCCGGTGTTCTCGCGGAAGCCGATCTTCGGCTACAACACGCTCGTCGGCGCGACGATCGCGATCGCCGCGCTCTCGGTCACGGTGTGGGCCCACCACATGTACGTCACCGGCACGGTGCTGCTGCCGTGGTTCGCGCTCATGACGATGCTGATCGCGGTGCCCACCGGTGTGAAGATCTTCAACTGGATCGGCACGATGTGGCGAGGCTCCATCACATGGGAGTCGCCCATGCTGTGGGCGCTCGGCTTCCTCGTGACGTTCACGTTCGGCGGCCTCACCGGCGTGATCCTCGCCTCGCCGCCGCTCGACTTCCAGGTCTCGGACACCTACTTCGTGGTGGCGCACTTCCACTACGTCGTGTTCGGCACGGTCGTGTTCGCGATGTTCTCGGGCTTCTACTTCTGGTGGCCGAAGTGGACCGGCAAGATGCTCAACGACAGGCTCGGCCACGTGCACTTCTGGATGCTGTTCCTCGGCTTCCACATGACGTTCCTGATCCAGCACTGGCTGGGCGTCATCGGCATGCCGCGCCGCTACTACACGTACCTGCAGGAGGACGGCTTCACCTGGATGAACCAGGTCTCGACCGTCGGCGCGATGCTGCTGGCGCTGTCGATGGTGCCGTTCCTCTGGAACGTCTGGATCACCGCGCGCACCGCGCCGAAGGTCACGGTCGACGACCCGTGGGGCACCGGACGCTCGCTCGAGTGGGCGACCAGCTGCCCGCCGCCGCGGCACAACTTCACCTCGATCCCGCGCATCCGCTCGGAGTCGCCGGCCTTCGACCTCCACCACCCGAACGCGGGGCCGCAGTACGGCGTGGGCGGCGTCGGTCCGCTCAAGGACGCCCCGCAGCGCCCCGTCGTCGACCTGGCAGACGGAGAGGTGCGCTGACATGCGCTCGAACATCATCATCCTGGGGGTCCTGGCGGCCTTCTTCTTCCTGTCGGCTGCGGCGTACACGCTGTGGCACATGGCGGCGTACGACGGCCGCGTCGAGTGGGCGGGCACCCTGGGCCTCGCGCTCACGGGCATCATGTCGGTGTTCATCGCCTTCTACCTCGTGCTGACCCGTCGCAGCCAGCACGGTGAGATGCCCGCCGACCGCCTCGACGCCGACATCGACGACGGGGACCCGGACGAGGGCCACTTCTCGCCCTGGAGCTGGTGGCCGATCTCGCTCGCTGCGGCGTTCGCGCTCATGTTCCTGTCGATCGCGGGCCCGACGTTCCTGATCCCGATCGGTGCCGGTCTGTTCGTCATCGTGATGGTCGGCTGGGTGTACGAGCACTACCGCGGCAACTTCAGCCGCTGAGCCATCACGAAGCGCCCCGCCTGACGGCGGGGCGCTTCGGACGTTCAGACGGCGCGGCCCGCCCGCAGGCCGGTGTGCAGGCATCCGCCGAGGAACGTGCCCTCGAGCGCTCGGTAGCCGTGCACGCCGCCGCCGCCGAAGCCCGCCGCTTCGCCGACCGCGAAGAGCCCGGGGATGGGCGCGCCGCCCGCGCCGAGCGCGCGCGAGTCGAGGTCGGTCTGGATGCCGCCGAGGGTCTTGCGGGTGAGCGTGCGCAGTCGCACGGCGATGAGCGGCCAGTGGCGCTCGTCGAGGATGCGGTGCGGGGCGGCCGTGCGGACGAGCCGGTCGCCGACGTACTCGCGCGCCCGCCGGATCTCGACCGCCTGGGGGTCGGTCGAGGCGGGGTCGGCGACCGCGGCGTCGCGCTCCTCGATGGCCGCGACGACCGCCGCGCGGTCGATGCCGGCCTCCAGCCGCTGCATGCCGTCGAGCAGCTCGGTGAGGCTGCCGGCGACGACGAAGTCCTCGCCGTGGTCCAGGAACGCCTGCACCGGCGCGGGCGCCCCCGGCAGCACGCGCTGCGCGAGCCTGCGCACGCTCCTGCCCGTGAGGTCAGGGTTCTGCTCGGAGCCCGAGAGGGTGAACTCCTTCTCGACGATCGACTGCGTGAGCACGAACCACGAGTGCTCGGCGCCCACCGACCGCAGGTGCTCGAGCGTCGTGAGCGTGTCGAAGCCGGGGTAGTTCGGCGACGGCAGCCGGCGGCCGCGGTGGTCGAGCCAGAGGCTCGAGGGGCCGGGCAGGATGCGGATGCCGTGCTGCGGCCACACCGGGTCCCAGTTGGCGATGCCCTCGGTGTAGTGCCACATCCGGTCGCCGTTCACGAGCCGGGCCCCAGCGTCGTTCGCGATCGCGAGCCCCGAGCCGTCGACGTGCAGCGGCACCCCGCGGACCGCCTCACGGGGCGCGGTGCCGAGGCGCGCGGGCCAGACCTCCCGCACCCGCTCGAGCTCGCCGCCGATGCCGCCGGTGGCGACCACCACCGACGCTGCGCGCAGCTCGAACGAGCCCACCGCCTCGCGGCTCGATGGCTCGCCGCGCACGGTGACGTCGTGTGCGAGCCGGTCGCCGGCGACGCCCACGACGCGGCCGCCCTCGACGAGCAGCCGGGTCGCTCGGTGCCGGAACGAGAGGCGCGCGCGGCCGTCGGCGGCGGCATCCCGCAGCCGTCGGGTGAAGGGCGCCACGAGACCCGGGCCGGTGCCCCAGACGATGTGGAAGCGGGGCACGGTGTTGCCGTGCCCGCCGGCGGTGCGGGCGCCGCGCTCCGCATGCCCGACGACGGGGAAGAGGCGGACGCCGAGCGAGCGCAGCCAGGGGCGCAGGTCGCGGTGGGCGAAATCGAGGTAGGCGTCCGCCCACTGCCGGGCCCAGGCATCCTCGTCGCGGTCGAACCCCGCCGCGTGCAGCCAGTCGGCGCGCGCGAGGTCCGGGGAGTCGGCGATGCCGAGCCGGCGCTGCTCGGGGGAGTCGACGAGCAGCAGTCCGCCGAACGACCAGTACGCCTGCCCGCCGATCGACTGCGGTCCCTCCTGCTCGACGATGCGCACCGTGCGGCCCCGGTCGAGCGCCTCGCACGCGGTGGCGAGCCCGGCGAGGCCGGCCCCGATGATGACGACGTCCTCGGCGGGCACCGGTGCTCCTTCGGTCAGCGGATGAGCGGATTGCGGTTCAGCATGGCCGTCGCGGCCCGCTCGAAGTACTCGTCGAGCTCGGCGCGGTGCAGCGGCGCGGGGTCGAGCACGTCGAGCGCGCCGCGCATGCACGCGAGCCAGCGCTCGCGCGCGACCGGGTCGACCGGGAAGGGCGCGTGGCGCATGCGCAGGCGCGGGTGCCCGCGCTGCTCGCTGTACGTCTGCGCGCCGCCCCAGTACTGCTCCAGGAACATGCGGAAGCGGTCCTCGGCGCCGGCGCGATCGTCCTGCGGATACATCGGCCGCAGCACGTCGTCGGCCCAGACGCGCTCGTAGAACTCGTGGACGAGCCGGCGGAAGAAGGGTTCGCCGCCGACCGCGTCGTGCAGGGACTGGATCACGGCTGCGCCTCCAGCCCCTCGCCGACGACCTTCTGCACCGACGGCAGGTCGAGGCCGAGCTCGTCGAGCCCCGCCTTCACGCGACGGCGCAGCTCGCGCGCGACGTCGTCGCGAGCGTTCGCCCGGGTGCGGACGACGAGCCGCAGCACGACCGCCTCGGGGGAGACCGACTCGATGCCCCAGGTCTCGGGCTTGTCGATCACGCGGCCCGTCCAGGCGGGCTCCTCGCTCATCGCGGTCGCGACGTCGAGCAGCCGCTGCTCGACCAGGTCGACGTCGGCGTGATACGGCACGGCCTGATCGATGATCACGCGGGCCCAGCCCTGCGACTTGTTGCCGACCCGCACGATCTCGCCATTGCGCACGTACCAGAGCGTGCCGTGCACGTCGCGCACCTGGGTGACCCGGATGCCGACGGACTCGACCACGCCCGACACCTCCCCGAGGTCGACGAGGTCGCCGATGCCCACCTGGTCCTCGAAGACCATGAACAGGCCGTTGAGGAAGTCCTTGATGACGCCCTGCGCGCCGATGCCCGCGGCGGCGCCGAGGAAGCCGGCCATCGCCACGAGCGAGGCCGGCTCGACCCCCAGCACGCTCAGGATGAGGATGAGCGCGATCGCGCCGATCACCCACGCCACCATCGTGTTGAGCACGGAGCCGATCGCCCGGGTGCGCTGCACGACCCGCACTTGCGCGAGCGGCGAGTTCGAGAGCGCCTCGGTGTCGGCGGCGTCGGCGCGGCGCTTGACGCCGCTCACGACGCCGCCGACCACGCGGCCGATCAGCGCCCGCACGATGTAGAAGGCGATGAACGCGCCGATGATGACGAGCAGCACGCCGATCGGCGGTCCCCAGACGCCCCACCACTCGCCGACGGCGGCCCAGTTCACACCGCCCGGTGTGCTCGTCTCCGACAGCATCACTGCTCCGATCAGGCGTCCCGCTCCTGCGCGGCGAGCGCCCGCTCGACGCCGGCGAGGTGCTCGACGACGATGCGGCGCAGCGCCGGCACCGCCGACGTGTTCGCCGAAAGCCAGGCGCGAGTCGCCTGGGCGAGCTCCTCGCTCGCGAGGGCCGCCGGGTAGAGGCCGACGAGCAGGCCCTCGGCCACCTGGTAGGTGCGCGACTCCCAGATCTGCTGGATGGCGTCGTGGTAGCGCGCGACGAGCCCCGACAGCACGGAGGCGTCGTTGACGTGCGCGAGCCCGAGGCCCGTGTAGCGCACGATCATGTTCGACGCGCCCGCCTCGTCGACGACCGAGGCGAACGCGGCCTCCTTCGCCTCCGGCGTCGCGATGGTCGCACGTGCGCGGGCGGCGAACTGCCGGCCGGTCGCGGTGTCGTCGGCCGCGAGCTCCGAGGCGATCTCCGCCTCGCCGGCGGCGCCGTTCAGCACGAGGCCGTCGAGCAGCTGCCAGCGCAGGTCGGCGTCGATCTCGAGGCCGCTGAGCGCGGTCGCGCCGCTCAGCAGGCCGCGCAGGATCTCGACGTGCTCGGGCGTCGACGCGAGGCCGGCGAACGCGCCCGCGAACTGGAACTGCGCATCCGACCCCGCCTCGGCGGTCGACGCGAGCTCCCACAGGCCGTCGCCCACGCGCCGGATCGTCTCGGTGCGGCGCGACGGGTGCACGTACGAGCGCGCCGCGAGGCCGAGCTGCGAGAGCGCGAGCCGGATGGTCGTCGACTCGGTCTCGGCGCCGATGTTGGCGAGCACCAGCTCGACGTAGTCGCTCGCGGGCGTCTCGGCGTCGCGCGTCGCGTCCCACGCCGCGCCCCAGACGAGGGCGCGCGCGAGCGGGTCCTCGATCGTGCGCAGGCCCAGGAGCGCCGTCCGCATCGACGACTCGTCGAGGCGGATCTTCGCGTACGCGAGGTCCTCGTCGTTGATGAGGATCAGGTCGGGGCGGATGTGGCCCACGAGCGACGGCACGGCCGTCTCGGCGCCGTCGACGTCGAGCTCGACGCGGTGGGTGCGGCGGAGCGCGCCGTCCTGCTCCTGGTAGAAGCCGATCGCGAGGCGGTGCGGGCGCAGCGTCGGCCACTCGGCGGGGCCGGTCTGCTCGATCGCGAACGACGAGATGATGTCGTCGGCGGTCGTCTCGATGCGCGGGCGCAGCGTGTTGACGCCGGCCGTCTCGAGCCACAGGCGGCTCCACTCGGTGAGGTCGCGGCCGCTCGCGGTCTCGAGCTCGGCGAGCAGGTCGGCGAGCTCGGTGTTGCCCCACGCGTGCTTGCGGAAGTACGCGCCGACGCCCTGCATGAAGGCCTCGAGGCCCACCCACGCGACCAGCTGCTTCAGCACCGAGCCGCCCTTCGCGTACGTGATGCCGTCGAAGTTGACCTGCACGTCCTCGAGGTCGCGGATCTCGGCGACGATCGGGTGCGTCGAGGGGAGCTGGTCCTGGCGGTAGGCCCAGGTCTTCTCCATCGCCTGGAACGTCGTCCAGGCGTTCGTCCACTCGGTCGCCTCGGCCGTCGCGAGCGTCGACGCCCACTCGGCGAACGACTCGTTCAGCCACAGGTCGTTCCACCAGCGCATCGTGACGAGGTCGCCGAACCACATGTGCGCGAGCTCGTGCAGCACCGTCACGACCCGGCGCTCGCGGATGGCGTCGGTCACCTGGGCGCGGAACACGTACGACTCGGTGAAGGTCACGCATCCGGCGTTCTCCATCGCGCCCGCGTTGAACTCCGGCACGAACAGCTGGTCGTACTTCTCGAACGGGTACGGCACGCCGAACTGCGACTCGAAGAACGCGAAGCCCTTGCGCGTGGTGTCGAAGATGTAGTCGGCGTCCATGTGCTCGGCGAGCGAGGCGCGGCAGAAGATGCCGAGCGGCACGACCCGGCCGTCGCTCGAGGTGAGCTCCGAGCGCGTCACCTCGTATGGTCCGGCGACGAGCGCGGTGATGTAGCTGGAGATGCGCGGCGTCGGCTCGAAGCGCCAGGTGCCGGTGTCGCCCTCGACGACCGGCTCGGGCGTGGGCTGGTTCGAGACGACCTGCCAGCGCGCGGGCGCGGTGACGGTGAAGCGGAACGTGGCCTTCAGGTCGGGCTGCTCGAACACGGCGAACACGCGGCGCGAATCGGGCACCTCGAACTGCGAGTAGAGGTAGACCTCGCCGTCGACGGGATCGACGAAGCGGTGGAGGCCCTCGCCGGTGTTGACGTAGAGGGCGTCGGAGACGACGGTGAGCTCGTTCTCGGCCGCGAGATCGTCGAGCTGGATGCGCACGCCATCGTTGACGCTCGCGACGTCGAGCTCGGTGCCGTTGAGCGTGACGGAGTGGACGGTGCGGGAGATGTGGTCGATGAACGTCGACGCGCCGGCCTCTGCGGTGAAGCGGACGGTCGAGGTGGAGCGGAAGACCTCGTCGCCGGTCGTGAGGTCGAGGGCGACGTCGTAGCTCTCGACCTGGACGAGCGCAGCGCGCTCCTGGGCCTCGACGCGAGTGAGGTTCTCTCCGGGCACGCTGGACTCCTTGTGTGATTCGTGCAGTGTGGTTCGTGCGGTGACTTCTGGGGCTGTGAACGCAGGTGCGACCAGCGTAGTGCCGCGCGGCCCGGCCTCCGCCGTGCCGTCGATAGCATCGAGGCATGAGTGCATCCACCCCGCAGACGACCGCCGTAGGGGCTCAGCCCCGCGTGCGGATGTGGTTCGACCCGACCTGCCCGTGGGCATGGATGACGTCGCGCTGGCTCGGCGAGGTCGCCGACGTGCGCGGCCTGGACGTGGACTGGCAGGTGATGAGCCTCGCGGTGCTGAACGAGGGCCGCGACCTGCCGGAGGCGTACATGGCGCGCATGCCGCGCTCGATGCGGCTCACGCGCCTCGTGACCGCGGCGCGCGAGGCAGGTGGCGACGCCGTCGTGAAGCCGCTGTACGACGCGCTCGGCTCGCGCATCCACCACGACCGCCGCAAGGACGATGACGCGATCGTGGCCGAGTCGCTCGCCGAGGTCGGCCTCGACGCGTCGCTCGCGGAGGAGACGGACGCGCACGACGAGACCCTGCGCGGCACGCACCAGGCGGCGATCGACCTGGTCGGCGACGACGTCGGCACGCCCGTGGTCGCCGTCGACGACGTCGCGTTCTTCGGCCCGGTCGTCAGCCCCGCGCCCACGGGCGAGGAGGCGCTGCGGCTGTTCGACGGCGTGGTCGCCGCGGCATCGGTCGACGGCTTCTTCGAGCTCAAGCGCTCCCGCACCCGCGGGCCCGTGTTCGATCGCGCCGAGCTCGAGCAGCAGGAGGCATGATGCGCGTCCACGTCGCCACCGACCACGCCGGCTTCGAGATGTCGAAGCGGCTCGTCGCGCACCTCGAGGCGCTCGGCCACGAGGTGGTCGACCACGGGCCCACCGAGTACGACGCCGAGGACGACTACCCGGCCTTCTGCATCAACGCGGCCCGCGCGGTCGTGCGCGATCAGCGCGCGGGCGTCGAGGCGCTCGGCGTCGTGTTCGGCGGCTCGGGCAACGGCGAGCAGATGGCGGCGAACAAGGTCGAGGGCGCTCGCGCCGCGCTCGCCTGGAGCCTGACGACCGCCGAGCTCGCTCGCGAGCACAACGACGCGAACGTCGTGGCGGTCGGCGCCCGGCAGCACTCCGAGGAGGAGATGCTCGACATCATCGACGCGTTCCTCGCCACGCCCTTCACGGGCGCCGAGCGGCATGCCCGGCGCATCGCGCAGCTCGGCGAGTACGAGACGACCGGCGGCATCGCGGGCCACGAGATCCGCTGATGCCACGAGATCCGCTGATGCCACGAGGTCCGCTGATGACGGCGCGGTTCCGTGCCTGAGGGCCACTCCGTCCATCGCATCGCCCGCCAGTTCGCAGCGAACTTCGTGGGCAGTACCGCGGCCGTCTCCAGCCCGCAGGGCCGCTTCGAGGTGGGGGCCGCCGAGCTGGACGGCCGCGCGATGACGTCGTCGGAGGCGATCGGGAAGCACCTGCTGCTCGGCTTCGACGGCACCGCCTCCGCGCCGGACCGTGTGCTGCACGTGCACCTGGGCATCTACGGCGCCTGGGACTTCGCGGGCGCCATCTCGGTGGACCCGACGATCCTCGCGAGTGTCGGCCGCATGGGGCAGACCGGCATGCGCGGCGCCGGCGTCGATGGGGAGCACGAGGACTCGATCGCCTCGATCGGCGCGCCGCGGCTCGCGCGGCTGCTGGCGGGGGAGCGCGAGACGGCGAGCGAGGTCGTGGAGTTCCCGCCGGACCCGGTCGGGCAGGTGCGCGTGCGCATCCTCACCGCGACGGCCGTCGCCGACCTGCGCGGGCCGACGGTGTGCGAGGTGCTCGAGCCGTCGCAGGTGCGGGCGCTCGCCGACCGGCTGGGACCGGATCCGCAGGCACCGACCGAGTCGCGCCGTCGCGCGGAGGACCGGTTCGTCGAGCGCGCGTCGCGGTCTGGGCAGGCGATCGGGCAGCTGCTGATGGATCAGTCGGTGGTCGCCGGGATCGGCAACGTCTACCGAGCCGAGCTGCTGTTCCGCGCTCGCATGGACCCGCACCGGCCCGGCAGCGCCGTGCCGGAGGACGAGCTGCGCGCGCTGTGGCACGACTGGGTGAAGCTGCTGCGCATCGGCGTCGAGACGGGCCAGATGCTCACCATCGACGGGCTGCGCGGCGCGCGCCGGGCAGCGGCGCTCGCGAACCGCGCCGACCGGCACTGGGTCTACAAGCGCGAGGGGCTGCCGTGCCGCCGTTGCGGCACGCCCATCGCGCTCGAGACGATGCAGGGCCGCAAGCTCTACTGGTGCCCCGGCTGCCAGCTCTGACCCTCCCGCCCCTTCCCGTTGATCGAGTAGCAGCCGGGCGGTGCCCGCCCCTACCCCCGTCGATCGAGTAGCTGCCGGGCGCAGCCGCCCCTACCGCCGTTGATCGAGTAGCTGCCGGGCGCAGCCGCCCCTACCGCCGTTGATCGAGTAGCAGCCGGGCGCAGCCCGGCCGCGTATCGAGATCCGCGCGCACCGCTCAGCGCCAGCGGTACAGCGTCGCGCCGTCGATCCCAGACTCCGACGGGCTGATGACCCACGAGCCGGTCGGGTCGTCCTCGCGGACCGCGACGATCACCTGCGCGACGTGGCGGTCGCCGGGCGCGAACTCCCAGATGTACCCGAGGTCGTTCGGTGCCGCCGCCGTCGAGGCGGAGTTCTGGTCGGTGAACGGGCCGCCGTCCGGCTGATACGCGAAGGTCATGTCGTGCATCGGATGCGTGGTGATGACGCCGACGTTCTCGATCTCGAGCTCGAGGATCACGAAGCGCTCGCCCGATCGCGGCGCGGCGCCCGTCATGGCAGCGACGTCGTCGGCAGGGTCGATCGAGCGCAGCGCCGTGACCTCCCAGGTGGAGCCCCGATCCGTATGGATCGTCACCGTGTCGCCGTAGGAGAACTCGCCGGGCGCGGTCGTCGGCACCGGCGGCTGAGTCGGCCCGTTCGTCGTCGGCGCAGGCGCCAGGTTGCTGAAGACCGGCGTCGCGCTGGCGGGGATGGCCGGGTCGTCGGGCGTGGTCGATGGCATCGCGACGCAGGCGGCGAGGGAGACCGTCGCGGCGGCGACGAGCGCGGCACCGAGCCGGGCCGAGCCCTGCCGGCGCGGACGGGTGATCAACCTCTCGTGCACACCGGAACGCTACTCCCGGCCGCTGTGAGGGAGTTCGTCCCGGAGACCGAACGTCTAGAAGGGTGTCTCGGGCAACGGCCCGATCATGCCCTTCCAGAGCCATTCGCTGTGGCTCTCGGCGAACCGGGGCCCGACCGGGTCCGGTTCGTCGACGTAGACGCGGCCGTCGGGGGAAATCCATTCGAGCACGCCGTGCCCGAGCTGGCGGACGCTCCAGTGCTTGCCGTGCGCGAGGATCGCCCCTTTGAGCATGTGATGTCGGCGGCAGAGGTGGGCGAGGTTGCCGATGGTGGTGGTGCCGCCCTCCGCCCAGGGGATGGTGTGGTCGAGGTCGGCGTGCTCGGCCTTGGCGTTGCAGCCGGGCCATCGGCACCGCTGGTCCCGCTCGCGGAGCAGTCGCCGGATCTTCCGCGACGCCCGGTACGTGTCGACG
>Ga0265296_1002560_pt1 | contig 18103 bp, 14 predicted proteins | sample MunlanPumphouse1_FD_189073 | JGI IMG/M metagenome (GOLD analysis project Ga0265296, IMG submission 189073) | Groundwater microbial communities from a municipal landfill in Southern Ontario, Canada - Pumphouse #1 | ecosystem: Environmental > Aquatic > Deep subsurface > Groundwater | place...
CTCTTTGAGCAGCAAACGCTGGAACAGGTTGTCTTCCACCCCGAACAGCACGTAGCCGTATTCCTGGTTCCGGTTATAAATGGCCCCCAGTGTCTGCTCCAGGGTGGTCTTCTGGATGAACGCGTCCATCACGTAGAAGACCATTTCCTGCCGGTCCCAGCCCACGGTGACCGCGGCCTTGTAATCGGAGCTGGCCCCGCTTTCCAAAGATGGGTCAAAAAAGCCCACCACCGCCAGGTTCCGGTCCTTCAAAATGTCCGGGTGATAATAGTGAATCCACTCCTCCCGGAAAAATCCGGATTCCGGCGCGGGTTCGTTCATCTTTTCCCGGTTGAAGGCCATGGTCCCCATCATCTGTTTCTGTTGCGCCAGTCTGGCCGCGGGGTGCCGGGCCTCCCACAGGGAACTGCCGTCCTCCTGCACCGCCCGGTAAATCCGCCGCTGAAAATGGCAATAAGGCTCCTCGGGACTGGTGAGCATCAGGTGGAGGGCGCTCCGCCACCTTAAAATGGTGCCGATGATCATCAGGTTGCCCCGGGCGTCCAGGGCCGGATAGACCGCGGACTTCACCCACTCCAGGATCTCCTGCACGATCTCGGGGTTGCGCACGTTGACGTCGTTCTCCAGGTCATCCAGGATCACCAGATCCGGCCGCCACTGTTTGTGCTTCAACCCCCGGAGGCGCTGGCCCCGGCCCCGGGCCTTCACCCGGATGTCATTTAGGGTGGTGAAGTCGTGCACCGGCCGGTTGGCCTTGACCAACTCCCCGAAATCCTGTTGCAGCCGCTCGTTGTACAGCAGCTCCAGATAGAGGTACCCCGTCAGATCGCTGGCCAGGTCTTCGCTGTCGCTGCCGATGAGGATGAAATGCCGCCTGCCGAAGCAAATCTGGTGGAGTGCGTAACCGAAAGCGCACACCGTGGTCTTGGCGAATTCCCGGGGCGCGGCCACCGCCACCGGGGTGACCACCTCTGCGCCCCGCTGCTCCAGAAAGCCCACCAGCTCGTGGTGGAAGGGCGCGGGCGCATAAGAGAAGTAGTGGGGCAGATAAGTGCGGCAGAAATACAGGGGGTCGGCCCCGGCCCGCTGCCGTCGTTTCTCTTGCTTCTCCGGGCTGTCCTCCCAGAACGGGGTCACTTCCAGGGACAGGCGCATGAGGATGTCATCCGCCCGCCGGCGAAACTCCGTTTTGGTCATTTTCTTATTCAAGTTCATGGCGTCTCTGGCCCCGGTAGTTGTTGGCATATGTCCCAGTCCGCGTGTTTTTTAAAAGTTGTTCTTCTTCCCCCCTTTTCTAAAGGGGGGTCAGGGGGGATTAAATAAGCGCCTGATAATCCCCCTATTACCAAGGTGCAATTGAAGAACAATTTATTGTAGGGGCGAACCTTGTGTTCGCCTTTTTTGGGCTCATATTGCCGGAGCCCTATAAGGAACCCCTTCTTATCTCCCCTCTCCCCCCACGGGGGGAGAGGGCAGGGTGAGGGGGGATGCGCTGGGGAAATACCATCCCTTTGCCCCGGGTATCAGCCTCCCAATCCCCCGTCTTCTTCCAGCTTCCGGAAAAACTCCTGCATACGCGCGGTAAAGGTCTTCAGTTCTTCCGGGTCCGTCACCCAACTCCGCATAAACTCGCTGAACCTATCCATCACCTCCAGGGCCGCGCCCCTGAGGTCCCAGCCCTGGCAGCAGAGCTTATCGATCAAGGCCAGGATCTTGGTGAGTTCGTCCAACTCCTGGGGTTTGAGGTCCCCTTTGACCAGGAGCCTCCCGGTCTTTTCCCGGAGCAGGCCCTTCAAGGCCTCCCCCAGCCACCGGGGCGACACTAATACTTGCCGCCTCTTTTCCTCCCAATGGCCTTCCTGGCGCCAGCGCTTGAGAGTGGCCAGGGCCACCGGAAAGACCCCCTGGATCTCCTCCAGGCCTTTTCCGGACAGGTAAAGGGATTGGGCTTCTTCAAAGTAAAGTTCTCTCTTGCCGGTTTTAGTTCTCTTTTTGTTGGCCGTCATGGTCCCCCAGGGTATAGGAGAAAATCGCCAAAACCTCCAGCACGCCTGGGACACATGACCCAAGAACCATTTTTCTCTGCCGGTCAAACAGCCATTCATGCTCCCAGGGAACCACCAAAACCATGGAAATTATTGGCGGGTGCGTCCTCCGCACCATTTGGGGCTTTTGCAGGGGCGGACCCAGGTGTCCGCCCCTTTAGTCCGCACAGGCTGGAAAACCTGTGCTGTCTTGGCACCAGGAACCAGGAACCAGGAACTTGGAACTCGGAACTCAATCCCCTTCCGCCAGTTTCCGGTCCACCGCGCTCTTCAGGATGCGCACCGTGCCCCCGGCCAACTTGACGCCCTGGAGTCTTCCCTCCCAATACCAACGGTAGACCGTGGAACGGGACACCGCCAGTTGCCGGGCCACCTCCCGGGGCCGCAATAACCGGTCTTCAGCCATCCGTGCCTCCTCCTTGCCGCCTCCTGTTTCAAGATCCATGACAAGTGGTGGCACAGATGTCCTTCCTTGTCCCTAAAGCACCAGATTGGAGTCGGCTTGCCCCTCCTGTGGGGTGGGCCTTGCCCGCCATCTCCTGGAGCGCCCGTAGGGTGCGCCCTGCGCACCATTCATTGCGGCTGGCCTAACCAACGAAAAGGGAAGGCAGTCGGCCATGAACCGTCGTTCCCCCTATAAAGCATGAAAAAGCTGTGCAGATGCGCGGCGGCCAAAGGTTTCACCTGGAACCTGGAACTTCTCAATCCCGGGAATAAGCGAGGAAGGTTACCGGTGTTCCCCTTCCCCCTAGGTCCTTCCCCTCTCCCCTAGGGCTTATTCCCGGATGGCCCCAGGTAAACCTGGGTGGCAGAGGCAGTTGGGACTATCTTCCCCCCCCGCAATTGGAGAATCCTGGCGTTTGGAGAAGATGGCTCTGCCCTTGCATCTCGGTTTCAGGAAAAACCGGCAGAGGCAGTCGCGCCTGAGCCTGCGGCTCACCCGTAACCCTTGAAACAATCACGAAGATACCCAGCGGCTAGGCATTTAACTTGGAACTTGGAACCTGGAACTTGGAACTTCTTAAAAAAGGAGGAAAGAAAAAATGGAATGGGGTATAAACAAGCAGTTTTATCGCCCCGATGAGGTGGCCCGCGTTCTGGCCCTCTCCCGGCGCACTGTCTATCGCATGATCCGGGACGGCCGTCTGCCCGCGGTCAAATGGGGCTCCGGCCCCTGGCGGATCTCCAGGGAAGCCCTGTCGGCTTTGCTGCCGCTGGAAAGTGGCGGAGGATGGTGCCAGCCCGGCGGCGGTGGGGGGAAATTTTAAGGAAAGCCCCGCAGTCCGCCCTCTTCGGCGATTAAGAAAGGTTTCTAAATATTTTAATTTATTATGCCGATAAGAAATATGAACCACATCAGTGTTTCAACGCCCTAGAGAACTTTGTATCCTCATGAATCAAGAGGCTAAAACCCGTAAAACCGCCAGGGATGGGCGCAACAGCCTTCTTGCTCCCCTGAACTTTCTGGTGGTTGACGATATGCCCGCGATCCGGCGCATGCTCAAACAGATGCTGCTGCTTTTGGGGGTCACCGGCCGCATCGGCGAGGCCGGCGATGGGGTGGAAGCCTGGGATATGCTCAGGGATATCCCTTATGATGTGGTAATCTGCGACATCAACATGCCCCGCATGAACGGCCTGGAACTCTTACGGATCATGCGTTCCTCCCCCCGCTATGAAACCACGCCCTTTCTGATGATTACCGGGGAGGTCTCCGAAGAGATCGTGGCCGCGGCCGCGGAAAGCGATGTGGACAACTATCTCCTCAAGCCCTTTCAGACTGCTGCTCTGGAAAATCGCCTGCTCGAGATGGTTAAAAAAAAATTGCATCCCAACCACGGCGAGGCCCTTTTCCGCCAGGCCAAAAAACTCAAGGCAGCCGGACAATTTGACCAGGCCCTGAATTTGTTGGCCAGGCTCACTCAGGCCCCTTATAAGAAGCAGGCCAAGACCTTTAATCTGGCGGGGGAGTGTTGTCAGGCCCTGGGGGACCTTGAACAGGCCGCGCAGCATTTTGACCAGGCCGTGGAGATTAACCCCAGATACATGAAGACCTATCAGAATATGGCCGCCTTGATGGAAAACTCGGGCCGCCTGGATGAAGCCCGCCACTACCTGGAACAGGCCTACCGCCTGAGTCCTCTAAACACTGACCGGCTTTACCGTTTGGGCCAGCTCTGTCTGCAAGCCGGGGATCAGGAGCAGGCCAAAACCTATCTGCATCAGTGCCTGAGAGGCGGGCACAATTTCCTGGGCTCGGATCGCTCGGAAGCCGCGGAAACCTTCCTGCAAGCCGGACTTCCAGAGGCCGCGGAGACGCTTTTTTCCAAGTCCCTGGCGGAAGAACCGAGAAATCTCCACCTTTACAACCGGTTGGGCATCGCCTTGAGACGGCAGCAGAAACACCGGGAAGCCCTGGATTGCTACAGTAAGGCCTTGAAGGTTGATCCCCAGAGCGAGAAAATCTATTACAATTTGGGCATCCTCTATTTCGATATCGGCGAAAAGGCCAAATCTCTGGAGGCCTTCTCCATGGCCTTGAAACTGCGTCCTGATTTTCCCGAAGCCCGGAGCTTTTTGGCCCGTAATTTCGTCAATGAAGCCTCTAATCCTCAGGGGCCAAGGCCCGGCAAACAGGGGGGTAGCCCCTCATAGGCGCCAAGTTAACCAAATATTTGTCATTCTGAACGCAGCGAAGCTTCGTTGCGAATCTCGATTTTTCAACGGCATGAGAGATTCTTCGCTGCGCCCGGAATGACAATAGACCTAGGTTAGCGCTTATGGCGCGGTCCCTGGAGGTGGCCCCGTCCCCCTCACTAATCTTTTTCCCTTGCCCCGGTAAAGGAATGGCAGGGTGCGCCCGGCGCACCATAACCAGGCGTAATTTTCCAAAATTCATGGTAGGGCCTAACCCCTGCCCACGAATGATAGTTTTGAATTCTCTGGTAAAGTGCGGTTTGGCAGCAGTTACTTTTAAGATCAGGGTGGGCACTGCCCACCAATTCCTTAGTTCTCGTTACTTTTAAGGATTTTCCCGCGCCGGCCGGCCTCGCTGGGCGGTCAAACCCAAGATTCGCCTTGCTTTTCTCCCCTAATAATAATAAATTAATATTATCTGTCATAAGTGGTGTCAGGAAGGAAATGCGTCTTACCAGCGGATGGAGGGATTTACCTAAGGTGTGTGCTGCGCACCTGGACGCTGGACATAAATTTCAGGTGTGGGCCCAGCCCTGAATTAACCTCTGGTAGCGCAGGCTGAAACCTGCGGCAAAACTTTTCTTTCCCAGGCCTGCGGCTGCTTAAAATTTCCCTGCCGGACACTGCTGATTATCTATAACTCAAGAATCCATACGGCCTTTGGTTCCCCAAGGCAAGGTTGAGAATGAATAATCGTTTAAGCCCTTTTTATAAGAACATTGCCCTGTGGTTGTTCATCACCCTGGTCATGATCTTTCTGTTCAATTATTTCAACACCTCGGAGCATGCCCGGGCCCGGGCCACCTTCACCTACAGTCAGTTCCTGGATCTGGTGAAGGAGGGGAAGGTCAGCCGGGTCACCCTCCAGGGTGACGAAATCTCCGGGGAGCAGGCAGACGGGAAGCCGTTCAAGAGCTATTCCCCCACGGACCCGGATCTGGTCAAACTCCTCCAGGCCAAGAAAGTGGAGATCACCGCCAAACCCAAGGAAGATTCCCCCTGGTACACCACCCTGTTGGTCTCCTGGCTGCCCATGCTGGTCCTGGTGGGCATCTGGATCTTCTTCATGCGCCAGATGCAGTCCGGGGGCGGCAAGGCCATGTCCTTCGGCAAAAGCCGGGCCCGGCTGATGACTGAAAACACCATCAAGGTCACCTTCAGTGATGTGGCCGGGGTGGAGGAAGCCAAGGAAGAAACCTCGGAAATTATCGACTTTCTCAAAGACCCCAAAAGATTTACCCGCTTGGGGGGCCGCATTCCCAAAGGCATCCTCCTGGTGGGCGCGCCCGGGACCGGCAAGACGCTGTTGGCCCGGGCCATTGCCGGGGAGGCTGGGGTCCCCTTCTTCAGCATCAGCGGTTCGGATTTTGTGGAAATGTTTGTGGGCGTGGGCGCGGCCCGGGTCCGGGACCTGTTCATCCAGGGCAAGAAAAACGCCCCCTGCATCATCTTCATCGATGAGATCGACGCGGTGGGCCGCCACCGGGGCGCGGGCCTGGGCGGCGGGCATGACGAGCGGGAGCAGACCTTGAACCAGCTCCTGGTGGAAATGGACGGCTTTGAGGCCAATGAAGGCGTCATCCTCATCGCCGCCACCAACCGCCCTGACGTTCTCGATCCGGCCCTGCTGCGGCCGGGCCGCTTCGACCGCCAGGTGGTGGTGCCCATCCCCGACATCAAAGGCCGGGAGGCCATCCTGCAAGTGCACACCCGGCGCACCCCCGTTTCCGAGGCCGTGGACCTCTCCATTCTGGCCCGCAGCACCCCGGGCTTCTCCGGGGCCGATCTGGAAAACCTGGTTAACGAAGCCGCCTTGCTTGCCGCCCGGTCCAGCAAAGAGTCGATCACCATGGAGGACTTCGAACAGGCCAAGGATAAGGTCCTCATGGGCTCCGAACGCAAGAGCCTGATCATGAGCGAAAAGGAACGCTGCAACACCGCTTACCATGAGGCCGGGCACACCCTGGTGGCCAGGCTCCAGCCGGGCACCGACCCCATCCATAAAGTGACCATTATTCCCCGGGGCCGGGCCTTGGGCCTCACCCAGCAACTGCCCATAGACGAGCGGCATACCTATCCCAAGGACTACCTGATCTCCACCCTCACCGTGCTCCTGGGGGGCCGGGCCGCGGAGGAGCTGGTCTTCCAGCATTACACCACCGGCGCGGGCAACGACCTGGAGCGGGCCACCGAACTGGCCCGGAAAATGGTGTGCAACTGGGGCATGAGCGAAGAGTTGGGGCCCGTCACCTTCGGCAAACGGGAAGAACATATCTTCCTGGGCCGGGAGTTTGCCCAGGCCAAGGATTTCAGCGAGGAGACGGCCCGCACCATCGACGCCGCCATCAAGAATATGGTCATGGGCTCCTACCAGAAGGCCAGGGACCTGCTGGCCGGCCACCGGGCCCAGCTCCAGGCACTGGCCCAGACCTTACTGACTAAAGAAACCCTGGACGCCGCGGAGATTGATAGGATTCTGGCCTCCTTTCAGGAACCCGCCGCCGACACGGAGCCCCAGGACTCTGCCGTAGACCTCCCCTTAAGTCTCCAACAGGCGTAAACATGGGCAGTCCCCCCAGGTCTCCCTGGTCGCGGCGCTGCAAAAATATATGACCTTTTCAAAACCATTATCCCTTTCCCCCCTTTTCTAAAGGGGGGCAGGGGGATTAAAATACCTCCCAATAGTCCCCTTAAATCTTTCTTCAGAAAAGGGGATTGCCAATCCAAGTAAGCTCGCAATGTAACTTATTGATACCCTTTATGCTTTTAACCGAAAACCGCAAACCGGAAACTGCAAACGGCCTTAAGCGCGGCCAGGTCTGGCAGAACCTCCTCCAGACCCCCCGCCCCCTCATCATGGGGGTGGTGAACGTCACCCCTGATTCCTTTTCCGATGGGGGCTCCTTCTTCGCCCAGGACGCGGCCCTGGCCCAGGGCCGGGCCCTGGCCGCGGCCGGAGCCGATATCCTGGACATCGGCGGCGAATCCACCCGGCCTTTCGCTGATCCGGTGCCTTTGGAGGAAGAACTGCGCCGGGTGATTCCGGTTATAAAAACCTTGGCCCGGGAACTCGCTCTCCCCATCTCCATCGACACCTACAAGGCCCCGGTGGCCCGGGCGGCCCTGGAGGCCGGAGCTTCCATCATCAATGATATCAGCGCCATGCGCTTCGACCCGGACATGGCCCCCCTGGCGGCTGAGAGTCAAGCGCCCGTGGTCTTGATGCATATGCAGGGCACTCCCCGGGACATGCAGGCCCAGCCTCATTACGACGATCTGCTGGGGGAGATTAAGGCCTTTTTTCAGGAACGCCTGGAGTATGCCGTCTCCCAAGGCATTCCCCGGGAATTCATTATCCTGGACCCGGGGCTTGGCTTCGGCAAAACCTTTCAGCATAATCTGGAGATCCTTAATCATCTGGATAAGTTTGCGGACCTGGGATGCCCGCTCCTGGTGGGGCCTTCCCGGAAGGCCTTCATCGGCCGTATCTTGAACCTGCCTAATGGTGAGGTCCGGGACATCGGCACCCTGGCCGCGCTCGGCGCGGCGGTGATGCGGGGCGCCCGCCTGGTGCGCACCCATAACGTCGCCTATGCCCGCCAGTTCCTCACCGTGCTGGCGGCTATCCGCACCGGCGATCTGCCGGCCCCAGGCCCATTGCCCAAGGGTTGACCATGTGGCAGTTCCTTTACCAATTGCGGTGGCAGGACGCCATGGACATCATCCTGGTGGCCATTGTCATCTACCAGGTCTTTCTTTTTCTCAAGGGCACCCAGGCCGTCCAGGTGCTGGCGGGCATGTTCCTGGTCTTCATCGTCTATCTGGTGGCCAAGCGCCTGGAACTCTTCACCCTGGAATGGCTCCTGGACGGCCTGGTCAAAAGCTTTCTCCTCATCGTCATTATTCTCTTCCAGGCCGATATCCGCCGGGTCTTGAGCCGGGTCGGCCGCAAAGCCCTGGCCTCCGCCGACTCCTCGGAACCGTTGATTGTCGAAGAAATCAGCGACGCGGTGGAGACTATGGCCAGCCAGCGCATCGGCGCGCTCATCGTCCTGGAGCGCCAGATCGGGCTGTCCAACTATCTGGAAGGCGCGGTGAAACTGGACGCCCAGGTGACCAAGGAACTCCTGGTCACCCTCTTCTGGCCCCATACCCCCACTCATGACGGTGCGGTCATCATCCAGGGGGACCGGATCATTGCCGCGGGTTGTTTGCTGCCCCTGTCCGCCAGAGCCGACTTGGACCCCACCTTGGGCACCCGCCACCGGGCCGCGGTAGGTCTCACCGAACACAGCGACGCCCTGGCCCTGGTGGTCTCCGAGACCCATGGCCAGATCTCCCTGGCCCGGGGCGGAAAGATCAACCGTAACCTCTCCCGTTTGCAACTGCGGCAGACCTTAAAAGATATCGTCGAACCCCCTGAGGGTAAAAAAGGCACCTGGTTTGAGAGACTTACTCGGCTCTTTACGGCGCAATAAAGGCCTCAAGCTCCTGTCCCTGCTGCTGGCGGTGGCCCTGTGGTCCGCGGTGGGCGTGGAAGAACCCACGGAAACCTCCCTGAGCATGGCCCTGGAATTGATCAACCTGCCCCCGGGGATGATGATCACCAGCGAGATTCCCCCTTCCCTCCAGGTGCGGATCATGGGTCCCGGCAGCGCCATTCGTAAACTCACCCAGACCCGTATGGCCCAGACCATTGACCTGGCGGGGTTTAAAAGGGGCCGTCACTCCCTGCCCCTGGGACCCAAAAGCTTCAACTTTCCCCGGGGGGTCCAGGTCACCCGGGTGCAGCCCAACCCCCTCAATCTCGTCCTGGCTCCCACCATGGTCAAGGCCTTGCAAATCCAACCGCTCCTGGAGGGCAACCCCCCGGAAGGGTTTGAGATCATCAGCATCAGGGTGCGCCCGCCCCAGATCAAAGTCAAGGGTCCTTACGCCGAGATTGCCGACCTGAAATTTCTCCCCACCTTTCCTTTGGATGCGGGCCAGCTCACCGCCAGCGCCACCCTGGCCGGGGAACTGGATTTCAAGAACCTGCACCTGGCTATTGTGGATCAGGTCCCCATCCTGGTGGATGTCAATGTGGCCGCCAAACAGATCAGCCGCACCATCTCCGGGGTGCCGGTGACGGCCGCTCCCCGGAAAGCCCGGCTGAGCGCCTCCCAGGTGACCCTCGCCCTCCAGGGCCCCATGCTGCAACTGAAAGACCTTAAACCCGGCGATCTGAAGGCAGCCGTGGACACCAGCAACCTGACCCCGGGCCGTCACCGCCTGAACGTCTCTGTCAGCCTCCCCCCCAACATCACCCTGGACCGGGTCCAACCCGGCGCCGTCACCGCCTGGATAGAAAAATCTCCCTGACCCGTTGGGGGGTAGTGTCCTAATAGGATTTCTTTTTCTGTTAATTGTTTTTTGTATAGGGTAAAATGTTTATAGAAAGCAGCGACGTTTGTTTTTGGAGTTCTGGCCCCGTATATCCGATTAGGTGGATAGAAAAACTTTCCCACTTCGGGGAGAAATTTACCCATCTGTTGACAGCGGCGGAATAGAAATTAGTTTTAAATTGACATTCTCCTTGATTTGATGCTAAGAAGTTTAATATATTGCTCGTAGTATTTTTCACAAACTATTCGCCTGGCAATAAGTACTTGGAGGGTTTGTAGGTGGCCAAAAAACCGGATAAGACGGTCCCTAAGGGGAAAGTCGTAACGATTAACTTAATACCATCTCATGAACCGAAATTAGGCCGTGTATATTCGAACTATGTCCAGGTTGCTCATACGCAATATGAATTTACTATTCGCTTCGGAGATTTTTCTCCCCCACGGAGTGAGGATTTGGGCAAAAGTGGGGATAATATTGTAGTCCCAAATATTGTTGAAATAATCATCACACCGGATTTAATCCCTAAAGTTATGGAGGCTTTGGAGACAAACTATACTAGATTCCTTGAGAATTTTAGGGGCCTCACCGAGGAGGAAAAGGAAACCGAGGATCATTAAAATGGCTACCATCAGAGATATAAAAAAAAACATGAGTGGCACGCCGATTGCACTTGGCTATAGGGGAGATGCTACGACGGGCACTTTGCAGTCTTCAATTCCTGATGGTGTCGTAATTTATTCAAAAACAAACCTTTATGCAGAATGCTTAAAATTAAGAGCGGAAAATGCCAAATTGAAGGTGGAGAATGATGGCTTAAGGGCAAAGGTGGTTGCTATGCAGGCAACGAATTCTGCCGAAGAGATTCTGGAAATTCGCGAGATACCAAGAGAGCAGGCCAAGGAAGAGGTCCGCGCCTTTTTTAAAGCACACCATGGAGAGGCTATTTATCCGAGCGATGTAATGGAGGCTCTTTCCCTCGATTACGATTTGGTTTATGAAATCTGTGAAGAACTGGAAAAGGAGGGAAATATTAAGGACTATGACCAAGGCTAAAAAAGAGAAACCTCCAGAACCTTTAACGAAGATCGGTGATGCCATCCATGGTGATCAAATTTATGCCAGCTGCCAGAAGTATAGTGATTGGAAATTATTCAGGAAATCAGAACAGCATAGAGGCAGCTATTGCAGGTTAAAAAAAGATGCCTACGCTAAGATAGAAAGAGCTTTCACAAATATTCAAAAATAAACCTCCCTAAATTGTTCCTCTTCGAGCTGCCTCCTGGCCGCTTTTTATTTTAACTTCCAGCCCTATTATCCCAAAAATCGATGTCCTAAGCGCTTTCTCAAAGGAATCTATGGGTGGGATATGGAGCAAGTAATACCTACCGGCCACCCCCTTGCCCTTTCCCCCCCGTCATGCTAAAAGGGACCGATGCATCCCCTAACCGCGATTTTCTTGGGTATTGTCCAGGGTATCACCGAGTTTCTGCCCATTTCCAGCTCCGCCCACCTGGCCCTCCTGGAGCACTACCTCAAGGTGGAAGCCGGGGGCCTGAGTTTCGACATCCTGCTGCACCTGGGCACCCTGGCGGCCCTGGTGGCCTATTTCGGCCGGGACTGGCTCTCCATGGGCCGCGCCCTGGTGCGACCCACCCGGCAAAATCAAGGGGAACGCTATTTGCTACTTTACCTGGTTGTGGCCACCATCCCCGGGGCCCTGGCCGGGTTGCTCCTGGAGAAAAAGGCGGAGACCATCTTCCGCCAGCCCCTCCGCATCGCCCTCCTTCTGGGTTGCGTGGGACTTCTCCTCCTGGTGGCCGAAAGGGTGGCCCGCCATCACCGGGCCTTCTCCCGCCTTACCATCTTTGATGCCGTACTTATCGGCCTCTCCCAGGGCCTGGCCATCATGCCCGGGGTCTCCCGGAGTGGCATTACCATGACCTGCGCCCTGTTTTTAGGATTCAACCGTGAGGCCTCGGCCCGCTTCTCCTTTCTGCTGGCCACCCCCATCATCGCCGGCGCGGGTCTGCACCACCTCCCCCACTGGTTCAAGGCCCCCCCGGAGAACCTATCGGTTACGGCCGCGGTCCTGGGTTTTCTGGCCGCGGTGGTCTCCAGCTATCTCACCATCAAATACCTGCTCCGCTTCCTGCAGAGCCACACCTTCAAACCCTTCGCCTATTACCGCCTGGGGGTGGCCGTGCTGGTCATCGCCGTCAGCCTGCTTTACCCGGCCTGAACTACGGCCGCGATGCTACGGTGGGCCTGGGGACCAGGGAAACTCCAGGTCATACCCGGGGAGATGGTTGTCCTGGGGGCATGCCGTTTTCTGGTAGCGGCGCACCCCTGGGTGCGGGTCCGCCCCGACAATTCGATGTTTTTCCCAGGGAAAATGGTATAAAGTGATGGGGGGGAGGACGCCGGAGGCGATAACTCTGCCCCAAATTTCCTCCCTACATAAAATCCGGCAAATTCCTTGACATCCGCCTATGGTCATGTTAACAAAATCGATTAAAATTTAATAACTTAACCTCTATCTTTAGGGGCCGCTGCCGGCCTTGCGCTCCCGGCTGGACAAGGTGATAATTACCAGGGGGATCATTGCCGCTAATTCATTAAAGGATAAAACCCATGGACCCTAAGGACCTGAAGGCAAAAGGTGCCCCCCAGACCGCTGATGATGAAGAAATTATTGATTTAACCGAAATTCTGGGAGAGGAAGCCAGCGAAACGGTGATCGAAATCTCTGCCAAGATGGATGAGCTGGATTCCCTGGACCTGAAGACCTTGCTCGCCGAGGAGGCCGCAGCCGCACCCGAGCCTGCCGCCGGCCCCAAAGAAGAGAACGCGGAATCCCTGGAGGATCTCCTCTCTTCCTTGAACTTTGCCCCCGGGGAACCTGCCGCCGCTCCCGCGCCGGAACCGGAGCCGGTGCCTGAGCCCGCTCCTGCCCCGGAGCCGCTGCCGCAACCCGCGCCTCCGCCGGAGAGCGCCGTGCCGCCGGTGGCGGCCGCGGCCTCCCTGGAAGAGGTGCGCCAGCAGGTCCAGGTCAGTGTGAGCGAAGACCAGATCCGGGAGATCGTCCGGGAGGTGGTCCAGGAGACTGCCGAACGCCTTTGCCGGGAACTCTTTCCCGGCATCGCCTCCGAAGCGGTGGCCCGGGAGATCGCGGCCCTGAAAAAGAGCCTGGAAGAAGAAATTTAGACCGGGGAGAAGGTCGCACTTAGCAACGACTCCTTCTTTATAAGGGTTTATGGTGGCCGGAAATGGCAGGGTTATCAGTCCTGCCTTTTCCGGCCTAAAATATAGGGGATGGAGAAAAGGCAAGGGTCTAACCCCCAGACCTTCCTTATAATTTTATTAACCATCTTTTTCTTTTACGGAAAACGGAAAACGGAAAACAGGAAACGGCACAATATGGCGGAAATTCTCGACAAAGTCTACGATCCCCAAAAAATCGAATCCAAGTGGTATGACTATTGGGAAAAGTCCGGGCTCTTCCAGGCCCGGGCCGACGGCGCCAAATCTCCTTATTGCATCGTCATCCCGCCTCCCAACGTCACCGGCTCCCTGCACATGGGCCATGCCCTGAACGACACCCTCCAGGACATTCTCGTCCGCTTCAAGCGCATGATGGGCTTTGACGCCTTGTGGATGCCGGGCACGGACCACGCGGGCATCGCCACCCAGAACGTGGTGGAGCGCAAGCTGGCCGCGGAGGGCGTCAACCGCCACTCGCTGGGCCGGGAGGCCTTCATCGACAGGGTCTGGCAATGGAAGGCGGAATCCGGGGGCCACATCATCAACCAGCTCAAGCGCCTGGGCTGCTCCTGCGACTGGGGCCGGGAGCGCTTCACCCTGGACGCGGGGCTCTCCCGGGCGGTGCGGGAGGTCTTCGTCCGCCTCTATGAAGAAGGCCTGATCTACCAGGGCGACTACATCATCAACTGGTGTCCCCGCTGCCGCACGGCCCTGGCCGACCTGGAGGTGGAGCACGATCCCCACGAGGGCTACCTCTATTACATCAAATATCCCCTGGTGGGCCGGGAAGGCTCCCTCACCGTAGCCACCACCCGTCCGGAGACCCTCCTGGGGGACACCGCGGTGGCGGTGCACCCCGAGGATAAACGCTACCAGGCTTATCACGGAGCCTTCGTGCGCCTCCCGGTTTTGGGCCGGGAAATTCCCCTGATCACCGACTCTTACGTCTCCATGGAATTTGGCACCGGGGCCCTGAAGATCACCCCCGCCCACGACCTCAATGATTTTGAGGTTGCGCGCCGCCATAATCTCCCGGCCATCAAGGTCATTGACGAAGAAGGCCTGATGACTGGAGAGGCCGGCAAGTACCGGGGTCTGGACCGCTTCGGCTGCCGGGAGAAGATCGTCAAGGACCTGAAAAGCGACGGGCTCCTGGAAAAAATGGAGCGCTACCACGTGCCCGTGGGCCACTGCTACCGCTGCCGCACCGTGGTGGAGCCCATGATTTCCAAGCAGTGGTTCGTGGCCGTGAAGACCCTGGCCAAGGACGCCATCCAGGCGGTAGAGGACGGCCGCACCAAACTCATCCCCGCCACCTGGGAGAAGAGCTATTACGACTGGATGAACAACATCCGGGATTGGTGCATCTCCCGGCAGATCTGGTGGGGCCACCGCATCCCTGCCTGGGAATGCCGCCAGTGCTGGGAAGTGACCGTGGCCCGGGAAGACCCCCCGGCCTGCCCCCACTGCGGCAGCCTGGACCTCCACCAGGAGACCGACGTCCTGGACACCTGGTTTTCTTCGGCCCTCTGGCCCTTCTCCACCCTGGGCTGGCCGGATAAAACCCCGGAACTGAAGTATTTTTACCCCACCACCGTCCTGGTCACCGCCTTCGACATCCTCTTTTTCTGGGTGGCCCGCATGATGATGATGGGCCTCCACTTCATGGGCAAGGTTCCCTTCCACGAGGTCTATATCCACGCCCTGGTCCGGGACGCGGAAGGCCATAAGATGAGCAAGTCCAAGGGCAACGTCATCGACCCCCTGGACCTCATGGACCAATACGGCACCGATGCCTTCCGTTTCTCCCTGGCCGCGTTCGCGGCCATGGGCCGGGATGTGCGCCTCTCCGAAGAGCGCATCGCCGGTTACCGGAATTTCGCCAATAAGGTCTGGAACGCGGCCCGCTTCACCCTCATGAACCTGGAGGACTATGACCCGGCTGCGGCTCCTGAGGCCCAACCCCTGACCACCGTGGATGCCTGGATCATGAGCCGCCTGCAGCAGGTAAGCCGGGAAACCGCGGCCCGCCTGGACGCCTACGAGTTCGACCAGGCGGCCAATGTCCTTTACCAGTTCACCTGGCACGAATTCTGCGACTGGTACCTGGAACTCAGCAAGCTCCAGCTCTCCCCCGGGGCCGCGCCCCAGGCCCGGGCCCACGCCCAGGCCATCCTCCTGGCCGTGCTGGGCGACCTGCTGAAAATGCTCCACCCCTTCATGCCCTTTATCACCGAAGAAATCTGGCAGAAACTCCCCGGCGCGTCCGGGTCCATCATGACTGCCGCCTATCCCCGGCCCGATGATAGCCTCCTCAACCCCCAGGCCGAAGGGGAAATGGCCCTGGTCATGGAGACCATCATCGCCATCCGCAACCTCCGGAGCGAAATGAACGTGCCCCCCGCGTCCCAGGTGGAGGTCTTTCTCCGGAGCGATGACACCCCGGCCCTGGATCAGCTCGCCCGCCACCGTCAGAACATCACCCTTTTGGCCAAAGTCCGGGAGCTGCACTGCCCCGCGGCCTCCGGCCCGCCTGCCGCCTCCGCCAAGGCCGTGGTCGCGGGCGTGGAAATCTTCATGCCCCTAACCGGCATCATCGACTTCAAAGAAGAGGCCCGCCGCCTCAACCGGGAGATGGACAAGATCGGCCGGGAATTGGCCCAGGCCCAGCGCAAGCTCGCCAACGAAGACTTCCTGGCCAAGGCCCCCGACGAAGTCGTCCAGAAAGAAAAAGAACGCCTCCAATCCTGGACCGAAAAACTCACCAAACTCAAAGCCCACCAGGAACGCATCAAAGAACTGATGGGCTAAGGCAGGGGGTGAATTTTGGGGGAGGGCCGGGGGACCTGAAGCCCCCCCCTCCCCCAAACCCCCTCCCAACCCCCGCGTACAAGGGGAAGCATGGATTTTGGGCCTGGTTTCCTGAGCACTAAGAATGAATGAAATAATTGCTGAGCGAGAAATAATTGCAGTCTCTTCCAAAGGTGAGAAAAAGATAGTACACCTTGTTCTGGGTAAGCCTTACCAGGTAAATGATGTTTCCTGGGCGTGTTCGGTACAAGTCGAAGGATTACACAAAGACCTGCGCGATATTGTAGGATGTGACTCCTGGCAGGCATTAAGTTTGGCCTTGAGCTTTATTCGCCAATTACTCGGATATTGTCTGGAAGATGGCTGCAAGATATTCGGGAAAGAGGATGGAGACGAGATATCGCTAAGTGATCTCTTTCCGCAGTAGATATAGGGGCGGGGCCTTTTCCTCGTTCCCAAGCTCCTGCTTGGGAACGCCATTATTTCAGAAAGCTCCTGCTTTCTCAGCCCCGGTTAATTGACATGACCGTAGCCCCAGATTATCCTCCCTAAAAATATTTTTTCCTTTTCCCAGATAAATTTTCCCCTAAGGTTTTTCTCCCCCTTAACCGGAAAGCACTGCAAGAGTAGAAGCTCATAGATTTATATTACTTTGGTCCACCATTACCTCGGCCACCGCTTTGGGTAAAAATTAGGCTATCCCCCGGCGGCTACCCAGGCTTTGCGGATTTTATGAGGAACCAAAGGCTTAGTTCAACTGATTAAGATGTTGTAATCAAAAAGCAAATTACTGAGGGGAGGGACTCACGGATGAGCCTCACCATCAATCACAATATGGCGGCGATGAACGCAGCCAGAATTCTCACCCAGAATTATTCCAATCTGTCCACTTCGGTCCAACGTCTTTCTTCAGGACTGCGGATTAACAGCGCGGCCGACGACGCCGCGGGTTTGGCGGTCCGGGAAATGATGCGCACTGACATCCGGGTGCTGAACCAGGGTGTCAGAAACGCCAACGACGCCATGTCCATGATTCAAACCGCGGACGGCGCGCTCTCGGTTATCGATGAAAAGCTGACCAGGATGAAAGAACTGGCGGAGCAGGCGGCTACCGGCACCTACACCACGGCCCAGCGCCTCATCATGGACAGCGAATTTCAGGCCATGGCCTCGGAGATCACCCGCATCGCCACCGCCACCAACTTCAACGGCGTCAAGCTCCTGGACGGCAGCCTCTCCGGCAGCGGTTTGAGCGGCGCCGGCGGCAACCAGATGAAGATCCACTTCGGCACTGGCAACGCCTCCGCCGAGGATTATTATTACGTCCGGATCAACGGCGCCACTACCAGCGCCCTGGGGTTAGGCGGCGGCGGGAGCGGCGCGACCATGAATGATTTAGTTAATGCCTATGTCGCGGCCAATGGCTTAACTTCTCCAACGGTATTGGGAACATTAGGTGCTGCATTGGCTGCGATGATCGGTGAGCCGGGATATTGGACTACTGATTTTGATCAGAATCAAACAGTTACCAGATATACTGCTCCGGATGGGTTTTCTTTCTACAGATTTGCCTTGCGGAATGATGGCAGTGTTTGGGTTTTGCACTCAAATCAGACAATGAACTATATGGATGATGGCAACATTGGCTCTACCTCAGGCGGCACCGCCGTGGTTATCAAGACCCAGGCCCAGGCCCAGCAGGCCCTGGGGCAGATCGACAGTGCCATCCTCACCAAAGACAACATCCGCGCCAATCTGGGCGCCATCTCCAACCGGTTATCCAACACCGTGTCTAACCTGTCCATCCAGGCCGAGAACCTGCAGGCGGCAGAGTCCCGCATCTCGGATGTGGACGTGGCCACGGAAATGACCAACTTTACCCGGAACCAGATCCTGGTGCAGGC
>Ga0265296_1002561_pt1 | contig 18101 bp, 14 predicted proteins | sample MunlanPumphouse1_FD_189073 | JGI IMG/M metagenome (GOLD analysis project Ga0265296, IMG submission 189073) | Groundwater microbial communities from a municipal landfill in Southern Ontario, Canada - Pumphouse #1 | ecosystem: Environmental > Aquatic > Deep subsurface > Groundwater | place...
TGAGGCGGATTCTATATGAGTCCGTCTCATTTATTTTTCTTTAATAATAACCATCAAATCTGCTACATTGAAACTTTTTTGTTCGGCGAAAATCAAGTCGCCTGTTTTTTCAAAGAAATGGAATGAGTCGTGGTTTTCAAGAAACTTTTCCGGCTCCAATTTTAATTTCTTCGCTTTTTTCACGGTTTCAAAATCCACTATAGCTCCGGCGGCTTCGTTATTGTCGTGGCCATCAGAAGCAAAAGCCATCGCAACGAAATTATTTTCTATTGGGACGGAGGGATTTATCAAGCCATTTACCAAACCTAAAGCGGCTTCTTGATTTCTGCTTCCTTTGCCGATTTTTTTACTGCCCTTCAAAGTTACCGTTGTTTCTCCCGCGGCCAGTAAAACTCCGCCCGGCCAAATTTCATCCACTAATTTTATAAGCGCTTCCTTGGCTTCGCCATCGTAAGACAAGGAAAAAATCCGCGCGCCCAATTCCATTTGTCGCGCCTTGTCCTCCATCGCTAAAACTGCGTCGTTATTACATACAAAAAGTATATTTTTGGTTTTCCGAAAATATTTTTTATCTTTTGGAGTTTCTAGGAGGGAGAATTTTTTAGGATTGATGCCGTATTTTTTTAAAACATTTTCCGCCTCTTCTTTTGTGGTAACATCAAAAACCGTGGGACCGGAAGCGATTGTGGACATATCGTTGCCGATAACATCGGAGACAATCAAAGATATGACTCGTGCCGGATAAGCAATCTTAGCAAAGCCGCCGCCTTTGAATTCGGAAATATGCTTTCTTATGATATTCATTTCTTTAATGTCAGCGCCCGCGGTGGTAAGCTCCTTAAAAACAACGGCGGCTTCTTTTAATTCTTTATCAGACGCGCAAGCAAGGGCTGAACCGCCGCCGCAAATGAAATTTATTAAGAGGTCGTCTTCCTTTAAATTTTCGGCGAGTTTAATTATTTCTTTGGTGGCTTTAATGTTTTGTTTTGAAGGCAAGGGATGGGAACCTACAAAAGTTGTTAGTCGTTGGTTGTTGGTTGTAGGTTGATCATTCACGTCTATGGCGATGCCTTGTGTTAATTTGTCGCCTAATTTTTTCGCCAAAACAGCGCTTGCCAAAGCAGAGCCCTTTCCGATTCCGACAATAAAAATTCTTTTGAATTCCTTCAAATTTATTTTTATTCCCCAAAGCCAGCTGGTATAGTCCCCTTTCTTCTCATAAGTCGGATGGTGAAATTCTAAAATATTTCCGACAACTTTTATTCGGTCATCAAGGGATTTCTCAATATCAATTGCGTTAAGACCAGCTTCGGCAATCAAAAGCGCCTTTTCTCTTAAAGGATTGGTGGCAAGTTCTTTAAAGTTTTTGATATGGATATTCATAAATATTTTTTATTTAGCGGGTTTAGCGAGTTTGCGAGCTTCTGTATTTTCATAACTCGCTAACACGAAAACTCGCAATAGAATAATAATTTAATATTTAAACAAAAGCGCTGCTCCTATTGCCTGCGCCAAATCGCCTAACTTGCCTTTTACTATCGGCGTATTTTTCGCCTGCGACGACATTATATATTTTTTTGCCGTTGATTTAACTGTTGCTAATTTAACTTTTTTGTTAATTACCCCACCCCCTCCTAAAACTACTATATCCGGGTTAAAGGAATTTATTAAATTAGCAACTCCTATACCGATAACCTCGCTTCTATCACCGTATTTTAAAAACGCCTTCTTGGCCCCCAATTCTTCAAAAGTTTTAATTCCTGTTCTTTTGTTTAGAATTTCGGATTTAGAATTTAGGATTTGAAAAATCATGTGCCCAAACTCTCCAGCGCTATTATTTCTACCGTTATAAAATTCCCCGTCAATTATTACACCACCGCCGATTCCGGTTCCAACAGTCATTGCCACAATATTTTTATATCCTCGCGCGACCCCTAAATAAAATTCAGCCCTTAAAAAACATTGACTATCGTTATCACACAAAACCGGAGTTTTAAATTCCTCAAAAAATTTCTTCACATTCCAACCGTCTAAAAATGGCAGATTATGCGCCTTAACAAGAACGCCGGTGGTATAGTTAACTATACCAGGCAAACCCAATCCGATTCCTTTCATATTTTTTTGTTTCATCAACTTCTCCACTCGATTTTTTAATTCCAATAGAAATTCCTTCTTGCTTTGGGGAGTCAAAATAATAAATTTATCCAAAATTTTATTTTTAACCGTGTCAAACAAAACCCCTCTTATTTTCGTCCCGCCTATGTCAAGGCCGATGTACAACATAAAAATTGATACTTTTGGATATTAATTAATATTTATGGATATTACTAAATACTGATAGATATAAAATATTTTGTGTAGTATCTATGAATATCGCGAAGCAAATATCTACAAATATCAATTAGCATCTACGAATTTATAATCTTTTTAACATATTCCCAATACCTATCATCATTATTCTGCGTCTTCAGTTTATACCACCATTCGGCGCCCCATAAATAATATTCGTCAAAGCCGGTGGCCCGCGCATAATTTATTGTATCAGCAAAATATTCGGGACTAAAGAGCTGTATTTGACGCTGATAAGAAATATAAGGCAACTCGGACTTGTCCCATGGCTCGGCCTGAAGCTCGGAAACAAAAAACTTTTTATCATACTCGCCGGTAAGCCGCCTGACAATTTTTTCTTTCAGCTTGAAAAAACTCGGCTCTAAGGGATATTCAATGACTCCGGTCAACCAGCCCACAGAGGGTGAATAAACTTTTCGATACATTGTTGTTCCGAAAACATCGCCTTTTTGAACGGCTTTATACCATAAGCCGAATTCGCCGCTGTCAGAAACAATTATCGGCCTTTTATTATCAATTGATTTTATAAGAGAAATTTCCTTGTCAAGAAATCCGTTTGGCCGCTTATCGCATTCGCCGAAATCCAAAAACGGCTCATTTTCCGCCTGCCACATTACGATCGCCGAATTATTTTTATAACGATTTATTACAACTTTTAAATAATCATTCAAGGCCCGTTCACGCTCGTCGATATTTAACTTATTAGCCCAATCCGGAATAAAACATTCCGGCCATCTGGGTACTTTCATGCCAACCGTTAAAATAATTTTTTTATTGAATTGGTTGGATTTTTCCAAAAGCCAGTCCATATCTGAAAAATCATATTGGCCTTTATTTTTTTCAATGTCGTCCCAATAAGCGACTAATCGCAACTTTGACGGATTCAAATCATTTAGAATCGCTTCGTAATTTTTTTGCCAATCAAGTCCGAGCTCTCGGCTGAATTTTTGAGAAAATGTAACGCCCCAATCAATAGGCCTATCGGAATCAACCGGCAAATTCCTCGCGTAACCAACCAAGCCAAGCCACAAAAGACCGAGAGCCACAAAAACAGTCGCTAAAATTTTTCCCGCCAAAACCTTGCCTTTAAAATGCTCTTTGAGAAAAATCCACGCTACCAAAAATATAACGACGTACTTCAAGCTTTGAGTCGCGTCAACAAACGCCGGGTGAGTCAATGAAAAACCAAGGTTGATCAAAATCGATCCGGCGGCCGCGAATGCGCGGTTGGTGAAATAAAATACTTTGTTCTTTGAACTACTTTCTTTCGTCGCGGAAAAAATCTTCTTCCTGAATTTGGGAATTAAAATAAAAAGCGTGGCAAAAATCGCTTCTCCGAATTTTATCCAAGTATAGCCGGCGATAAACTGGCCTGATTGAAAAACAATTTTTGAAAGAATGTGCGAAATACCGAACATAACCGAACTTGCGAGAACCAGCAAAAACACCGACCAAACTAATTCTTTTTCCTCTATAAAAAACAATACAAAAGCGCCTAAAATCAGCAAAATAAACCCGATAATATCGCCTGCGCCGATTATAATGTCCAAAAGCATATATCCGACTATCAAAGTGACTATCGGCGAAAATCCGCCGACAAGCGGATAAATTTTGGATGCCTCTCCTTTTGAAAGCGCCAAAAACAAAAAATACATCGCGAATACAAAAATCACAGCCGAAGCAAAAGCAATTAGTATTGTCTTAATAGGAAGAATCGCAAAACCAAAAGGCATCAAAACAACCGCCAAATAACCGCTCACGGCGAACCAAAAAGTGTAAACCAAAGGATCAAAAAAATTCTTTTTAAGAAGCCATTTGTCAAAAACAGCCGAAACACCCAAAATCACCTGCGCGACAATAGCAATATAAAACCAATTCATTTACATTAAGCATAACATAAGCAGAGTCATTCCGAGCCCCGCTGAAAGCGGGGCGAAGAATCTCGCGGGATCCTTCGCTACACTCAGGATGACAAGGTATTGGATTCTATAATTTTCTTGTATTCCCACGCGCTGGGCCGAATTTTCCGCTCCATTGTTTTGAAATCTACCTCAACTAATCCAAACCTGGGACCATAAGCATTTTCCCACTCAAAATTATCTAAAAGTGACCAGTGCATATAACCCCTGACTTCTGTACCGTTCTGAATAGCTTTTGCCATTGCCGAAATATGCTCTTTAATAAACCGAGGACGCTTTTCATCATTGGGATTATCAAGTCCGTTTTCCAAAACATAAATTGGTTTCTTGTATTTAGAAAGGTTCGTTAAAACATCGTAAAAACCTTCGGCTGATTCTTCTAAATTATATAATCCCTGTCTAAATTTTTTCCATCCAAAATCAACCGTATCCTTATTATAATAATTTAAACCTATAAAATCCTGATAATCTTTAATTTTCTTTATAAAAAGTTTGTTCCAAAAAAATTTGGCGATGAAAGTAAAAATTTTATTTTTAAAACTATTATCTGCGGGCGTAAAAAATTTATCATGCTTAGCAATCCCCACATAACATCCTCTGTTACTTTTTTCATGTAAAATTCTATACGCCTCCCGATGAGCCGCTATGAGACGATTAAATATGATAATTGCCTTCCAAATATTTTTTTCTTGCGGCGGTCTAATTCCTATAACATATCCGTAGGCCGTAAATACTTCGGGCTCATTCAAGACGCACCAAAATTGAATTTCGTCGCCAAAAATCTCCGCAATTTTGGATACAAAACGAGAGAAATTTTGAACCGACTTTTTTGCAAGCCAACCTCCATTATTTTGAAACCATATCGGAACCGTCCAATGCCATAAAGTCACAAATGGCTCAAGATTTCGTTTTTTAAGTGCCTGAATCACTTTTCTATAATGCTCAATTTCTTTTTCATTGAATTTTCCTTCTTCAGGTTCTACACGAGACCATTCTATGGAAAACCGGTGCGCATTATGTCCAAGTTGTTTAGCAATATCAAAATCCTCTTCAAATCGATTATAACTATTACAAGCTTTTCCAGATATAAAATTTTCGGGATTTAATCCTCTGTTTTTCAATTCTTTAAATCGCCCTTCCGAACTTTCCCACTCTGACCAATCATTATGATTATTGCCCTCAACTTGATGCGCTGAAGTCGCCGCTCCCCAATAAAAATTTTTAGGAAATTTATAAATCATAATTTGTTTATTCTAATATTCTCAAGAATTTGAGAATTGACTGGCCACGGTCGGTCAGTTTGTGGCGCACCGATGTCGCATCGCTTCTTTTTAAAACAATACCCGCGATCGCCAATCTTCTTATATGTTCGGACGCGGTTTTATAATTTATCTTGAGATTCTTTGAAATTTGCGCTACCGATAATTCCGGTTTTTTCTGCAACAATTCCATAATTTCAATCCGGCGATGATTCGCGAACCCCCTTACCAATCGCTCAAGATGATTGTAGCTTTTTTCTTTTTTAATTTCGCTATTCATATTATTTTTATTTTGCCGTTTATTTTATTATAGCCCCATACCCAGTTAATTCCAATGTTCTCAAGAACATTGGAATTAACTGGGTTGTAAAATTACGGATAGATTATATTTTTTTGATTCCCAGCCAAATTTTATTTGAATCCAAATATGTTTCTATTTGAGCGCTGATTTTTTCGGATTTTTTCAAATCCAACGATTTAGCGTTTACTTCTTTTAATAACTCCTTGGATCGATTATTTAAAATATTTTTAATATTACCTTCAGTTTCTACAAAAAGCTGGACTTTATCCTGTGGCTTTAAACCCGCTTCTTGCCTTAAATCCTGAATCATTCTAACTAATTCCCGAATTATTCCCTCTTCTTTGAGTTCTGGAGTGATTTTCGTGTCTAATTCTATTTCATTTTTTATTTTTTCGTCATAAATTACTTGTTTCACATTGATTTCTTCAGCAAGTATCTTCAGTAAATCCTCACTAATTTTAAATTTTTCAGCCAGAGGCTGATCCGCCTTTGGCGGAGAATTTTTAATTTTTAATTTTAGCGAAGCTAATGGTTGCCTGACTTTAACCCCCGCTTCAGCCCTTTTCGCCAACGCCAAACTCGCCAGTTTTCTTATTTCTTCCATGGCTGAAATTAATTTCTTGTCTATTTTCTTCTTATCGCCTTTGACCCACTCTTCCAAATGCACCGATTCTTTTGCTTTAAACTCCACATTTGAAGACAGGGATTTATAAACCGCTTCAGCCACAAAAGGCGCAAAAGGCGCGATAATTTTTGACGTATTTAAAAGGCAATAAAATAAAATACGCGAAGCGTCATTAAAATCTTTTGTATTATCGGGCTTTTGCAATCTTCTTCTGGACCGCCTAATAAACCAATTGGACAAGTCGTCTATGAATATTGCCACGGCTCTTGCCGCCTCGGTCAAGTCATAGGCCTTCATTTTTTCCGTTGACTTTACCATCGTTTCATTTAAGCGCGCCAAAATCCATCTATCTAAAACATTTAAAGCGTGGGGCGTGAAGCGTGAAGCTTTTTTGTTTGCGTATAATTCATAAAAATTATAAGAATTGACAAACCTGTCTATCACTTTACTCTTTGTTTCCTGAATAGATCGGTCTGAAACGCGGTAATCCTCGCCTATCGGAGTGGAGCTCAACAAGAAATAACGCATGGCATCCGCGCCCATTTTTTCAAAAATAACTTCCGGCTCCGTATAATTTTTCAATCTCTTGCTTAATTTTTGCCCGTTTTCGGCAAGAATCATCCCGTTAACGACAACGTTTTTGAAAGCCGGCTTGTTTTTGCCTAAACCCACATTTTTTAAAGTCAGAGCGGTAGCCAAAACGTGTAAAGTATAAAACCAGCCCCTTGTTTGGTCTAAGCCCTCGCCGATAAAATCAGCCGGAAAAGTTTTTTCAACCAGTTTTTTATTTTCAAACGGATAGTGCCATTGGCCGTAAGGCATTGCTCCGGATTCAAACCAACAGTCAAAAACCTCATTAATCCTTTTGGCTTCTTTGCCGCAATGTTTGCATTTTATATTTATTTCGTCTATATAAGGCCGGTGGAGGTCAAGCCGGCCGAATTTATCGCGAGGAAGGTTTAAAAATTCAATTTTGCGCGCCTCGGCATTTTTTAAATATTTCTTATTTTTACTTTCTATCGCTTTTTCATCTGATAATCCTTTGCCCGCGCTTTCCAACAGCCACAGAGGATCGCCGTGGCCAACTATCAAAATATTTTTGTTTTTATATTTTTTTTCCAAATCAAACACAAAATCCATCATCCTTTTTCTGACGTCGGTTAAATTCTCGCCTTTTTCGGGCGCTTTTTTAAACCGGTCAAGATCATTTGCGTAAAATTGGTTTAATTTTTCTATTGGTTGGCCGTTCAAAACGCCAAAGTTCCACTCTCTTAACCGCTCGTCGAAATTAACTTTTAACCCCAGTTCTTTGGAAACTATTTGACTAGTTTCTTTTGTTCTTAGAACATCGGAGGAAAAAATCAAATCTATTTTTTTGTTTTTGAACAAACTGGCTGTTTTTTCAATCTGCGCTTTGCCTTTTTTAGTAAGGGAATTGTCAAACTTCTCCGGATAAGAGGAAAGAATATCCAAATCGTTGGAGTCCGCGCCACCGTGCCTTAAAAGAAAATATTTATTTTTAGCGGGCGGAGATAATTCCGCCAGCTCTTCAATTGAACCGATTACCGTTTGATTTTTGCAGAAAAAACACTGCCAAATCGGCAATGCCGCGCCCCAAAACCTGTTTCTTGAAATCGCCCAATCTCTCGCGTCTTTAAGCCAATTGCCAAACCTTCCCTCTTTTAAATGCTTAGGCATCCAATAAATTTTTTTATTGTTGGCAACCAAATTTTTCTTTATCTTGGTAACCGCGACATACCAGCTTTCTATCGGATAATAAAGAAGGGGCGTGTCGCACCGCCAGCAAAACGGATAACTATGCGTAAATTTTTCTTCTTTATATAAAAGTTTTCTTTTTTTAAGATCTTCAATGATAAGCGGGTCGGCTTTTTTAACGAACATTTTTTCGCCAATCAATCCTTCTTTAATCGTTCCGTCGTCTTTGACGGTATTTAAAATTTCAAAATTATTCAGCAAATCCTTGGCTTTGGATTTTATCAACTCATTGTCGTCTTCGCCGAAAGCCGGAGCGATATGAACTATACCCGAACCATCTTTGGTTGAAACAAAATCAGCTTCCCAAACTTTGTAGGCCAACTCGCTATTTTTTAATTTAGCTATCGGAAAAAGCGGCTCGTATTTTATCCCCGCAATCTTTTTGCCCTTAAATTCTTCTAAAATTTTGTATTGCCCGTTCAAAACCGCCAATCTCTCTTTGGCTAAAATTAATTTTTCGCCTTGATGGGAAATTTTAACGTATTTAATGTCCGATCCGATTGCCAAAGCCACGTTACCCGCTAAAGTCCAGGGAGTGGTGGTCCAAACCAAAAAATATTCACCGTCTTTAACGCCGGCAAGCTTGAATTTTATGTAAACGGAAGCATCCTCAACGTCCTTATATCCTTGGTTAACTTCAAAATTGGACAAGGGAGTTCCGCAACGCGGGCAATACGGAGAAACTCTAAAATCTTTATAAACCAAGCCCTGGTCCCAAAGTTTTTTAAAAACCCACCAAACCGATTCCATGTAAGAATTGTCTAAAGTGGCGTATGAATTGGAATAGTTTGCCCATCTTCCGGCGCGTTTAATAGTTTTTTCAAAGTCGTCCACGCTCCTGAAAACCACGTTGCGGCAGGCGTGGTTGAACTTTTCAATGCCCATCGCCTCAATGTCATGTTTATTTTTGAGTCCTAATTCTTTTTCTATTAAATTCTCAACAGGCAAGCCGTGACAATCCCAACCCACTCGCCTTTCCACTTTAAAGCCCATCATTGTCCAAAAACGAGTAACTGTATCTTTAATCGTGGTGGCTAAAATATGACCGTAGTGCGGTTTTCCACTTGCGAAAGGAGGGCCGTCATAAAAAGAATAAATTTTATTTTTTGGCTTCTTTAATGATTTCTCAAAAATTTTGTTTTGTTCCCAAAATTCAAGAATTTTTTGTTCAACTTCGTTAACGTTGTAATTTTTAAGGTTTTTAAACATCCCAGTATTACAACTTCGATTATTTTTGAAATAATTCTCGAAGCTGACTGTTTACTTAATAATTTCCTTTTTACTGCCCAATAACACTTTTGCCTTAAAAATCTCAAAAATCCATAAGAGAATTCGTCGAAGTTGTAATACTGGGCATCGTATTCTTAAAAATACAGGAAAAATGGCTTTATTTCAAGCACAATAACTAACAAAATTGCATAGTGATATTTATTCTCCTTCGCCAGAATACCTCGCCGCTTGCGGCGAGGATGAGTGGCGGGGAGAACCCTTCCGTAGCCTCGGCGTAGAATGGTTGGCTTCGGAAGAATTTCACTCAGGATCTCCCGCGACTTGCCGCGGGGAGTTTCATTTATAAAAAAAGCGGGCGAAACGCCCGCAAAACCGGCTCAATGCACTACAAGCTTTCCTTCTCCGGCTCCTATTTGGAATTTCGCGCGCGTCCTTTCGGAGAGATCGTTAACTGTTCCAAACAATCTTATTTCGCAGTTTATTTGATTGCCAGAAAAAAAATCCTTCAGAAATTTTTCCAGCGGGACTTCAAAGCAACTGGTGCCATTTTTAATGCAATTATCACTCACAATTAAATTAAAAAGCATTCCTTGCCGCTTTTTTGAATTATTTTCCCATTGAAACCGGTAATAACCAAAACTGAATTCGCCTCTTGGAAGAAAGTAAACGACTAGGCGGGGCTTCCCGTTAATGTTGTTTAAAAAAATGTCGGTTATTTTCAAAGCTGCCTGGCCTTCGGATTGTCCCTCTTTAATAAAAGAGTCGGCAAAAGAGTTCCTTGAGCCCGCGATTGAAAAAATAACAAACGCCAAGACCAATATCATCCTCTTCATCCGTTCCTCCTTTGTCTCCAGCGAAGTTAACGCACGGTGGATAGCTCCCTATAAATCTTGCCGGGACTTTTACTGTTCCAAATATAAGATCCAGAAACAATGATATCAGCGCCAGCTTTTTTTACAAGCTTAGCTGTTTCTAAATTAATTCCGCCGTCAATTTCAATTTTAATTCTTGGATTTTTGGCTTTTAGTTGCTTTATTTTTTTCAAAATACGCTTGTCAAATTTTTGACTGGAATATCCCGGATTAACCGCAAGAAATTGAACGAATTTAATTTTTTTCAGATAAGGAAAGAGTTTTTTGATGGGCGTGTTCGGATTTATGGCAAGCCCAATCTTGTTGTTAGTTGTTAGTCGTTGGTTATTGGTTGAATTAATCTCTTCCACGTGCGCAATAACTCTTTTCGCTCCTGCCCTAAACCATTCCTCTACAACTTTTTCAGGATTTTTAACCATCAGATGGACTTCTAAATTCAGTTTGTGTTTTTTGGCTATTATATTTAAAAGCTTTAAATCTAAGGGCGTGATTTTTGTTTTTGCTTTGGTAAATTTCCCGTCAGAAATATCCATCTGAACCCATCCGTTTTTCGGCAAAAACTTCGCCGCTTCCTTAAGTTTTTCTTTCGCGCTTCTAAAATCTTTGCAATTTATGACTGGAAAAACTTTCATAAGCTTAAATTCAAAATTTCTTTAAATTTTTCTTCTTCTTCTTTCTTAAACGGCCCAATGAAGGCCAAATTCATCTTATTGTTTTGAAAAATGCTTTTCGCCACATTAATAATATCGCTTTCCTTAACCGCCTCAATTTTTTTTATTATTTCTCCCGGCTCCTCAATTTTTCTTTCCAAAATCTCTTGCTCGCCATAAAATCCGGCTAAATCGTCTGATGTCTCCAACCCTAATATTAAATGACCGATTATATGTTCTTTAGCCAGATTAAACTCTTTATTGAAAACGCCTTCTTCTCTAATTTTTTTCAATTCTTCCAAAACCGCCCTTAAAACGAGTTCGAATTTCTCGTTTCCCACGCCGGCTGACACGGCAAAAAATCCGTGGTCGGTAGAAAGGTCGGTTCCGGCTCTGACATAATAAGCCGCGCCCATTTGTTCGCGGACCTTTTGCCAAAGCCGCGAACTCATACTGCCCCCTAAAATGTCGGCCAAAATTCCAAGCGCGTACCTTCGATCGTCAAAAACATCAAACGCTCTAAAACCTAAAACTAAATGCGTCTGATCGCTGTCTTTATATTTTACGGATACTCTCGACTCGCTCTGGCTTTCGACTACTTTGACTTTGGAATTTTTTTCTCCGATTTTAAAATTAGAAAAATGTTTTTTTACTTCATCAACGGCCTTTTGCTCGTCAAAATTACCGGCAATTGTTATTACGGTTGATTTCGGAAGATAGTGGTTGTTTCTGTAATTTAAAAAATCTTCTCGAGTAATTTTTTGAATATTTTCTTTTTGACCAATAGTGCGCCAACCAGCCGGCTGGTCGCCGTAGAGCAACTCCGTAAACACGTCCCACACTCTTCTGTACGGCTGGTCCTCAATTAAATTTATTTCTTCAATAATAACCCCCCGTTCTTTCTCTATTTCTTTGCTGTCAAAAAGAGGATTGAGATAAACATCCGAAACAACATCTAGAATTTTTTCAAAATGGTTACTTCTGGCTTTTGCGAAGTAACCAGTCGCTTCGTGGCTGGTAAAAGCGTTGTAAGAAGCGCCAATACCGTCTAGTTCCGATGAGATTGCCAAAGTTGAAGGCCTTTTTTGCGTGCCCTTAAAAACCATATGCTCTAAAAAATGGGAAATGCCGTTAATTTCTTTTGTTTCGTATTTAGAGCCGGCCTCCACCAAAACCGATACTGTCACCGCTAAATTACCCGGCTGGGGAGCCAAAACAATTCTTAATCCGTTTTCTAAAGTAATTTTTTTATGCATGATAAATAACAAAAAACTGTTAGTCCCGACGTCTTTGGATCGGGACTCCGACCGAAGCGTCGGAGCTTATAACAATAACGCGAAGAGTGTAATAAAGCGATAATATCCTATTTTTAAAATTATATAAATGGCGCCGCAGATTATTCTTTGGCGCCCTCTTCTTTTTCCGCCGCTTCTTTATAGGCCTTGTAGGCCTTCCAGGCGGCTAATCCCACCAAACCGCTGGCCATAATTACTGACGCTATTTTGCCGAATCCGACTTCTTTTTTGGGATTCTGACTCCATCCTGAAACCCGTTCAAGCGGCTCAATAATGTTTCTGTATCCGGCTTCTCCGCCTAACATCGCAGGAAGGTTAATGTGACTTTTTCTGGCTAATTTGATGCATTCAAGAACCCTCTCTATCACTTCCCTTTCTTCCGGTTTCATCACGGCCTCCTTTTCGCGGCTAAATAATTACTTATAGAAGTATATACCTATTAACAGAAATAAAAAGGCGGACCTCTAAAATCGAAGTCCGCGCAGAATAGAGACCCATGTTGCGACCATATGACTACGGCGTGCCCACTCGCCCCTCTTTGCCGGCGATAAGCCGATTAAATATTGCGGCGATTCGTCTATTTTGCCGAATTGGAAACACCCCATTTGAGCAAAATTCTTTCTTCATTGCCTTTAATACGGCAACGGTCATTTTCTCATTGTCAACGGAAACTATTCTTTCCTTGTCGGCGACTGAAAATTCTCCCCATGTCTTCGACGCCTTGCGCAAGAAATCTTCTTTTTGGTCAATCAGCTTACGCCCTTTATCATCTTTGATTGCGATCAAAATCGCCACCTGTCTGCCAAATAGCTTGTCGAATAACAATTCTTTTTCGTTTTTCCCCAATGATTGAACGCCATAATGAACTGTTCCTTTCTCCCTTTTTCTTGTCTCCATCTCTCCCCCCTTTTTAAAGATCTATTCAGGTTTTTACTCGTTAGAAGTAGGACGCGGATGATGCGTCCGCGACTTCTAACGGGCTTTTGACCTGGAAATTATTTGCGCTCAACAAACAATTTCCAAACCATAAACCAAAGACCTCCCATCGGGAGGCCTATTTGCGATATATTTTTATCAATTTATTTTTTCATTCTGATTCTCGCTAATAAACCTCCCGTATTTTTAAAAACCGCCAAAACAACGGCCGAGAGCAATCCCAAAACAGCCAGAAGATTTAATACGTTTTTTTGAATGCTTTCTAAAATCATTTTTTAATGATAACAAACGTGTTATTTTAATCAACCGACAATATCCACACCCAGCCCCAGTTTTTTGAAATCTTCAAAACTGATCATGCTACTGTGTCAGCCGTGAAATCTGTTCTTTTTTCTTGCTGAAAAAGAAAATGTAGAGAATTTCCAACAGCGCCATTGTGTTAATTATAAGAAGAGCAACAAACCACCATTTTTCGTTGTTTTTAGCCGCTTTCCACAGCGCCACTCCTTTCCACGGCAAAACCCACACAACCAAAAGCAAAATCAACCACTGATTTTGAAGAAAAAATTGATTGAGCATTACACGCGATACCAATATACTAATTCATTCGAATGATACGAATAATACGAAAATCGACCTAAAGAAATTCGTATCCCATTAGTATCATTAGTACAATTCGTATATTAGTATCATAATTTTACGGTTGCAAAATATCTTCGGTTCGACCATTTATTGAAATTATAACATCTTTTACGCCCGGGAATTGCTTCGCGGTGTTTACGATTTGAGAGCGAACAGACGTCACCCGACACGATCCGCCAACGCCTTCCTGAAGTGTCTGGTCAAAGTCGGCCTTAACCACCCCGTCTTCAATATATAAACTCTGAATTTTAACTCCGGAGTTTATACTCGTAAAATATCCGTCGTTTTTTTCTTTGTCAGTCGGGCCTTTAAACAATTCTTCCAAAGCAATTTTTCCAAAACCCGGATTTTTGAAAACCGCGCGCTCAACCGGAAAAACTTTATCGCAGGAAATAGACGAGTCCAATTTATTGTTATTGAAAAAGGCCTTAACCGTCATTTTATCGAATTTCAAAGTATTAGCGATTTTTTCCACGTGATCCTTGTCCGCGTAAAGCACAAAAAGTGAATAATTTATTCCCGATATGGATAGCGCTCGCGGATAATTAACAACAAGTTCGGCTTGATTGTTTAATTCTTTTGGTTGGTCAGCGGACGGAAAAATTATCCTTGCTTCTTGCCCGTCAATCTGAATATTTTTTATGGAAGGGTTCGAGCCGTAAGGGCGAGTGGCTTTGTTAATTTCATTTCTAACCATATCATCAAGAAATAAGCCGTCGTTTCCGGCCGCGTTAACGCTAAAAAATCCGTCCGAACCTTTATAAGCGGTGTAAATACTGCCGGTCAGTTTGTAAGACGGGTCGGCTTTCCAAGAAGACGGGTATGAAAACGAAATTTGAAAAATCGGGTTGACATAAAGAGACAAAATGTTTTTCGTCCTGAATTTCAAAGGAATAACAATTTTGTCTATTTCACTGCCGTCTTTTGCTGAATAATCAAAGGCCTCCAAAGTTATATCGGAATTGTCCTGCAATCTTTGAGTCGGCAGATAAATTTCTTTTTCAAAATCGCCGTATTTACCAACATCAGAAGCGTTGGTGTATACGCCGGATTCATAAATTTTTTGGCCAGAGACACTGACTCTGATATTAAATTGATTTTCAAAAACCCGCGCCATGCCTTTTACCGTGAACGATTCAGAAACTTCATCGTTGGACTTTGGAGAAAAAACAACGATATTAGGCATTTTTGTTATTTTGAGCTCGTTTAAAACAAGCGAATTGTCTTCGCTTAACTTACCGGTTGCCTCAACTAAAAATCCATTTTCGAAATTATCTAAAGTTATTGTGTTTCCGTCTTGATCCAATAATTTCGTATCGGGCGTAACCGACAAAAGGACGTCTTTATTGTCCTGAGTTTTAATAGTTATCACACCCAAACCAACATCTTTGATGAAATCAACGTTTTTAATTTCTCCGGAAACTGTTGCTTCTTTAACAACAAAATCCGCGGGCTTAACATTTTTGTAATAATTCAAATAAAAATAATAAGCGCCGACACCGACCAAAATTCCTAAAATTAAAAATAAAATTTTTTTATTCATCCCTGTAGTAGAAAAACGATGTCAAATTAAATATTTAAAAAATATTTAATTTATTACGTAATTTAGATTAGCAATGATGGTTTTAAAAAAATTGTTTAGCGTCCGCTAGTAATAACATTACCCACTTAAAGTAATGAATCGTTTTTTCACTACGGGGCATTTGATTATTTTAGCAAAAAAAAGGGCGATGCGAAACTCGCACCGCCCTTTGTCGAAAAGAACTTACTTGGATTGTTGCAGTTCACGCACCGCTATGTAACCGCATTGCCTCCTCCAGACGCGGCCATTCGTGTTTCGGTTTCATAACCACATTGCCAGCTGCCACGTCCGCGGCGACCGCCGGGTCGTCCTGGCGATACTGATTGAGAGATTCGCCGGCAAGAGTGATGATAGGAACGCTGTTCCCGCATTCGTCGAAGGGATAAAAAAGACGGTAATTGACAGATCGATTGTACCACCCGATCAAGGCCACTACATGCGCCTTGAGCCCCCACACCATCTCCAACTGTCCCTTGATTGTGGCGAAGTTGTTCATCAGGTCTTCGCCAATCGCTACGCGCTCATCCGGATAGATGTGCTCGTCGTGGCGCCCCCAGATCCAGTAGGATTCCTCGCGTGAAGTTGGTGTCTTGGCCTTGGTCACGACCTTCTCCGGATACACATAGCGAGCACCCAGAGCGAGGGCCGTCATCTCCGCTACCGTTTTCCCTCCTTCCGGCGCCCCCAGAATGACGTCCACTTCTTTGCCCGCTTTGTGAATTGCCAAAGCGAGTTGCTCCGCAAAGTGTCGGGCAAAAAACGGATAGTGCTCGATCTTTGCGAAGTTAAGATAGGCATCTCCTACCCAGTGAAACCCTTGGGCATAGGTAGCCGTGTAGGCTACCAAGGGACCCATCCGCCGGCCATTGGTATCCTTGGGACACAGGTAGTACCCCTGCAGAACACGAAGAACATCGACGATGGAGTCTCCATGCCGGCCGAGAAGCTCGAGAACTTCGTTCTTGTTTAGGGGTTTTTTACTCATCTCCGTCACCCCCTCGCCGATAGGGTCGCAGCCCGAGCATCCGCCAAACCATTTTTTACGGCTTCCGCAAACCTGCGGGCAGCCGCAACCGGATCCAACGCCCTAGTGATCGGCCGTCCGACCACGATGTAATCCGCTCCCATACGAATCGCCTCTTCCGGAGTGACCACGCGTTTCTGGTCACCAACATCACCTTCCGGAAAACGAATCCCCGGAGTAACTATGGTGATATCCGGGCCGACCAAACTGCGCACTTCGGCCACTTCCATAGCAGAACAAACGATCCCGCCAACGCCGGCCTCCTTGGCCAATCTGGCCAGCAGGAGCACTTGTTCTCTGAGTGTACTAAAAAGAACTCCGACTTCGCTAAGGTCGGCCCAGTTCTTCATGCTGGTGAGAACCGTGACCGCGAGAACGGTTGTGCTAGTCCCATTGGCAGCCTGCGCCGCTGCTTGAAGCATGGTCTTGCCGCCAGAAGCGTGAACCGTTGTAAAATGGGAGCCGAGCGCAACAATAGAACGAACAGCGCCGTTGACCGTGTTGGGAGTGTCGTTGAACTTGAGATCGATGAAAGTTTCACTCCCCATCTTGTGAATTTCTTCGATGAGCTGGGGTCCTCCGCGAGGAAAAAGCTCCATCCCCACCTTGAACAGCCCCACCTCGTTTACTAACGATCGAGCTATTTCAAGGGCTTTTTGAGGCGAATCCGTGTCGAGAGCCACAATAATTCTCCATTTCGGTTCCGAGGGATCCATCCTTTTCTCCTCCTTCCATATTAAGATGTTAAGTACAATACAGCCCAAAAAAACTAAATAGATAATAGAGGGTATATGCACAAAAAACAAGGCCATTTCTAAGTCCTTTATTTTAAAAGATTAATTTCAATCCTTAATTTTATCGTATATATAACGATCGTTATATATACGATAAAATTAGATTTTCCCTTTTTTAATATCTTCTCTTATTTTTTCAATATATGAATTAAAAAAATAAAGGTTATGAAAAGTTAAAAGCTTTAAGGGAGTAATCTCTTTAGCTTTTAAAAGATGGGTTATATATCCGCGTGAATAGTTTTGACAAACAAAACAATCGCATTTTTTATCCAAAGGATTTTTGTCTTTCAAGAACTCTGACTTTGACATATCCACACGGCCGAAAGAAACAAGGTCCCGTACCGAGCTTTGCTCTGGTGCGTGGATAAAAGCGTATCCGTGCCGCGCGTAATGAGTAGGCACAATGCAATCAAAAGTATCCACTCCAGATTTTATAATTTTAGGGATATCTTCCAAATGGCCGATACCCAAAAGATGGCGGGGCTTTTCATCGGGCAATTCTTTTATAGTCCAGCCAATCATTTTTATCATTGTATTTTTGTCGTTGCCGAATTCTCCTCCAATGCCAAATCCATCAAACGGCAGAGAACCGATAAATTTGGCGCTTTCAACTCTCAAGTCCTTAAACTTCCCGCCTTGCGTTATGCCAAAAAGCGCCTGTTTTGTTGGTCTATTTTCCAAACAAATTTTTGCCCAGCGATGGGTTTTAACAAGTGATTTCTTGGTATATTCATAATCAGCCAAAGGCGACGTGCATTCGTCAAAAGCGAAAACAATATCAGCACCCAGCGCCTGCTGGATTTTCATTGATTCTTTCGGACCTAAAAATATTTTTCTGCCATATACC
>Ga0265296_1002562_pt1 | contig 18092 bp, 15 predicted proteins | sample MunlanPumphouse1_FD_189073 | JGI IMG/M metagenome (GOLD analysis project Ga0265296, IMG submission 189073) | Groundwater microbial communities from a municipal landfill in Southern Ontario, Canada - Pumphouse #1 | ecosystem: Environmental > Aquatic > Deep subsurface > Groundwater | place...
GCGACCGCGCGCGTCACCGCCCAACCGCGGGCGACCAACGCCGCCGGACGCGTGGCGCACCGCCGGGTCGAGCTGGTGGTTCGCGACTAGCGGTGGATTCGCAGACCGATCGGTGCTTCGATGTCGAGAAGCTCCGCTCGGCTCCGCTCCCTAGGTGACGGGCCGCGAGAAGCGCGGCTCACGACCCCAGGAGAGCACCATGCCGAAGTACCTGATCCTCAAGCACTACCGGGGTGGCCCGGAGCCGCACCACCCCTTCCCGACGATGGACCAGTGGGCGCCCGAGGACGTCGAGGCCCACATGGCGTTCCTCCACAACGTCGCCGACACGCTCCGCGCGAGCGGCGAGTACGTCGACGGGCAGGCGCTGACGCCCAAGCGCACCTGGGTCCGCTACGGCGGTCCCGACGCCGCCCCGGTCACCACCGACGGCCCGCACCCCGAGACCAGCGACCTGATCGCCGGCTGGTACATGGTCGACGTCGAGTCGTACGAGCGCGCGCTGGAGATCGCGGCCTGGGTCTCGTCCGAGCCCGGCCCGGGCGGGGGTCCGCTGTACGAGTGGCTCGACGTCCGCGAGGTCATGTCCGGCAAGGCCAGCTCCGACGACTGACGCTCCGGCGGACGGCGGATCCGGCGTGCAGGACGAGCCGATCCCGCGGCGGGACGAGAGCGCCCTGCGCGCCCTCGTTCCGCGGGTGCTCGCGAGCCTGGTGCGGCGCGGCGAGGACTTCGACGCCGCCGAGGACGCGATCCAGGAGGCGTTGATCGAAGCACTGCGCGTCTGGCCCGACCATCCGCCGGACGATCCGCGGGCGTGGCTCGCGGCGGTCGCGACCCGGCGGCTGATCGACGCGCGGCGCAGCGAGGCCGCGCGGTCCCGCCGCGAGGAGGTCGTGTACCTCGAGCCCCGGGTCGGCGTCGGCGACGCGACCGGAGACGCCCTCGGCGGCGATGACGAGAACGAAGGCGACGACACGCTCTTCGTGCTCTTCTGCTGCTGCCATCCCGACCTGGCGCCGACGTCCCAGGTGGCGCTGACCCTGCGCGCCGTCGGCGGCCTGACCACGCGCGAGATCGCCGACGCGTTCTACGTGCCCGAGGCAACGATGGCCCAGCGGATCAGCCGGGCCAAGCGCACGCTCGGCGGGCCGACGGCCGCTCGGCTGGACCGGCCCGGCGACCTGGCCGTCGTGCTGCGCGTGCTCTACCTGATCTACACGACCGGCCACGCGAGCCGGATCGACCTGGCGGACGAGGCGATCCGCCTGACCCGCCAGCTGACCCTGGTCACCGACGAGCCCGAGGCGCGCGGACTGCTCGCGCTGATGCTGCTGGGCCACGCGCGGCTCCCGGCGCGCTTCGACGCCGAAGGGCGACTGGTCACGCTCGACCGTCAGGACCGCACGCGCTGGAACGCTCGCGAGATCGCCGAGGGCGTGCACGTGCTGCAGTCGGCGTTGGCGATGCAGACCGACGATCGGCCGCCGGGCCGCCACCAGATCGAGGCCGCGATCTCGGCGCTCCACGACGACGCGGCCACGGCCGAGGAGACGGACTGGCTGCAGATCCTCGCCTGGTACGACGAGCTGGTGGCGCTGACCGACGACCCGGTGCGCGACGACCCGGCCGCGGTGCTCGGCCGCGCCGTGGCGGTCGGTCACGTGCTCGGTCCCGCCGCGGGCCTGCGCGAGACCGACCGGCTGCGCGAGGTGCTCGGCGAGCGGCAGAAGTGGCACGCCGTCCGCGGGTACCTCCACGAGCAGGGCGGAGACCTCGCAGGCGCGGGCGCGGCGTACGCGGAGGCGGCCGAACGGGCGACGAACCTCGCCGAGCGCGATCACCTGGTGCGGCAGGCCGCGCGGGTGCGGGCGGGGACCGGACCCGCCGAGGACCGGTAGATGGAGGAACGGCGGCGCCCGTCCCGACCGGCACCACGACCGGCCGGGACGCGGACGACGGGACTACCGGGTCAGCGCCGGGCCCCGCTTCAGGCGTCGGGACCGAGCGGGGCGAGCTGCTCGACGCCGTCCTGGGTCCAGAGCAGGTGCGCGCCGTCGAAGCGGACCGAGTCCGGGTCGATCAACCCGGTCCCGAGCGTGCGCAGGCCGCCGCCGTCGGCGCCGAAGATCGTGCGGTTGCCGTCCGCGTCGGGCTTGCCGATCACGCCGAGCCAGCCCCGCGGGGAGAGGCGGGTGGACGCGACGTCGGCGGTCGGGTCGTAGGTGGCCTTCCGCTTTCCCGTCCGCAGGTCGTACGAGCCGCCCGTCGAGTACGAGCACTCGGAAGCGCCCCTGCCGCTGTACTTGGTGCACTGGTTGTCCGAGCCGAACTGCGCGTAGGCGACGTAGTAGCGCGTCCACCGCACCTTGCGGATCGTGATCGACGTGCCGGCCTCCCACTCCGAGATCCGCACCGGCTTGGCCTTCGCGTGGCGGCAGGCGAACACCGCCTGCGGGGCCCCGTAGAGCCCGTCGTCCTCACCGGTGTAGGCCACGAACAGCGACTGCCCACCGTGCTTGGCGACGGTCGTACCGGCGGGCCCCCGACACGGGGCCGGCCGGGTCCGCGCCTCCGCGGCCGCGGCCGACCCGAAGGTCGCGACCAGCACGCCGACGAGGGCAGCGAGGATGACCCGACGAACCATGTGTGCAGCGTACCGGCCGGGTCCGGCGGCGACCGGTCGCCGCACCTCGCGGGGCGATCCGCCGGGCTCGCCGTGATCGTCCTACGGACGCGCCGGCACGTTTCCGGGCCGCCCGTCAGAACGCCATCGCGAGGGGTTCCTCGAGCAGCTCGCGGATCCGCGCGAGGAACCGCGCGGCATCCGCCCCGTTGAGGATCCGGTGGTCGGATATCAGCCCGAGCGTCATCAGGTCGCCGACCGAGACGTTCCCGTCGTCGTCGGCGATCGGCTGCTTGCGAATCGCCCCGACCGACAGGATCGCGGCCTGCGGCGGGTTGACGATCGCCGTGAACGCGTCGACGCCGAACATGCCGAGGTTGGAGACGGTGAACGTGCCACCCGAGAGCTGCGCGGGCGTGACGGTCCCGTCGCGCACGGCGGCGGCGAGGCCCCGCGTCTCGCCCGCGATCACCCCCAGCGGCTTGGTGTCCGCATCGAACACGGTCGGCACCACCAGGCCCTCGTCGCTGGCCACCGCCATCCCGACGTTCACTCGGTCGTGCAGCGCGAATCGGTCGTCCCGGTAGGAGCCGTTCGCTCGCGGATGGTCACGAAGCGCCAGTGCCGCCGCCTTGACGACCATGTCGTTGACCGACGGCGGCCGGTCGTGCAGCTGCTTCAAACGCGCCCGCAGGCGCAGGCAGGCGTCCATCTTGACGTCCGCGAACAGGGTGAAGTCGGGAACCGAAGCGGTCGCCTCCACCATCCGCCGGGCGACCAGCCGTTGGGTCCGCGTCGGCGTCTCGTACCGCACGCCCGACGCGGCGGGCGGGTCGACCGAGGCCGGCGAGCTCGACGCAGCCGAGGCGGCCGGAACGCGCGCCGTCGCCGGTGGGGCATCGACGCGCGGCGCCGGACGGACCGGACCGGCGGCGGTCGACGCGGAGGAGGCGGCCAGCACGTCCGCCTTGACGATCCGTCCCTTCGGGCCGCTGCCGGCGATCGCCCGCAACTCCAGGCCCAACTCGCGGGCCATCCGGCGAGCAACCGGCGAAGACGCCGGACGGGGACCCGAGCCGCCATCCGGCGTGCCTGCGGAGGCCGCCGACGGCGCCGCAGTCGTGCTCGCCGCGGCCGGGACGGTCGCTCCGGGAGCCCCGAACCGCGCGATCGGCTGATCGAGCGGCACCGTCTCGCCCTCCGCGACCAGGATCTCGAGCAGCACGCCGTCGGCCTCCGCCTCGTGCTCGACCGTCGCCTTGTCGGTCTCGATCTCGACGATCGACTCCCCCTGGGCGATCGCGTCGCCGGGCTGCTTGAGCCAGCGCACGATCGTTCCCTCCTCCATCGCGTCCGACAGACGCGGCATCACCAGCTCAACGGACATCGTTCCCGCCCTCCAACGTCAGTTCGCGCAGCGCATCGCCGATCCACGCCACCGCCTCACGCGCCTCGCCGAGCGTCACCGTCATCGGCGGCGTCACGCGCAGCACGTTGCCGTACAGCCCGCCGCGCCCGATCAGCAGGCCCCGCTCGCGGGCCAGCTCGAGCATCCGCACCGCGGCCTCCGGATCCGGGTCCCGGCTCCCGGCCCGCACCAGCTCGACGCCGAGCATCAGTCCCTCCCCGCGCACCTCGCCGACCAACGGCGAGTCCTTCGCGATCGACTGCAGCTCGTCCTTGAGGAAGCGTCCGACCGCATCGGCGTTGTCCTGCAGATCGTGGTCCTCGACGTACTGCAGGGTCGCGAGCGCGGCCGACATCGCGACGGGGTTGCCGCCCGCGGTCGAGATCGAGTTGGCCTCGAGTCCGTTCATCGTGGTCGCATCGGTCACGACGCCCCCGATCGCCAGGCCGTTGGCCAGCCCCTTCGCGAAGACGATCGCGTCGGGCCGCACCCCGTGCGCGTGCATCGAGAAGCAGGCCCGTCCGGTGCGACCCCAGCCCGACTGGACCTCGTCGGAGACGAGCGGGATGCCGAACTCGTCGAGCACCTCCTTGTAGCGGCGGAAGAACCCCGGGGGCGGCACCGCGAAGCCACCTGCGCCCTGGATCGGCTCGGCGATCATGCAGGCGACCGCGCCGCTGGTGCTGGTCTCGATCATCGTCCGCAGCTCGTCGGCGCAGGCCTCGACGAAGTCGGCATCCGGCAGATGCCCGAAGGGGCTGCGGTAGCGGTAGCCGCTGTGCGCGTAGGTCACCTGGAGCGGGCTGAGCGACGTCGCCGACCAGGCGCGGATGCCGGTGGCCGCCACCGTCCCGAAGGTTCGCCCGTGGTACGAGCCGCGCAGGGCCAGGACCTGGTTGCTGCGGGAGCGGGCGCTCATCAGCAGGAACGCCGTCTCGACCGCCTCGCTGCCCGAGTTGACGAAGAACACGCGGGCGTCGGGGATCTCGCTGCGGGCGGCGATCAGCTCGGCCAGCTCGACCTGGGCCCGGATCAGGTACAGCGTCGAGGAGTGCAGGATCCGGCCGGCCTGGCGCTCGATCGCCTCGCGGATCTCGGGGATCTCGTGCCCGACCATCGTCGCCAGCAGGCCGCCGAAGAAGTCAAGGTAGGTCCGGCCGTCGTTGCCGACGACGTGGCGCCCAGATCCACGCACCAACTCCAGCGGGCGCTCGTAGTAGAGCGCCATCCAGGCCGGCATGACGGCACGATGGCGCTGCAGCAGCTCGTCGTCGGGTTCCTGTCGGTTCATCTGCATGGTCCCTTCGGTCATCGCGCGATCTCGACGGCGAGCTTCCCGGCCGTCCGTCCCACGCGCAGGTCTTCGAGCGCCGCCGCGGTCTCGCTGAGCGCGTAGACGCGACCCACCGGCGGCACGATCTCGTGCTCGGCGACGAACCGCAGCATCGCCGCGAACTCCGGCGCGCTCGCCATCGAGCTGCCCTTGATCTCGATCTGACGGAAGAACAGATCGCGCAGGTCGAGCGTCACGTCGGGAGCGGTCGTCGCCCCGAAGCTGACGAGCACGCCGCCGGGGCGCAGCAGCTCGATCGCCCGGCCGTAGGCGGCCGAGCCAACCGAGTCGACGACGAGGTCGATCGGTCCGAGCCGCTGACGCGTCCAATCGTCGTCGTGCAGCAGCATCTGATCCGCCCCGTAGCCGGCCGCGTGCTCCAGTACGGCGGTGCTGCGCGACGTGACGGTGACTCGTGCCCCGGCCCGCTTGGCGAAGATCAGGGCCATCAGCGCGACGCCGCCGCCGATGCCGGGGATCAACACGTGGGCGTCGGGACGCAGTCCCCCCTGCGTGAAGAGCGCGCGGTAGGCGGTCATGCCGGCCAGCCCGAGGCTCGCCGCCGCGGCCGGTTCGAGGTGCGTCGGCGCCCGGTGGACGTTGCCCGCCGGCACCTTCACGTACTCGGCGAGCGTGCCGTTGCGCGGGTCGCCGAGCACTTCCGGCACCAGCGGCAGCACCGCGGGGTCGTCCCAGCCGAGGCACGGGTTGATGATCACCCGGTCGCCGACCGCCGGGGCGCCGTCGCCGTCGACCGCCTCGAGCACCCCGTGGCCATCCGACCCGAGGATCAGCGGACGCTCGGCCGTGCCCCGGTCGTCGATCACGAACAGGTCATGGCGGTTGAGCGCCGCGTGGTCGAGCCGCACCAGCGCCTCGCCCGTCGCCGGCTCCGGCCGCTCCACCCGTTCCAGTCGGATGCCGTCGATTCCCCCGCGGACGTGAACCGCGGCGCGCATCGTGTCGCTCACTTGACCCCCCACAGCTCGAGGTAATGGTCGCGGTAGTCGCTGTCGCCGTCCCACATCCCGCCGCCGTCGGCGGCGGTGATCTTCGCCGCGACGTCGCGGTCGATCAGCTTCACGCCGATGCCGTACGTCGCCCCATCGAGGTCCGCGCCCGCGATCACGCGGATCATCTGGTCGGCCGCGGCCCAGCCGATCCCGTCGAGCGAGAACGCCGTCGTGGCGTCCTGACCGCACTGCTTCGCGATGCAGGTGGTCGCATCGACCGTCCCGTTGGACGAGAGCACCTGGACCTCGTCGGCGCGACCGGTCGACCGCAGCGCCTGCAACAGCGGCGGCACGGCGTCGTCGTAGTCGACGTAGATCACGTTGAAGTCGGGGTGGCGCTGGACCATCTGCTGGACCAGCCGCGGCACGCCGCCGGCCAGGTCAGCAGAGGTGAACGCCTGGGTCTCCAGGACCTCGCAGCTCTCGCACTCCTTCAGCCGCGAGACGAAGCCCTCGAACCGCGGCTGCAGGATGTCGAAGCCGGAGTCGTGCAACACGAGGGCCTTCACGGCTCCCTCGCTGCGGGCGATCGCGAAGTCCGCCAGCAGCGTGCCGGTCTCGGTGTAGACGTCGACCGTCGGGCTGCTGGGCGCGTCGACCAGATCGGAGTCGAGCGTCGCCAGCGTGACGACCTTGACGCCCTGCTCGCGGGCCGACGCCAGCGCTTGCTGCACGGTCCGCGGGTCGATCGCCGACAGGATGATCCCGTCCGGCTTCAACGTCAGCGCCTGGCGGATCGCCGCGTTCTGCTTGTCGCTCGTGCCCTGCCCGTCGATCAGCTTCGCGTCCCAGCCGGCCGCCTTCAGCGCCTCGACGGCACCGACCGCCGGCTGGTTGCACCCGGGCTGGACGCGGTTGCAGGCGACGACGGCGACCGTTTTCCGGCTCCCGGCGTCGACCTTGGCGTCGGGCAGCTTCGCGGTCAGCGTGCCGGTCGCCTGCTCGACGCGTTGCTGGGCGGCCGTGACGTCGCCGCCGGCGCCCGCGTTGGTGCTCGTCGTCTCCGACGCGCCGCAGCCGGCGATCGCCGCTACCGCCGCGATCGCCACCACGGCGCGCAGCGCGCCGTTCACCGCCTCAAGATGCCTCATGCTTGACCTCTCTCGTTTCCGTTCCGCCGCCCGGACGGGCGGGGCTTCCTGATGTGAAGACCGCGGACAGCTCCCGGGCGGCGCCGACCAACTGGATGTCCGCGCCGTGTCGCGCCGTCAGCATCAGCCCCGTCGGCAGACCGTCGACCGGCGTGCCGGGAACCGAGATCGACGGGTGACCGGTGACGTTCGCGAAGCCGGTGTTGGCCAGTACGCGCCATCCGCGGGCGACCTGCTCGGCCGGATCGTCGATCGGCCCGAAGGGCAGGCACGGCGTCGTCGGGTTGAGCACGAAGTCCGCGCCCTCGAGGACCGCGTCGAGCTGGCCCCGCAACGTGCGGGCCGCGACGAAGGCCCGGCTCCGGGCCTCGCCGGGCCACGTCTGCGCGATCCGCTCGGCGGCACGCAGCGTCACCTCGATCGACGGACTGAGCTGCGCGCGCCGCTCGCGGACGCCCTGCTGCAGCGCACGGACGTACTCCAGCCACGGCCGCTCCTGCGGCTCCGCGCCGGCCAGCGTCGCCGCCAGACCGTCGACGAAGAGGCCGGTCGACACCGGACCGAGCCCCGCCGGATCCCAGTCCGTGAGCTCCACCCGCAGCCCGAGCGACCGCAGTCGCTCCACGTCGCGATCGAACGCGACCCGGACCGGCTCGTCGCAACCGTCGAGCAACGCGGTCGGGACGACCGCTCGTCGACCGGCGAGCGTGAACGACTCCTCGGCTCCGACGCGGAAGGCCGCGTGCGCCGCGGGGTCGTGGCGGGCGTCGAGACCGTCGGGTCCGGCCAGGGCGAGCAGGACCCGCCCCAGCGTCGCGGCGTCGTTCGCGAGCACCCCGACGTGGTCGAGCGACGGTTCCATCCCGGCGACGCCCGTGTACGGGACCAGCCCGCGCGTCGGCTTCAGGCCGACGACGCCGCACCACGCTGCCGGGACGCGGACCGAGCCGCCCTGGTCGGTACCGATCGCCACGTCGATCCCGTCGTAGTGCAACGACGCAGCGGCCCCGCCCGACGAGCCGCCCGCCAGCCGGGAAAGGTCGTGCGGGTTGAGGACCGGCCCGTAGCGACTGCTGTCGCCGGCCCCCGAGAAGGCCAGGTCGTCCATGTTCGTGATCGCGACGATCTCGGCGCCCGCGTCGAGCAGCCGCCGCGTTACGGTCGCATCGCCGGACGGCGTGAAGCCCTCCAGCGCCGCCGAGCCGCCGGTCATCGGGATCCCCGCGCAGGCGACGCAGTCCTTCAACGACACGCGCAGGCCCGCCAAGGGTCCTTGGCCGTCGCCCACGACGCGGACGTGACGCACGATCGCGTTGCACGGGTCCGGCGACGGCGCCGCGATCGACTCGCGGCGGGTCGTGCGCGCCGTCGGCAGCGGCGGCGGCACGGGCAGCGCCTCACCCGCCGCGGCCAGCGCCACCACGATCTGCTCCAGGCCCGGATCGTGCTCGTCGACGCTCATCGGGCTTCCACCGCCCCGACCGCGGGCAGCACGGCCGTCGCCGGCCAACCCCGACGCAGGTCCGTGACCTGGCCGAGCTTCAACGTCACCGACGCGAACCGCCACTCCCCGTCGACCAACCGCAGCCGGTCGTCGTAGGCGCCCGTGGCCACCACCGACGCGTCGTGCGCGTCGGCGGCCGTGCCGCTGGCGAGCTGCAGCAGCACCCAGCGGGCGCGCGCGGTGCCCGCCGCCAGGTCGACGTCGATCCGCGGGTTGCCCACGTAGTGGATCGCCCACGGGAAGTGCTCGCGCCCGATCTGCTCCATGAACGCCGCGATCGCGGCGGGCCCGGCGATCGTGCCGTGCACGTTGCTGTGCCAGCTCCCGTCGGCCGTGAACAGCCGGGCGATCGCCGCCCCGTCGTAGCCGCCGTCGCAGAGCGCGGCGTACTCGTACTTGCGTTCCCGGATCGCCTCGCGCGCCTCGAGCAGCGCGAGGCGATCGGCGAGCGACGGCCGATGCGCCCGGCCGGTCATCGACTGAACCGCCCGCTCGTGATCGCCACCGCGACGAGCAGGACCGCACCCTTCAGCAGCGACTCGATGTAGAACGGCAGGCCGAACTGCTGCAGGCCCGCGACCAGCGCGGCCAGCACGAAGACCGCGATCACGGTGCCGATCACGTTGTAGCGGCCGATCGTGTAGATCGCGGCGCCGAGGAAGACCGCGGCGAAGCCCGGCAGCAGGAAGCCGGCCCCCACCTGGGGGTTGCCCGATCCGAGGATCGCGGCCTCGACGACGCCGGCGGCCCCGGCGATCGTGCCCGAGGCGACGAACGCCCCGATCGTCAGGCCGGAGGTCGGAAGCCCGACCAGCTTGGCGGCGTCGGCGCTGTCGCCCATCGCGTACAGGTAGCGGCCGGTCGGCGTGCGCTCGAGGATCCACCAGAGCACCAGGCAGACGACCGCCGCGATGATGAACGGCAACGGCACGAACCCGATCCGGTCGCCGATCGCGCGGAAGCCCGCCGGCACGTTCTCGGCGAAGATCGATCCGTTGGTCCACCACAGCGCGACGCCGAGCGCCATGCTGCCGGTCGCGAGCGTCGCGACCAGCGAGTTGATCCGCAGCCAGGCGACGCAGAAGCCGTTGATCAGCCCCACGAGCGCGCCGACGGCGACGCCCGCGACGCAGGCGATCCACGTCGGGGTCTCGAAGAACTGGAAGCAGCCGACCGTCACGATCATCGACAGCGTCAGGACGCTCGCGACGGAGAGGTCGAACTGCCCGGCGACGATCGGGATCAGCAGCGCCACGGCCACCATCAGTCCGACCGACTCGTTGTTGAGGACCGCCGTCAGGTTGGTCGACGTCGGGTACGTGCCGGGGAGCAGCGCGCTGAACAGCAGCACCAGCGCCGCGAGCGCGTAGAAGCCGAACCACCGCGGGTCGAGGAACCCGGGGCGTTTGGCCACGTGGGGCGGTTGGGCCGGCGCGCTCGGCGCCCGGCCGGTCTCGGTTGCGGGGGTAGCCATCTTCTCTCCAAGCCGTTCAGTCATTCGATGCGAGGTGCAGGAGCTCTGCTTCGGACACGCGGTCGCCGGACAGCTCCGCGTGGATCCGGCCGCGACGCATCACCGCGACGCGATCGGCCAGGGTCATCAGCTCGCCGAAGTCCGAGGAGACGACGACGACCGCCATCCCCCGCTCGGCCATCGCCGCGATCGCCTGGTGGATCTGGACCCGGGCGTGGACGTCCACGCCCTGGGTCGGTTCGTCGAGCAGCAGCAGCTTCGGCTGCGTCCGGGCCCAACGGGCGATGATCGCCTTCTGCTGGTTGCCGCCGCTGAGCAGGCCGAAGCGGCGCTCGGGGATCCGCGGCCGGACGTCGTACTCGTCCATCGCCTCGCGGGCGGCACGGGCCTCCCGCCGGTGCCGGATCCACCACGGCTTCGCGACGCCGTCGAGCGACGCGATCGTCAGGTTCTCCGCCGTCGTCATGCCGGCGAAGGCCGCGTGTCCGCGGCGGTCCTCCGGCACCAGCGCGACTCCCGCCCGGATCGCCGCACGGGGGTTGCCGGCCGGTAGGGCCTCGCCGTCGACGTCGATCTCGCCGGACCGGTCCTGGGCGCCCGCGATCAAGCGCAGCAGCGTGCTGCGGCCCGATCCGAGCAGGCCGGCGATGCCGACGATCTCGCCGCCGCGCACCGACAGATCGGTCGGCGCCAGCCGGCCGCCCTCGAGCCGCTCGCAGCGGAGCACGACCGGACCGTCGGCGTCGCCGGCATCCGGCCGTACGCGCGCCAGCTCCTCGCTCGCGTCGCCCGCCATCAGGTCGGCGAGCTGCCGGGAGCCGAGCTGGTCGGTCGGCGTCGTCGTCACCAACGTGCCGTCGCGCAGCACCGAGACCCGGTCGGACAGGTCCAGCAGCGCGCCGAGATCGTGCGTGATGTAGACCACCGCGATCCCGCGCTCGACCACCCGGCGGACGACGTCGGTCACCAGCTCGACCTCGTGCTCGGGCAGCGACGCGGTCGGCTCGTCCATCACCAGCAGGCCGAGTCGCCCGTCGCCGTCCAGGTCCTGCACGGCGCGGGCGATCGTCACCATCGTGCGCTGGGCCGGCGAGAGGTCGCCGAGCGGTGCGCGCAGGTCGATGTCGTGGACCCCGACCGCCGCCAACGCAGCGGTCGCCGCTCGTTGCTCGGCGCGGACCCGGACCGCGCCCGGACGACTGTGCCGGTACCCCGCACCCAGCGCCAGGTTGTCGAGTACCGTCTGGGTCGCGAAGACGGCCGGCTCCTGGTGGATGAAGCGGAAGCCGAGCTCCTGCGCGTGCCGCGCCGACATCGGGCGGATCGCCTCGCCGTCGACCGTCACGTCACCGTCGTCCGCGGTGTAGATGCCGGCCAGCACCTTGACGAGCGTCGACTTGCCCGAGCCGTTCATCCCGGCCAAGCCGTGGATCTCTCCGGCGCGGAACTCGATCGACACGTCGTCGAGCGCCTTCTGCGTACCGAACCGCTTGGTGACGCCGCGAACGCCGACGGTCCGGCTCATCCTTCGACGCCCCAGAGCTTGCGGTACTCGGCCCGGAAGTCGGCGCCGCCGTCCCACATGCCGTCCATCTTCTCGGCGACCGACCGGTCGATCAGCTTCACGCTGACCACGTCCGCCGCCGGCCGCGGATCCTCGCCGGCGAAGATCCGGTTCAGCGCATCGATGTTGGCCCAGCCGATCCACGGCAGCGCGAGCGCGGTCGTGGCCGTCTGCTCGCCCTTGCGGATCGACGCGATCGCGTTCGACGTCCCTTCGGACCCCAGCACCGTCTTGTCGCGGACGCCGACCGAGCGCAGGCCCTGGAGCACCGCCGGCACCGCGTAGTCGTAGTCGATGTAGACCGTGTTGAACTGCGGGTGACGCTGAGCCATCTGCTGCACCATCCGCGGGACCGAGGTGGCGAGGTCGGCGAAGGTGAACGTCTGCTGCTCCGCGATCTCGCAGCCGGAGCACTGCTTCAGCCGGTCGACGAACGCGCGATGGCGCGCCGCCAGCACGTCGAAGCCGGTGTCGTGCAGGACCAGGGCCTGCACATCACCGTCGTGCTCGGCGATCGCGAAGTCGGCGAGCAGCGAGCCGCCGAGCGCCCACGTCGCCTCGGTCGGGAGGTCGGAGAAATCGACGAGCTCGGAAGGCGGAGCCGACGAGGCCACCACCTTGATCCCGCTGCGGCGGGCCTCGGCGACGGCACCCTGGATCTCGCCCGGGTTGATCGCGAACGTGATGATCGCGTCGGGCTTCAACGCCAGGGCCTGGCGGACCGCCGCGTTCTGCGTCGCCGCGGTGTCCTTGCCGTCGATCATCGTCGTCTTCCAGCCGATCGCCTTGGCCGCTTCCTCCGCGCCCTTGGCCGGCGCGGCGCAGCCTTCGGAGGCGATCGAGCACGGGATCAGCACGACCGACTTCCCGGCCTGCGCCTCGGGCCCGTCGGCGGGCGCCTTGGCCTTGACGTCGACCTTCGCCGCCTCCACCCGGGCCTTCGCATCGACGACGACCGTGGCGCCGTCGCCGCCGCCCCGCGCCTCCGGTTCGCTCCCGCCGCAGGCGGTGATCGCCCCCGTCGTCAGCAGCACGGCCATCCCGGCCACCCAAGTCCTTCCCCGCATCTTCACCGCTCTCCTCTCTCGTCAGAACCCGACCCGCTCGCCCACTGCTGCCGACCCATCGGCTCGATCTCCCCGAGGTCGGCCACGTAGCGGCCGAACCCGATCGACAACGTCCCCCGCCCGTACGCCAGCGCCGCGTCCCCGCGGGGCGAGAGCAGGTGGACCGGATCGCTCCCGCTCGGTGCCCAGCGGTACGTGCCGCGGCCGTGCGTCACGCTGCCCTCGGGCGCGAACGACCACGGGATCCGCACCAGCTTCGCGACGTCGTACCCGGTGCCCTCGGCGCTCGGGATCAACTTCGCGGTCAGGTGCGCCGCGAACCACGGCGGCATCGGCGACGCATCGGCGTCCTCCGACGGCCGGAGCCCCGAGGCCTCGCCCGCGAGCAGCTCGACGCCGACGGCGTCGGTGATCGCGTAGCGCAGGCCGTCGTCCTGCTCGTCCAGCGTCACGGCGCGGACCTGCTTCTTGGGCAGGCCGAACAGCTCGCGTCCGAGGATCCCGTAGTTGAGCCCGCCGACGAAGGTCTCCAGGGCGTACGCCCCCGACTCGTCGTCGTGGCGGCAGGCGAGCGAGACGCCGGCCTGCCGGTAGGCGGGACGGCGCTCGGGGACCGAGCCGTCGGCCCGGAAGGTCGCGTCCGCGAACTCGGCGATCCAGACCGCCGCGACCGGGTCGTCCTGGGGCTCGAGCGGACGCACCAGCGCGCGACGGCAGAGCTCCGGGTCGATCGGGTACGTGAGCGTCATCCAGCGGACGGCCACCGTCTCCTCGCCGGGGACGAACAGCGGCGCGAACGCGGGCATCGAGACGACGGACGCGCTCATCGGAGCCCCGCCAGCGTCGTCGCCAGCACCAGCGCGGCCCGCTCGACGTCGTCCACCCGCACGTGCTCGTCGGGGGCGTGCGCGAGCGCGACGTCTCCCGGTCCGAAGACGATCGTCGGGATGCCCCGCCCGCCGAACTGGCCGGCGTCGGATCCCGCCGTGAAGCCGACGGTGCTCGCGGACCCGTGCAGCTGCTTCTGCGCGCCGCGGATCGCCCGCAGCAGCGGCGTGCCGGTCGACGTCTCCCAACCGGGAAGCCCCTCGTTGTCCCAGTTGATCCGCGGCGGATGCGCGGTCAGCCACGCGTCATCGGCGCACGCCGCCGTGATCGCGTCGACGAAGGCGCTGCGGACGTCGGCGATCCGCTCGCCGGGAGCCAGGCCGATCCGCCCGGACATCGTCGCCGTCGCGGGCACCGCGGCCCGGTGCGCCCCCGCTCGGACCGTCCCGATCGCGAACGGCAGCGCGGTCGGCACCGCCGCGAACGCCGGATGGTCGTAGGCGGCGGCGCGGCGGTCCGCGACGGCGAGCATCGCATCGCGCACCAGCAGCAGGTTGGCGAAGGCGTCCACGCCGTCCCACGGAGCCGAGGTGTGGGACGCCCGCCCCGCAACCTCGACGGTGAAGAACTGGACGCCCGTGTTGACCGCGACGATCCGGTTGCCGGTCGGCTCGAGTACGACGACCCCGAGCGGGTCCTCCCACCGGTCCTGGGCCAGGAGCGCGCGGGTGCCGACCCCGGTCGTCTCCTCGCCGACCACCAGTTGCAGCTCGACCTGGACGCGCAGCTCGACCCCCGCCTGCTCCAGCGCCCGCAGGGCCCAGAGCGCGGCGACGATACCGCCCTTCATGTCCGCCGATCCGCGTCCGTAGATCGCTCCGTCGACCTGCTCTCCCGAGAACGGATCGGCCGACCAGTCGGCGGGATCTCCGGCGTCGACGACGTCGAGGTGACCGTTGAGCACGATCCGCGGGAGTCCGTCGGACCCGAAGCGCGCGACCACGTTGCCGCGTCCGTCGGCCAGCTCGGACGGCGGGACGCCGTCGTCCGCCGTCAGCGGTCGCAGCTCCACCGGCCAACCGCGTGCCGCGATCCACGACCGGTGCAGCTCGGCCACCGCCTGCTCGTGGCCGCTGAGGCTCGAGGTCCGTACCGACTGCTGCAGCAACGCGACCAGCTCCGGTCGCAGGTTGTCGACGATCGGGGCGAGGTCGGTGGGGTGGGGAAGCATCGTGGTCTCCGTCGTCCGTCGGGCGATCAGCCGGCGATCGGGGTGGTGGCGCCGATGAGCTCCCGGGCGGCCGTGACGATCGTCTCGGCTCCGGGGACCAGCGCGGCCTGCAGCGCGGGCGCCGAGGGGATCCGCACGTCGGGGGTGCCGACCCGCACCACCGGTGCGTCGAGCAGGTCGAAGTGCCGCTCCTGGATCCGTGCCGCGATCTCGGCGCCGAAGCCGCCGGTGAGGTTCGCCTCGTGGGCGAGCAGGACCCGGCCGCCACTCTCCTCCACGGCCCGTGCGATCGACGCGTCGTCGAGCGGATTGAGCCAGCGCAGATCGACGACCGCAGCCTCGGTGCCCTGCTCGGCCAGCTGCTCGGCCGCGGCCAGCGCGGCGGGGAGCATCGAACCCCAGGTGATGATCGACAGGTCGCCGCCGGTCCGGTGCCAGCGGGCGCCGCCGACCGGCTCGACCGGCGCGTCGAGCGCCACGGGCCCCTTCGTCTGGTAGAGCGCGCGGGACTCGATCACGATGCACGGGTCCGGGTCGGCGATCGCGGCGCGCAGCATCGCGTAGGCGTCCTGCGGCGTCGCGACCAGGCCGACCCGCAGGCCGGGAACGTGGGCCAGCAGCGCCTCGAGGCTCTGCGAGTGCTGCGCGCAGGACCCCGGCGTGACGCCCTGCTGCGTGCGCACCACCAGCGGTGCCGTCAACTCGGAGCGGCTGAGGTAGCGGACGTTCGCCGCCTGGTTGAAGAGCTGGTCGAGCGCCACCAGCAGGAAGTCGCCCCACATGATCTCGACGACCGGACGCATCCCCGCCATCGCGGCGCCGACCGCGGACCCCAGGATCGCGCTCTCCGCGATCGGCGTGTCGAAGACGCGAGCCGCACCGAACTCCTGCTGGAGGCCGCGGGTGGCGCCGAAGATCCCTCCGGCCGCGCCGACGTCCTCGCCGTAGACCAGCACTTCGGGCCGCGAGCCGAGTGCGTCCTTGAGTCCGGCCGTGACCGCCTTGACGTACGTCAGCTCACCGCCGTCCGCGGGGGCGATCGGACCGAGCGTCGGCGCCGACGGGGCCGGCGCGTAGACGTGGTCCCGGGCGGTCGCGGGGTCCGCCGCGGGCAGCCCCCGTACCGTCTCGGCCGCCGCGTCGACCTCGGCACGGGCCTCGGCGTCGATCCGGTCCAGGTCGGCGTCGCTGTGCTCGCCGCGCTCCAGCAGCTGGGCTCGCAGTCGGGCGATCGGGTCGGCGGCCGCGGCCGCCGCGATGTCGTCCTTCGAGCGGTAGTGCTGGATGTCGCGGTTGTAGTGCCCGAGCAAGCGAACGGTCTTGCACTCGATCAGCGTCGGCCCCTCACCGGCGCGCGCCGCGACCGCGGCGCCGCGGATCGCGTCGCGCACGGCCTCCGGGTCGCCGCCGTCGACGACGCGACCGGGGATCCCGTACGCGGCAGCGCGATCCGCCAGGTCGTCGAGCAGCGCGGTGGATGCGGTCGGGGTCATCTCCGCCCAGCCGTTGTTCTCGCAGACGAGGATCAGCGGCAGGCGACGCGCGGCGGCGAAGACCAGGCCCTCGTGGACCGCGCCCTGGTTCATCGCGCCGTCGCCGATCGTGGCGAGCACCACGCGGCCGTCGTCCTGCGCCGCGGCGGCGAGCGCGAGTCCGGCACCGATCGGCACGTGTGCGCCGACGATCGAGTTCTCCCCGAAGAAGCCGTGGGCCGGAGCGGTGAAGTACGGCGATCCGCCGCGCCCCCCGTTCACGCCCGCGTCGCGCTGACAGATCTCCGCGAGCAGCTCGACGACCGGCACGCCGGCGGCCAGCGCCCATCCGTGACCGCGGTAGGTCGCGAGGATCCGGTCGTCCGATCCGAGGGCCGCGCGGGCGCCGACCGGGATCGCCTCCTGGCCGGCGCAGACGTGGATCGACCCGGCGATCTCACCTTCCGCTCCGAGCTCGACGCAACGCTCCTCGAAGCGTCGGATCGTGCACATGCGGCGGTACGCGTCCGCGCCGTCCAGCCCTTCGATCCCCGACTTCCTCACCACTGCAGCTCTCCTCGACCGTTCCCGCGACAACGTGCGAGGACAGTAGAGCCATAGGATTAGTTTGTCAAATGGTGATTTTGACTTTCAAATGCTGAAAGTCAGCCCCGGGGTTGTCTCGGGCTATCCCGACGACGCGTCGCGAGCACGGGCGAGCGCCACGGCGATGTACTCCGCCTCGTTCTCGAGGAAGCGCGGGGTCGGGGCCGAGACGGTGAGCGCGGCCACGACCACGCCCGACTCGCGGATCGGCGCACTGACGCAGGTGACCCCGAGCGAGTACTCCTCGCGATCGCAGGCGTATCCGTCCTCGCGCGCACGGCCGAGCTCCTCCCGCAGACGCGCTTCGTCGGTGATCGTGTGCGGGGTGAGCGGCCGTAGCGGCGTGGCGCGCAGCACCGTCTCCCGCACGACGTCGTCGGCGTAGGCGAGCAGCAGCTTGCCGGTCGCGCGGGCGTGCGGCTCCCCGCAGAATCCGGTGGCGATCGCCCCGACCGCGACGGCGTGCGCGCCCGCGACCTGCTCGAGGACCTCGATCTGCCCCCGTCGCCACGCGCTCAGGTAGGCCATCTCACCGGTCTCCTCTGCGAGTCGCCGCAGCGCCTCGACATACGATTCCGGAGGGGCGGCGTCGCGCATCATCGCGTGCGCGATCACGGCGGCCTGCGGCCCGACGACGTACCGACGCTGCCCGTCCTTGGCCAGCAGCCCCTCACCGGTCAGCGTGCTCAGCAGGTGGTAGGCGGTCGGCAGCGCCAGCTCGAACGACTCCGCGACCTGCTTGGCCGTCAGTCCCTCGGGCGTCGACGCCACCGCGAGCAGGATTCGCGCGGCCCGCGCCACCGACTGCACCGCGGGCTTGCGCGGCGCGGCCTCCCGAGAACCGATCGTACTCGTATCGCCCATCAGCTGCCTCG
>Ga0265296_1002563_pt1 | contig 18086 bp, 22 predicted proteins | sample MunlanPumphouse1_FD_189073 | JGI IMG/M metagenome (GOLD analysis project Ga0265296, IMG submission 189073) | Groundwater microbial communities from a municipal landfill in Southern Ontario, Canada - Pumphouse #1 | ecosystem: Environmental > Aquatic > Deep subsurface > Groundwater | place...
ATGCGTCTTACCTTCTCTTATCAGATTGCGCACAGCTGAATTAGCAATTAAAATCTCGCATGCTGAAGTTAAGCCTCCCTTTATTGTTGGCAGGAGCCGGCGCGAAATTATGCCCAAAAGAGTAGCTGCTAATTGAACTCTGATTTGGTTTTGCTGGTGAGGCGGGAAGCTGTCAATAATCCTATCAATGGTTTGGGCCGCTGTATTAGTATGCAGAGAAGTGAAAACCAAATGTCCGGTTTCAGCGCTGGTAACTGCAGCGGCAATGCTTTCTAGATCGCGCATTTCGCCGATCATAACCACATCAGGATCTTCTCTGAATACAGCTCGAAGACCGCTGTGAAATGATTTGGTATCAATGCCAACTTCCCTTTGAGAAATAATGCACTTATCTTGAGTGAAAACATATTCAATCGGATCTTCAATAGTAATAATATGATCTTGTCTGGTGTGATTGATAATATCAACCAAGGCAGCCATAACTGATGTTTTGCCGTGTCCAGCTGGTCCGACAATCAAGACAAATCCTTGAGAAGGCTTGGTAAATTCTTTAACAGTTAACGGCAAATGCAGTTCTTCTATGGTTCTAATTTTTGTTGGGATTAAACGCAAAGCAGCTGATAAATTTCCCATTTGATAATAAACATTAACTCTAAATCGGGCTTTATTCTCAAGGCTGTAAGAAAAATCTATTTCTCTTTGCTGCTGCAGCTGCGTTTTTTGATCCTCGCGCAAAAGAGCTAAGACCAATTCAGCAACCTGCTCATTAGTTAATGCTTGACTGCCTTTTACCGGTACAAGCTGACCATTAATGCGCAAAGTTGGCGGTTTGCCAACATTAAGATGCAAATCAGTCGCGTCTAATTTAACAACTTCTTCTAATAAATTTTTTAACTCCTGCTCTTTAGACATTTTTCTATTTTTTCTACTACTTCGCTTGGAGTAAATTGCGCTTTAATAATATAATCACTAGCTCCTAAGGCAATGCCTTTCTCTATATTTTCTTTTTGATCCAAATTAGATAAAATAATAATTGGAATATTTTTGAAATTATTGTCAGCTTTGAGTTCTTTAAGAACTTCAAAGCCGTCTAATATCGGTAAAATTAAATCTAGCAAAACTAAATCAGGCAGCCATTCTTTTATAATCTGAAGGCCGTCTTGGCCATTTTCAGCTATTTTTGTTTGATAGCCCAAGTTATTCAATTTTGCTTCATACATCCTGGATATGAAAGTATCGTCTTCAACAATTAAAATTTTAGCCATATATTAAATACTAACATAAAATTAATACTTTCTGCAATACAACTTATCCACAATCTACTCTTCAACAGCTTTTAGAACTTCTTCTAAGCTTGTTAAGCCCTGAATTACTTTTATAATTCCATCTTGTTTCATAGTTGTCATTCCTTGGGCCATAGCTTCGGCAAGCAAGGCTTCTTCAGTTGCTTTTTCAACAATAATTTTTTCTAAATTCGGAGTCATTTCAAGAATTTCAAAAATACCAACGCGACCATGATATTCTTGCGGTTTAGGTAATTCTGTGGGTATTTTAATATCAATATTCTTTAGTTCTTCTTTAAACATCTTTCTCACTTCATCCGGCAGGAGCTTAGCTTCGCCTTTCTTGCTTATTCTCCTAACTAATCTTTGGCTGATTATTAGATTGATAGACGGCGGGATTAAAAATGGCTCAACACCCATATCAACCAGGCGCGGCACAGCGCCAACAGCATTATTAGTGTGCAGAGTTGATAAAACAATATGGCCGGTTAAAGCGGCATGAACTGCTAATTCAGCTGTTTCTTGATCTCTGATCTCGCCAACCATAATAACATCAGGGTCTTGGCGCAGAATCGATCTTAATCCCGAAGCAAAACTGTAGCCAATTTCCGGTTTAATCTGGCTTTGATTAATGCCTTCAATGCGATATTCTATTGGATCCTCTAAAGTAATAATATTTACTCCTTCTTTATTTAATATCTTAAGCATAGCGTAAAGAGTGGTTGATTTGCCTGAACCGGTCGGACCGGTGATCAAAATCATGCCATACGGCTTTTTGAGATTGTTTTCAATAATTTCTAAATTGCGGCCAAACAAGCCCAATTTGGGCAATGTTTGAACGCCAGCGCTCGGATCAAGCAAGCGCAAAACAGCTTTTTCGCCATTAACAGTCGGTAGAGTTGAAACGCGAAAGTCAATATCGCGGTCCATGATAGTTGTCTGAAAACGGCCATCCTGGGGCTTGCGCTGTTCGTCAATCTTTAGATTGGCTAAAATCTTAATTCTGGAAACAATCGCTTGATGAATTTTTTTAGGCAGAATCAAACTAGTATGGAGAATGCCGTCCATTCTAAAGCGGACTTGCAGATTTTTTTGGGTTGGCTCAATATGGATATCAGAGGCATTGCCTTCAGCCGCGTGCCGCAAAATTACTGCTACCATTTTAGTAATCGGCGCTTCTTCGGTTAGCCGTTCAATCTTTTCTTCTTCTTCGGCTGTTGGCTTTTTTTGAAGTTCAACTTCCAATGTTTCAAGCGCTTTTTCAACTTCTTTGCCCAAAGAAGCATATTGTTTAAGAGCAATCTGAAAATCCTGCGGCTCTGTTTGATAAATTTCAGTTTGAACATTATGGTGCTGACTAATAAATTTTAAAGCTTCTAAAGCAGTAATATTATTTGGGTTAATTAAAGCTATTTTTAACTTATTTTGATCTTTTTCAAATGGAATAAACTGATAAAAGGCCGCTGTTTCGTACGGCACCTCCTGCAAAGTTTCTGGCGGTATAATCCGGTCTTTCAGTTGGACTTGGGCAATAGGCATATATTAGATATTATAGCATAATTTAATTTTAAAAAAAATAGCGCCCAAGGCGCAGAAATCGATATTGGGCATAAAGCCCTGTTCAAGGAAGGAGGGATCCTCGAACCGCCCCGAAGAGCTCACAATTTCTGCGCCCTAAGCGCTAGGGCTCCCAAGTTATCCACAGAATAATAGCATATTATGTCAATGATGTCAAGCATTTTTAATCTGCAAAACGAAAAAACGGCTTATCAAAGCCATTTTGAGTATAACCAAAATGTTAGCATTTTATTGCAAAACACTATTGACAAATATGAAAATTTGGATTATCCTAATCTTAGGAGGTGAAAAAAATGGGTAACGGTTTATTGTAAAACCGAAAGAGCTCTGCTGATTTTATTCGGCAGGGCTTTCAATCTTTTTATATTTAAGAGCGTTTTCCCATGCTAAATTAAAAATCATTCGCAAAGTATTAGCTATTTCTTTATTTTCTATAATAATTCCGCAAGGCGTAGTTTTTTTAAACGAAGCAATAGCTACTTTATTATTATAAAGAGTTATATCAGCTGATAATGGAAATTGTTTGAATGGTATGGATATGCTTAAAGAATGTTCGCCTTTGTATGGTAATTCTATATTTTTAGATGAGGCATAAAGCGCTTTAACAAAGATGTTTTTCTTTTTTCTAGCTTCCCTATATTCTTTATTTTCTTTTTCTGAAAATATTGTTTTGTAATCCTCCAAAGGATAAACAGCTTCTATTTGTTTATCAGTTGTTCTTAGAAAATCATCGCGCATTGCCTGCAGACCGGCTTTGCCCTCAAAAAATCTCACTCTTGGCTTATCACCGGAAATATTGTGAATAGATAAAAGCTGAGGCAATAAATCTTTTTCCAGATTTTCTTTTAATTCTTGAATATCAAATTCTTTTTGTTTAATTAAGCGCAAAAGCTGGCTTGGGTGCGTGGCAACAAAAAAGCGCTTTTTGCCCTGTTCAAAAGAAGAAACTAATCCTCTTTTGATTAAAGATTCAATCATCACATAAGTTGTTGCCCGATTAACCCCGGCTTTACGGCCTATTTTCTGGACAGTGCTGGAGCCAAGCTCTAAAGCAGCCAAATAAACTTTAGCTTCTTTTTCGGAAAGCCCCAAATTCTTAAGCTCTGTTAGCATGTTTTGATATTATAATAAAAACAAAATTAGCGCAAGGCCTTGTACTGGTTTAGGGTCAAGGTTGTTGACTTAATTTGGTTTAATGCTAGAATATAAATATATGCCAACATTAACTCTAAATCAAAATTATATAAAAGGCGTTCATAATGGCAAATTAGCCCTGGAAATACCTCTTCGTATATTGAGGAAAATTTTGGATTTGCAAGCCTCCAGCAGGACGAAGCAAACTGATGATGTTTGGGAAAAAGCTAGGGGCATTTGGAAAAACAAAAATATTGATCCAGTTAAATATCAGAGGCAATTACGCAATGAATGGTCATGAAAATTTTTGTTTTTGATACAAATACAATTATTCTTTTTTTGAAGGACGATTCAGATATTGTCCCTCTTTTTAATAAAGCAAAAGAATTAAAAATTTTACCGGTCATTTCAATCATAACTAAAATAGAATTACTGGGATTCTCTAAAATTACAAAACAAGAAGAAGAAATTATAATTAATCTTTTGGAAGAATTACAAATCGAAAATTTGAGTAATGATATTGTTGATCAAGCAATAAAATTGCGCAGAAAATATAAACTAAAAATTCCTGATGCAATAATTGCTGCAACGGCGATTGTTAATAAAGCCACGCTTGTCACGCGAGATATAGAACACTTTGAAAGAATAAAAGGATTGAAAATTGCTGATCCTTCCCTTAAGGAATCAAATATTTTAAGTTAAAATTTGAGGAATCCTTGACAAAAAGACAGCTTTCTATTATACTCAATTTTGATGCTTTTGAATATTATTCAAATTGTTATTTCTTTATTATTAATCAGCGCAATCTTGCTCCAGCAGAGAGGAACTGGCTTAGGTTCTACTTTTGGCGCCGAAGGAGGAGTTTATCGGACCAAGCGCGGTTTTGAAAAAACGCTTTTTATCAGCACAATCGTCCTAGCTGCTTTTTTTATATGCAATGCCTTTATAAGATTATTGATTCATTAAATAAAAAAGAGCGTTCGATAATCTTGGGCCTTGTCGGGCTTATTATTGTTTGCCTTATTTCTCTTTTTATTAAACCCGAACAAATTTATACCGAAGGCATTATCGGCTCGCCTCGTTATATTAATCCTGTTCTGGCCCAAAATAATGATGTTGATTTGGATTTAACTGAACTAACTTTTGGCTCGCTTATTCTTGATTTAACTGAAAATTATCAGATTTCAGATAGCCAAAAAGAATATATTCTGATTCTTAAAAAAGATTTAAAATGGCATGATAATAAACCCGTTACAGCCGATGACGTGCTTTTTACCATTCAGACCATTCAAGACCCTGTTCACCAGTCTCCCCTAAGAATTAATTTTCAAGGTGTTGGCATTGAAAAAATTGACGAATACACAGTCAAATTTATTCTTAAAGATGTTTATGCGCCTTTTTTAACCAGCCTGGATATTGGTATCCTGCCGAAACATATCTGGCAGGAAATTGCTCCGCAAAGCTTTGCTTTGGCAGAAATGAATATAAAACCGATTGGCAATGGTCCTTTCAGGTTCAAAAACTTGAAAAAGGGCAAAAACGGCGAGATCAAATCAGTGGACCTAGAATCATTTGATGATCGCGCTTCTATCAAAAATATTATTTTAAAATTTTATCCGAACGAACAAGAATTAATTAATGCTTTTTTAAGCAGGCAGGTTGACGGTTTAAGCTATATTTCTCCGAAAAATTTGGAAAAGCTTAATAATAATATTAATATTTATGAATTAACCATTCCCCGATATTTCGCCGTTTTCTTCAACTTAGATAAGATCAAAGATTTGAAAGCTAGGCAAAGTTTAGCAGCAGCAGTTGATAAACAAGAAATCATTGATCAGATTCTTTTGGGCCATGGGCAAAAATCTGGTCCGGAATATGATTTTAAAAAAGATAACATTGATTTATCTTTCAATTTGATCACAACAAATTGGCCTGAGCTGGTCCGAACTGCTGAAATACTAAAAAATGAATGGCAGGCAATTGGCGCTAAAGTTGAAATCAAAATTGTTGACTTAAATTCTGTTCAGCAAGACTATATTAGGCCGAGAAACTATGATACCCTGCTTTTTGGCGAAATTTTGAGCACGGATCCAGATCCTTTTGCCTTTTGGCATTCATCGCAAAAAAAAGACCCTGGCTTAAATCTTTCGCTTTATGACAACCCAAAGGCAGACAAGCTCTTGGTTGAGGCAAGGCAAACTCTTGACGCGGAAAAACGCCAAGAGCTTTACAAGCAATTCGAAGATTTGCTAGAAAAAGATTTGCCGGCTATATTTCTCTATAATCCAACTTATCTTTATGGAGTCTCTAAAAAAGTCCACGGTATTGAGCTTGATGAGATTGCTCTGCCGAGCAAAAGATTTAAAGATATTGAAAAATGGTATATCAAGTAAGAAAACTCAAAGACATGCATGATGTTTTATATGATCAAGAGTGGGCCAAAAAACAAGACCCTGATTTAGTTCTTTATGAAATGCACCGCGAAACAAAAATAAAAAACAATATGCGCTATGATATAACAATGATTCCAGCTAAAATGCTTGGCAAAGAATTTGTTAAGACCAAAGGCCACTCGCATCCTGAAGAAGAAGAATATCGGGTTTTGGAAGGCGAAGCTATTTTCTTGCTTGGGCCAAAAGCGATTCGCGCTAAAGCTGGCGATAAAATTATTATTCCGGCAAGCTGTCCGCATGTAACAATTAATTCGTCAAAAACAAAAACTCTCAAATTAGCCAACTGGATTAAAAAAGATTCACAGGGCGATTATAAAGAGTTTGAAAAAAAACAAGGAGCGTGCTACTATTATACTGTAGACGGCTGGATTAAAAATCTGAATTATGGCAAAACAAAAATGCCGAGATGGTGAAATTGGCAAACACGTGCGCTTCAGGGGCGTATGCCTTGATAGGCTTGCGGGTTCAACTCCCGCTCTCGGCACCAGATAATTAATAACTTTTTTTATGCAACAATCAAACAAACTACGCATTATTCCCTTAGGCGGGCTTGAAGAAGTCGGCCGCAATATGACTATTCTTGAATATAATCAAGATATTATTATTATTGATATGGGTTTGCAATTTCCCGAAGAAAATATGCCCGGCATTGATTATATTATTCCCAATATTGATTACTTGCGCGATAAAACAAAAAATATCCGCGGCGTAATTATTACTCACGGCCACTACGATCACATCGGCGCCATCCCGCACTTAATGGCTGATCTAAGCAATCCGCCAATTTATACTATGCCTTTGACTCGCGGCATTATTTTAAAGCGCCAGGAAGATTTTCCTAATAGCCCTCAATTAAATATTAAAATAATTAAAAAAGAAGATAAAATTAAATTAGGTTATTTTGAAATTAGCTTTTTCCATGTTAATCACAATATCCCGGATGGATTTGGCACAATTATAAAAACTCCAGAAGGGGTTATAGTTCATACCGGCGATTTTAAATTTGACCACTCCCCAATTGCTGATCAACCAGTTGATATTGCTAGTATCGCTGAATTAGGCAAGCAGAATGTTCTGCTTCTTATGTCTGATTCAACCAATGCTGAAAGCCCGGGTTATTCTATTTCTGAAAAAACAATCCAGGATAATTTAGAGGAGATTTTTAAAAAATCATTTGGCCGGATTATTGCTGTTACTTTTGCTTCGCTCATCTCGCGCATTCAGGAGATTATTAATCTAACTGAAAAGTATAATCGCAAATTAGTTATTGATGGCTACAGTATGCGGATGAATGTTGAAATAGCCAAGGAACTCGGCTATTTAAAAATGAAAAATTACACCCGCATTAAAGCTAAGGATGCTGATAGTTTTCCCGATGGCAAGATTGTTGTTATGGCAACCGGCGCGCAGGGCGAGGGTAATGCGGTTTTAATGCGCATGGTTACTCACGAGCATAAACATCTCAAAATTCATCCTGGCGATACAGTTGTTTTTTCTTCTTCTGTTGTGCCAGGCAACGAAAGAACAGTTCAGGGCTTAAAAGATACTCTCTATCGGCAAGGCGCTAAAGTTGTCCATTATGGTATGATGGATATTCATGCCGGCGGCCATGCTCATCAGGAAGATCTGAAAATGATGCTTAATTTAGTTAAACCAAAATATTTTATGCCGATTCACGGCTCGCATTATATGCTCCGGCTTCACGCTGAATTGGCTGAAGCGGTCGGCATTCCTAAAAAGAATATTATTATTTCCGATAATGGCCAAATAACAGAATTTTCAAAATCTCAATATCTGATTCAGAAAAAGAAAGCCGCGACAAACTATATCATGATTGACGGTTTGGGCGTTGGCGATGTTGGCAATGTTGTTTTGCGCGACAGGCAGATGATGGCGCAAGACGGTATGTTCACGATTATTGTTATGGTTGATTCAGAAACCGGACGAATGCGCAAAAATCCGCAGATTATTTCCCGCGGCTTTATTTATATGAAAGAATCGCAGGATTTAATTGATCAAACCCGGGCTAAAATCAGAGATATTGTTAACAAAAAAACAACGCCTGAAGGCACTTTAAACCCAGCTTATGTCCAGCGTTCTTTGCGCGATGAAATCGGCGAGTTTCTCTTTAAAAAAACCCAGCGCAGACCAATGATCCTGCCGCTGGTGGTTGAGGTGTAAATTTATTAAACCAAAAACAGCCCTACAAAGGGCTGTTTTGTTTTTTAATGCCCTTGAGCTGGATCGCAATCCCATTCTAGCCCCAAATAATTAATATCTGTTCTCTCGCAAATATTATCGCTGCATTCGCAAAATTCCACAAAATTGTTCTTTTCTAATTTTCACCTACTCCTATTTACTATAAAAATATTCTTTTAATTCACTTTCTGAAACATACCTTGAGGCTTGTCGAAATATCGCTTTTAAAGTCTTTTTGTCTAATTCTTTATGATCTGGCACAGTCAAAGTTTGCGTAAAGCCGTCTTCGAATCTTTTCAATTTGACATGGCTACCTTTCTGGCCAACAATTTCAAAATTAAATTTATTAAAAATTTTAAGAACATCCTTACCTGATAACACTTTTAATCTAGGCATATGCTCTGTGATTAGTTGGTAGTTCTAAATTAAGCAAAATAGATGGATCTGGCGCCAAATCAAAATCAGCTAAATTTTCTTCTTCTAAATGTAATTCAACTGCTTCTTGAATATTATGCGCTAACTCATCCAGGGTTTTACCTTGTGTAACAATGGGCAGATCAATGCCTTCGGCAACATAATATTTATCCCCTTTAGAAATGTGAAATTGAATAATTTTTTTCATATTTTTATATTATAGCTTATTGCAAATTTTCAGTCAATAGTTTATAATATATTTAATATGCAAAAGAGACTTGTCTCTGGCATTAGGTCAACCGAAAAAATTCATATTGGCAATTATTTGGGCGCTTTACGTAATTGGGTTAAGCTCCAAGATAAATATGAATGTTTTTTCTTTATTGCTGATTTGCATGCTTTAACAACTGAAAAAAATCCCGGCAAATATACTGAAGATCTGGCTAAAACATATCTAGCTGTTGGACTTGACACAGAAAAATGCATAATTTTTGTCCAATCCCAAGTGCCGCAATGCACCGAACTTGCTTGGATTTTTAATTGTTTAATGCCTGTTTCAGAACTTGAACGCATGACCCAGTATAAAGACAAAAAAGAAATTTCACCTAATGCCGGACTTTTAACTTATCCGAGCTTAATGGCAGCTGATATTTTATTGTACAAAGCTGAATTTGTGCCGGTTGGTCAAGACCAAGCCCAGCACGTTGAAATAACGCGCAAATTTGCCCGCAAATTTAATAAGGCCTATGGCCAAGTTTTTCCTGAACCAAAAGTGATTTTCAGTGTAGGGGCGTTGCATGCAACGCCCATGTTAATGTCTTTAATAAATCCTGAGAAAAAGATGAGCAAATCCGAACCAAAAGGCTGTTTGTTTCTTGATGACTCTGAAAAAACAATCAGAGAAAAAATACAAAAAGCAGTTAGCACAGAAGCGGGCATAAAAAATTTAATTGCCTTGGCCAATGCTTTTGACGCAGATTTAAAACCAGAGCCGAATAATTATGCTGATTTTAAGAAAAAATTAACTCAAGTAATTATCAAAAAACTTTTGTTGATTCAAGAGCGCAAAGAAAAAATAAAAAATATAAATCAGATTTTAGAAGATGGCAGAAAACAAGCATCAAAAATCAGCCAGGAGACTTTAAGAGAAGTAAAAAATAAAATCGGCTTATGAGCTTTTCAATAGGCATTGTCGGCTTGCCTAATGTCGGCAAATCAACATTATTCCAAGCAATAACTAAAAAGCAAGTAAAAATTGCTAATTACCCATTTACAACCATTGACCCTAATGAAGCAATTGTCTCTGTGCCTGATGAAAAACTGGAAAAAATTTCTCAAATAATCAATCCGGAAAAAACAACACCGGCTATTATTAAAATAATTGACATTGCTGGTTTGGTTGAAGGCGCTCACCAAGGCAAGGGCCTGGGCAATGAATTTTTAGAGCATATCAAAGAAACCGATGCCATAATTTTAGTTTATTTGCAAGAACAAGATATTAAAATTGTTGAGTACGAACTTGCTCAAAAAAATATCCAAAAACCAGTTTTGTATTTGAAGAATTTGTTTGGCTAAATCTTTGCTGAAAGTTTGGGAGAAACTTCGCGTTGCAGTCACTGACGAGCAACGCGAACGTCGTTCTGACCCAGGCAGGCCTTATCTTTGTAATCTCTATGCTCTTCATGAATTTGTCAGTTCGACAGATCTTGTGAAAGAAATAGACGAAGAATGCCGCTCAGCTGGTATTGGCTGTATTGAGTGCAAAAAAGAATTAGCCCAGAATATTACTACTCTCCTTGAACCGCTACAAGAACGAAGAAAAGAATTAATCAAAAAGCCCGACTATATTTATCAAGTGCTTCGCGACGGTGGCAAACAAGCTAGAGCGGTTATTCAGAAGACCGTTATTGAAATGCGGGAAAAAATGGGCTTAGTGATGTTTTAAGAGGTGAGAAAAAGTGAAAAAAGAAATTCGAGCCTATCTTTATGTAGGCTCAACGATTATACTGTGGGCTTCTGTGCCATCAGTTATAAAGTTTCTGATGGGTGGTTTGTCAGCTATGCAAGTAGCATTCTACTTTCTGCTTTTTGGTAGCATAGCGCTAGCCATAGTTTTGATATTACAACGCAAAGTCCAGCAGATTGTATATTTTAGGAGAGGTGACTATTTGCGTTTCTTGCTTCTAGGGATACTTGCTAATTACTTTTATCATTTGTGTTTTAATAACAGCCTTAGGTTTATTTCTGTATCCGAAGCAATAACCTTAAATTATCTTTACCCGGTTATAATCGTAGTGCTCGCTTCATTGATTTTGAAAGAAAAAATAACCAAGATAAGAGTGTTAGGTTGTTTATTGGGCTTTGCAGGATTGGTTGTGGCTGTCGCAGGAGGCCAAATTACACTTCCAGGACATAGCGTCAATTTCGGCTTACCTTTAGTGGTGTTAGCAGCTTTCTGTTATGCTCTATTTTCGGTGCTTTTGCTAGTGTTTAAATACGAAGTAATCACGGTAATGTTTATGAGCATAATAACTGGACTAATTTTTGTTGCCAGCCACATTTTGCTTTTTTCTTCATTTGCTTTGCCAGAACCAAAAGAATGGATTGGCTTAGCATATATTGGCACCTTACCACTTGCGCTTGGCTCAATACTCTGGCTTAAAGCAATGAAAATCATTGGGGCAAGTAGAGTAGCTATTCTAATGTACTTTACGCCAGTGATAGGTATTTTGATAGCTCATCTTGCTCTTGCCGAAACCCCAGATCTATATCTATTTTTAGGCATGGGGATGATCATAGGCGGGAATATTTTGTCTAATTTTAAAAGGAGCAAGAGGAAGTAAATTATAACACAGGAAGTAAAAAACATTACTTCCTGTTTAATATTTCCAGCGGCCCTTGACAAATATTTTTATTGATATATAATATGGATAACTTTGAAAATCACAAAACTAATGACCAGGTAGTGGGCCTGCGAGGTGATCTCTTGAAATAATAGTAGGGAGATTCGGCTTCCTCCGTTATCATAGGATAAAATGTTTCTTCAGAGCATTTGAGAATCAACAAAGGTGGCACCACGAAAGTTTTTAAACTTCTCGTCCTTTTGCACGCTATTTTTGAGCAAAGCGAAAAAAACAAGCTTGCTTATTTTTTAGTGTATAAAAGGGTGGGAAGTTTTTTAGTTCTTTAAAATAAAATATAAAATGGAGGAAATTAGTCATGAAAAGAATTTCAGCAATTCAGCTTAATGGGGCTAAACAAGCGAAACAAGAAGCTAGGGAAGTTTTAGCAAAAACCCATTATAGCATAAACGGACCAATGCCATCGTCAATTTCTTTGTCTGTGTTAGATCGTAAAGTAAAACATGGTTATGATTTAAGATTTGAAGAAGCTTTTGCTGGCATGAATTATGTTTTAGCAGCTACCAATAATCATTTTCGGGAGAAATTCTATGATTCTTTATCTATTGGAAAAGCACAAATTTTGGGAGTATCATTTTTGCAATTAATGGCTACTAAAGAGTCATTAAAATATCTAACGCCAGAAGAAGTGGCTGGAGTGAGTGCGGTTAGTTTTTCAGATTTGATAATCCGCCTGCCATTTGCCAATGAAGTATTTGAAGGTTGCGGTATGGGTGGAGACAAGGGCTTCGGTTCAGAAGATATTGCTAAAACAATCAATGCCTCAACATTGAGCTCACTTGTTTTAGCAAGTCTAGGTATTCCGGTTGTTAAACATGGCTCGTACTGTAATACATCAGCTCTTGGCAGCACTGAAGTTATTGAATTGTTTGGTGCCAAGACTAATTTTGTATCAGTAGAAGCAATAGAAGATTTATTCGCTCAAACAAATTTTTTCTATGCTGATGCTCATTGGTGCAAAACAATTCATGATTTATCTCATCTTTTAATGATGGAGACAATAAATCATATTGTTGGGCCGATGACTCCGCCAATTGCTGCTGAAACAACTATTCATCGTCTAATGGGCGTGAATGAGAAAGTGCACCCAGCAACAATTGCTCAAGCCTATGAAATTCTTAATCAAAAAGGATTTCAGAAAATAGGCAATGCTATCATAGTCTGCGGCTTAAGCAGGGAGGCTGACGGCGTTGATATAAAAGATCATCGGGTAGTAAAAAAATATGCTATTCTTGATGAGCTTTCGCCATATCAATCAGTTGTTGCTGTTTTGCAAAATGGCAAGTATGTGGATACTTTTTCATTGTACCCAGAAGATTTTGGCATTAGTATTAAGCCCGAGAAAATTCAAGTGCCAAGCAATCAAGAGCAGATTCATCAAGCGAATCTAAAGGCTTTGAAAGGCGAAGATCCTGATCTTGCTGATTATCTTGCTATGAATGCTGCTTTAGGTCTGTTTGTATTTCGATATCTTTCTCAAAAAGATGCGATTACTCCTTATGGATGGGGTTCTCGCTATGCTTTGAATAGTTCCCACCTTCAAGCCTGTTTCAAGGAGTGTCGCCAAGCGATTGAGAAAGGCGAGCCTTATAAATTGCTTCAAAAATATGTAAAGTTAAGCAATCAGTAAGCTCAAGGGCGTAAGCGAAAACGCTTGCGCCCTTCCTTAAATATTTAATATTAATTAATAAATTAGTATAATGAGTTTATTAAACAATCAAAAATTAATTATTTTAGATTTAGATGGCACACTATATCGTCTTCAAAACGGGTCTTTTAAAAAATCTGGAATTTATGATGCCGTTATTAAAAATACTAAAAAGTATATTAAACAAAAATTAAAAGTAAATAACGAAGCGGTTGATTTAATAGTAAAAGAAATTATCAGAGATTTCGGAGACAGCATTAGTATTGGTCTAGAAAAAAAATATAGACTTGATCGCCATGATTATTTTAATTATGCCTGGGATTTGCCAGTTGATAGATATGTTTCTTATAATTATAATATTAACCTTAGAAAAATTTTTTTAAAATTGAGAAAAAAATTTAAACTTGCTATTGTGTCAGATGCCCCTCTCATTTGGATTAACAAGGTTCTAAGAAAGCTTTCAATAAAAGATGTTTTTGATAGCGACTATTTATTTTCTGGGGAAGGTAATGTTAGGAAAGAACTTAATAATGCGTTTAAATCAATAATAGAGAAAATCAAAATTAAATCTTCTGACTGTGTAGTTTTTGGCGATCAGCTTGAAATCGACATTATGCCTGCTAAAAAAGTTGGCATGAAAACAGTTTATGTTGGGAACAAAAAAGAAGCTTCATTTATCGCAGATTATGTGATAAAGAATATAAATGAAGTTGAAAAAGCATTAAAAGCCATAAAATTTTATGAGTAAATTCAAAAAAATCTTCAAAAAATCTAAGCCAATTATTGGCGTGATTCATTTCCCGCCTCTTTTGGGATATAAAAATTACCCTGGTTTTGAATATATTAAAAATAAAGCATTGAACGATTTAAAAGCTTTGGAGCAAGGCGGGGTTGATGCAATATTATTGGAAAATAATTATGATATTCCGCATAAGATTTTTGTTGAACCACAAACAGTTGCCCAGATGACATTATTAGCTAAATTAGTCAGAACAAAAACTAAGTTGCCATTAGGAATAATAGTCTTGTGGAACGATTATAAGGCTTCTCTGTCAATTGCCCAAGCAGTTAATGCGCAGTTTATCCGCTTGCCTGTGTTTGTTGATAAAGTAAAAACTAATTACGGCACAATTGCTGGAGAACCTAAAAAAGTTATTGCTTATCAGAAAAAAATAAAAGCAGAAAATATTGCAATTTTTACTGATATTCAAGTCAAACACGCCAAGATGCTGGAGAAAAAAGACTTGACAGTTTCAGCTAAGCAAGCTATCCAAGCTGGTTCAGACGGCTTAATTATTACTGGCAAGTGGACCGGCGATGCCCCTCGTTTAGAAGCAATAAAAAAAGTCAAAAAGACGGTTGGTCATTTTCCTGTTTTAGTTGGCAGCGGCATAACAGACAAGAATATTAAAAAGTTTTTTGAGTATGCTGACGGAGCTATTGTTGGAACTTTTTTCAAGACAGGCAAATATCTTGATAAAAAGCAAGAGATAAATATTAAAGGTTATAAAAAAATTATTGATATAAAGAAAGTAAAATCCTTAGTTTCAGTAGTCAGCCATTGACATATTGATTAACTTGATATAAATTAAGTATAGAAACGGAGGCGAGAATAATGGAGGAAAAAACATGTGCACTTTGCCAAATAAAACTTCCTGAATTCGATAGGGACGGGAAGCATAATTTTGTGCCAGAGGCATTTGATGAAAATGCAGACGACAAAGATAAAGATCCGCATTGGATTATTAAAAATGTTTGCATTAATTGTAAGAATAGTAGAAGAAACCCTGTGTCTTTTGGGGGCACTAGAAGAGAATACGAAGCATCTGAACTCCGCTTTATTTTGAACGGAGAAGAAATCGTATTAACAGTTTAGATTAACCAAAATTTTAAACAAATAAAAAGCTCTGAAAGAAATTCAGAGCTTGATTTTTTTGAACAGGGACGACAGGATTTGAACCCGCAAAATCGGATTTGGAGACCGACGGTTTAACCATTAAGCCTACGTCCCCGCATAAAAGAGCTAAAAAACATGTTTTCAATTATTGATATGCTAACACAGCTAGTTTTTCTTTGTTAAGATTCTTAGAGTGTCATATTGACAGAAATCTAAAAATAGGTTAGAAATCAGACAAGTTCTTCGAAAACAAAATAAAAACCAAAAGGAGCTATGCGCATGTATGATCAAGGCTTTGTATTAGAATTAACGAAAAAATTGCGAATTAATGAGACTAATCTTGTCTATCCATCACCCGAAGAAGTGATACAAAAAATGGGCATATTGGAAGAGAAGCATCCAGAAGTAGTTACTTCCCAGACAATAGGTCATAGCAGAGAAGGAAAAGCCATAAAAGCATTAATTATTGGCCAGGATGATAAAGAAAATATAGCAGCTACTGCCAATTGTCATGCCGAAGAAGCAGTAGGCACTATTAGTTTATTGGTATTGGCTGATCAACTAGCAAGTAATCCATTTGCCAGTAAGGCTTTAGAAACACGTCGTTTTTTACTAATCCCGCAAGCTAATCCTGATGGTTATTATATAAATCAAGGATGGCTGCAGAAACAATCACCAAGCTATGCAGATTTTCTCTTACACTCTAAAAGAGACTTAAGAGAAGAAGACGTAGAACACGGCATTCCCACTGAAGAAACCGAAGGTTCAGCTCGCCCCGAATCAATGGCTATAGCAGAGTTTTATAGGCAATTTAGTGCACAAGGCATTAATTATTATGTTACTTTGCACAGCAGGGATTTGGGTGGAGGTGCTATGTTTTTGTGCGGTGAACAACCGCAAGATCAAACTGTCTTTGATGTTTTAGAATCTGTTGTTAAGGACAATGGTATGCCAATGAGGCAAGAAGATACTTGCGGGTTAGATGGATTTACTAAATTAAGAGATGGCTTTTACAGCATCCCAACTTTTAAACAGATGCGAGAAAAATTTTTAATTTCTGGGCATCTTGAGAGGGTGAAAAAATTTAAACTAAACAGCTTTGAATATGTGAAAATGACTTGTGGCACTAAGCTAAGTTTAGTTTCAGAATTACCCTTATTCCAAGTTCCTGTTTTAGACGATATTTCAGAAATCCCTGGCACCACTAGATATGAACTCAAAAGAACCACCCTAGGGATTAAAAAGGATAGCGTGATTAAATTTAAACAGCAGCTTGATTCGTTTTCTGATCTGAAGTTTGAGGGCCCGGAAATGAATTTCGCAAAATCACTGGCTGAATGGGACTTGATTAATATTAAGGGAGACATGGAAGATATTCAGAAAGTTAAAAAGAAAACAGCTTTAGCTTTGGATAACACCACGCTTAAAATTCAACCAACATTGTCCGAATGCAAGCTGAACGCTATACTTCTAAGGATTGTCAGAGATAACCCCGAACATCCTCAGTATTTGGAGTTATCTAAAAGATACAAAGAAGGCTTTGATAAAGCATATGGCGAGCTTTTAGAATTGCTTGATATAGGCACTACTTCATTGAAGCAACAAGTGCGTATTCAATGCGGATTAGTGCTAGCAGGTTTGGTAATTTAATTTGTTTATTAGCCAAAAACAGAGCGATACTCAACGCGGTATCGCTTTTTTTCTTTGACAAAATCCAAAAATGGTGTTAGGGTTTTAGTAAATGACTTTAAACAAAAACTTACTTAAATTATCTCAACAGGATATTGACGAAATAATCAAGGCTTGTTATGATTTGTTAAGCTTAATAACCTTCTACACAATTAAAGGCAATAAAGAAATTCGCGCCTTTGCCATTAAAAAAGAGACAAATATAATAGAAGCGGCCCGGCAATTGCATTCTGATTTCGCGGAAAAATTTATTAGAGCCGAAGTTACAAATGTCGATGAATTAATTAATGCTGGCTCGTGGCAAAATGCGCGAGCAAAAGGTAAAATCAAAACCGAAGGCAAAGAATATTTAGTCCAAAATAATGATGTTATCGAATTCAAAATTTAAATACGAAATAACCTATATCAGCACAGAGCCTCTTGATGAAACATCAACCAAAAGAAGGCTGGCTTATCCAATCAAGCATCAAACCGAGGCTTATTACACAACTAAAATTCTGGATTCAGTGCCTGAAAAAGCAAACAATCCAAACATTCTTCGTTACTTAGTTATTAAAATAGATATGGCCGACAAAACTGTTGAAAAAACAGAAGAGAGCAAAAAGCCGAAATTAAAAATTGAGGAATTGGATAAAAAACTGGAAGAAATTTTAAAAGAGGAGGTGATTAAATAATGAATGTCAATAAAGCAATAATTTGCGGTAATTTAACGCGCGATCCCGAAGAGCGCACCTTGCCTTCGGGCCAGTCGGTTTCTTCTTTTGGCGTAGCTACTAATCGGGTTTGGACTAACGCCGAAGGCCAGAAACAAGAACAAGCTGAATTCCACAACATAGTTGCTTTCGGCAAACTGGCTGAAATATGCAATCA
>Ga0265296_1002564_pt1 | contig 18082 bp, 19 predicted proteins | sample MunlanPumphouse1_FD_189073 | JGI IMG/M metagenome (GOLD analysis project Ga0265296, IMG submission 189073) | Groundwater microbial communities from a municipal landfill in Southern Ontario, Canada - Pumphouse #1 | ecosystem: Environmental > Aquatic > Deep subsurface > Groundwater | place...
CTGGCCCCGCCAAGGGCATCCACGAACTCAAGCAAATGTCCCGCCCGCTCTACCGCGACCTGCAAGCCTGCGGGGATGAGGACGAACTGCAAATCGTCGTCGCGAACAACAAGGAACTGCTCGACCAGATCGAAGCCGGTTGGCCCGATGGCTGGAACGGCATCGACGGGGACGGGAACAAGTACCCCGGCTTCAAGGAATTACTCGAACAGACTTTTGAAATGGAGAATGTAGCATGATCGTCGCAATTTGCGCAGGTAACGTCGGCAAGGACGCCGAGTTCAAAACCACCCAAGGCGGGACGGAGCTTTGCCGCTTCTCGCTCGCCGGGACCGTTGGCTATGGCGAGAACAAGCAGACCCTTTGGTTCGACGTAACCAAGTGGGGCAAGGGGTCGGAAGGCCTCTCGAAAATCCTGCTCAAAGGCACGAAGGTCACGGTATCTGGCGAGCTTTCACAGCGCGAGCATGAAGGCAAGACATACCTGCAAATCCGCGCTGATCATATCGCGTTGCAGGGTGAGCGGCAGGCTGGCGGTGGCAGCGGTCAATCGCGCCCGTCGCGTGAGCCTATCAACGATGACCTTGGATCGGATGATGTCCCGTTCATGTCGGCTGACCCGCTGTTTGAAGGCCGCTGCGGCTAATGCGCCACGAAGCCTTCCCCTACAAGCGCACGGTGGCCGTTACGGCTGCGCAGAAGCGATACCACGATTGGATCGCCCAGCAGCCGTGCGTCGTGACCGGACGCTACGACGTGACCAAGCATCACGTTAGCGCCGGTCGCGATGGGGGAAGGTTCACGCGGTCGCACTGGATCGTCGTCCCGCTGGTCCGCGAATTGCACCAGCACGACCACGGCAAGGATTCGGTCGAACGGTTGAACCATGGCGGCTTCTTCGAGGCGCATGGCGTGGATCTGGAAATCGCGGCCCTGCACACCTTGGTCCGCTATTTGGAGACTGAACGTGGCTGATCGCGCGCCCCTCTATTTCACCGCCCGCCTTGGTGGCCTGTTCCCCGCGAACGCTGCCGCCGAGGAAGCGATGAAAGACATCAACGGCACCGTGAAAGCGGTCCTGACAGGGGGCAAGGCGAACCAGCGCCGCAGGAGCCTCTATTGGGTGCTTGTGTCCATTGTGACGCCAATCCTGAACGACATGCACGGCATGACGCTGACCGACGATGACCTTCACGACATCATGCGGGACAAGCTGGGCATGTTCGACGCGGTAACGCTGCCGTCTGGAGAGGTCCACCGTAAGCGGCACTCCACCAGCAACCGCGCCATGAACGAGGCAGAACGCGCCGACTATCTGAACAAGTGCATTGAGATTTGGTCGAAATGGACCGGGATCGATCCGACGACGCTGACCGACGAAGGCCAACGCGCCGCCTAACATCAACCGCCAACGTGCTGGCACAAAACGCCCGCGAGCATACGCACGGACCTAGGATGCTCGCGGGGAGGGATTAGAGAGATGGCCTGCATCAGACTGCCCAACGGGGGCATCGCCTGCACACGAGGCAAGCGCGTGAAGCCAGAGGCTCTCAAACGCGACCTAGAAATTATCGCTCAATTCGAGCGCGATCTGGAGGCTGGGAAATATGACAAGCATCGGAAACAAAGCTGATTACGTCCGCGGTGAAGCGGTGCGCAACACCACCTTCCACCATCATTGCCACTGGCCGGGATGCGACAAGTCAGTTCCGCCCGCAATGTGGGGGTGCCGACAGCACTGGTTTAAGCTTCCTCTTCGCCTCCGCAGCCGAATTTGGGCCACCTATCGACCGGGGCAAGAGGTCACCAAAACGCCGAGCAGCGAATACATGATTGTTGCGCAAGACGTCCAAGAGTGGATCGCCGCGCAAGGGACTAGCGTCCGCACGGATCAAGACGCGAAGCGGCTTGACCCGAAGGGCGCAGGCCCGACCCCGACAGGGGATGCGCCATGAAACTATCCCGCGACTGGCCCCCAATAGAGCGGCTACCAGAATCCCCCGGCGTCGTTAAGCTCGTCGGTAACGGTTACTGGCTCGACGGACGCTTTTACCCCTCGCAACGTCCTGTAATAACACAGCAACCGCCCCACAAGGGATGGCTATACAGGGTTATGGGGAAATGAACGCTCCGTATTGGCCCGCGATGATGCTCCGCAAGACGGCAGCGGCTTATTGCGAGCTGTCAGAAGCGGCGTTTGAGCGCGAGGTGTCGAGCGGCACCCTGCCTATGCCCGTCCTGCTTGGGAACAAGCCCCACTGGCACCGCGAGCAGATCGACGCCATGTTGGCGGACCTTTCCGGCGCTGGTGACTGGCGCGCTCAGAGCAACCTCTATGCGGCATAAGACTATCGCCTATGTGAAGCGCGTCAAGGCTGGCAAGAAGTTCTATTACTACTTCGACACCGGCGCTGAGAAGGATGGCAAGCCCGTCCTGAAGCGCCTGCCAGATCCATCGTCGCGCGAGTTTGGCGGGGTCTATGGCGCCCTGCTCGGACATCGCACCCGGCGCGGTTCCGTCACTGACTTGATGAGCGTCCGCAAGCTGGCGGGGCTGTATGAGAAAAGTCCACCGTTCCGCAAGAACGCCGCCTCCACCCAAAAGACCTATTCCACCTATCTGCGCGTGATCGAGCATGAGATAGGCAACGCACCCGCCGCTAGGGTGAAAGCCACCGACACCATCGCCATGATGGACAAGATGGCAGAGACGCCAGGCGCAGCCAACCTTGTCATGGCCGTCATGGGCGCGATGTATAAATGGGGGCGTAAACGCTCGCACGTCCCGCAAACGGTCGATCCGACGCGCGATGTTGAGAAGCTGGAAATGGGCGAGCACAAGCCGTGGCCTAAGCCTGTCCTATCGGCTGCGCTCGCCAGCGATGACGCGCGCGTCCGTCTTGCCACGCACCTGCTCTACTACACGGCGCAGCGCATCGGTGATGTCTGCAAGCTGCGCTGGTCCGACATAGAGGACGGCACTCTCTACATGAGCCAGCAAAAGACCGACAAGCCGATGGAGATACCGCTTCATCAGGACTTGCTGGCGGAGTTGGCTCGCACCCCCAAGCGAGCGCTAACGATCCTGACCACCGTTGACGGCTTCCCCATCGGCCCCCAGCGCATCCGCATTGCCCTGAAGGCTCATTGCGCCGCGTTCGAGCTGGACCTTGTACCCCATGGCCTACGCAAGAATGCCGTCATCGCCTTGCTGGAAGCTGGCTGCTCGATTGCCGAAACCGCGTCGATCTCGGGGCAGTCATTCCAGATGGTCGAGTATTACGCGAAGCTCCGCGATCAAGGAAAGCTGGCATCTGCCGCCGTCCTCAAATGGAATGCGAACAGAAAGTGATTCTGGAAAACATGGAAAATATGGCCCGCAAACCCGCTTCAGATAACGGTTGCACTCAACTGTCGGTTAATTTTACACATCTGATCGGCGCAATCGGGGATGACCCTTAACGCCGGACGCGATAGACGATGGCGATGACCAACATGATTCAACCCGTCATCCTGTGCGGCGGCGCCGGAACGCGCCTGTGGCCCGAATCGCGCGGCGACCGCGCCAAGCAGTTCCTGCCGCTGACCAGTGCGCAAAGCCTGTTTCAGCAAACGCTTGCGCGCACCCCAGCCGAGGCCGGTTTCGCTCCCCCGATCATCCTGTGCGGCGATGGCCATGTCGCCGTCGTTCGCGACCAGATGGGCGCGGGCGAAGCATCGCTGCTCGTCGAACCGATGCCGCGCAACACGGCCGCCGCCATCGCCCTCGCAGTCGCCCGCGCTGACGCCGACACGCTGCTGCTGGTGATGCCCAGCGACCATGTGATCGCCGATGTCGCGGCCTTCCACGCCGCGATTGCCCGCGGCGCGCGGCTGGCGCTGCAGGACTGGATCGTCACCTTCGGCATCACCCCCGACGCGCCCGAAACCGGCTTCGGCTATATCGCCAGCGGCGCGGCGCTGGGCGGCGCCGACGATCATGGGGGCTTCGCGGTCGACCGCTTCATCGAAAAGCCGCCGCTGGCCGATGCCCAGACGATGCTGGCTGCGGGCGGCTACAGCTGGAACGCCGGCATCTTCCTGTTCCGCGCCGGACGGATGCGCGACGCGATGCTCACCCACTGCCGCGCGATTTTCGAGGCCGCCGATCGCGCCGTCGCGGCGGGGATGATCGACGGCGACGCACTCTATGCCGATGCCGTCCATTTCGCGCAGGCGCCGTCAGACTCGATCGACTATGCGGTGATGGAAAAGGACGACCGCGTCGCCGTCGTCCCCGCATCGATGGGCTGGTCCGACCTCGGCAGCTGGCAAGCGGTTCACGCCCTCGCGCCGAAAGACGCCGCAGGCAACGCCGTGACCGGCGACGCCTTCCTCCACGACAGCCATGGCAACCTCGTCCGCACCGGCGGCAAGCGCGTGTCGCTGGTCGGCATGGACAATGTGGCGGTGATCGTCGACGGCGACGATATCCTCGTCATGCCGCTGGATCGCTCGCAAGATGTCCGCGCCGCCGCCAAGGCATACGAATAGCTCGCCCGATTTCAGTCGGTCACGGCCGCCGGATCCGCCGCCAGCACCCGCACAACCGTGGCCGGCCAATCGTCGAAGCGCCAGAATTTGTGGCTGGCGCGACCGATGATCCGCGGCTCGCGGGTCGTCGGCCCGATCTCGCAGTCAAACGGCGGGACTTCGGTCAGCAGGTCGCAGTCGAAAAATGCCCGCACCGCCATCGCCTCGCCGTTTTCGCCCGCGCTGCCCATGACGATGCCCAGCATTCCGCTCGACAGCGTCACCAGCGTGCCGACCGGAAAAATGCCCAGGCTGTCGGCGAACTGGTCGAGCAATGGCGGGTCGAAATGACCCGCCCAGCCCTGCATCGCGGTCAGCGCCTCGCACGGCGACCACGCCGCCTTATACGGCCGGTCCGACGTCACCGCGTCATAGACGTCACAAATCGCGCCCATCCGCGCATACAGCGACAGCTCGTCGCCCCCCAGCCCGCCCGGATACCCGGTGCCGTCCATCTTTTCATGGTGGCGCAGGCACACCTCGAACGCCGCCGCCGGAATGTCCTGCGATTTCATCAGGAACGCGTGGCCGGCCTCGGGGTGAACCTCGACCGCGCTGCGTTCGCACGTTGTCAGCTTGCCGGGCTTGAACAACACATCGTCGGCGATCGCAACCTTGCCGACGTCGTGCAGCAACCCCGCAACCCCCAGCGCCTGCACCTCGGTGTCGTCCAGCTTCAGGTGGCGGGCAAAATTGATCATCAGCGCGCAAACGGCAACCGAATGGAGATAGGTATATTCGTCCTTCTGCTTCAGCCGCACCAGATCGATCATTGCGCGGGACTGGCGGGTGATCGATTTGCCGACCGCCTCGGCCAGCGATGCCATCCGCCGCGCTTCGACCGCGCGGCCCATCCGTGCGGCGCCGAACAGGTCGACCACCGCCTGCTTCGATTTTGCGATCAGGCGCTCGGCGCGGCGGCGCTCCTGCGCATAGCTTGCGGAGCGCACCGGACGCTCGCGCGGCTGCGGCGCAAAGATGTTTGCGCGCCGCCGCTCGATGCCCCGATACGGCGGCGCCAGGCCGCGCGCCGATTGGCGGCGATCGTCGGGAAAGACGTCGGCGGCGGCGCCGGGTCCCATCCGGCTGCGGCTGCGATCGACGATCACCGCGTTGACCCCGGAAGCGCGGATCCGCGCCAACTGGTCGGCAGTCTCGATCAAAAACCGGCTGCGCCAGAACGGATGGTCGATCCACCGCCCGTCGAACGCATCGACGAACATGCCGATTTCGACCTGTTCGGGTTTGAGATGAAGCAACAAGGGTCCGATCCTGTTCGGGTGGCCGCGACAGCCCCGACATTCGATTAACGTCCGGAATGGATGATATTTTAGCCGAGGCCGCACCCAAGTTTGCAAGCCATGCAAACTTTGCCCGCCGCTTATGCAACCGCGTCTGGTGCGGCGGGTTGATAGGGTGTCGCCTTCCGCGGCGGAAGGAACGACCGATGCCCAAAAAACCTGCCCCCTCGCCCGCCACCGACAACCAGTTGCACGATCACCAGCCCGGGGCCGGACAGCCCGCCTTTGCGACCGAACACGGCAATGGTGGCGAGCTCCACCAAACCGCCTCGGCCGACGCCGACCCCGCCGCCTTTCTCACCGACAACTTCGGCCACCGCATCGCCGACAACCAGAACTCGCTGCGCGCCGGCGAACGCGGCCCGACGTTGCTCGAGGATTTTGTCCTCCGCGAAAAAATCTTCCATTTCGACCATGAGCGGATCCCCGAACGCATCGTCCACGCGCGCGGCTCGGGCGCGCATGGTGTGTTCGAATGCACCAAGGCGATCCCGGGGCTGACCAAGGCGTCAATATTTCAGGCCGAGGGCGCAAGCTGTCCGGTGTTCGTCCGCTTCTCGACCGTCGCCGGTGGCGCCGGGTCGGTCGACACCCCGCGCGACGTGCGCGGCTTTGCGGTCAAGCTCTACACCGACAGCGGCAATTGGGATCTGGTCGGCAACAACATCCCCGTTTTCTTCATCCAGGACGCGATGAAATTCCCCGACCTTGTGCACAGCGTCAAGATGGAGGCCGACCGCGGCTATCCGCAGGCCGCCAGCGCCCACGACACCTTCTGGGACTTCATCGGCCTGATGCCAGAGGCGATGCACATGATCATGTGGGCGATGTCCGACCGCACGATCCCGCGCAGCCTGCGCATGATCGAGGGTTTCGGCGTCCACACCTTCCGTTTCGTCAATGCCAAGGGCGACGGCAAATTCGTCAAATTCCACTGGAAGCCGGTGCTCGGCATCCAATCGACGACTTGGGACGAGGCGGTCAAGATCGCCGGGGCCGACCCCGATTTCCACCGCCGCGACCTGTTCGAGGCGATCGACGCGGGCGACTTCCCCGCATGGGATCTCGGCGTCCAGGTCTTCGACGAGGCGTTCGCCGCCAAGCAGCCCTATGACGTCCTCGACGCGACCAAGCTGATCCCCGAAGAAGATGTGCCGGTCGAGATCGTCGGCCGCATGACGCTCAACCGCAACGTCGACAATTTCTTCGCCGAAACCGAACAGGTCGCTTTCCTGCCGTCGAACATCATCCCCGGCATCGACTTCAGCAACGATCCGCTGCTCCAGGGCCGCCTCTTCTCCTATCTCGACACGCAAAAGTCGCGGCTGGGCACGACCAATTTCCACCAGATCCCGATCAACGCGCCCAAATGCCCGTTCCACAATTTCCAGCGCGACGGAATGATGCAGACGCTGGTCCCGACCGGGCGCGCCAATTACGAGCCCAACAGCCTGGCCGAAGCGGGCGAGAACGGCGGGCCGCGCGCCAGTGCGGCGACTGGCTTCCGCACCTTCGCGACCAACGACGAACCCAACGACCCGACCCAGAAACTCCGCATCCGCGCCGAACTCTTCGCCGATCATTTCAGTCAGGCGCGGATGTTCTATCTGTCGCAGACCGAAAATGAACAGGCGCATATCGCCTCGGCACTCGTGTTCGAACTGTCGAAAGTGACGCTCGATCACGTCCGTGTCCGCGTCGTCGGCCAGCTGCGCAACATCGACGACAACCTCGCCAAGCGCGTCGCCGACGGCCTCGCGATCGATCTGCCCGCCAAGGAAAAGGCGGCGCGCGGGCCCGTCGATCTCAAACCCTCCGATGCGCTGTCGATCCAGAAGAACGCCGATGACACGATGGAGGGCCGCAAGGTCGCGATCCTGTTCGCCGAAGGATCGGACAAGGCCGCAATCGACGCGCTGAAAGCCACGATTGAAAAGGCGGGCGGCACCGCCTTCCTCGTCGCGCCCAAGGTCGGCGGGATCAAGGTCAAGGGCGGCACGCTCAAGGCCGACGGCCAGCTCGCCGGATCGCCCTCGATCTTGTTCGACGCGGTCGCGTCGATCCTGACCGAGGAACAGGCAGTGCTACTGTCGAAACAGGGCGCTGCGGTGCAATGGTTCATGGACGCCTTTGGCCATTGCAAGACGATCGCGCACGACGAGGCGACCCAGATCCTGCTCGACAAGGCAGGCGTGGAAAAGGACAGCGGCGTCGTCGCGCTCGATGGCTTCGCGAAAGTCGGCACCCGCCGTCATTGGGCGCGCGAAGCCAAGGTGCGCGATCTGGCCTGACGGGAAATCGAGCGAACCGGGACGATTGGGAATATCGCACGCCCCGCGCGTGCGATATTCCCCGCGACCACGGGCATCGCGCCCGATCGAGTCTGGAGCCATCGAATGACGTCGCCAAATGTCCGCCCCCCGCATTATTCGCCCTTCACGCGCGGCGCCGGCCTGATCTTCACATCGGGCCAACTGCCGCTGCGGCCTGGCCGCGACACCTCGCTGGCCAGCGAACCGTTCAAGGAACAGGCGCAGCAGGCGCTGGCCAATTTGCAATCGGTCTTGGGCGATGCCGGGGCGAACCTGTCGCAGGTGGTCAAGACAACCGTCTATCTCAGCGACATGGCCGACTGGCCCGAACTCGACGAAGTGTACGGCCAATTTTTCGGCTCGGCACGTCCGGCGCGAAGCGTGGTGCCAACGGGGCCACTGCACTTTGGTTTCCGGATCGAAATCGAGGCAATTGCGCTCGCGTCTGACTAAGATCCGCCGCCGCGCTCAATCGCCCGCAAAATCGAACGCACTCACCCCGCGCTCGCCGTCCCGGAACCGCAAAGGCCGGCCCAGCGGCGGCATCGACCGCTGGACGCACCCTGTCCGCGTGCAGCGGCGGCAGCCCAGCCCGATCGGCGTCGCCCGCTCGCGCATCAGGTCGATCCCCCGCGCCGCGATCAAGGGCGCCGCCACCTTCGCGTCGACCCCGACGCACACCGCAAAGCGCGCCGGCGTCCCGCTGCCCGTTGCGCCGGGCGCGGCGACGCTGCGGCTTTGCGTGAACCAGCGCGATCCGTCCTCCAGCTCGACCAGATCGGCGATCACCTCGCCAGGCCGCGCGAACGCCTCGTGCACCCCCCATAACGGGCAGCGCGTGTCGCCATCGACCAGCGGCGACTGGCTCGCCCCGGTATAGCGTTTGCTCCCCTGCCCCGCGCGGTCGATGCGCAGCATGAAAAAGGGCAGCCCGCGTGCGCCGACGCGCTGCAACGTCGTCAGCCGGTGCGCGACCTGCTCATAGCCTGCACCGAAACGCCGCTGGAGCAGCAGCAGGTCGTACCCCGTCGCGTCGCACGCGCGCAGGAAGCGACCGTATGGCATCATCAGCGCCGCGGCGAAATAGTGGACCAGATGCCGCTCGAACAGCCGCGCCGCCGCGCTCTCGGCAAATTCGGCGCCCGCGACCAGCGCGTCGATCTCGGCCTTCGCCTCGATCTGCGCCAGCGTCGCCGCGGCCTGAAAGGTGCGCGACGCGGGGCGCAGCAACTCGCTCAGCATCAATTGCCGCGCGTGCCAATCGAGCCAGCGGAGGCGATCGGGCATCACATCGCTCGGCAAGATGCGAATGCCCAGCTGGTGCCGCGTGCGCAACCGCTCCGAAATCGTGCCATAAAGGTCGCCGCCTGCCAGTCGCAATTCGTCGGCCAGCTCCTCGGCCTTGGCGTCCAGATCGGCAAAATGGTTGCGCCATTTCTCGATCGCGCGGCGCACCGCGGCAACTTCGGGCGCTTCCTCCTGTAAAGTTGCGCCAGCATCGGGTGCAGCATCGAACAGCCGCGCAAAAGCCGCGGCGGTCGTCGGCGCGGTCGCCAGCCACTCCTCGATCTCCTGCGCGCCGATCCCCAGATCGGCAAAGCGCGCGTCGGACAATCGCCGCCGCAGCCCCGCCGCCCCGCCCGGCACCGCGTCGACGCCCAGTGTCGCGGCATCGAAGCCGAAGCGCTCGGCCAGCTTGACGATCACCGTGGCGCTGAGTGGCCGCTGGCCATGCTCGATCAGATTGAGGTAGCTTGGTGAAATATCCAGCGCCTCGGCCATCGCCGCCTGCGTCATCCCCGCCTCGCGCCGCACCTTGCGCACCGCCGGCCCCGCAAACACCCGTCGCTCCGCCATGACTTGTAACTTTCTTTACTAATTTACATGCCAATTTACACCGACAGGCAATATTTCACAAATATTATTGACAAAGCTTTTCACTTTTCGCTCCGCCGTCGCCAACAATGTCTCATCACCTCCTCACAAGGATACGACGATGGGTTATCAGGAAGACATGGCACAGGCAGGCCGCCTCATCCGCGACTATGACGGCACATGGGACGGCATCAGCGGCGAAAGCATCGCCCGCATGCGCGCCCAGAACAAATTCCGCACCGGCCTCGACGTCGCCCGCTACACCGCCCGCATCATGCGCGCCGACATGGCCGCCTATGACGCCGATCCCGCCAACTACACCCAATCGCTGGGCTGCTGGCACGGCTTCATCGCGCAACAGAAGATGATCTCGATCAAGAAGCATTTCGGCACAACCAAGGGCCGCTACATCTATCTCTCGGGCTGGATGATCGCCGCGCTGCGGAGCGAATTCGGCCCGCTGCCCGACCAGTCGATGCATGAAAAGACCAGCGTTCCGGCGCTGATCGAGGAAATCTACACCTTCCTGCGTCAGGCCGACGCCCGCGAGCTTGGCGGCCTGTTCCGCGAACTCGACGCCGCACGCGCCGAGGGTGACGAACTCAAGGCCAAGCAGATCCAGGCGAGCATCGACAACCACGAAACGCACGTCGTGCCGATCATCGCCGATATCGATGCGGGTTTCGGCAATGCCGAGGCGACCTACCTGCTCGCCAAGAAGATGATCGAGGCCGGCGCCTGCGCGCTTCAGATCGAGAACCAGGTCTCGGACGAAAAGCAGTGCGGCCACCAGGACGGCAAGGTCACTGTCCCGCACGAGGATTTCATCGCGAAAATCCGCGCCTGCCGCTACGCCTTTATGGAGCTGGGCGTCGAGGATGGCATCATCGTCACCCGCACCGACAGCCTCGGCGCGGGCCTGACCAAGCAGATCGCTTTCTCGAAGGAACCCGGCGACCTTGGCGACCAGTATAACAGCTTCCTCGATTGCGAAGAGGTCGAAGGCGCGGGCAACCCCGGCGACGTCCTCATCAACCGCGACGGCAAGCTTATGCGCCCGAAGCGCCTGCCCTCGAACCTCTATCAGTTCCGCGCCGGAACCGGCGAAGACCGCTGCGTCATGGACTGCATCGCGAGCCTGCAGAATGGCGCTGACCTGCTGTGGATCGAGACCGAAAAGCCGCACATCGAACAGATCGCCGGCATGGTCGACCGCATCCGCGAAGTCGTCCCCAATGCGAAGCTCGCGTATAACAATTCGCCCAGCTTCAACTGGACGCTGAACTTCCGCCAGCAGGTCTATGATGCGTGGGAGAAGGACGGGCAGGACGTCAGCGCCTATGATCGCGCCAAGCTGATGAGCGTCGATTACGACGGCACCCCGCTCGGCGACGAAGCCGACAACCGTATCCGCACCTTCCAGCGGGATTCGGCGAAGCGAGCGGGGATTTTCCACCACCTCATCACCTTGCCGACTTACCACACCGCGGCGCTGTCGACCGACAATCTTGCCAAGGAATATTTCGGCGACGAAGCGATGCTGGGTTACGTCAAGGGCGTCCAGCGCGCTGAAATCCGCCAGGGCATCGCCTGCGTGAAGCACCAGAATATGTCGGGCAGCGACATCGGCGACGACCACAAGGAATATTTCGCCGGCGAAGCCGCGCTGAAAGCGGCCGGCAAAGACAATACGATGAACCAGTTCGCCGCCTGATACGAGTTCGGCGCGAGCGGCCCGTTGCACCCGCTCGCGCCACCCCGCTTGGTGCGGGGGCTAGCGACCCAGCCCCCGCGCCTCCACTGCTTTCCTGGGGAGGAAAGCCTGTCCGTCGGAAGCCGCAAGGCCTCCGGCGGACATTTTATTGCGGCAGTGCCGCCTCCTCGTCGCGCGTCTTGACCAGCGACCAGATGATACCGCCCGCGATCAACCCCACCGTCACACCCAGGCTGATCAGCGGCGGGAATTTGTCGCCGCCGAGGATGAAATCGGCGACGAAGATCTTCGACCCGATGAACACCAGCACCAGCGCCAGCGCATATTTCAGATAGTGGAAGCGGTGGACCATCGCCGACAGCGCGAAATAGAGCGCGCGGAGGCCCAAGATCGCCATGATGTTCGACGTATAGACGATGAAGGTATCGGTGGTGATCGCAAAGATCGCCGGCACGCTGTCGACCGCGAACACCAGGTCGGCGAGGTTGATCACGACCAGCGCGAGGAACAATGGCGTCGCCGCCAGCACCAGCTTGCCCGTCTTCGTATCGGGCACCCGCACGAAGAATTTCTCGCCGTGCAGCTCGTTGGTGATCGGGATGTGCTGCGACAGCCATTTGACCACCGGGTTGCCCGCGACGTCCATCGGCTTGTCGCCCGCGAACAGCATTTTGATGCCGGTGAACACGAGGAATGCGGCAAAGACGTACAGCAGCCACTCATATTCGGTGACCAGCGCCGCGCCGCCCGCGATCATGATGCCGCGCAGCACGATCACCGCGACAATGCCCCAGAGCAGCGCGCGATATTGATAGCGCGGCGGGATCGCAAAGGTCGCGAAGATCAGCGAGATGACGAAGATATTGTCGATCGACAACGCCTTCTCGATAAAGAAGCCGGTGTAATATTGCAGACCCGCCTCGCCCCCCTTCGCGGCCCAGACCCAGGCGCCGAACGCCAGCGCGATACTAATGTAGAAGGCCGAGAGCTTGAGACTCTCGCCGATCCCCATCTCCTTGTTTTCCTTGTTCAGGATGCCAAGGTCAAAGGCGGTGAGCGCAACGACCAGCGCGATAAACGCCAGCCAGAACCAGGCCGGGGTGCCCAGCCAGTCGGCAAACAGAAATTCCATGGTGTGTGTCCCTGGTGAACGCCAGAAGACGCCGCCCCGGCGGGACGACGCTTCCGGTCTTGATTAGAAGATATTAGCGTGCGAGCGCCGGGCGCAGCGACAGCGCCGCCAGGCGCCGCTTTACCGCGAGCTTCAGCGTTTTCAGCCGCAGCAGGCGGAACGGATCGGCCCCGCGCCGCCGCGCTTCGCGCCGCGCCGCTTCGTCCAGCTGGCGGTGCAGCAGGGTGAGCCGATAAAGATTGGGATTAAGCGTCATGAACTTGGGCCTCCTGATTGAAAATCAAGCAGGTGACGCCGATGCCGGACCCGGGTTTAAGGGGGGAGGTAGGCCCAGAGCATCGGTGTCACCCGATGCGGTCCGACATCACGTGGCAGGAAAGATCCTGCCGACGCCAGAGGGGCCCGGCCCGCACGAGTCCGATCTAAGATCGCCGCATCGGCGTTTCAAGACCCCGCCCGAACATGCTACCCAAAAATATCGCGCCGCGCGACAGGGAGCTTTTATGTCCGTCATCATCACCCGCGATGGCCCCGTCACCATCGTCACCATCGACCGCCCCGCGCGCCGCAACGCAGTCGATCCCGACACCGCCGCCGCGCTGCGCGACGCATTCGCCGCATTTGCCGCCGATAGCGACGCCCTCGTCGCGATCCTGACCGGCAGCGAAGCGCATTTCTGCGCGGGTTTCGACCTGAACGCCGTCGGCACGTCGCGCTACGATCCCGACGGCCCCGGCCCAATGGGGCCGACGCGGATGCTGCTCGACAAGCCGGTGATCGCCGCGGTCGAGGGGCACGCGGTTGCGGGCGGGCTCGAACTTGCGCTATGGTGTGATCTGCGCGTCGCCGCCGCCAGCGCGGTGTTCGGCGTCTATTGCCGCCGCTGGGGCGTGCCGCTGATTGACGGCGGCACCGTCCGCCTGCCAAGGATCGTGGGCCAAGGTCGCGCGCTCGACATGATCCTGACCGGGCGCCCGGTCGACGCCGACGAAGCCCAGCACATCGGCCTCGCCGACCGCGTCGTCGCCGACGGCGAAGCGCTGTCCGCCGCGATCACCCTCGCCAAACAGATCGCCGCCTTTCCGCAACTGTGCATGACCAGCGACCGCATCAGCGCCTACCGCCAATGGGATTTCAACCTCGCCGATGCGCTGACGCACGAAGCGCACGCCGGGGCCGCCCCGCTGCGTGAGGGTGCCGCCGCGGGGGCGAAACGCTTCACCGAAGGCGCAGGCCGCGGCGGCGTGTTCCCGAGCTAACTCCGATCCTCCCTGTCGCGCAGCGATGGGGAGGTGGCAGCGCGAAGCGCTGACGGAGGGGCTTTGGCGCCAACGTCGCTGCCCCTCCACCATTCGCTTCGCGAACGGTCCCGCTGGCGCTGCGCGCCGTCTGCGACTCCCCCATCGCTGCGCCAAAGGGAGGATTCATCGTCCTCGACTATGCTCGGGAAATCGGATTGACTGGTGACGACGCAGGCATAATTTCTTCCATCTTTCCCCTTGGTGGGGGAAAGATAAAAGTTTCCAAGCTTCTAAAGCCCGTTAAGCAGCATCTGACGAAAGGGAGGATGCCCTTTGATCATGATTCCGGGCTGATACTCCGGTTAGGAGACCGATATATGACACCGAAGCGCGCAAATCTCGCGATGGCCGGACCGCGCGCCCGATGAGCATTTCTGCCGTCGCTGCGCTTCTTTTACTGTCTGAAGCACCGCCCGTTCCCACCAACGCGGCGCCTGAAATCCTGACCGAGACGGCAGCCCAGCCCTATGCGGGCGATGTTTTGCCGCCAAAGGTGGTGCCGACGATCGGCACCAACCCATCGCCTGTACCGGTCACGCCCGAACCGTCCAGCGGCGAGCCGCCGACCCCGGCACCGGGGTCGCCGAACGAAATCGTCGTGACGGCGCGCGGCGATGCCCCGCCGGGCGATCCGCTGCAAGCGGTCAACATCGAATCCTTTCGGGCGGTCCAGGCGATCGACCAGGCGTTCGTCGGCCCGATCGCGATGGGCTATCAGGGCATTGTTCCCGAACCGGTCCGTGACGGGGTGGGCAACGCGCTGCGCAACCTGACCGAACCGGTCAATTTCCTGAACTTTCTGTTGCAGTTCAAGATTGGCAAGGCCGCCGAAACGCTCGGCCGCTTTGCCATCAACTCGACTTTCGGCGTCGGCGGCCTGTTCGACGTGGCCAAGAAGAAGCCGTTCAACCTGCCGTATCGGCGCAACGGCTTTGCCAATACCTTGGGCTTTTATGGGGTTGAGCCCGGTCCCTTTTTCTACCTCCCGGTTTTCGGCGCGACGACGCTGCGCGACATGGCCGGCAACGGCCTCGACATGCTGGTCCTGCCGACCGCGATCGGCAAGCCGTTCAACCGCACCGCCTATGCGGCGCCGACCACGGTGATCCGGGCGCTCAACGACCGCATCGAACGCGATGCCGAGATCGAGCGTCTGCAGCAACAAAGCCTCGACCCCTATGTCGAGACGCGCACTCTCTATCTGCAAATGCGGCAGCGCGAAATCGATGCATTGAGAGGCCGGATTCCCGATTTCATTGCGGCTCCGCCAGTCGAAGCGCCGCCCGAACCTGCGGCCCCGCAGACCGATCCGCTGCCCGATCAAGAAATTCCGGTTGTCGCGCCGCCCGCAGTTGTCGAAACGCCGCCAGCAGGTGACCCGCCCACGCTTTGAGCGCGAACCCGCGGTGGAGTGGCGGAAGGCGCTAGGTTCAACGCCCTGGCCACCCGCCCTTCACGATCCCGACCGCCCCGAGAAACCCTCGTCACCCCGGGCTTGACCCGGGGTCCCGCTTTCAGCATCCACCACCCATGGATCGCAAACGAAAAGGCGGATGAGCCTATATCATGGCCGATCGCTACCGCGGCACGATGTACGTCGGTGTCACCGCCGACCTGATCGCACGCATCCTCCAGCAAAGAACCGGCGACGGCTCCGACTTCTGCGCCAGATACGGCCTTACCCGGCTGACGGCTCATTGGACGAAACGCGGAACCCCGAACAAGCCCGGTATGACGTGTCAACGTAAGCGCTTCCTGCGCTCCGTTTATCAAAGACGACGCATTATGGCGCTATTGCGCAGTGGCTCTCGCCGGAGGCGCAGGTGTGCAAAGAACGCGGATCGGCGGGCAGGACACCTTATTTGTACAAGTGACCCATGATTCTGGCGCATTCGAGTTCGGGACACATGAAACGCTCTGCGAGGTCGGCTGTCGCACCTTTCCGTCCCGCGCGCACGCCGGACCAAGCGATGCGATCTGGGATTCGGCCACACGCTCACGATGAGAGCTGAATGTCACGGTGTCCGTATAACTGCGATAGCAATATTTGGGGGGGGAGCTGGCTGCTGGCGAATAGATGGGAGCGCGCGCTTTTTCAGCCGCCTCACGCTCCGCAATGATACGCTCGGCCTCCGCGCGACGATGCGCACCAAGCCGACGGATTTCAATTTCGAGCAATTTTTGACGCCGATCACGCTCGGCCTGCGTCCGAGCATTTCGAGCTGCGATTTCTCTCTCTTCCTCCGGTGTCAGCTCCCGGGGCACCCCAATCGAAACACACTCATGACCCTCCGGACAATAGGAGGATGTCGCCGAGCTAAGAAGCAGCCACGCCCCGGCAAGAAAGACGATCTTCATCAGAAACCTGTTGCAGCCGTCGGATCACACGCCTGCCGCAAAAAGTTGAACGCGAACGCCGCTCGCGTGGCGAGCGCTTCTGATGGCAGTGTGAGTTGGTACGGCCTTCCCATCCCGCTCAATCTGATTTGCGAGCCATATGCGGTCGCCTCGGCCAATTTCGTAATATCCCAGGATGATTGGTCGCCCACCTGGTCAAGAGTGGTATATCCGTAATTGTGAGATCGCGAGGGCGATACTCGTCCTACCGACAGTAAAGCTTTGCAGTCGCTGTTGAATATCACACTGCGGACGGGATTAGGCGGACCATTTTCCTTAATGGTCTTATACCTATTACCACCTGGAAAAACACGCCCCTCAGGCAACTCGATCTCAGTAACTTGATAGTTCCAGCGACCTTGGGATTCCCCCGCAACACTGACATTACCCGCTGAAAGCACCTGTGACAGAAACTCTCGCGCGCCCGCAGGCGTTTGCTCGACCTGAGCGATCGAAGCCGTCGAAATAGAAGCCAACGCGGCAACCGCTAACACCTTACAAACTCGACCCATCAACTATGCCCTCCCCAATACTCAACACCTTCATCTTTATTCAAATTTTTGAGGATCGCAAGAATGTGCCGCCTGCCTACCCAGCGGCGTTCGCTGCGGAAATGGTGGCGGCCCTCTTCTGGTTCCGCACCAAGCTGTGATTGGGCAATCATTTTATCAGCCACATTGGAGACAAAGCTCCAACATCCGTCGGCTAGATTAGCGTGACTATCCCTACTTCTTCGCCATCAACTTCATCGTCATCGCCGTCAGCGCCTCGGTCGCCGTCGCGATCACCTTGTCTGCCTCGGGCGCCCAGAAGGGCGAGTGCAGGCTTGGCAAGGTCCGGCCTTCCTTTTTCGCTGCGTCATATTCGGCCTGCGGCACCCCACCGACCCAGATGATCAGGCTTTTGATGTCTTTGTCGTCGCGCGCAAAGCGGCCGAAATCTTCGCCGCCCATCACCGGCGGCACCTGCACGACGCGCTTGTCGCCAAAACTGGTTTTCAGAAACGCCGCCATTTCCTCGGTGAAATCGGGGGTGTTGAACGTCGACGGCGTGAACTCGTCCTTCTGCACGCTCACCACCGGCATCTTGTCGTCGGGAATCCCCGCCGCAATCGCCTCGCCCTTTGCGACGCGCGCGATGCCGTCGAGCAAATGATTGCGCACTTCGTCGGTGTAGCTGCGCACCGTCAGTTGCAGCTTCGCCTCGTCCGAAATGATATTGTGCTTCGCCCCGGCGTGAAAGCTGCCGACGGTCACCACCGCGCTGTCGAGCGGGCTGATCTCGCGCGATACCAAAGTCTGCAACGTCGAAACGATGCGGCTGGCCAGCACGATCGGATCCTTGGTCGTTTGCGGATAGGCGCCGTGGCCGCCGACGCCCTTGACCAGGATGTCGACGCTGTCGACATTGGCGAGCGCATAGCCCGGCGTATAGCCGATCACCCCGGCGGGAAACTGCGCCGCGTCGTGAAACGCGAG